>ERZ761607.1981-NODE-1981-length-23546-cov-4.775957_pt1 | contig 23546 bp, 16 predicted proteins | sample MGYA00511164_ERZ761607 | MGnify/ENA primary metagenome ERZ761607 (study PRJEB28899, sample SAMN02445080) | bioreactor sludge metagenome | biome: EBPR sludge | place: Australia: Brisbane, Thorneside Wastewater Treatment Plant | collected 2011-06-22 ... | reverse complement strand
CGCCGATCCGATCAGCGGTGAGCTCATCACCGCCGACGCAAACTACGCGAGCATCGTGAGCCAGAACCTCACGATGGTGGCGACCCAGTGGTTCCAGGTCCTCCGCTGCATCAGCGACGAAGGCTGTGGCTCCACGGACGATCCGTCGATGGCGGAGGGCTGGGTCGCCGGCGACTCGATGCGCGACTACTTCGGTCGCGTCACGGGCCGCACGGAGCTCCCGGTCGGCATCGCGCCCTCGGGCAGCGACGGCTTCAGCAACGAGGTCGGCGGTGGTCGTCCGGCGCTCCCGGTCGGCGACGTCCGCCGGGAGATCCTGATGGAGCGTCTCGCGGACCTCATGCCGAAGGCGGAGACGCTCCACGGCGACGGCGCGCGATTCAACATCTTCCAGGATCGGATGCGCAACCTCGCGGGCACCTCCATCGAGACGCAGCTGATGGAGTCGATCGGCCGTCAGTCGCTCAACGCGCACTTCGCGAACGGCGCGCAGTCCTACGTGGCGGCGTCGCTGAACCCGAACGACACGGCGTCGAACCTGACGAACCCCGACATTCTCGATCAGATGTCGCCCTTCCGCGGCATGGATCACGTCCGCACGATCAACCGCCACCGCGAGATCGCGCACCGCGCGGGCATCGTCGGCTACGACTTCTCCGAGATGACGGACCCGCGGAACTTCCTCCGCGCCCGCTACTGGGAGTACTGGGCCGAGGCGTTCCGTGATCGCCCGCTCGGCGAGGCGTCCATCCGCATCCAGCAGATGAACATGCGCGCCGTGCAGCACCACGAGATCGGCCACAGCGTGGGTCTGCGTCACAACTTCGGCGCGAGCTTCGACCGCAACAACTACGCGGACGGCTACTTCAACCTGGTGGTCGGCGAGGGCCTCGAGCTCCCGCGCTACGAGGCGTTCGACGCCAATGGCGACGGCTACCTCGGCAACCAGGAGCTGGGCGCGTACGGCGAGGCCCTTCGCAACGTGCGCAACGAGCGCGCGGCGCGTGGCGCCCACAACTACATGACCGGCTCCATCATGGACTACAACGGCGACCAGTCGGACACCTCCGGCCTCGGCCGGTACGACGTGGCGGCGACGGTGTGGAACTACTTCGACCTCGTCGAGGTGTACGAGGGCGAGCCGCGGGTGAACCCTCGCGTGTCGCGCTTGTACAACCCGCTCCTCGCGTCGCACACCACGCCGCGTCGCTGGGTCGAGTCGTACCAGGGTGGCGAATCCTGCACGGTCGACACCGACTGCCCGGGCCCCGGCCCGGGGGACCAGGCGATCTACCAGCGCTGCGTGAAGCACCCGCGTTACGCGCGTCTGCAGACCGAGTGCGGCGGTGACCGCAACTGCATCTGCTCGAACTACGATCGCGACGTCGAGGACTACTACTTCGGAGCGCGTCCGTACGTCTCCGACGCGGACGGCGACGGGGTCACCGACTTCTTCCCCGTGCGCTACCTCTTCTGCAACGACGAGCGCAGCGTCGACCTCAGCTGGTGCTCGACCGGCGACGCTGGCGAGTCCTTCACCGAGGCAGTCGATCACTACCGCCGTCGCTGGTACGAGGGCTACGCCACCAGCTACAACCGTCGCTTCTTCAGCGCCGGTCCGCGCGTGGCGAGCAGCTTCGGGTCGGTCATCGACGTCGCGAAGATGTACCAGCACCTCTTCTTCCGCGTGTTCTACGAGCCCGGGTTCCAGTCGAACGTGGGCAACCAGAGCGGCCCGATGGGTCTCGAGGATCAGTACGAGGCGTCCATCATCGGCATGAACTGGATGATGGAGCTCGTGAACTTGCCCGACGCTGGCTCGTACGTGCAGGGCGACGACGGCACCTACCGCTTCATGGGCGAGGGTGAGATCGCGGGGGCAGACTTCACGCTCGAGGCCGGTGACGGCTTCGGGATGTGGACGAAGTTCCAGGAAGGCCACCAGGGCTTCTTCCGCGCGGAGCAGGGCGGTGTCTTCTACGACAAGTTCTACGCGCTCCTCGCGCTGGCGATTCGTGACTGGGGCCTGAGCTTCACGATCGACGAGCGCTTCTACCTCAACTACTACGACCTCTTCCCGACCGAGATCACCGAGTTCTTCGGGGGTATCGTGCTCGACGAGCCGCGCTGGTTCGCGCCGCGCGTCGTCGACGCCGGGGGTGGAGACGTGGACATCGTCCACATGAACTGGGACCGTGGCTTCGGTCTCTTCGGTGGAAACTGCCGCATCGGTGCCGAGGCGGTGCCCTGCGGTGGCAACCACGACGAGGAGTACCCGGAGCCGGCGCTCGGCGGCACGACCAACGTCGTGCTCCGCTCGTGGGCGACGATCCTCGCGCTCGCTCAGTTCCCGGTCTTCTACGACTCGTCGTTCGAGCAGCGCCTGATCATCTTCCGCCTCGGCGACGGAACGGGCCACGACATCCCGGACGTGCAGCCGGACGGATCCCCGGCCTGCGCCTACGGCGACCGCATCCCCGGCACCACTCACCCGATCGTCGGTGGGGGGGACGCGGACTGCGCGACGTCGGAGGACGCGACGTACGTCATCTACAGCTCGGACCGCCTGCACACGCCCTACGTGGCGGTGAAGGTGCGCCCCCGCTTCACCTACAACCTCGAGGAGGAGCAGCTGGGCTTCCAGATCCTGCGTCGCCTCGTGGATCTGCAGAACGAGCTCGAGGCCGAGACGGATCCGGCCCAGATCCTCGCGCTGCGTCGCTCGATCGAGTCGCAGGAGTCGTTCCTCGAGTACCTGATCCAGCTTCAGGGTGAGTACGGCATCTCGAACAGCCTCGGCATCTGAGGTCGCTCGAAACTTCGAAAGAAAGCCCGGCTTCGGCCGGGCTTTTTTTCGATTGCGCGGCTTCTTCGTGGCGAGCCTCCGGCCGACGCGTCGACGTCGAGCCGCGGGTCGTGCATCCTGAGCGCGATGCGTCGCGGACGCGCCCTCGCCGTCGTGCTCTTCCTCGGCGTCTTGGGCTGCGCCGACGAGTACGTGATCGGCGGGTCACGCGATGACGCGGGCGTCGACGCCGACCGAGGTCGCTTCGAGGCACCGCTCGACACGTCGGGCACGTCGGCGTTCGGAGATCGCGTGCTCGGCGACGTCGCGCCGCTCTTGCTGCTGCGAGGGGAGGACGCACGGAGCGAGGCGTGGCCGGCGCGAGTCGGAGCGAGCTTGTCGAGCGAGGGCGGTGAGGTGGGGATCCGAGGGCCGTTCGTCGACGGCACGCGTGCCGCGCGTGGACGCTACGTCGGCGCGATCGCGACCCCCACGTCGGTCGTGATCGAGCTCGTGCTCGCGGCGCCCGTCGGTGCCGCCGACGCGGAGCTGGTCTCCGCGCCGCTCCGCGTGGCGCTCGACCCCGAGGGGTCGCTGATCGTGGGGGAGGGTCGAGTCGACGCGGCGTTCTCGCCTGGTGCGTGGCAGCACGTCGTGATCGCGCGCTCCCTCGACGCGACGCGTGTCTTCGTGAACGCGCGCGAGCTCGCGACGTTCGCCGGGAACGACGCGACGTACGAGGGCGCGCTCGTGGTGGGCGCCGTGGACGACTCCGCTGCGATCGCGTGGCTCTCGGTGTCGGAGCTGCCCGCGGAGCTCGACGTGCCCGCGCGCTTCGCGGCGCTCACCGGGACGCTCGCGCGCGTGGGGGGCAGCGCGGTGCCACTCCCGCTCGCGCGCGAGAGCGATGCGTACGTCGACCTCGTGCAGGAAGGAGCGCGACGCCTTCATCGCGTGGGCCCACGGTGGCCCCGCATCGCGTGTCGACCGAACGCACCCGCGGACGCGCCCGATGCGCTCGCGTCCGCGGCGGTGTGTGGCTACCTCGCGGAGACGGAGTCGAGCGCCACGACGATCGCCCTGGTCGACCGACCGGTCCTCGGGCTCTCGGTTTCGCGCGCGACCGAGCCGGGGCCGGGTGATGCGATCGAGGTCGAGCGCCTCGACGGAATCGGGGAAGGTGAGCATCACGTCACGCTGCCTCTCGGGGCCGACGACGATCAGGTGCTCTCGTTCTTCGTGCGGCCGGCGGTGGCCGACGTGTCGCTCGAGCTCGACCTGGGGCTTCGCGGACGCGCGACGTTCTCGTTCGACGGCGCAGCGCTCGCCGAAGGCGGGCTCCGCGCGCACGACGAGCGCTGGGGCGACGGGTGGCACCGCGTGTGGATCGTGACCGAGGAGGCGGGCGACCCCGACGCCGTGGTGCGGGTCCTCCGCGGTGGTGCGCGCACGTTCGCCGCGAGCGGGCCGTTGCTCTTCGTCGCGGGGGCGCGCGCGGAGAGCAACCGACGCGATCCGAGCTCGCTCGGTCCACGCGAGGGTGACGTCTTGGCCTACGCCACCGCGGGCAACGTGCCGCGCGACCGGGCCTCGATCTCCGCGCGCGTTCTCGTCGACGCGTGGACGCGGCTGCACGACGGAACGATCGTGCTCTTCGCGAGCGACCCGCAGATCGTCAACCTCTACTACAGCCTCGACACTCGCGTGACCTTCGCCGCGACCGGAGGACCCTTCGTATGGAATCTGCACGGCGCGAGCGTCCGTGATGGTCGCGTGATCGACGTCGAAGCGAGCTGGTCGGCGGAGGGCGTGACGCTCCGAGCGCGCGAGACGGTCGACACGGAGGACGTCCCGGCCGGGCTCGATGCGGTGGAGACGTTCGATCGCTTCGTGGTCGGTACGGGCGGGCCGTCAGGGGAGATTCACGGATTGATCGCGAGCCTCCGCGTGCAGTGATCGTGCGGAGGAGTGCATCCTGCGATCGCGTCGGGTGGTCGCGCAGCGGAGCGCATCCACGAACGCGTCGCGCGCGGAGCGCATCCTGCGATCGAAGCGTGCACGCCATCCGATGCGTTCGCGCGCGACTCGCTCAGAGCGTGCGCAGGTAGGCGACCAACGCGTCGCGATCTTCTTCGGACAGATCGGTGCCGAAGTCGTGGCCTTCGTTGCCCTCGTGGAGGCGCGACGTGTCGACGAGGAAGCCTTCGCGCTCGAACGTGGTGGGACGCTCGGCCGGAGGTCGGAGCAAGTCTTCGAGCGTCGGCACACTGCCGTTGTGCAAGTACGGAGGGCTCGACCAGATCCCCCGGAGGTCGGCTGTGCGGTAGCCGTCCGATGGCCCCACCGCGAGGCGTCGCCGGAAAACGAAGGTGATGATGTCCGAGCGGTCGTCCTCCATGCCGCCTTCTCCGTCCCCGTCGATCAAGATCCGGTGCCCGCGGCTCGTGGCGATCGCGCCGCGTGGGTGCGCCTCGCTCGGCCGTCTCTCGACGCCGTCGCTCGCGTACGGCGTGACCCCGAGCTGGGTCGAGTCGTCGCGGTGGCAGCTCTCGCAGCCCTCGCTCACGAAGAGTGCCCTTCCGCGTGCCACGCGCGTCGGTTCCTGCGGAGGCCCGGTGGGAGCGGACATCTCGGAGAAGAACGCCAAGAACTCGGCCGTGCGCGCCTCGGTCGGGAAAGGAACGAGAGCCTCGTCGTCGTTCGGGTAACCGGCTCCGAAGACGTAGATCCCGAGATACGCCTCCGAGCGCACGTCCCGACTGGTGCCGAGGTAGTTGAGGCGACCGCGTGTTCCGAGCGAAAAGTAGGTCGGAAAGTCGACCGGAATCACCTCGGGAAACGAGCCGGTCTCTGCGCCGGTTCGACCCGGACCAAGCCGCTCAGACTTTTCGATTTCGAGCTCCGTCAGGAGCGGCGGGTTTCCTGCGGCGACCCACCGTCGGTGTACGGCGACCCGAAATCCACCGAAATCGAGGCGGCGATTGGGGGCGCCGAGCCAGACGCGCCCGTCGGGGAGCTCGCCGACGTGACAGAGCGCGCAGGTCTCGTGGACACGCGTGGCGTCGGAGGTGCCGCGTTTGAAGCCGACCGGAAACTCGTCGTTCGGGTCGTGGAGGAATCCGAAACGAGCGAACTGATCGCCGAACTCGTCGTCGGCCATCAGCGCGAGCATGAACTCCGCTGGGGGCCAGGCGTCACGAACCTCGACGTCCCACGTGTCCCAGAGAAATCGGATCATCCCCGGATGGCGTGGGTCTTCCGGGCCGACCGCGTTGGCGGCGGGCAGCGCGGGGCGATCGAGGGGCTCGAGCGGGGGACCTGCGTCTCGCGTCGGGCCGCCGTCGGCTCCAGCGTCCGAGCCCGCGTCGAGCGCGGGGACGTGCGCGTCGACCATGGCGTCGTCGTCGCCGCACGCGAAGAGCGCGAGCGACGCGAGCAACGCACCGGCTCGTCGGATCGCAGCTCCGTTCGTGCTCGCGCGTCGTGGGCTCGCGCGTCGTGGGCTCGCGCGTCGTTCGTCCGCGCTTCGTTCGTCCGCGCTTCGTCCGATTGGGTGGCGCCGAGGCAGATTCATCAGAGCGTCTCCAGGTAGGCGACGAGGTCGTCGAGCTCGTCTTCGGGCAGGTCCGCTGCGCCGTGGCGAGCGTTCGGATCGGCGGTGGTCAGGACGTCGCGCAGCGTCGCCGCGCGTCCGTCGTGCAGGTAGGGCGGCCGCGCGCGTACGGCCTGCAACGTCGGCGTGAAGGCGCGCTCGAGCGAGGCGGCGTCGTCGTCGCTCGGGGGCACGATCGGGTGCGCGAGGCCGTCGCTGCCGCCGCCCGGATGGCAGCTCGCGCAGCGTGCGTCGAAGAGCGCCTCGCCGCGCGCGGCCGCGACGGGTTCGTCGGCGGGGCGTGGGGGCGGCGGCGCGAGCTCCTCCATGTAGGCCGCGATCGCGTCGAGCTCGACGAGCAGGCCGTCGCCTTCGAGCAGCGCGCGGATCGTGCCGAGCGTGAGCTCCTGCGCGCTCTCGTGCTCGCCGTCCCAGTGGTATGGCGCCAGCGCGCGTCGCGCGCCCCACGCGGGGGGAGTGCGACGCAGCTTGGGCCCCACGCTCGAGGTGTGGAGGAACCAGGCGAGCCCATCCTCGCCGCCGCCGGGGTGACAGCTCGCGCAAGCGACGACACCGCTCGGCGTGAGCTGGGTGTCGCGCGCGTCGTGGAAGAGCGCGCGCCCGCGCAACGCGGCGGCGCTCATCGCGGTCGACCCGAGCGATCGCGTGCGCTGCGCGACGATCGACGGCGTGCCCTCGACCTCGCGCACCTTCGCGATCGCGTGGTCGAACGCGACGTCGACGAAGACCGCGCCGTCGTCCGAGAGCGCGAGCCCCTCGAGGCCACGACCGACGTACACCGCGCCGAGCACACGCGCTTCTCGCTCGCTCGGCGCCGCGAGCCCTCGGCCGGAGCTCCCTCCGTCGCACGCGACGAGCACGACGTTGCCGGTCTGTCGATGCGCGATCCAGAGGCGCCTCCTCGCCGCGTCGAACGCCAGCGCGGAGGGGCCGCTCGCGACGCGCTCGCTCCCGTCGAAGCGCGCGTAGCGCCCGCCGCAGGATGCGAGCAGGCGCGGCTCGAGGCGCGGCGTTCCGTCGAGGACCGCGCCGTAGCCGCCGAGGCGCGGATCGCGGCTGCGATCGCGATCGAAGTCGACGCGTTGGTAGCTCGCGATGAGCGCGGCGCCGTCGGTGGCGAAGGCGTCGAGCTGCACCGCCGCGACCCCCGGCGTCGACTCGAGCGAGTGCTCCTCGACCGTCGCGAAGGTGATCGCGTCGAGGACACGCACGCGGCCGATGCGCGAGAGCCCGACGTAGATGCGATCGCCGAGCCGCGCGAGCGAGGTCGGTCGGCCGGGGCTCGCGTACGTCGTGAGCACGGCGGCGTCGCGGAGATGGACGAGGCGGTCGTCGTGCGGACACGCCACGAGCGCGTCGCTCGTCGAGAGCGCGAGCACGGCGCCGGTGCCGCCGCAGGGGACCGGTGCTCGTACGACCCGCGCGTGCTCGAGGGTGCGGCCCCGGTCGATCCACGCGACCTCCGCGGCCTGTGCGAGCGAGACCACGAGCGCGCCTGGGCCCGCGGGTGAGTCGTCGAGGCGGCCGAGCTTCGTCGGTGCGCCGGCGATGGTCAGCCGCGCGCGCTCCACCAGCGTCGCCGCGTCCAGCGCCACCACCGCGTCGTCGTCGGGCGAGGCGACGAGCACCGTGTCACCGTCGACGAGGATCGTGCTCGCATGTTCGCCGCGCGAAGGCGCTTCGTCCGCGCACGCCCCGAGCGTGGTCGCGAGCGCGGCACACGCGACGACCGTGCGGGCGAACGCCGCGACTCTCGTCGGCCGAGCGAGGGGCGCGAAGGTTCCGAGGGCCGTGCGCACGAGAGCGACGAAGGCCGCGAGTCGCGTGCGCGGCGTGGGGCACGCGAGAGCGACGAAGGCCGCGAGTCTCGTGCGCGGCGTGGGGCACGCGAGAGCGACGAAGGCCGCGACTCGCGTGCGCGGCGCTGTGCGTACGAAAGCAACGACGGCCGTGGGCCGCGTGCGCGACACCGTCCGCGCGCACGTCACGCAGCCCGCGGGCCTCGAGACGACTCCGTGCCGCGTGCGCACGCGCTCAACGCCCGGGCGGGAGCAGGAGCGCGAACTCCACCACGATCGGCTGCTCCGCGCACTCGAGCGGATAGCTGCCGATCGGCAAGGTCACGGGGTCACCCTCGTCGGGTCGCGGCGACGCGGGATCGGCGTTGCCGTCGACGTCCATGAAGCCGAGCAACTGGTACTCCCCGACCGGTAGATCCAGGTCGATCGGATAGACCACCCCTTCGCCGGCCACCGTCGCGTCGACGTCCGGGAACTGGAAGCTGCCGAGCGGCTCCGCGCCCTCGCGCGGTCCCCCGAGCGTCACGTCCTCCGCGCGGAAGACGTCACCCCAGATCGGACCGCGCAGCGGGTGTGTGAGCGCGTCGCTCGCGCGCACCGTGGTCGAGGCGTCGAAGCGCACGCGGAACCGACCGCGCAGCGCGGGCTCGCTGCCGACGTCCGCGCAGGAGCGGCGCGGCGGCTCGAGGGTGTCGGGCACCTCGACCACGCCTTGGTAGGGCAAGAAGCTCACGTCGCGCAGGCGCTTGCGCGGCGCTTCGACCGCGTAGGCGATGCGGAACACGCCGCCCTGACCTTGCGCGATCACGCTGACCACGCCGCCGCCTTCGGGGTCGTCGTAGTAGAAGGGCACGCGCCACGACGCGCTGGCGCCTGGAGTGTCGCGCTCGGTCGCGTTCATGTTCGCGACCATGCGGAAGACGTTCTCGCGGAACTGTTCGCCCGCCACGAGCGACGCGGGGGCGCGCGCGAAGGGCACGCGGCGGCCGTCGGTGGTGAGCACCTCGAACGCGACGTCGACGCGCTCCTCTTCGAGCTGCGGCGTGACGGTGAGGCGCAGCCAGTCGTGCGGTAGCAGACGGAAGTCGGAGAAGTTCTGCTCCGCGCCGGCGGAGAGGCCGTAGGCGCGGGTGGAGAAGAAGTCGAACTCGTCGCGGCTGAGCGTGAACCAGACGGTGCCGCCGAGGGTCTCCCACGGCTCGCCGACGAACGCGGGGGTGTTCAGCGTGCTCGGGCGCAGCGAGGTCTCGGGGGTGGTGGTGTCGAGCTCGACGGTCTTGCGGCTCGCCTCGAAGCGCGCGCGCACCGTGAGCACGCCGCCGTTCGGGCTCCACGCGCGGTATTCGAGGACGAAGGGCTCCATGCTCCCCGGAGACTCCGCCTCGACCGCGTCGGCGCGCGCGAACGCGACCTCGGACGCGTCGACGAGCACGCGCCCGTAGGCGTAGCTAGCCGGGACCTGCAGGATGGTCCGCGGATCGCGCGCCATCGTGTCCATCTCGAGCACGATGACGGCTTGTTCGGGGGTGCGTTCGTCGGGGTACGACGTGAGCCGCAACCCAGATTGAAGCTCGGTGTCGGAGTGTCGATCGCCGGATTGAGCGAGATCGCCGAAGAGCCGATCGAGGAAGCGGACCGCGTCCGCGGTCTCGGCGAAGGGCAGGGTGACGGCGAGCCCGACGCTCTCGATCGGCTCCGATCGAGGACGGCTCTCGTTGGGGGCGACGGGCGAGGAGCCTCCGCCCGAGCACGCGGCAAGCAAGAGGAGGAGCGAGGAGCGACGCATGGCGCGAGCGTCGCTGCGCCCACGGCCGGGCGGACGTGATGCGCGTCACGCTCCGAAAGGCGAGTCTTCTTCACTCCATCGAATCGCGATTCGTTCCGAAGCGTTGCGTGGATCTTTCACGTCATGCGAGCGGGGGCGCTCAGGGCGCGCAGATCTCGGTCGCCACGCAGCGGTCCGTGTAGCAGGAGCCGTTGCCTTCCGGGACCGTGCCGCTCGGGCAGGTCGGAGGCAGGCGCCGGCACCACGCGGTGCAGGTGCCGGCCACCACCGGCACGCAGACGGCTTCATCGAAGCGCGGCTCGCCCTCGCCGCTCGGGAAGGCCGGGATGCAGCCGTAGCGATCGCACGCGTCGAGCGAGGTCGGGTTCGCGCCCGCGCAGTCGACGGTACCTCCCGTACAATACTCGGAAGGCACGATGCCACACGAGATTCCGACGAGTGAGCACGCGATGTCCGTGCTCTCACAATCGTGGAAGGTCGGTCGAAAACAATCGGCACACGCGACCGGCTCTCCTGGCTCGAAGCACGAAGGACAACACGCGTCGTCCCAGCGGGGCGTGCAGCCGGGCGTGCCGAGGCAGGCGGTCAGGCCGAGCCCGTCGCAGGGCGTGCCGGCGTCGATCGGCGGACCCGCGTCGGGGAAGAAGGGGGCGCCGTCGACGGGGAAGGGACCTGCGTCCCAAGGCCCGCACCTGGGCGCGGTCCGGTCCTCGACCAGCGTCGGGCAGCCTCGGGCGTCGGTCCTGCGCACGTAGGGCAGGCCGTCGAAGCCCTGAATCGTGGCGACGCACTCGGATCGGCGCGGAGCCCATCCCCCGGCGGGTAGGGAATCGAAGCCGGGAGAGCAGCCCGAGAAGTCCGCGATGGGGCAACACACGCCCTCGCCGCCGATCGGTTCGTCTTCCGGGGTGTACGAGTTGCTGCAGCCCACCGCGAGGGCGGCGGACAGTGCGAAGGTGTGCCACGTGCGCATGTTCGTGCCGCTCTGCAGTGTGCGTGCCCGAGAGAGCGACGGGCGTGCCGAGTGGGTCGCCGGGGTGCGTCGAGCGACCCGTGATCGCCCGTGGAACGTGGGAAATTGCGTAGCCTGACGTCTCGTCGTCACGACCCGTGTCTGCTATTGCTCCGCCCATGCGTGGACGGGTGTGTGGCTTGGTTTGGCTCCTCGCGTGCGGCGGGGGGTCGGGTGGCGGCGTGGGTCTGGACGGGGGCTCGCTCGATGGGGCGGTCGACGGTGACCTCGTCGACGGGGCGGTCGATGCGGCGGATCGGGGCGACGCGGGCGAGGATCCCGACGCGGGGCCCACGAGCTGTCCGCCGACGCCGAGCTGCGACGACGCGCCACCGGATCCGGGGGAGAGCACGGACTGGGTGCACCCGATTCAATCGGGCGCGACCACCACCCTCGGAAGCGCGCGCCACCGTGGTCGCGATCTGATCTTGGCGCCCACCGACACGCAGCTCGCGCTCGCGAAGTTCGCCTACGGCGTGAACGACGACGATCTGCAAGACGAAGACGTCGACGTGTGGCTCCAGCGCGACTGCGTGGGCGCGTGGGAGATGCTCGGCACGGTGCGGACGAGCGAGGACGGCGACAACCCGACGGTCTACGGCGTGGAGGACACGGGCGGCTGGGTGTTCTTCGAGGTGCCCGAGAGCGCGCGGCTCGGGATCGGCCGGCATCGCTTCCACTTCGTGGTGAAGGGCGATCGGACGACCGCCGACCAGCTCGTGGAGATCGTGAGCCCGAGCTCGCGCTTCGTGGTCAGCGACGTCGACGGAACCCTCACCGAGAGCGAGAACGCGGAGGTGCTCACGCTGCTGAACGGGCCTTCGCCCGCGGTGCAGCCGGGCGCGCCGGAAGCGCTCTCCGCGCTGGCCTCGCGGGGCTACCGCATCCTCTACCTCACCGCGCGACCGGGCTGGCTCACCACGCGCACCCACGAATGGCTCGACGAGCGCGGCCTACCGCCCGGGCTCGTGCACACGACCTTCACGTTCACCGGCGCGCTCAACGAGGCGGCGGCGACCTTCAAGCGCGAAGAGCTCGCCGCGCTGGGCGCGACGCTCGGACGGACGATCGACTTCGGCATCGGCAACCGCGAGTCGGACGCCGCGGCCTACGTGGAGGCGGACATCGTGCCGGAGCACCGGCTGCTCTACCGCCTCGAAGGCGACGCGATGGGCGGCGTGGTCTTCGACGACTACCGCGACTTGGTCGCCGGCTTCGAAGCGCTCCCGCTCGTCTGCGAGTGACCGATCCCCGCCGCTTCCTCGAGGGGACGCGCCGCTCGCCCACGGGAACCGCTGCGCGCCGTCCGGTGGGGCGGCCTGCGGCAACCGGCCATCCGCCTTCAGCGCGCGGCGAAGAGGAGCGGGCGCATCCACGCCGGGACGTGCGCCTCTTCGAAGCGGCGCATCGGGTCGGCGAGCTCGCCGTCCTCGCGCCACTCGAAGTGGAGGTGTGGGCCGCGCGACAGACCGGTGTTGCCGGCGCGCGCGACGAGCTGGCCTTCGTCCACGAGCTGACCGGCGTGCACGTGGATCGCGTCGAGGTGCGCGTACGCGCTGACCTCGCCTCCGCCGTGCAAGAGCACGAGCAGGTTGCCGTAGCCGTCGACCGTGTTGTCCGCGTAGCCCACGAGGGCGGCGGCGACGGCGCGCACCGGGGTGCCGACCTCGGCCGTCACGTCGACGCCGCGGTGCACGACCTTGCGGCCCCGTCGCTGCACCCCGCGCCCGAAGCGCCCTTCGTCGACCGGCCACGTCATCGGGAAGCGCGGCGCCGCCACGAGACCACGCACCGCCGCGATCCACTCCGGCCGCGGGTTCGCGCGGATCAGCTCCGCCGCCGCGCGGTGCGTGCCGAGCCCGAGCTGCGACGCGAGCTCCGCGCTCGCACCTTCGGGCTCCGGCGCGCGACGAGGACCGTTGCAGTAACGACGCGCGCCGAAGCGTCCGCAACGACGCGCCTCCGGCAACCAACGCGCGACCTCGGGCAACGCCGAACGTTCGTCGGACGCGTGGAGGCGAGGCCCGGGCTCGCGGGGCTCCTGGACGTCGCCCACGTCGCCCACGCGTGCGGCCGGCTCGACGATGCGCGGGCGGTGGGGCTCCGAGGTCGGCGCCGGTGCGTCGCCACAGGCGATCAGGCACGAGGCCGCGACGAGGACACGAAGCACGGTCGCGAGGGTATCAGAGCCGGACGTGAAGGCGGCGTTCCCGCGATCTGCAGACCGGGGTTGAATACTATGGACGCGTGAGATTCGGATGTCTCGGCGTGAAACTGTATGGATTGCGGATGTTTGGTGGGTGTCGACGTATTCTGTGCGTATACGAAAAGCCGTCCACAGCCCTTGATCGAGGCCCTCGTTGGCGCACGATGGGAGGGCGACATGCCGCGCGCCCCCCGAGAGCTCGACGTCTACGGATACCTGGACTACCGGGCGTATCTCCGCGACTTCTACGAGGCGAAGAAGGCGAGCCCGCGAGGGTTCTCGTTCCGCGGGTTCTCGAAGCGCGCGGGCCTGAAGTCGCCGAACTACCTGAAGCTGGTCATGGACGGCGACCGCAACCTCACCGCCGCGATGGCGGATCGGTTCGCGCGGGCGTGTGGGCTCGACGACGAAGGGGCGGACTTCTTCACCGCGCTGGTGGCGTTCAACCAGGCGCGGACGGCGACCGATCGGAACGCGGCCTACGGGCGGCTCACGGGGTTTCGTCGTTACCGGCAGGCGCACCAGCTCGACCTGCACCACGCCGCGTACCACTCGACCTGGTACCTACCGGCCATTCGCGAGCTCGCGGCGCGCCCCGACTTTCGCGACGATCCGGAGTGGGTCGCCAAGGCGCTGGTGCCGGCGATCTCGCGCGCGGAGGCGCGTGAGGCGCTCGACTTGCTGCTCGAGCTCGGGCTGCTCGAGCGCGCGGAGGACGGGTCGCTCCGCCAGACCGAGAACCTCGTGACGACGGGGCCGCAGACGCGCGGGCTCCACATCGGCAACTACCACCGCACGATGATGCAGCGCGCCGCGAGCGCGATCGATCTCGTGCCCGCCGCCGATCGCGACATCTCCTCGCTGACGCTCTGCCTGAGCGAGGACGGGCTGCGCACCATCAAGGAACGGATTCAGCGTTTTCGTCGCGAATTGTTGGAGCTTTCGGCGTTGGAGGACGATCCTCGCCAGGTGGTTCAGATCAACTTCCAGCTCTTCCCGCTCTCGCGCGCGGAGGTCGAGTGATGCGCCGCTTGCTTCTTTCGCTCTCGCGCTTCGCGCCGCGCGTGCTCTCGTCGGTGCGCACGTCGTCGGTGCGCGCGTCGTCGGTGCGCGCGTCGTCGGTGCGCGCGTCGTCGGTGCGCACGTCGTCGATCCAGGCGCAGGCGTCGTCTTCGTGTCTCTCGTCGGCCGTCCTCGCCACGTCGCTCGTCACGCTCGGCGGCGCGTGTGGTGGGACCGAGACCGGCAACCCGCCGCTCGACGGGACGCTCTCCGTGAACGCGCACTCGTCCGATTCGGTGAGCGTCGCGCTCCGCGCTCCGGAGGGCGGCGCGGTGGTGGAGGAGCTCTGGATCGGTTTCGACGACGTGCTCGTCGAGCGTTGCGACGACGACGCGCCCTTCGTGGTGACCGACCTCGGCGTGCGTGAGCACGCGGACGAGGCGGCGGACCGGCACGCGTTCCTCGCTGCGCAGACGGCGATTTGTCGCGTGCGCGCGCGCTTCGTGCGGGCCGACTCCGGGCCGGACGCGATCCGATCGCGGAGCACGCTCGTACGTGGAAACGATGCCGCGGGTGTGCCCTTCGAGATCGCGTTGCCGCTCGACACCGACCTCGTGGTGTCCTTCGACGCGCTCGAGCTCGACGAATCGAACGCGGCGCTCTTGCTCGCGGTCGACGTCGCGCGCTGGATCGGCGGCCTCGACCTCGCGAGCGGCGAGCTCGACGACGACGGAGTGCTCCGCATCGACGAGACGAAGAACCCCACGCTGCGCGACGCGTTCCTCGCGCGGGTGGCGGAAGGTTTCGAGCTGTACCGCGACGACGACGCGGACGGGATCGCCGATCCGGGCGAGCTCCTCCTCGGACGCGGCGAGTAACCCCCTGCTTTCGAGCGGGGCCCTGCCTTCGAGGAGGTTCCGCTCGCCATGCGCACAGCGGACACGAGGTCCGTCGGCGCGGAAGTCGGCGGCTGAACCCGCCGACAACGTCGAGAAGTCGGCGGCTGAACCCGCCGACTGGGTCGAGAAGTCCTGGAGGCCGAACGTGACGAGAGCCATCCCCACGCCCCTGCACCGTGACGCCGCGCTCGCCCACGAGAGCCATCGCCACGAGCTGCTCGATCCGACGACCTTGCGTTGGGTCGCCGAGCTCTTGGTGGAGCTCGAGCACTTGCCGTGCGCGCAGGTCGCCGAGCACTTGCAGCTCGTCGCTCAGAGCGCGGGGCGCGCGATCGACGTGCGCTGGCGGCGCGACGAGGCGGAGCGTGTCGTTTCGACGAAACGTGCGGGGGGTTCTGGACGTACGCCCGCAGTGGCCACAGAGGCCACGCGGCGCGCGAGCAGGTGAGGACGTGACGGAGGCCCTTCGAGCATCGAACGTTCCCGAGATCGAGCGCTACGAGCTCGGCTCGCTGATCGGTCGTGGCTCGATGGGCGCGGTCTACGAAGCGACGGACGCGGACGGGCGCGTGGTGGCGCTGAAGATCCTCCACGCGGAGGTCGCCGAGCACGAGATGGCCCTGACGCGCTTCGAGCGCGAGGTGGAGCTCGCGCGGCGCATCGATCACCCCGCGGTGCCCGAGATCTTCGACTGGGGGCAGCTCCCGGACGGCCGGCTCTACCTCGCGATGGAGCGCCTGTACGGCGACAGCCTCGAAGGCTGGTGGGAGACGCCGGGGCGCTCGCGCGCGCTCGCGATGGAGCTGCTCCTCGAAGCGCTCGGTCCGCTGGCGGCCGCGCACCGGCTCGGGATCGTCCACCGCGATCTGAAGCCGGAGAACGTCTTCGTGCTCGATCGACCGGATCGCGGGCGCGTGCGGCTGCTCGACTTCGGCATCGCGCGCGACGTCGACGAGCACGCGAAGTCCAAGACCGCGACGGGCGTGGCGGTCGGCACGCCCGTCTACATGAGCCCCGAGCAGGCGACGAAGCCGCGGCTCGCGAGCCAGCCGACGGACGTGTGGTCGTTCGGCGTGATGATGTACGAGGCGCTCTGCGGGGAGCTGCCGTTCGATGGCGACACACCTCACGCGGTGATCATCGCGGTCGCGACCGAGGCCCACGTGCCGCTCGCGGAGCGCGCGCCGGAGCTGCACCCGGAGCTGCTCGCGTTGGTCGAGCGGTGCCTCTCGAAAGATCCGAGCCGACGTCCTCGCGACGCGGGCGAGCTGGAGGTGCTGCTCGGCGCGCTGCTCGCGCGCCCCGAGGTGGTGCGCACCATCGACGGCTTCGCGGCGACGCCCCCGTTTCGGTTGAGCTCGCGGCCGACATCGGGCGATGCGGCGCCGATCGAGCTGCGCGCGCGCGCCGAGACGACGCTCGACGAAGGGAGCGCGACGCCCTCGTCGAGCGGGCTGCGGCGCATCGACGTGCCGCGGCGCTCGTGGCTGCCGATCGCGATCGTGGCGTCGATCGCGGTCGTGGGGATGGGCGCGTGGGCGTGGACCCGCGCGTCGTCGGAGGTGGTCGCACCCGCTTCGAGCGCGCCTTCGGCCGTGACGTCGAGCACGTCGCCGAGCACGTCGGCGGAGCCGGTGGCCGTCGCGCCGTCGGAGCGCTCGGGCGGGCCCACGACGGAAGAGCCTCCTGCGCCAGCCGACACCCCGGAGCCCGCGGAGGACGGAGAGGACCGACGCGACGCGTTCGACGACGGGCCGGGACCGGCGCCCGAAGTGAGCGTGCGACGCGCGACGTCGATGGCGCGCGGGCGGGACGTGGCTCCGAGTACGGCGCCCGACTCGGAGCGTGAGGAGGTCGGCGAGGTGGACGCGACGAACGACGTCGCGATCGCGACGCCGAGCGTGCCCGAGGATCCGATCGTCGAGCCTGGGCCGAGCGTGGACACTCCGAGCGCCTCCGCGCCGACGGAGGCCACGCCGAGCGCGGACGACCCAAGTGCTCCGAGCGTTTCTGCGCCGGCGACCGAACCGAGCACGCCCATGACCCGTACTGTGCGGCGTGTCGTGCGGCGGCCAGCGACGAACACACCGACCCGTCCGGGCTTCGTGACGTTCTGATCGTCGGCGACGCCGAACGCGAGCCGTGGACGTGGACGTGGTCGTGGTCGTGAACGGCGACGTGAACGGCGACGACCTGCGGCGGCGTCGGAGACTGAGTCCGAATCCGAGTCCGAGTCAGAGTCCGAGTCCGAGTCCGAGTCAGAGTCCGAGACAGAGACCGAGTCAGTGTCCGAGTCAGAGTCCGAGTCAGTGTCCGAGTCAGTGTCCGAGTCAGTGTCCGAGTCAGTGTCCGAGTCAGTGTCCGAGTCAGTGTCAGTGTCAGTGGGTGTTCGAGGTGGTGGAGGATCGATGACGGCGCGAGTGAGTTGGATCGGGGCGGTCGTGGTGATGGGCGCGTGGCTCCTCGCCGCACCCGCGAGCGCGTCGCCGTGGACGCTGAGGCGGGGCGAGATCGCCGTCACCGCGGCCTACGACCAAGCGTGGGCGACGCGCGAGTACCTCGACGACGCCGGACGCGACGTGCCCTTCTCGCTGAACGGCAGCTTCCGTGGCTCGACCATGAGTCTCGGGGTGCGCGCGGGGTTCAGCGATCGGCTCGAGCTCGAGATCCAAGTGCCGTTCAAGCTGGTGAGCTACCAGGCCGATCCCGTGATCCTGATCCCGGCCTCGGTGGCGGGCGGCGAAGAGGGGATCGACTTCTATCAGGAGAACGTCCTCGATCTGAGCCAGACCGTTCAGGGTGTGGGCGACATTCGTTTGTTCGGCCGCTACAACCTGATTCGATGGCCGGTCGCGGTGGCGCTCGAAGGTCGATTGAAGGCGCCCGCCGGATACGACGGCCCCTCGGGGACCTTCGGCGACCGTCCGCGCAACCAGCAGGATTTCCTCGATCGGGTGGGCGAGCTGGTGCGGCCGGAGAACGTGCAGGACGACGTCACGCTCGGCGACGGTCAGGTCGATCTCGGGCTCTCGATCCTCTTCGGCGTCTCGTTGCCGTCGCGCACCTTCATCCGCGTCGACGCCGGCTACGACCTGCGGCTCGGCGGAGCGGGCGATCAGATCCTCGCGTCGGTGAAGGCAGGGCAGCTCCTCGGGCGGCGTCTCTTGCTCTATGCGGACACGCGTCTCGCCTACGCGTGGCAGCAGGGGCGCGTGATCGGCGTGAGCGTCGCCGCGATCGATCCGACGCTGCCCGCGAGCGAGTACGTCGGTCTGAACAACCTCGCGCTCCGCGAGGTCACGCTCGATCGCGATTGGCTGGAGCTCGCGGTGGGCGGGATCGTGAAGATCACGGACAACGTCGAGATCAACGTCGGTTACAACCGCACGCTCTGGGGCCGAAACACCTCGCTGGTTCAGAGCGTGTACGTGACGCTCGGGGTGCGCACGAGCGTGCAGGAACCCGTCGCCCCGCCGCCGACCGAAGAGGTGGTGGAGGAGATCGTGATCGAGGAGGTGGTGGTGGAAGAGGAGCCGGCGCCGGAAGGGACGCCGGTCGTTGCTCCGGCTCCGGCTCCGACTCCAGCCCCGGTGGAGGCGACGACGCCTGCCGTGGAGCCTGCGCCGAGCTCGACGACCCCGTGAGTGAGGTCTGAACGGCTCATCGAGCTACGGAATGCGCTCGGCGTCCGTCGGCCACGGCCAGTCTTCGAGTCGTCCCGCAAAATCGTGGAATGGCGACCCCTCGTACGCGGCATCGAAGGGAGTGACTCCCTGGGCGTGGAGCGTGGCGAGAGTCTCGTGAACTCCCGAGACGAACTGCTGGACCAGCATCTGCGCGAGGGTCTCTCGCTGCGACTCCGTCAAGGAGCTCAGCAGCAGGTTCATCTCGTGTTGCTCAGGCATCGAGGTTTGAGTGGCGCTCGCGTTCCAGACCCCGGAGCGAGTCCGCCGAGCGCCGATCTGCCCTTGGCCCTCGCGGCAAGCGGCGACGAGCGTGTCGATGATGTCTCGGTAAAGCCTATCGGAGTCGAGCATGACGTCGCGACTCGGCACGAAGACAATGGTGCTTCACGATCAGCCCGCCTTCACCGCCTCGAGGTTGGCGCGGGCTTCGTCGAGCTGCTGTTGGAAGCGCGTGTGCCCCTCGGCGACGAGCTGCTCGTAGAACGCGATCGACTCGCCGTATGCGCGAACGGCCCGGTCGCCCTTCACGAACTTCGGGTTGTACTTCGTGGGCGGTAGCTGCGCGACGATCTCCTGCTTCGGTAGACCTGCGACCAGCGCGTCGAGCGCGGCTCCCACCTCCTTCACGTCGTACGGCGGCGAAAGGGACGAGAGGACTTCCCGCTCGGGCGCATCGACCACGCTCTCGAGGATCGTGCGCCATGCGGAGAGGGCCTCGAGACGATCCGAGCCGTCGTAGCTCTCGTCCCACCATCGCGCGGTGTCGAGCCACTTGTGCAGGAGGAGCTCCGAGAACGAGGTGGCGAAGACCTTCGCGGTCATCTCGTCGTGCGGCGCGAAGAGGATCGACGCCTCGTCACCACGTCCCGGCCACTGCGGGAAGAACGCGTACTGATCGCCCGCGCCGTTCTGTGCGAATGGGAAGAGACCGGGTCGCAGGTTCGGGTCCTCGGACACGTCGTCCGCGGTCCACTCGAGATCCCTCAGCCAGAGGCCGAGGTATCGGCGCTCGGCCGCGATGCGGACGCGTTCCTCTTTCGAGAGATCGGCGTGTGAACGACCACCCCAATAGTCGAACGCGCCACGGGCGCGCAGGGTGACGAACGAGCTCGGTAGTTGGATCGACATCTCGGCTTGCTACCACTCTGTCAAAGCCGGAATCAATCGCCCACGTAGCCGAGGGCGCGGAGCTGCGCGGCGGTCTCGGGATCGATGGCGGTGGTCTCGGCCGCGTGTGCAGGACGACGTGCGGACGCGGTCGGTGTGCTCGCGCCGCGGGTGGCGTCCAGCGACGCGCCGAGGAGGCCGCGGAGCCAGCCGAGGATCAGCGGGTGTGCGTCGGCGACGTTGGTGGTCTCGCCCGGATCTTCCGCGAGGTCGTAGAGAACGGGGGGGTGTCCGGGGCGCTGGACGAGCTTGTAACGGCCGACGTTGACGGTGCGCCAATGCTCCATGAAGCCGCTGACGGTCGCTTGAGGCGCGTCGTAGCCGGCGCCGCGGAGCGAGGGCAGGAAGCTGCGGCCGGAGAGGTTCTCGGGGAGGGGGCGACCGAGCGCTTCGAGGATGGTCGGCATCACGTCGACGAGGCCGACGGAGTCGCGGAGGCGGCGCGCAGGCTCGCCGGGGAGGCGCACGAAGAGGGGGACGTGGAGGAGCTCTTCGTAGACGGAGTGGCCGTGGCCGACCGAGCCGTGATCCCAGAACTCTTCGCCGTGATCGCTCGTGAGCACGACCATCGTATCTTCGGAGAGCCCGCGGCGATCGAGGCCGTCGAGGATCGCGGCGAAGTGCACGTCGGTGTAGGTGATCTCTCCGTCGTAGAGCGCTTGCAGGTGCGCCTTGTCGCGGTCGTCGAGGCGCAGGCGCCCGAGCTTCACGTTCTCGAGCAGCGTGGCGTCGCGCGAGAAGTCGACGCGGCCGCGGTAGCTGGGGTCGCCGTAGAGCGCGAGGTGCTCGGCCGGCGGTCGGTACGGCACGTGCGGATCGATGGTGTGGACGTAGAGGAAGAACGGTTTGTCGGTGGGGCGCGCGTCGAGCCATTGCAGCACGTCGGCCGCCACGAACTCCGCCATCGTGCGGCGACCTTCGCGGATGTAGTTGCGGTACGTGCTCCAGCCGCGGCCGAAGCCGAAACGATCGGAGACGTAGCCGTTGCAGATGAAGGCTCCCGTGTGGAAGCCGTCGTCTTTCAGGATCTCGGGGAGCATGCGCACCGTGCGCGGGACCACCGACTCGTGCTGGGTGGTCGCGTGCTCCCAGGGCATGAGCGACGAGAGCAGCGTCGCGACGCTCGGCTTGGTCCAGTTCTCTTGGGAGTGCGCGTGGAGCATGGTGGTCGCGCGCTCCGCGAAGCGAAGCAGACCGGGGGTCTGCACTCGGGTGTCCTGGCGGTAGGGCCCGAGCTTGTCGGCGCGCAGGGTGTCGACGAGCACGAGGAGCACGTTGCGGATCGGGCGCGGCGCGGCGGCGCCTTCGGGGAGCGGGGCGACGATCGCGGGGGCGAGCAGACGCAGCGCGCCTCCTTCGGCCGAGAGCTCGATGCGCGAAACGCCCACGGCGCGCGAGAGATCCACGTCGAGCGTCGTGCCCTGAGCGCTCGCTTCGATCCGCGCGAGCTCGATCGTCTCCGCTCCGCTCGTCGTCTCCCGCACCGCCCGCACGATCACGCGACCTTCGCCACGCACGATCGCGCGCAGACGTTCGCCCTCCGCGACCTCCGCGACGAAGCCGGCAGTCTCGCGCGCGGCGAGCTTCAGGCCGCGCACGCCGTCCTCTTCGAGGGCGAGCGGCGCGAGCTCGGCGACGTCGTCGCTCTCGTCGCCCTCGAGGAGCTGCAGCTCGCGCAACGCGAGACCCACCCGACCGCGCATGCCTTCGACGCTGCGCGAGCCCGCGGCGCGAAGCAGCAGCTCGTGCTCGCCCGCACCGAGGCGCGCGCGCGGCAGAACGACCTCGGCGCTGCCCCACGCGTCGGTGGGCAACGTGATCGGCGCGAGCTCCTCGCCGTCGAGGTAGACCGCGATCGCGCCCGGCACCGCGGCGCGGCCCACGAAGCGCGCGCGCACGTCACCTTCGGCGGCGTGGACGCGGCCGAAGATCAGACGTCCTTGGCGACCTTCGCTGACGAGCGCGTCGGTGTCCGCGAAGCGCGCGCGGGAGAACCCGGTGCGCCATCCGCCGCGGGTCGCGCGGGCGCCGTCGAGGCCGGCGAGGTCGAGCACGTGGGTGCTTCCGAAGAAACGTTCCGCGCGATCGGCGTGGCGCGCGAGGTCGTAGCGGACGCGCACGGGCGGTGGCGCGGGGGCGTTCGGAGAGACGGGATCGCTCTGCGTCGTCGGGGCGCGCGGGGCGTCGTTCGTGGGCTCGGCGGCCGTCGCGGTGGTCGTCGTGGAAGGCGTGAGCGTCGGCGCGGCGCTGGAGCAGCCGACCGCGAGCAGGAGGCAGAAGAAGAGCGCGCGCATCGCGCCGAACGTACCCGATGCTGCGAACGACCCGAAGAAAGCGGGCGGATCGTGAGCGCGAGGGGTGCGTGCTTCGCACGGATTCGGGGCTACGTCGCCGCGCTTGGCAACGACACGCTCGTGGCTTCGGGACTTCGCTCTCGGCTTTCGTCGCCGATCACGTCGCCGTCCACGACCACGACCACGACCACGACCACGTTCACGACGACCCTGACGATCGCGCGCGCTCGCAGCCGATCTTCCGACTCAGAGCTCCGGGGTGCTCTCCAAGATCGTGTCGAAGAGCGGGCTCCACGTCGCCCAGCCGTGACCGCCCGGGCGGTGGAAGACACGACCTTCGGGCAGCGCGGCCGCGAGGAGCTCGAACTCCGGCACGCCGGGATCTTGTTCGCCCCAGCCGAGGACGATCGGCATTCCGTCCGGTCGCGCGAGCTGTTCGCGCACGAAGCGCCAGTTGCGGCGCGTGACCTTCTCGCGGCCGTCCTCCATCGCGTCGACGTCGCCGGGCTCCCACGCGTCGAGGCCCTGCGCGCGGATCTCGTCGAGCACCGAGGGCTCGCCGAGGTAGGGCGCCATCATCACGACGCCCGCGACGTCGCGCGGATGCGCGGCCGCGTAGCTGAGCGCGCCGAAGCCACCCATCGAGGTGCCGACGAGCCAGACCTTCCGATAACCCATCGCGCGCGCAGGACCGACGAGATCTTCTTCGAGGCGCGGCATCACCGCGAAGTCTCGATAGAAGCCGAAGTGCGCGTGGGCGCCGACCGCGTCGTAGCGTCCGTGCGCGCGCACCGCGTCGATCAGGCCGTAGCGATCGAAGACGCCGCCGTCGTCGCCGAAGCCGGGCAGGAAGACGACGAGCGCGTCCGCGCGCGAAGGCCCGAGGGTGGCGTGGTCGTCGATGCGCAGCGGTGGGGTGGGCGAGGTGAGGAAACAACCCGCTCCGAAGAGCACACCGATCGACGCGACGAAGACACCCGAGAACGAACGCATCGCGCGTGTGTATCACCTCGCCGAGCGTCCGGCGCGGCGCCATGCTCCGCGCGCCGTGAGCACCGCCGTTCCCGCTCCCGCTCCGCTCGTGACGTCGGCGACCGTGGTCGCGCCCTCGCCGAAGCCGCGCGCCGTGTCCGCCGCGCTCGTGCTGGTGCAGATCGCGTTCGGCACGCTGCCGGTCGCGGGCAAGCTCGCGATGGAGCACGTGGGGCCCTTCGGCCTCTCGCTGGTGCGCGTGGCGGGCGCGACGCTCTTCTTCGGCGCGCTGGTGATGCTGCGCGCGAAGTCGGCGGCTGACCCC
>ERZ761607.1980-NODE-1980-length-23556-cov-6.014808_pt1 | contig 23556 bp, 27 predicted proteins | sample MGYA00511164_ERZ761607 | MGnify/ENA primary metagenome ERZ761607 (study PRJEB28899, sample SAMN02445080) | bioreactor sludge metagenome | biome: EBPR sludge | place: Australia: Brisbane, Thorneside Wastewater Treatment Plant | collected 2011-06-22 ... | reverse complement strand
GGGGGTTGATCGGGTCGATCACCCAATACGACGGGACGCCGGCGTCGCGGTAGGCGGTGAGCTTGTCGCCGACATCGCGGCGGCGAGAGCTCGGGGACAACACCTCGACCGCGAGGAGCGGCACCTCGGTGACCCGCTTGCCATGCGGGTCGCGATCGGTGATCACGAGGAGGTCGGGCTCGAGGATGTCTCCGGTCTCGAACTCCACGTCGAGTGGAGCGATGTAGACATCCAGGTGCTCGGGCGTGGCGGCCCGCAGCCGAACGAATAGTTCCTGTGCCGACCATGATGTGGTCTACCGGGCGAAGGGCTCACGACGATGGCTCCGTCCAAGAGCTCATAGCGCAAGCCGTCATCGGCATCGTCCGGAAGCATGTCGAAGTCGGCCGACGTGAATCGACCACCGGCCTCCAACGCTGTCATGACTGCCATGGTGCCTCACCTCCCGAGAAATGGTCATGGGACGAGCCTGCTCGAAATCCGTCGCGAGCGTCCGGGCTCATCCACAGGCTCCGGCGCCGGTCAGGGTCTGCGGGTGAGATCGGCTGGCCGGATGGTCACTTCGAACGGTTCGGTGGCGGTCCACTCCTCGTCGCCGCTGATGTCGGCGATCTCGACGTACTCGCCGTCTTCGAGCCGCCAGACCCGGAGTCGGGGGTTGATCGGGTCGATCACCCAATACGACGGGACGCCGGCGTCGCGGTAGGCCGTGCGCTTGTCGCCGACGTCGCGGCGGCGGGAGCTCGGCGAGAGGATCTCCACCACGAGGCGAGGGATTTCGGTCACGTAGGTCGCATCGGGATCGTCGCGTGAGAGGACGGTCATGTCAGGCTCGAGGATGTCCCCGGTCCACAGCACCAGGTTTGATCGGCAGCGGGAAGACTTCGACCGAGTCGGGCGCGGCATCGTCGAGCAGCAGACCGAGCCGTAGTGCCATCCGTTGGTGGGGCTTGCCTGGAGCTGGCGTCACGATGATCGCTCCGTCGAGCAACTCGTAGCGGCGCCCGTCATCGGGCGTTGCCTCCCAGTCGGCTCGCGTGAATGCGCCGCCCGTCACTTCAAGCCACATTCCGAGAAATGGTCATGGGACGAGCCTGCACGAATTCCTTCGCGGGCGTCGTAGCTCATCCACAGGCACCCGCCGCTAGAGTGAGAACACGTTCTAGTTCGGGGAGGGTCGGGGTGCGCGCAGCGGTCGAGGGGTGGTTCACCACGGGGCCGGAGCCGGCGTTGCTCGGCTCGCGCTGCGTGAGCTGCGCGACGATGTTCTTCCCGCCGGTCCGGGCCGAGGGGGCGTTCTGCGGCAACCCTGCATGTGCGGGTGAGGTGTTCGAGACGGTCGAGCTCTCGCGGCGAGGAACGGTGTGGAGCTACACCGATGCGCGCTACCAGCCGCCAGCGCCGTACGTGCCGCGCAGTGATCCGTATCAGCCGTTCGCGCTGGCTGCGGTCGAGCTTGCGGAGGGGATCACTGTGCTGGGGCAGGTGGCCGACGGGTACGGCGTGGCGGAGCTGCGGGTGGGCGGCGAGGTCGAGCTGGTGGTGGAGCCACTCGACGACGAGTTGCTCATCTGGCGCTGGAAGCCCGTGACCGAGCTGGGAGAGGAGGCCGATCAGTGAGCGCAGAGGTCGCGGTCCTGGGCGTCGGGATGCACCCCTGGGGCAAATGGGGTCGGCCGTTCACCGAGTACGGCGTGGTCGCAGCTCGGGCGGCGTTGGCCGATGCGGGCATCGAGTGGCCGACGGTGGATCTGGTGGTCGGTGGCGAGACGGTGCGCAACGGGTACGCCGGCTACGTGGCGGGTGCGACGTTCGCGCAGGCGTTGGGGTGGAACGGCGCGCGGGTGGCGACGTCGTACGCCGCGTGCGCGACGGGTGCGCAGGCGTTGGACACGGCGCGGGCCCGGATCTTGGCGGGGTTGTCGGAGGTGGCGTTGGTGGTGGGTGCGGACACCACGCCGAAGGGGTTCTTGGCGCCGAATGCGGGGGAGCGGTGGGAGGACCCGGACTGGTTGCGGTTCCGGTTGTTGGGGATGACCAACCCGGCCTACTTCGCGCTCTACGCGCGGCGCCGGATGGATCTCTACGGCGCCACCCAGGAGGACTTCGCGCGGGTGAAGGTGAAGAACGCCCGGCACGGGCTGGCCAACCCGATGGCCCGCTACCGCAAGGAGGTCAGTGTCGAGGAGGTGCTGGGCAGTGCGGTGGTGTCCGATCCGCTGCACCTGCTCGATATCTGCGCGACCTCCGACGGAGCGGCGGCGGTGGTGGTGACGAGCACTGCGTTCGCCGAACGGTACGCGAGGAAGTTGGGCGGCGAGAGGCCAGTGCGGATCAGTGCGATCAGCACGGTCACGCCGAGGTTCCCGAACACGATCATCGACATGCCCCTGCTCTCGACCGACTCCGCGGCCGTGCTCGGCGAGGGGGGCGAGCCACGACGGACCTTCAAGGAGTCGATCGCGGATGCGGCGTACGAAGAGGCCGGGATCGGGCCCGACGACGTGAGCCTGGCCGAGGTCTACGACCTCTCCACCGCGTTGGAGCTCGACTGGATCGAGGACCTCGGCCTGTGCGCGATCGGCGAGGCCGAGCAACTCCTGCGCGAAGGCGAGACCACTGTTGGCGGCCGGATCCCGGTCAACCCCTCGGGCGGACTGGCGTGCTTCGGCGAGGCGGTGCCCGCCCAGGCGCTGGCCCAGGTCTGCGAGCTCACCTGGCAGCTGCGCGGCCAGGCCACCGGCCGCCAGGTCGAGGGCGCCCGGGTCGGCATCACCGCCAATCAGGGCCTGTTCGGCCACGGCTCCTCGGTGATCCTCCGCCGCTGAGACCAGGACGCTGGCGCACTGTTCACCGGCGGCCCCTACCGGATGTCGGTGGCAGCGTGCAGGGTGGCGGCATGGCCATTCTCAATCCCTACCTCAACTTCGACGGCAACACCCGCGCGGCGATGGAGTTCTACCAGTCCGTGTTCGGCGGCGAGCTCAACGTCATGGCGTTCGGCGACATGGGCATGACCGAGCACGAGGGCCAGCCGCTCCCGGCCGACGGGGTCATGCACGCCCAGCTCACCACCGACGCCGGCTTCACGCTGATGGCGGCCGACAGCCCCGGCGAGCACACGCCCAACGGTCACATCAGTCTCAGCGGCGACGAGGACGCCCTGCTCCGCGGCTACTGGGACCGGCTCTCCGACGGTGGGCACGTCGACGTCCCGCTCGAGGCGGCGCCCTGGGGCGACTCCTTCGGTCAGGTCAAGGACAAGTTCGGGATCAACTGGCTGGTCAATATCGCCGGCTCCCAGGGCTGACGTCACCGTCCACGTAGACCCAGCGTCCGCGACGCCGCTCGAACCGGCTGCGCTCGTGCAGCCGGTCCGAACGGCCTGCGCGCTCGTACGTCGCCTCGAACTCGACCTCGCCGCGGTCGTCGTCCGGACCGCCGGCGACCCGGTCGAGGATCCGCAGTCCGCTCCAGGTGACCTCGGAGTCCGGGTCGATCGACTCCGGTCGGGTGCGCGGGTGCCAGGTGCGAAACACGTGGTCGAGCGCGCCCACGGCGTACGCCGCATAGCGCGAGCGCATCAGCTCCTCGGCGGTCGCGGCCTCGGCCTGGCGGCGGTGCAGCCGGCCGCAGCAGGCGTCGTACCGCTCTCCGGATCCGCATGGACAGTCCGCGACGAGCACCCACCCACGTTATCCGCGCCCGAACGGGGTTCTGTCCACGGACGAAGCGGAGACCTCGTCCAGTTGTTGTGGGGCTGAGTAGCGTGGAGACGTGACCTCAGCTCCTTCCGCCCCGCCGGCCGTCGCGACCCTCGGTGAGCTCCGCGCCTCCGGCCACGTCCAGAAGTCGCTGCGCACCGAGCTGCGCGACAACCTCCTCGACGCCCTGCGCGAGGGTCGAGACCCCTGGCCCGGGCTGCACGGCTTCGAGGACACCGTCATCCCGCAGCTCGAACGGGCCTTGATCGCCGGGCACGACGTCGTCCTGCTCGGTGAGCGAGGACAGGGCAAGACCCGGCTGCTGCGGACCCTGGTCGGTCTCCTCGACGAGTGGACGCCGGTCATCGGGGGCTCCGAGCTGGGCGAGCACCCCTACGAGCCGATCATCCACGCGTCGCAGCGACGCGCGCGTGAGCTCGGCGACGAGCTGCCGGTCGAGTGGCGGCACCGCGACGAGCGGTACGCCGAGAAGCTGGCCACCCCCGACACGAGCGTGGCCGACCTGATCGGCGACGTAGACCCGATGAAGGTCGCCGAGGGTCGGTCCCTGGGTGACCCGGAGACGATCCACTTCGGTCTGATCCCGCGTTCGCATCGCGGCATCGTCGCGATCAACGAACTGCCCGACCTCGCCGAACGGATCCAGGTCGCGATGCTCAACGTGATGGAGGAGCGGGACATCCAGATCCGCGGCTACGTGCTGCGGCTGCCGCTCGACGTACTCGTGGTGGCGAGCGCCAACCCCGAGGACTACACCAACCGGGGCAGGATCATCACCCCGCTCAAGGACCGGTTCGGTGCGGAGATCCGCACCCACTACCCGACCGAGCTCGAGGACGAGATCGCCGTGATCCGTCAGGAGGCGCAGGTGCCCGCCGACCTGGTCGAGGTGCCCGATCACCTGGTCGAGATCCTGGCTCGTTTCACCCGCAACCTGCGGGAGTCCTCATCGGTCGACCAGCGTTCGGGCGTCTCGGCCCGGTTCGCCATCGCCGGCGCCGAGACGATCGCGGCCGCCGCGATCCACCGCGCCACCGCTCAGGGGGAGGACCCCGCCGTCGCCCGGGTGGTCGACCTGGAGACCGCGGTCGACGTACTCGGCGGCAGGATCGAGTTCGAGACCGGCGAGGAGGGTCGCGAGAACGAGATCCTCACCCACCTGCTCCGCACCGCCACCGCCGAGACGGTCCGGCACACCTTCCGCGGGCTCGACTTCGCGCTGCTCGTCGAGGCCCTCGAGGGCGGGATGATGGTGACCACCGGCGAGCAGGTCACCGCCCGCGATTTCCTCACCGGGCTGCCGGTGCTCGGTGAGTCCGAGCTGTACGACGAGATCTGCGACCGCGTGCACGCCCACAACGACGGGGAGCGGGCCGGAGCCATCGAGCTCGCCCTCGAGGGCCTCTACCTCGCCCGCAGGATCAGCAAGGAGAGCGGAGGCGGGGAGACCGTCTATGGCTAATCGGCACACCTCGAAGCAGGTCCGGTCGCGCTACGGGCGCTACGACGGCGGCGACCCGCTCGCGCCACCGGTCGACATCAGCGAGGCGCTGGACGCGATCGGCCAGGACGTGATGGCCGGCTACTCACCCGAGCGCGCGATGCGGGAGTTCCTCCGTCGAGGCGGCCGCGAACAACGAGGACTCGACGACCTGGCTCGCCAGGTGGCCGAGCGCCGGCGCGAGCTGCTGCAGCGGCACAACCTCGACGGCACCCTCGACGAGATCCGCGAGCTGCTCGATAGGGCGGTGCTCGAGGAGCGCAAGCAGTTGGCCCGCGACGTCGAGCTCGACGACGGCGACCGGGCATTCCGTGAGCTGCAGCTCGACGGACTGCCTCCCAACGTGGCTGCCGCCGTGAGCGAGCTCTCGTCGTACGACTGGCAGAGTCGCGAGGCCCGCGGGGCCTACGAGCAGATCAAGGACCTGCTCGGCCGAGAGCTGCTCGACCAACGGTTCGCCGGGATGAAGCAGGCGCTGGAGAACGCCACCGACGAGGACCGCGCGGCGATCAACGAGATGCTCACCGACCTCAATGGCCTGCTCGAGAAGCGCGCCATGGGTGCAGACTCCCAGGAGGACTTCGACGAGTTCATGGCCAAGCACGGGGACTTCTTCCCGGAGAACCCGCAGAACCTCGACGAGCTCCTCGACGCGATGGCCGCCCGCGCGGCCGCGGCCCAGCGGATGCTCAACTCGATGTCGGCCGAGCAGCGGGCCGAGTTGATGCAGCTCTCCCAGCAGGCGTTCGGGTCGCCGCAGCTGATGGAGTCGCTCTCGCAGCTCGACGCCAACCTCCAGATGCTCCGACCCGGTGAGGACTGGTCGGGCTCGGAGCGGATGGACGGCGAGGAGGGGCTGGGGCTCGGCGACGGCACCGGTGTCTTCCAGGACCTCGCCGATCTCGACCAGCTCTCCGAACAGCTCTCGCAGTCCTACGGCGGCGCGCGGATGGACGACCTCGACCTCGACGCGCTCGCCCGGCAGCTGGGCGACGAGGCCCGGGTCGACGCACGGACCCTCCAGGAGTTGGAGCGGGCGCTGCGAGACGGCGGCACCCTGCGCCGCGGCTCCGACGGCAACCTCCAGCTCACCCCCAAGGCGATGCGCCAGCTCGGCAAGGCGCTGCTGCGTGACGTGGCCGAGAAGATGTCGGGCCGACAGGGCCAGCGGGAGCTACGCCGGGCCGGCGCCGCGGGCGAACTGTCCGGCGCGACGCGGCAGTGGGAGTTCGGCGACACCGAGCCCTGGCACGTGCCCCGCACCATCACCAACGCCGTCGTGCGCACCGCCGGCGAGGGGCTCGACCCGCGGGCCGGCGTACGGCTCACCATCGACGACATCGAGGTCCAGGAGACCGAAGCCCGCACGCAGGCGTGCGTCGCGCTGCTGGTCGACACCTCGTTCTCGATGGCGATGGACGGTCGATGGGTGCCGATGAAGCGCACTGCGTTGGCGCTGCACACCCTGATCCGGTCGCGGTTCCGCGGCGACGCGCTGCAGCTGATCGGGTTCGGTCGGCACGCCGAGGTGATGGACATCGAGCAGCTCACCGCGCTCGACGCGATGTGGGACAAGGGCACCAACCTGCACCACGCGCTGCTGCTGGCCAACCGCCACTTCCGCAAGCACCCCAACGCCCAGCCGGTCCTCCTCATCGTCACCGACGGCGAGCCGACGTCTCACCTCGAGCCGGACGGCGACGTCTACTTCAGCTATCCACCGCACCCGCTGACGGTCGCGTACGCCGTACGTGAGCTCGACAACGCTCGCCGTCTCGGCGCCCAGACGACGTTCTTTCGGCTCGGTGACGATCCCGGGCTGGCACGGTTCATCGAGTCGATGGCGGCCCGGGTCGAGGGCCGCGTCGTGGCTCCAGAGCTCGACGACCTCGGTGCCGCCGTCGTGGGCTCCTATCTCGGCTCCCGGGCGCCCGGCGACGCGATGCCCTACCGCGGCGGGTACGGCGACTGGTTCGGTGGCCGCGGCTTCTGGGTCGGTGACTAGTGTCCTGTCAGCGAGAAGCGTGCGTTATTCCCGTGGTCCAGGTGCGTGCATGGCAAGGCGCCGGAGCGCGCGCAGACTGGGCGTCTTCGAAGCTTCGGCAACGCCGCCAGGTGCGTGCCTGGGCCGCGGGAATAGCGTGCGAATCTCGCTGACAAGACACTAGGACGCGTCTCGTTCACCGTCGTGGCTGCCCAGCGGTGGTAGCCCGTGAGAGCCAGCAGGTCCTCGGTGCCGCTGCGAGTCAGCGGGAGGATTCCGACTCGAGGAGCTGCTTGAGCCGGACCATCTCCCCCGCTACGTCCGCGGCCAGCCAACTCCGCAGGTACGGCTCCGCCACGAAGCGCCAGGGGGCGAAGAAGTGGAAGCGCTCGGTGTGGACGACCCGCGTCCCGTCTGGGGTCTCGGACAGCTCGAACCCACCGTCGAAGGTGAGCACGTAGCGCGATGGGAATGTCGGAATGCTGCGGTAGCGCACGGACAGTCCACCGACCACCACCTCGAGGGAGACGGCCGGCCCAGGGATCCCGCGCAGGCGACCGCCGTGCCGCATCAGGATGCGATCGTCATCGCGCACGCACTCGTGGACGCGGCCGATCTTGTGGTCCGCCAGCTTGTATTGCTCGAGGTCGGTGACGAAGTCGAGGATCGCCTGGGGCCGCCGTACCACCGCCTCGCCGATCCCCTCGATCACTCTGGCAGGTTAGTCGGGTGCGACATCGGTGGCGGCGGATCGTCCTCGTCGTTGCGGTCGTCCTGTGTGCCGCGGCCGTCACCGCTGCAGTGTCGTCCCGGCGCGATGCAGGCCCGGCGCCCGCCAAGCTCACCGTGGGGTGGGGCGGCAGCGAAGGACACCCGAGCTGTGTCTACGACGCCTCGGGCGGGACGGTCGAGGCGAGGCTGGTCGTCCGGGGCACGGCAACCCGGCCCGGCGAGGTGGCCGTGACGGTGACGGCGTACGCCGACGAGAACACGTCGGTTCCGGTCGGGTCGGTCACGCAGAGCGTTCCGGTCGAGGGGACCATGCAGTTGCCGCTGGTGATCACCATCCCGGTCGAAGCGCCGCCCTATGTCGATGAGGACGGTGAAGCTGCGTGCCGGCTCGACACGCGGTCTTGAGTAACGCGGTGGGCCTGCGGAACCCCCAACATCTGTAGGTATCCCTGACGTTCTGGCCCGTTGCAACGCCCTAGAACGTCAGGAATCCCAACAGATGTTGGGATTCCTGAGGTTTCCGACGTGCCGGCTCGACACGCGCACCAAGCTCTCGTGACGGCCGTACGGACCTCGGGCGTCATGATCTGCCGGTGGAGGTCGTCTTCGTCAATGTCATCGGCTGGATCGGGATGGCGCTGCTCATCAGCGCGTACGCCCTCGTGTCCACCGGCCGAATTCTCGGGCCGAGCCTGGTCTTCCAGCTGATGAACCTGGTCGGTGGGGCGGCGCTGATGATCAACTCCGCCTACTACGGTGCCTGGCCGTCGGCGGCGCTCAACCTGGTGTGGGTGGTGATCGGGACCGCGGGCCTGGCCCGTGCTCGGTTCCGGCCGGCGTCAGCCCCCGCGCAGGACTGAGGCCAGCTCTTCCACGCCGTCCACCAGGCGCGGGCCGGGTCGCGCCCACATGCCGTCGGCGTCGACGGCGTGCAGGCGTACGCCGGGCGGGAGCAGGTGCGCCATCGCATCCGCCTGCCGTTGCGCGCCAGCGCGGTCGAAGCCGCACGGCGCAACGATGACGAGGTCCGGCCGTGAGGCGACGACGTCGTCCCACGTGACCCGGACCGACTTCTCGCCCGCCGTACCCAACACGTTCTCACCGCCGGCGAGCTCCACCATCTCGGGGATCCAGTGACCGGGCGCGTACGGCGGGTCGGTCCATTCGAGTACGGCGACCCGGGGCCGGCTGCGGCCCATGGTGCTTCGCCACACTGCGGCCATCCGTTGCCGCAACGAGCCGACCAAGGCGGTCGCCGCGTCCTCGCGACCGACGGCTCGGCCCAGCACCAGCACCGTATCGAGCACCTGCTCGAGCGAGTGCGGGTCGACGGTCACCACCTGTGCCGAGCAGCCCAGGTGAGCGAGCGCGTCCTCGACCGTGGTCACGTCCACGGCGCAGACCGCGCATAGGTCCTGGGTCACCACGAGCGTCGGGTCCAGGTCGCGCAAGGCGTCGGCCGAGAGGCGGTAGAGGTCCTCACCGCGCTTGAGCGCCCCGGCGACGTACGCATCGATCTCGGCGGGGTCGAGGCCGGCCGGCATCGCCGAGGTCGAGACCACAGTGCGGGTCCGCGCCTCGGCCGGCGCATCGCACTCGAAGGTCACGCCCACGACCGACGGGCCGGCGCCGAGCGCGAACAGGATCTCGGTCGTCGAGGGCAGCAGGGACACGATCCGCACACCGCACAACCTAGGCGCCAACCTAGGGTGAGCCGGTGGACGACCCGACGACGACCGTGCTGGTCCTGCTCGGGCTGGCCGCGCTGGCGGCCGGATTCGTCGACGCGGTGGTCGGGGGCGGCGGGCTGATCCAGCTGCCTGCGCTGCTGCTCGGCCTTCCGAACGCATCGCCCACGCAGGTGCTGGCCACCAACAAGCTCGCCAGCATCTGCGGCACGACGGTGAGTTCGGCGACGTACTACCGCCGGGTCCGGCCCGATCCGAAGACCTTCGGACCGATGATGGCGCTGGCCTTCGCGGGCTCGATGTGTGGGGCGCTCGTGGCGAGCCACATCCCGCGGGAGGCGTTCGAGCCGATCGTGCTGGTCGCGCTGATCGTCGTGGGCGCCTATGTGTTGTTCAAGCCGCAACTGGGTGAGGTGACGGCGTTGCGGTACGCCGGCCATCGCCATCTCGCCGCCGCGCTCGCGGTCGGTTTCGGCATCGGCTTCTACGACGGCGCGCTCGGTCCGGGCACGGGCAGCTTCTTCGTGTTCTCGCTGGTCGGGCTGCTCGGCTACTCCTTCCTGGAGGCCTCGGCCAAGGCCCGCCTCGCCAACTGGGCCACCAACCTCGGGGCCCTGGTGGTGTTCGTGCCGCAGGGCGTGGTCCTCTGGAAGGTCGGTCTGGTGATGGGCGCCTGCAACCTGCTCGGTGGGTACGTCGGCGCGCGGGTCGCGGTCTGGCGTGGGGTGCGCTTCGTGCGGGTCTTCTTCATCGTGGTCGTGAGCGCATTCATCGTCCGGATCGGCGGCGATGTGCTCGGCGTCTGGTGACCACTAGCCTCGACTCATGAGCATCCCCGTCGATGTCGCCGACCTGGCCCGGGCGCTGAAGGACTTCGGCGCCGGCTACCTGCTCACCTCGCGAGACGGCCGGGTGAAGGTGGTCACCGTCGAGCCGAGCGTCACCGACGGACTGGTGCTGGTCGCAGCCCCCGGCAAGGGCACGCTCGCCAACGTCGCCGACAACGCTGCCGTCACGCTGGTCTTCCCGCCGCCGGAGCCGAAGGGCTTCACGCTCCTGGTCGACGGCACCGCCGAGGTTGCGGGCGATGACGTGCGGGTAGCGCCGAGCGGAGCGGTGCTGCACCGGCCGGCCAGCCACGCCGATGGTCCGCTCCCACCCGACGGATGCGGTCACGACTGCGCGCCGGTCGGCGGATGACCCCACTCCGGCTGACGGCGTTCCTCGACTACCCCGAGGAGGTCTTCGAGGCAGGCTCCGATTTCTGGTCCGCCGTCACCGGGTGGCCGCGGTCACCTCAGCGTGGCGAACACCATCAGTTCGCGACCCTGGTCCCCACCACCGGCACCGACTACCTCCGGGTCCAGCGACTGGGCGGCGGCGCGCCCCGCGTGCACCTGGACCTGCAGGTCACCGACCTCGACCCTGCGGTCGCCGAGGCCCGCGATCTCGGCGCGACCGTCGTCGGCGCGCCGTACGACGACGTGACGATCCTCAGCTCGCCCGGTGGGTTCGTCTTCTGTCTGGTCCCCGGGGTGCCCGGTGAGCGGCCCGAGCCCACGAGCTGGCCCGGCGGGCACACGTCGTACGTCGACCAGGTGTGTCTCGACATCCCACCCAGCCGGTACGCCGCGGAGCTGGACTTCTGGAGCGACCTGACCGGCTGGAAGCGCCGCGATCCGCGCCCCGGCTCGGAGTTCGGGCGGGTCACCCCGGCTCCGGACCAGCCACTGCAACTGCTCCTCCAGAGACTGGACGACGAGCAGGACGCGGTCACCGCACACCTCGACTGGGCCACCTCCGACGTGGGCTCCGAGGTCGAGCGGCACCTCGCCGCGGGGGCCCGGCTCGAGAAATCGTTCGACCACTGGACCGTGCTCCGCGACCCTGCGGGTATGCCCTACTGCATCACGCATCGACGCCCAGGGGAGCGGGGCGAGTGACCGACGAGATCGACAACCTGTGCCGCTTCCTCGACGAGCAGCGCGCCGTACTCCGCCACAAGGCCGGCGACCTCGACGCCACCCAACTGCAACGCACGTTGCCGCCGTCCGACCTGACCCTCGGCGGGATGGTCAACCACCTCGCCTTCGTCGAGGACTGGTGGTTCCGGCGCACTCTCCAGGACGACCAGGACGCCTACTGGGCCGCTGTCGACTGGGACGCCGACCGAGACTGGGAGTGGCATTCCGCCGCGGACGACGATCCGGACCGGCTCTGGGCGCGGTACGACGCCGCGGTGACGCGCGCGCAGGAGGCGGTGGCCGCCGACCCGAGGGGCGAGCGCGAGTCGGTGCATCCGCGGCGGAGCGGCGAGCCGTTCACGCTGCGCTGGATCCTGGCCCACATGGTGCAGGAGTACGCCCGCCACAACGGCCATGCCGACCTGATCCGCCAGTCCATCGACGGCCAGGTCGGAGACCCATGACCATCCGCCCGATGACCGAGCAGGACTGGCCTGAGGTCTGGCCGTTCTTCGACGAGATCGTCCAGGCCGGCGAGACCTACGCCTACCCCCTCGACCTCACCTCCGAGCAGGCTCGACAGCTCTGGACCATGAGCCCGCCCGGCCAGACGGTGGTGCTCGAGGACGACGGGGTCGTGCTCGGCAGCGCCACCATGGGCCCGAACCGTCCCGGCCGCGGACGACACGTCGGCACCGCGTCGTTCATGGTCGCGCCCGCCGCCCGTGGGCTCGGCGTGGGCCGGCGGCTGGGGGAGTACGTCGTGCAGTGGCACCGCGACCAGGGCTATCGCGCCATCCAGTTCAACGCGGTGGTCGAGACCAACGCGGCCGCCGTACGCCTGTGGACCTCACTCGGCTTCGAGATCATCGGCACCGTGCCGGAGGCCTTCGACTCCAGGGAGCACGGACTGGTCGGGCTGCACGTGATGTACCTACGAGTCTGCTGACCCGACGTCGCCTGAAGCAGTCAGGCCGACGCGAACCCAGGCAGGAACTCGGTGAGGATCGCCCGGAACGGCGCCTCCGCCTCGAGTTGGCTCAGCACGCCGATGCCACCGAGCCAGGTGCGGTGGATGAGGAGGTACGACGGCGGCAGGTTGAGCTTCATGGCCACGGTGTACGACGGCTCGCGCGGGTTGTTGATGCGGTTGAACTGGCTGCGCATCCACTCCCGACTGAACCGGAACCGCTCGACCTGGGTCGGCTCGACGAACGGGCTCAGGTAGTCGAGCAGCAGGTCGGGATCGATCTTGGTGCGGTCCTTGATGAACCCCTCGGCGCGCAGCCCCTCCACGAGCCCCTCGCGGTCGCTCTCGGAGGCCACCCGGATCAGCCTGCCCATCGCCTCGGGCAGTCCGTCGCTCTCCAGCCGCGCGACTGCGCCGTAGTCGAGGATGCCGAGGCGGCCCGGGGAGCCGTCCGCGGCGGGCAGCACCCGGAAGTTGCCCGGGTGCGGGTCGGCGTGCAGCATGCCGGTGCGGCTCGGTCCGGCGAACAGGAACCGGACGAACAGCTCGCCGTAGTGGTCGCGTTCCTCCTGGGTGCCGTCGCGGATGACCTGGGCCAGGCTCGCCGGGCTCTCCAGCCACTCGGTGACGATGACCGTCCCGCCGACGGCGACCACGTCGGGCACCACGATCTCGGGGTCGCCCGCGAATGCGCGGGCGAATGCGCGCTGGGCCTCCGCCTCGAGCTCGTAGTCGAGCTCGTCGACGGCGCGGTCCTGCATCTCCTGGATCAGCGGCTTGAGGTCGACGCCGGGTACCAGCGGGGCGATGGTCCGGCCGAGCCGCGCGATCTGCCGCAGGTCGCCCATCAGCGCGTCGCCGGCGCCGGGGTACTGGACCTTGACCGCGACGTCACGGCCGTCGTGCCACGTGCCCTTGTGGACCTGGCCGATCGAGGCCGCCGCGGTCGGCCCCCCGTCGAGCCAGACCAGCTGGTCGCGCCAGCCGGGACCGAGTGCTCCCTCGATCTGGTCGCGCACGGTCTGGGTCGGCATCGGTGGCGCCGCGTCCTGGAGTCGGGTCAACTGCTCGCGGTAGGGGCCCGCGACCTCCTCGGGGAGCGCGGCCTCGAGCACGCTCAGCGCCTGGCCGAACTTCATCGCGCCGCCCTTGAGCTCACCGAGGGTGCGGAACAACTGCTCGGCGGTCCGCTGCTGGATGTCGGTGAGCACGGTCTCCGCCGGTGCCCCGCCCAGCCGCCTGCCGAGGCCGAGCGCGCTCCTGCCGGCGTACCCGAGCGGCAGGGCAGCCAGCCGCGCGGTGCGGGCAGCGGCCTTGCGCGGGAGGTCGCGGTCGGGCACGAGCCCATTGTCCCCGACCGACCCAGCGCCGCCTGTCCGGGACGTTTCGACCGCATGACCCGGGCAGATGCCGCGGGATGGCCGGAAGGACGACATTCCCCGATTCCTGGGACAGGGCAAGCGAATCGCGCACACACTGAAAAACACGCACACATCGAGACGGTGTGATCAGCACCCTCAGTCGGCTCAGGGCGACCGGGTCCCCATACCGTGGCATCACCCGAGGGGGAACGATGACCAGCACATCTGAACACCTGGAAGACCTGGTGGTCGAGCCGTTCGCCGACGACGAGGTCTCCGGAGAGCGCACCGACGAGCCGACAGACTCGGCGGACGAGTCGACCGAGATCACGGACGAGGCAGCCGACAACGCTGACTTGAACGCTGACTTGAACGCTGACTTGAACGCTGACTTGAACGCTGACTCGGACGGTGACGACGCGGTCGACGAGCCCACCGACGAGGCGTCCGGAGAGCCCACCGACGTGGCCGACGAGGCGACCGATGTCGCCGACGACGAGCACGTCCGGGCACCCGCCACGACTCCGTCGGAGGCGGCGGCCCGGCTCCTCGAGCTCGCCGCGCGCAACGCCGACGAACTCGTCGCCGAGGCGGAGGCCGAGGCCGAGGAGGTGCGCGAAGGCGCCCGTGCCGAGGCGGACCGGGTGCTCGACGAGGCCCGCTCCGAGGTCGAGCGCGTCCGCGCCGAACTCGAGGAGACCCGCGAGAAGCTGAACGCCGAGATCGACCGGCTGCGCGAGACCGAGAACGAGCACCGCGAGCACCTGCGCGAGCACCTGCACGACGTGCTCACCCGGGTCGAGACGACCGTCGTCGTCTGAGCTCGACTGATTCCAGCGTCCCTACTCACGCCGCGAGGCGTGAGTAGGGTGCTCGGAATGCGGTCTGTTCGTCCCGTCGCCTTCGCCGTACTCCTGGTCGCCACTCTGGCGCCGGTCGCCACCACGGCCACCTCGGCCAGTGGCTCCGAGGTGCTCGAGAGGGCTCCCGGTCCGGTCGTGACGCTGGCCCCAGCGGCCTGCGTCCCCCAGGGCGGTACGGCGCCGGTCTCGGCGCCCAAGCGGGTCCGGAACATCCCGACCGGCGAGACCGGCTGGTTCTCCTCGCCGGGTCTGGTCGATCTGGACGCGGACGGCCGGCTCGAGATCGTCGCGCCGTTCTACTCGACGTTCGTCTTCGATGCGGCCGGGAAGCTGCTCGGCAAGGGTCGGGCCAGCAAGGGCCGGGTCTACGCCCCCTCGGTGGTGGCCGACCTCGAGGGCGACGGCGTGCCGGACATCGTCGTGGGCGGCAACGAGGGCACCGTGGCGGCCTACGAGTTCCGCGGCGGCCGGCTCCAGCGCAAGGCGGGGTGGCCGGCGTCCACCAACAGTGGCGGTCAGTCGCCCGAGGTTCGTGGCCTGGCCGCGGCCGACCTCGACGGCGACGGCCGGGTCGAGGTCGTCGCCACGACTACCAACACCGCGCGCAAGGGTGCGCAGGTCTTCGTCTTCGCGGCCAACGGCAAGCTGTTCCAGCCGGGCGGGCGAGCGCACGCCTGGCCCCGCAACCGCGGCTACGGCGCGTACGGCGAGAACGTCGGCATCGGCAACATCGACGACGATCCGCAAGTGGAGATCCTGGCCACCTTCGACAACCACCAACTCCACGCCTTCAACCTCGACGGCACCTCCGTGCTGGCCTCGCCGTGGTTCACCAACCCCGAGTCGGGGCGGGCCCAGGGCAAGCGGATGGCCTGGGGCGACTTCATCCGGTGGGCGAGCGCGAAGGTCGAGAAGCGCCACTACCACTTGCACACCGGCGCGTGGCCGAGTCCGGCCCGCCAGCCCTGGCTGCAGTGGACCGCCTCACCGCCGTCCGTGGCCGATCTCGACGGCGACGGCCGCAACGAGGTGGTTGGGCTCCCCAACGTGGAGAAGCACATCCCGTACCGCACCCAGGGCTACGCGTTCATGGCGCTCGACGGCGCGTACGGCGACGGCAGCCGCTCCGCGATGCGCCATCCGGGGTTCCAGAAACTCGTGGTCTCCCGGCGTCCCGTGCACCGTCCCGACGGCGACTGGTACCCACCCTCCGGCATCCCCGCCCCGACCGTCGTGGACCTCACCGGCGACGGCCAGCCCGAGATCGTCGCCGCACTGCCCGGTGGTCAGGTCTACGCCGTGGGGCCCGACGGTCGCCGGCTCTGGACCAGCAGGTATGCGCCGGCGACAGCCAAGACCTTCGCCTCGGAAGTGGTCGCGGCCGATCTCAACAAGGACGGAACCCCCGAACTGGTCTTCGGCACCTACGCGCTGAAGCCGGGATCGGGTCGCCTCTGGGTGCTGAACGCCCAGGGCAAGCAGCTCTCGGTCACCAAGCTGAAGCACCAGGGCCGCGACGGCAACGGCATCGGTGTGGCCGCCGCTCCGTCGATCGGCGACCTGACCGGCGACGGCACCCTCGAGATCGTGCTCACCACCTTCGACCACGGCATCGACGTCTACACCGTGCCCGGATCCGGCACCGGCTGCCTGCCGTGGCCGACCGGGCGCGGCAACCTCCTGCGCAACGGCCAGGGTCCGGCGACTGCGCCGTAGGTGCGTCAGCTCACTGTTTCACAGAGCCCGGCTTGAACTGCCGCACCTCCTGCGGCCAGCCACAGCCCACCGCGATCTTGCCGGCCCACATCCGCGCGGTCTCCTCGTCGGGCACGTCCACGATGGTCAACCCGCCGAGGTACTCCTTGGTCTCGACGAACGGTCCGTCAGTGAACAGCAGCTCCCCGCTCGTCTGGTCCGCGCTGAAGGCCTCCTCGACCTCCTCGACCAGCCCGCCGGCGTACACGAGCTGACCGGCGGCCTGGAGTTCGGCGATGACGGCGCGCGACGGCGCCACCCGTCCCTGGTACCACTCCTCGTCGTGGTCGCCCACCCACTGCTGGTTGAAGTAGATGAGGTATTCGGGCATGTCGTCTCCCTGGGCTCGGGCGGACCCGGCGTCCGCCATACCTACGCTACGAACGGCGGCCGCGGGATACGACAGGGTCAGGCCGGGAACTTCACGCCAGTGTTGGCGGCCCCGACGTGGATGCCCGAGTCAGGCCGACCGGGACTCGAGGAGGTAGTCCTCAAGATCGCCGCGTGCATCGGCGATCGCCAGCAGGACCGCCGACGGCTCCTGACCGCGGGCCAGCATCCGCCGCACCTTCATCTGGGCGGCCTTGACCTCGGACGATGTCACGAAGGTAGCCGTGCGCCCTGGGATCCGACGGTCAACCATCGTCGATCACCTCCACCTCGTAGCTGTCGTTGATGCCAGGGTAGCGCGCGACATCTGCGGTCGGGTCGGCCAGAACGGCGTCGATGACCGCGTCGAGGATCCCCTGATCCTCAGGCTGGAGCATGACTGGCTTCGACCGGTCCAGGGCGTCAAGTACAGACAGCGCCACCAGCCGTCCGTCGGTGTCAATCGCGGTCCCCTTGTCTGCCGCCCACCGAAGCATCCGCATGGTCTCTTCACGTCGCCGCCATCGGTCCAGCTCGCCAGACGCCTTACGGGCGCCGGACAACCACGCGCACCCCAAAGCCGTAGTGCCAGCGATCAGCGCCGGCACCACGGTCAGGACGACCACGAGCCACAGGGGCAGCTGGGTCGTCTCCATCACGGAGCCGACCGTAAGCGGACCCGCCGACACCGTCGGCGAGCCAGCGCATCAGGCGGTCAGGCCGGGAACTTCACGCCGGTGTTGGCGTGGCAGCGGTAGCCGAACGGGTTCTTGGCGAGGTACTGCTGGTGGGCGTCCTCGGCGTAGTAGTACGGCGTGTCGCTGGCCGGCCGGATCTCGGTGGTGATCTCGCCCAGCCGGCGCCGCTCGAGCTCGTGGCCGTAGACCGCCGTCAGCTCGCGGGCGACCTGCTCCTGCTCGGGCGAGGTGTAGTAGATCGCCGAGCGGTACTGGGTGCCGACGTCGTTGCCTTGACGGAACCCCTGGGTGGGGTCGTGGACCTCGAAGAAGGTCTTGACCAGGTCGGCGAAGGTGACGACCTTCGGGTCGAACACGACCCGGACCGCCTCGGTGTGGTTGGTGCGGCCGCTGCAGACCTCTTCGTACGACGGGTTCGGGGTGGTGCCGCCGGCGTAGCCGACGGAGGTGGACCACACGCCCGGCGTCTTCCAGTAGATCTCCTCGGCGCCCCAGAAGCAGCCGAGGCCGAAGATCGCGACCTCGAAGCCCTCGGGGACCTCGTCGGTCATGACCGGCGCGTCGAGGACCTTGTGCTGCGCGGCGATGGGGAAGACCCGCTCGGAGCGACCGGGCAGCAGTTGCTCGGGCTCGACGAGGGCGGACTTGTGTCGGGAGAAGATGGACACGGACTCTCCTTCTGTTCTGCAGGACCCTGGATTGGTCCCTGCACAGTGTCCAACACCCCCCGGTCGCGTTACGTTCCCGCCGTTCGGCGGCCTTCGTGCGCTCCTCGGCGAGGGGCCAAGGGTCAGGGCTGGATACCCTCGCGGAATGAGCCAGGAGCATCGGAACAAGTCCGGGTTCGAGACGCGTGCGATCCACGCGGGCTACGAGCCGGACCCCACGACCGGAGCGGTGATCCCGCCCATCTTCGCGACCTCGACGTACAAGCAGGACGGCGTGGGCGGGCTGCGTGGCGGCTACGAGTACAGCCGCTCGGCCAACCCCACCCGCACCGCGCTGGAGGCCACCATCGCCGCGCTGGAGGAGGGGGAGCGCGGGTTCGCCTTCGCCTCCGGGCTCGCCGCCGAGGACACCGTGGTGCGGGGGCTGCTCGACCCGGGCGATCACGTCGTGCTGCCCGATGACGCGTACGGCGGCACGCACCGTCTCTTCGACAAGGTGCTCCACCGGTGGGGTGTGGCGAACACACCGGCCGCGCTCTCCGACCTCGACGCCGTCCGCGCGGCGCTCACCGACCAGACCACGATGATCTGGGTCGAGACGCCGACCAACCCGCTGCTCGGCATCGCCGACATCGCAGCCCTGGCCAACCTCGCCCACGACGCGGGGGCGCTGTTGGTCGTCGACAACACCTTCGCGACGCCGTACCTCCAACGCCCCCTCGCCCTGGGCGCCGACGTGGTCGTCCACTCCACGACCAAGTACGCCGGCGGTCACAGCGACGTGGTCGGCGGCGCCGTGGTCGTGCGCGACCTCGAGTTGGCGGACAAGCTCCAGTACCACCAGAACGCCATGGGTGCCGTGGCCGGACCCTTCGACGCCTGGCTCACGCTGCGTGGCCTCAAGACGCTGGCGGTGCGCATGGAGCGGCACTGCGACAACGCGGAGCGGATCGTGGAGTTCCTGACCCGGGACGAGCGCGTCGAGCACGTCTACTACCCAGGTCTGTCCGAACACCCGGGCCACGACATCGCGGCGCGGCAGATGGACCGCTTCGGGGGCATGGTGAGCTTCCGGGTGCGCGGCGGCGAGGAGCACGCCCTGCAGGTGTGCGACCGCGCCGCGGTGTTCACCTTGGCCGAGTCGTTGGGTGGGATCGAGTCGCTGATCGAGCACCCGGGCCGGATGACCCATGCGAGCGTGGCCGGCACCGACCTGGAGGTGCCCGCCGACCTGGTGCGGCTCAGCGTCGGCATCGAGACGGTGGACGACCTGCTCGCGGACCTCGACCAGGCCCTTGGCTGAGGAGCTGGCGGTCTGCGTCGACTTCGGCTCGACGTTCACCAAGGCGCTACTCGTCGACCTGACCACGGGCACCCTGCTCGCTGCCGCCGAACATCGCACCACCATCGAGACCGACGTCCTCGACGGGTACGACGCCTGCCTGGCCGAGCTCGCGCGGACTGAGCCGAGGGCCGGCTCGGCCGAGGTGTTCGCGTGCTCCAGCGCGGGTGGGGGGCTGCGCATCGCGGTGGTGGGCAACGAGGAGTTGGTCACCGCGGAGGCGGGCCGCCGGGTCGCCCTCTCCAGTGGGGGCAAGGTGGTCGCCGTCCGTGCGGTCGCGCAGGGCCACGACCTCGACTTGGTCGCGGACGCCCCCGACGTGGTGCTGCTGACCGGCGGCACCGACGGCGGCAACACCGAGGTCCTGCTGCGGGCGGCCCGCACTCTGGCGACCTCGGACTGGGACGGCCCGGTCGTCGTCGCCGGGAACATCGACGCACGCGACGAGGTCGGGGCGATCCTGGCCGGCACGCCGCACGTGCTCGCCGACAACGTCGTGCCCCGGATCGGCGTACTCGCGCCCGCCTCGGCGCGCGCGGCCATCCGTGAGGTCTTCCTGGCCCACGTGATCGGCGGCAAACACCTGAGCTCGCGCACCAGCAACGGGACCAACACCTTCACCGCGATGGTCCGCGGCGCCACGCCGGACGTCGTGCTCACCGGCGTCGAACTGCTCGCCACCGTGGCGGGCGAGGTCGTGGTCGTCGACGTCGGCGGCGCGACCACCGACGTGCACTCGGTGGTGGAGGTCGACCCCGAGCAGGGCGCGACCGAGGGTGGGTTCGCTCGCGACGTGGTCGCGCCGACGCCGGTCACCCGCACGGTCGAGGGCGACCTGGGCATGCGCTGGTCGGCGATCTCGACGGTCGAGGAGGCGGGGCTGCCCGAGCTGCGCGCCGCGGCCGAGCGTCGGCGGGCCGATCCGGGCTTCCTGCCGAGCACCGATCAGGAGCACGACGAGGACGAGGCGATCGCCACCGCCGCGGTCGGGCTCGCCCTGCGTCGGCACGCCGGACGGTCGAAGGTCGTGGTCAGCCCCGAGGGCAGGGTGGTGGAGCGCACCGGGGTGGACCTGCGCGAGGTCCACCTCGTGGTCGGCTCCGGCGGGGTGCTGCGCCACGGTCGGGCCGGAGTCGCCGACCGGGTGCTTGGCTCGTCCGTGGGTCGCGACGGAGACTGGCAGTTGCCCGAGCGGGCCCGGGTGCTCGTCGACGCCGACTACGTGCTCGCCGCCGCGGGACTGCTGGCTCCGGACCATCCCGACGCGGCGTACCGGCTCGTGGCCGGCCTGCTGGATAGGCTCGCGCCGTGAGCGACCACGACAGTGCCCCGGGTGGTCTCACCGACGCCACAGACGCCACCTCCGACGGCGGGGACGGACAGCGCGAGGGGGTGGCCGCCCGGCTGGCCCATCAGTGGGCCGCGATGCGGCGGCACGAGCGCCGCGAGGCGCCGGCGGCGGCCATCGCGGCCGGCACGTCCAACTTCAGCCGCGCCGAGGTGCCGTACGGCGTGGACCTGGCCGCCGCGTGGTCGTGGCGGCTGCTCGTCATCGCGGCCGCGACGGCGCTGCTCGGCTACCTGATCTCGTTCTTCGCGGTGATGGTCATCCCCGTGGTGGTCGCGCTGTTGATCTCCGCGCTGGTCGTGCCGCTCGTCGACTGGCTCGAACGCCTCGGCGTGCGCCGCAGCATCGGCTCGGCGATGGTCGTGGTCTGCACGATCATCATCATCGCCTCGCTGCTCAGCTTCGCCGGTCAGCAGGTGGCGGCCGGCGCTGACGATCTGGCCGACTCGACCGTCCAAGGGTTGCAGGAGATCAAGGACTGGCTCCGCGACGGTCCGCTGCACGCGAGCGACTCGCAGATCAACGACTACCTCAAACGGATCCAGGACACCATCACCGCGCAGAGCGGCGAGGGCGGCATCATCAGCTCGGTCACCGAGGTCGGCACGGCGGTCGGCCACGTCCTGGCCGGGTTCTTCATCGTGCTGTTCTCGACCTACTTCTTCCTCTCCGACGGCAACCGGATCTGGTCCTGGGTCGTCCGCCTCTCGCCCCGCGCCGCGCGTGAGCGGGTCGACAGCTCGGGACGGGTCGCCTGGATCTCACTGACCCAGTTCGTGCGGGCGACGGTCATCGTGGCCGCGACCGACGGCATCCTGATCGGTGCGGGCGCAGCCATCATCGGCGTGCCATTCTCGCTGGCCATCGGCGTGCTGGTCTTCCTCGGAGCGTTCGTCCCGATCATCGGTGCGACCGTGGCCGGGACGGTCGCCGTCCTCGTGGCCCTGGTCGACCAGGGTTGGGTCACCGCGTTGATCATGCTGGCGATCGTCATCGGCGTGCAACAGCTCGAGGGGCACGTGCTGCAGCCGTTCCTCATGGGCCGCTGGGTCTCGGTGCACCCGCTGGGCGTGATCCTCGCGATCGCGGCCGGCGTCCTGACCGCGGGGGTCGCCGGCGCCCTGGTCGCGGTCCCGCTCGCCGCCGCCGTCAACGCCGTCGTCCAACACCTCGCGGCCTATACCGATCCGGGTGATGATCCGGTCGAGGAGCTCGCCGAGGACTATCAGGAGACCGGGGAGACCTCTGCCGTGGAGGAGCCGGATCCGGTCCCTCCGGGTGATTCCGACGACCCCGAGGATGGTGCCGTCGGTGGCTGAGCTCACCCTCGCCGATGTCCAGGCTGCGCGCGAGTTGATCCGCGACGTCGCCATCGAGACGCCGATGGAGCAGTCGCGCTGGCTCTCCGCGCTGGTCGGCGGTCCGGTCTGGCTCAAGTGCGAGAACCTCCAGCGTTGCGGCTCGTTCAAGATCCGCGGCGCGTACGTGCGGCTGTCGCGACTTTCGCCCGACGAACGCGCGCGGGGTGTGGTCGCGGCCTCGGCGGGCAACCACGCCCAGGGTGTGGCGTTGGCCGCGCAGATGCTGGGCATTCGCACCACGGTGTTCATGCCCGAGGGGGCACCGATCCCCAAGGAGCGGGCGACCCGGGCGTACGGCGCCGACGTGGTCTTCGAGGGCTCCGTGCTGGAGCAGTCGCTGGAGGCGGCGCGCCGGTTCGCGGAGGAGACGGGTGCGGTGCTGATCCATCCGTTCGACCACGTCGACATCGTGGCCGGTCAGGGCACGCTTGGCCTCGAAGTCCTCGAGCAGGCGCCCGAGGTGGAGACCGTGCTGATCCCGACAGGTGGCGGCGGTCTGCTGGCGGGGGTGGCGCTCACCATCAAGGCGCTGCGACCCGATGTGCGCGTCGTCGGGGTCCAGGCCGCCGGCGCGGCGGCGTACCCCGCCTCGCTCGCCCATGGCCACCCGGTGCCCCTGGAGTCGATGAAGACGATGGCCGACGGCATTGCGGTGGGGCTGCCGGGGGAGGTGCCGTTCGCGGAGATCCGCGACCACGTCGACGAGATCCGCACCGTCTCCGAGGAGTCACTCTCCAGGGCGCTGCTGGCCCTGGTCGAGCGGGCCAAGATGGTTGTGGAGCCGGCCGGGGCGGCCGCGGTCGCCGCGCTGCTCGACGAGCCCGCGGCGTTCGCGCCACCGGTCGTGGCGGTGCTGTCGGGAGGCAACATCGACCCGCTGCTTCTCGGCAAGGTGATCCGGCACGGCATGGCCTCGGCCGGCCGCTACCTCAACCTGCACGTGACCGTCCCCGACACCCCCGGTGGTCTGGCCAGACTGCTGACCGAGGTCAGCGCGGCGGGTGCCAACGTGCTCGAGGTCGCCCACGAGCGGATCTCTCCGGCCCTGCTGCTCGACGAGGTCGAGGTGCAGCTTCAGCTGGAGACCCGAGGTGCGCAGCACTCCGAGCAGGTGATCAGCCGGCTCCGGGAGCGGGGCTATCGCGTCTTGGAGTGAGCGGCCGGGACGAGTTTTGTCGGCTAGCCGACGAAACTCGCGCCTGGACGACCAAACTTCATCGTCCAAGC
>ERZ761607.1979-NODE-1979-length-23563-cov-5.016633_pt1 | contig 23563 bp, 20 predicted proteins | sample MGYA00511164_ERZ761607 | MGnify/ENA primary metagenome ERZ761607 (study PRJEB28899, sample SAMN02445080) | bioreactor sludge metagenome | biome: EBPR sludge | place: Australia: Brisbane, Thorneside Wastewater Treatment Plant | collected 2011-06-22 ... | reverse complement strand
CCTTGAGGGTTGATCCCGTGGAAGGATCTCGCACTTCGCCCTTACGGGCGTACAGAAGTCGGACGAAGTCGTAGATCGTCGTGACGGTTCCGACCGTCGAACGTGGATGCGTGGAAACGGTCTTCTGCTCGATTGAGATCGCGGGAGAAAGCCCGTCGATGAAATCGACTTCGGGTTTGCTAAGTTGTTCCAAAAACTGGCGGGCGTAAGCGGATAGGCTCTCGATGTAGCGGCGTTGGCCTTCGGCGAAAATCGTGTCGAAAGCCAGGGAAGACTTGCCGGAGCCCGAAGGGCCCGTGATGACGACCAGTTTCTGACCCGGGATCTTCAAGGAAATATTCTTGAGATTGTTCTCCCGGGCACCACGAACAATGATCGCTTCACTCTCCATCTGGTTTCTCGTCGACGGCTACGGCACCGAAATCGTCGAATCGATGTCCTTGAGGATCGTCGCGAAAGAATCGCGGATTTTCTTGAGGTTCGCCGCGTTGCCGGCTTCGAAGCGAAGCACGAGAACGGGTTGGGTATTGGAGGCGCGCAAGAGCCCCCATCCGTCGAGCATCTTGATGCGGGCTCCGTCGATGTCGTTGACCGCCGTCGAACCGAAGTCTTTCTTTGCCCGTTCGGTAAACCTTTTGACGACATCGAACTTCTTGTCGTCGGCGCAGTCGACCCGGATCTCGGGCGTGTTCACCATCGAGGGAAGGCTGTCCATGAACTCGTCCAAGGTCTCGTCGCGGAAGCGAAGGCCTTCGATAAGGCGGGCGCCGGCGTAAATTGCGTCGTCGAACCCGAAGTAACGGTGGGAGAAGAACATGTGGCCCGACATCTCGCCGGCCAAGGCCCCCTTTGTTTCCTTGAGTTTGGCTTTGATGAGGCTGTGGCCCGTCTTCCAGAGCACCGGGTTGGCTCCCCACTTCGCGAGGACGTCGTAGAGAACCTGGCTGCTCTTGACCTCGGAGATGATCGTCGCGCCGGGCTGGTCGGCGAGAATGTCCCGCGCGAAGTAGAGGACGAGATGATCGCCGTAGAGGATCTTGCCTTGCGCGGTCACGGCACCGATTCGGTCGCCGTCGCCGTCGAATCCAATGCCGAGATCGGCGCCGACTTCGCGGACCTTCGCGATGAGGTGAGTGAGGTTCTTGGCGACCGTCGGGTCGGGATGATGGTTCGGGAAGCGACCATCGGGCTCGCAGAAGATCGGAACGACATCGCAGCCGATGGCTTCGTAGCTCGCGATCGCGAGCTCGCCGGCGGCACCGTTTCCGGCGTCGATCACGACCTTCAGGCGTCTACCCGGACGAATGTTGTTTCGAATGAAGCGGATATAGTCTTCGCTTCGGCGCAGTTCGATGAAGTCCGTATCCATCTTGGCCGGAGCCTCGGAGACGCCCGCGAGAACTTCGTCTTGAAAACTTCGGATATCGTCGCCGAAAAGGGTTTTACCCGCGACGACCATCTTGAATCCGTTGTACTCGGCGGGGTTGTGGGAGCCCGTCACCATGATTCCGGTCTTGGTGGCGAAAGGCGGAGCTTCCACCGTCGCGGCGAAATAAGTCAGCGGCGTGGGGCCGGGCTCAAGCAGACGCACATCGAGTCCGGCGGCCCGCAGCCCCGTTCCGAGCGCCCGCGCCAAACGAGGAGACGATACGCGAACGTCTTGGCCGACGTAGGCGTTTATCTCGCCTTTCTCCTTGGCCCGTTTGCCCAGCAAGCGCCCGAGGGCCCAGCAAAAAGGATCGGTGAGTTCCTGGTCGGCGAGACCACGGATGTCGTATTCGCGAAAGACGCTTGGATTCATGATCAACCCTTCGTTTCGACGTTGATGATGATCTGCATCTCGCGTCGTTTCTGCTCAAGCCAATAGTTGAAGCGACTCTCGAAGTCCTTGGCCTGCGCGGCCGAGTTCAATTCGTTTCGCATGCGCTGAAATTCTTCTTCCGAACCTTTGCGGACTTCTTCCACGACGAACACCTGGGTTTGTTTGCCGGACTTGATCGGGCCCAAGGCTTCTCCGGCGACGGACTTCTGGGCGGCTTCGACGAGGCGTTCGTCGAGGGAGGCCGCCGCGACCCAGCCGATTTCGTTGGCGTGAAGCGGGGCTTTGAGTTTCGCGGCATCCACGTTCTTGCGGAGCCCAAGCTTCTTGAGTTCGGCTTCGGGTCCCGTCACGAGCCAAAGCTTGAGTTCCTTCGGGGCTTTTTGCTCGTAAAGCGCGCGGGTTTCCTGTTCGGTCACGCCGCCGCCGCGGCGAAGCTCGCGCTCGAAGATGTTCCGCCGCTCGATTTGGGAGCGGAGGCTTCGGCGGTAGGCCGCCGGCGAAATGTTTTCGCGCTCGAGTTGATCTTCCAATTGGCTCTTCGAGAGCCGGTTCTGTTTGGCGATGTCGTCGACCTGTTTTTCGACGTCCGCGTCCGAAACGACGAGATCGAGATCACGCAGGGCTTGCTTGATGATTTTTTCTTCGATCAAACGATTCAAAAGATCCCGGTCGCTCATCTTCGCGGCATCGATCTTCAAGATCGAGGCGAGCGCTTGGCTCGAGGCGACTTCTTTCCGCAGCCCCAGGATATCGGATTGCAGGATCGGCTCTTCTCCGACGACGGCCGACACCCGATCGATGATCGCGGATCGTGCCGTCGTGGAAAGGACGAAAATCAGGAGGAAAAGAGACTTTTTCACAGAGGGAGTTCTAGCAGGATGACTGCCAACTCCCAAGCTGGGAACGGGGAGTTTACTTCAGGAGATCTTGGTTGATGGCCACTTTGGCCTTCGACTGGAGACCTTCGAAGTACTCGTTGTACAGCCCCTGGCCCTTGTTCTCGCGGAGCGTCCGGATGATGAAGTCTTTGTAACCGGGGTCGATCTCGGAATAAGGGCGGCGACCCGTCAGCTTGATGATGTGCAGTCCGTAGGGGGTTTCGACAAGGGGGCTCAGATCCCCGACGTTTTTGAGCTGGAGGGCGGCGTCGTAGTACTCGGGAAGGAGTTTTTGGCGAGCGCCCCAGTCGACGTCGCCTCCGGTGCGGGCGGTCGGGCCTTCGGAGTACTGGCGAGCGAAGTCTTCGAAGCTCTTTTTGGCGCCTTTGACTTCCGTCAGCACTTTATCGGCGCGGGTCCGGAGCTCTTTCCCTTCGGCTTCCGTCATGCCGGGTTTGCTCAGGAAGAGGATGTGGCTCGTCCGGACGAGGGGATTAGCTTCGTAGTACTTCTTGACGTCGGCTTCCGAGATGTCGATCGCGTCGATCTTGGGCTGAAGGTTACGACGGATAAGGGCTTGGTAGAGCAAGATGTCGAACTGCTCACGAAGGGCGGCGTCTTGATGGAGCTTGAGTCGGCGCGCTTCCTGGGTGGCGAGCTCGAAGTAGATGATGTTTTTCAGAACTTCGGGCTTGGGCGGGGATTTGCCCGGGACGAGCTGAGCGTTCTGATCGTATCGGCGATTGAACTCCTCAATCGTGATGTCGCGGTCGTTGATACGAGCCAAGATGTTCTTGGGCAAAGCGGGTTTGGCGGCGGGCTTCGCGGCCGTCGTCGGGGCCGGCGTCGTCGTGGGAGCCGTTTCTTGGGCGACCGCCGAGAACGCGAAAACGCCAAGGGCGCAAAGAGAAAGACGCGCAAACTGATACATGTAACCCCTCCGAGAAGGCCCAACGGGCGAAAGCCGAAGCGAAACCTCTCAATTAAATGTAACAGACCGAACTTAAAGGCGCTACTCGACCCAAGACTCCAGAAGCGCCAAGGCTCCCTCGATGCTTTGCGTTATGTGGAGCTGGGATTTGTCCGAGGCTTGGGGGCGCTTGAGGAGGAGTCGACCGTCGGGAATGAGTTGGAAGTGGGCCGGGTATCTCTTGATGCTCTCGATGAGTTTCGTCGTGCTGATCGGCGTGGAAGGATCGAAGGTCACGCTGAAGCCGATCGCGCTCGCGGAAAGACTCCGAATCCGAAGCCGGCGTAATTGGCACTTCACGCGCATCGAGGCCGCCAAGTTCTTGACGCTTTCGGGTGGAGGCCCGAAGCGATCCGCCATCTCGGCCTCGAGCTTGCCGACCTCGTCTTCGTTCTCGGCGCCCGCCAGTCTCCGGTAGAAGTTCAGCCGCAGCCCGATCTCGGGAACGTAGTGAACGGGGATCGTCGAATCGATGCCGAGCTTCACTTCGGGATCGATGGGGGTCTCGACGGGCTCTCCCTTCAAGTCGGCCAAGCATTCCTGAAGAAGCTCGATATAAGCGTCGTAACCGATGGCGCCGATCTGTCCGCTTTGCGAGCGACCCAGCAAATCCCCGGCCCCTCGGATCTCCAGATCGTGGGAGGCGATGTGGAAGCCCGATCCGAGCTCTTGGTAGGTCTCCAAGACGCTCAAGCGTTCTTCGGCATCGTTGCTGATCGTGCCCTGCTCGGGCACCAGAAAATAGGCGTGCGCACGCTGGTTGGATCGCCCGACCCGGCCGCGCATTTGGTAGAGCTGCGAGAGCCCGAAAGTATCCGCCCGATCGACGATCAGGGTGTTCGCGTTGGGAACGTCGAGACCGGACTCGATGATCGAGGTCGCCAACAAGACTTGGATCTTGCCCTCGTAGAACTCGACCATCCTCGATTCGATTTCATCCTCGTTCATTTGCCCGTGGACGAAGCCGATCGCGATCTTGGGGGCGAGGCGTTTGAGGAGTTCGAGCTCGCGTTGGATCGTTTGGACGCGGTTATGCACGTAGAAGACTTGCCCGCCACGCGCGATCTCCGCCTCGATGGCTTCCTGGATGAGACCTTCTTTCTTGCGGGAGACATGCGTTCGAACGCTCAGGCGATCGGTCGGCGGCGTCGAAATGAGGGAGATGTCCTTGATTCCGGACATCGCCATGTTGAGCGTGCGCGGGATCGGCGTCGCGGTCATGGAGAGCACGTGTACGTCCGTCTTGAGACGCTTGAGCTTTTCCTTGTGCGAAACCCCGAACTTTTGCTCTTCGTCGATGACGACCAGGCCGAGTTTCTTGAAGGCGACTTCCTGGCCCAAGAGCTTGTGCGTGCCGACCGCGACGTGCACGGTGCCCTCGCGGATCCCGCCGATGGCGTCGCGGTTTTCCTTCGTCGTCTTGAAGCGGGACAATCCCGCGACGCGGAACCCGAAAGGCTCGAGCCGTCGTCGAAACGTCGTCTCGTGTTGGGCCGCGAGAATCGTGGTCGGCACCAGGATCGCGACTTGGAACCCACTCGCGACCGCGGCGTGCGCCGCCCGGATCGCGACCTCGGTTTTGCCGTAACCGACGTCGCCGCAAACAAGGCGATCCATGGGTTTGGGGCCTTGGAGATCTTTCAGGACGAACTCGATCGACTTGGCTTGGTCGTCGGTCTCGGCGTACGGGAACGTGGCCGCGAACCGTTCGACCTCCGCGCTTCCGGGGTGAAGCTCCGGACCGCGCGCGAGTTCCCGGAGCGAGTAGAGATGAAGGAGCTCGCCGGCCAACGACACGAGCTCACGCTTGACCTTGGATTTCTTCGTTTCCCAGGTCGCGCCGCCCAGCTTATCGAGGCCGGACTCTTGCGCTCCCGAGAATTTCTGGAGCGTGTTCAGTCGCGTGACGGGAACGAGAAGTTTGCTCCCGTCGCGATACTCGATCTCGACGAGCTCCGACGGGAAGCCGCCGAAGTCGACGATTTTGAGTCCCAGGTAACGCCCGATGCCGTGCTCTTTGTGCACGACCAGGTCGTTGATCTTGAGGTCCATGAGCGAAACGTCGCCCGTGAAGCTGCGCTGGGAACGGGTCGGGGTCTTTTTGCGTTTGCTGCCAAGAATCTGCTCGTCGAGAAGAAACGCGACCCCGAGCTCGCGATCGATGAATCCGTCGTTCAACGTTCCCACCAGGCCGACGATCGGATCCGTGCTTTCGAGCGCCGATTCGACCGACTCAAAGATCCGGAAGCGGATCTCGTAGGCGGACAGCAGAAACTGCAGGCGTTCGATTTGGGAAACCGTGGGGGCGACGAAGAAGGCGCGGATGCCTTCGTGGGACCACGCGCCGATCTCGTCGGCGAGGATACGGAGGGGTTCTTCGGAGCGGCTTCCGCGTTCGGCCGCGAGGCGGGAGGCGAAGACATCTAGTGAGGCGATCGAGGTCGTCTCCGATTGGGTCGGCTCCGACTCAAGTCCGGTCGTGGCCCGAGAAGTCAGCCAAGTCGGAGAAGACAAGAGGGCGCGGTTCAGGTCGGTGCGGCTTTCCGCCGCGGGTCGGAGGAAGCGATCGGGCTTGGGGACCCACTCGCCTTCGAGGGCGGACTCCTCCAACCAGCGCTCGGACTGGCTTCGCGCGCGCAGGTACTCCGTCTCGACCGCCATCGGCTCCAAGACGAAGTCCGGCACCGGTAGCTGAAAGGAGCGCTCTCCTTCGGCCGAGATCATCTCCGCCCAGTAGTCGATCGTCGGAAAGAGACTACGCTGGGAAATACGCTCCAGGATGGCGTCGCGGTTCTCTCTCTCCCAATCCCACTCGTCGACCTGCTTACGCAGTTCGGAGCGAAATTTGGAGAGATCGGCTTCGGATTCGGGCCACAAGAACTCACGGGCCGGCGGAATCGTTAGGGACTTGAGATCGTCGACGCGTCGCTGCGAGTCCGGATGGAAGAGGCGAAGCGACTGGATTTCGTCATCGAAAAGTTCGATCCGGGCCGGAAACTCGTAGAGGGGACTGAAAACATCGAGGATGGAGCCCCGCGACGCGACTTGGCCTTCGCGTTCAACGAGGGACTCGGGCACATAGCCGATGCGAACGAGGTTCTCGAAGAGATCCGTTTTCGAAAGGGATTGGCCAATCTCCAGGCGCAGAGTTCGATCGGAGAAACGCCGGAAGTCGGGGAGATATTGGGTATAGGCCTCGGCCGAAGCGATCAAAAGCGACGAGCGTTCAAGGGATGGGCTGGCGAGGTGATGGATGGCCCGTATCCGATCCATGCGCCTTTGGAGGGAAGGACTGCGGTTACGGAGAAGGTCGGTTTCGAGGGCGGGAAGAAAAAAGACCTCGAGACCGGGGTCTAGGAAGCTAAGGTCGTCCCGCAAATTGAGGGCCGTGGCATTGTCGGGGGCCAAAAGAAGAGTGAGCCCGGGAACCTTCGCGTTTAGGGAGTCGCGAAGTTTCCAGGCGACCGAGGTGAGGTGAGGAAAACCCGACCAAAGTCGGCGTGTGGGCGGGGCCAAGTTTCTCAGGTTATAACGAGAAGGTTTGGGATGAATTAATGCGTGGCGTAATTTTGCGCTTCGTTAATGACTCGCCGAGTAAAATTCGGGGCCCTCGAGACTTGCTCCAAGAAAGTTTCGGCTGAGAATCTCGGCAGTTGTCGAGCCGAAAAAGCATGGTAGAAACCGGGGGATGCTACAACAGTTTGGAAACGCGCTTGCCTTCGTCATTCTGGCGGCGATCCTCCCGATTGCCATTTTGACGATCGCAAAATTCTTACGTCCGAGTTATCCGCACGCCGGAAAACTGATGACTTACGAATGCGGCGAGGTCCCGAAGGGCTCGGCGTACGTCATGTTCAACAACCGTTTCTATCTGGTGGCGATCTGCTTCTTGGTTTTTGACGTGGAAGTCGCGTTGCTCTTCCCGGTCATGATGCTCTTCCGTGATTCCGTGAACTCGGGCGAAGGTCTCGTCGTCTTCTTGCTGGCCTTTGGATTCTTGTTCGTGTTGCTCGCCGGCCTCGTCTACGAGTGGGTTAAGGGCGACATCGACTGGGTGCGCGATTTTATGGATCGTCGCAAAGCCCTTCTTTCGGAAGGCCAGTATAAAGCCCGTCTCGCACAGAAAGGTCATTCATGAGTCTCGCGGAGTTTCTGAGCGGGCTGAATTCCGTTTTCGGAATTGCCCTTCCGATGGTCCTCTTCTCGGTTCTTTCGGCGGTTATCGTCATCCTTCTTTTCGCCATGCCCTTGGGTGGCATGTGCACTTATTTCGAGCGTAAGGTCGCGGCTGACTTCCAGGAACGGATCGGTCCGAACCGCGTCGGCCCGATTGGGCTTTTCCAGTTCTTCGCCGACGGCATTAAGATGATCTTGAAGGAAGATACGATCACGAAGAACGCCGATCGTTTCATCTTCAATTTCGCGCCGTCCTTGGTTTTGGCGGGTTCCTTGGGTGCTTTCGCGCTCGTTCCTTTCGGCAAGTACGTCATCGGCGCCGATCTTGATATCGGGATCTTCTACGCCATGGCGCTTGGATCCTTGGTTTCGCTCGGTATCCTGCTGGGGGCTTGGAGCTCGGACAACAAGTGGTCTTTGCTTGGCGGTATGCGTGCGGCCGCGCAAATCGTTTCCTACGAAATTCCGCTCGGTATCGCGGTTTTGAGCGTCATCACCGTAAGTGGAACGCTCAGCATGCAGGGTATCGTTTCGACGCAGGCTTGGCCGGTCGCGAATGCTGTGGATGGCGGTCACTTCTGGAACGTGTTCCATAACCCGTTCCTCATGATCAACTTCTTGATCTACTTCATTGCCGCGCTCGCGGAATGCAATCGGACGCCCTTTGACCTTCCGGAAGCCGAGTCCGAGCTGGTTTCAGGATTCAACACCGAGTTCAGTGGCATGCGCTTCGGCCTTTATGCCCTCGGCGAGTTTGCTGACGTCATCTTGTTCGCCTGCATCGCGACGGCCATTTTCTTGGGTGGTTGGCATTTGCCGTTTATCAACTTCGACACTCTGGACCTTGGTCTGCGGGTTGGTGACACGGATTTGACTCCGCTCTTCCAAACGATCCTGATGGCCTCGGTCTTCCTGGCGAAGGTCGCGGTTCTTGTGTTCGTCGTCATGTGGATCCGTTGGACGCTTCCCCGTTTGCGCGTCGACCAGCTTATGGACCTTTGCTGGAAGTACATGATTCCGATCGGTTTCGTGAATCTCTTGGGCTGCGCGGTCTGGGTTTGGGTTTTCAAGGGTAAGAGCATGATCCAAGTGGCGGGTCAGTTGTTGGGAGTCTACTAAGATGCAACTCGTCGACTTCTTCACGCTCCTTTTCATGTTGATGGGCGTCGTCTCGGCCGTGCTCGTGGCGTTCCACCCGAACGTCCTTTACGCGGCCGTGGCCCTTGTCTTCTCGCTTCTTTCGGTGGCGGGCCTCTACGGCGTCCTGGGAGCGGATTTCTTGGCGGCGGTTCAACTCATTATTTACGTGGGTGGCATCATTGTCGTGATCCTCTTTGCCATCATGATGTCGGAAAACATCTATCGTGCGCGCTTCCGCGACGCGGCCGGCAAGTTCGTGATTCCCACCGCCGTGGCGGCTTTGCTCATCGCCGGCTTTTTGAAGCTGTTCCATGACGCCAAGCTTGAAACGCGCGCCGGCCTGAACGCGATTCCGACCACGGAACAAATGGGTCGTGCTCTCGTGGGTCCCTACGCTTTGGTCTTCCAGTACGTCGCCATCGTGTTGTTGGCGGGGCTCATTGGCGCGGTCGTGGTGGCTCGTCCTCACCACGGAAATCCTGAATCGGAAGCGGAGAAGAAGTGATGCTTGCGGGTCTCTCCACGAATCTTGGCCTCTACCTTGGTCTCTCGGCCGTTTTCTTTGCGTTCGGGGTCCTGACGGTCCTGACCCGCAAGAACGCGGTCGGCCTCTTCATGGGCGTCGAGCTTATGCTCAATGGGGCGGCATTGAACTTCGTCGCGTTCCAGACTTTCCGCCCTGGAACCCATGATTCCTGGCTCCATGGCCATGTTTTCTCCCTTTTCATCATTATCTTGGCCGCGATCGAGGCGGCCGTGGCTTTGGCGATCGTGCTGCGGGTCTTTGCGGCGCGTAGAACGATCGATCCGGATCGTGCGACGGAACTGCGGGGCTAGGCGAGAGACATGGAACAATCGAACCTTATTACGTACGCGATCCTAATTCCGCTCCTTCCGCTCGCGGCTTATTTCATCCAGAGCGCCGTCGGTACGCGGTTGCCCCGTATGGGCGACTGGGTTTCGACCGGCGCGATCTTCCTGTCTTTCCTGCTCGCGACGCAGATTTTTTCGGCGATGTGGGGAGCCCACGATCCGAGCTGGGTCGTGGCGAAAAGCTGGACGTGGGTGGATCTTGGATCGGCCGGTCTTCCGGTCAAGTTCGATATCGGCGTTCGTCTTGATAACCTTTCGGCGGTTATGCTCTTGATGGTCACGCTCTGCGCGACCCTCATTCACTTGTTCTCGACGGGTTACATGCGTGATCACCACGGCCATCCGGCCGACGGCTACCGTTACGCGTCTTTCTTCTCGTACTTGTCGCTCTTTACGGCGGCCATGTTGGGCTTGGTCATTTCGGACAACCTCCTGACGCTCTTCATGTGCTGGGAAGTCATGGGCCTTTGCTCGTATCTTTTGATCGGCTTCTACCGCCATAAGCACTCGGCCGCGAACGCGTCGATCAAAGCCTTCATGACGACCCGGGTTGGCGATACCGGCCTCTTCCTCGGCATGTTGGCTCTTTTCGCTTTGATCGGGTCCTTCCAATTCGAAGAGATCTACAAAGCCCTGCAGGACGGTATTTTCACGGACCCCAAGAACAGCTTGCTCGGCTTTTCGGCGGCCGCGATGATCGGTTTCCTGATCTTCTGCGGAACGGTCGGTAAGTCCGCCCAGTTTCCTCTCCAAGTTTGGTTGCCCGACGCGATGGAAGGACCCACGCCGGTCTCCGCGCTTATCCATGCGGCGACGATGGTCGCCGCCGGCGTTTACCTGATCATCCGAGTTTTCCCCATCCTGGACGTTGGAAATGTCCTGCCGATCGTGGCGGGAATCGGTGGTTTTACCGCCCTTTTCGCGGCGATCCTGGCGATCAAGCAGAACGACATCAAGAAGGTCCTCGCTTACTCGACCCTTTCGCAGCTGGGCTACATGGTCCTTGCGCTCGGCGTGGGTAACTTCACGGCTTCTTTCTTCCACCTCATCACGCACGCCGTCTTTAAGGCGTGCCTCTTCATGTGCTCCGGCTCGGTCATCTACGCCATGCACCACGAGCAAGACATGCGGCACATGGGTGGATTGGCAAAGAAGATCCCGTTCACGTTCTGGTCGATGTTCATCGCCACGCTCGCCATCGCGGGTGCACCCTTCTTCAGTGGCTTCCTGTCGAAGGACATGATTCTCGCTTCGGTGCTCGGATACGGGCAGCATCACGGTGGTTTGTCGTGGCTGCTCGTGGTTTCAGGTTTCGTGACGGCCGGTCTCACGGCTTTCTACATGTTCCGTCTCGTGTTCATGACCTTCTTCGGTCACCCCCACGATCATCACCACTACGACGAAGCGCACGAGGGCGGTTGGAATATGTGGTTCCCGCTGGTGACTCTCGCGGGGCTCTCGCTTTGGGTCGTCTACACGGGTCACGTCAACCCCTTCCAAGCGCAGGGTTGGTTCACTCAGTTGATCCAACCTCCGAAGCTTCCGATCCTCGCGGAATCGGTCAAAGAGTACGCGGAATTCGAGCACCACGGGCACGTTCCGGCCATGATCGCTTCGCTCGTGGTGGCGACCCTGGGTATCTTCTTCAGCTGGCTCGTCTTCGGAGCCAAGAAGATCCCGGCCGCGAAACTCGCCGGCATCTGGCCGAACTTCGTCCACAAGGCGATCGATAACCTGTATTTCTTCGATTGGTTCTACATCAAGGTCGCGATCCAGAAGGGTCTCATGCCCTTCGCGAAGTTCTGGACGATCGTCGACGACAAGGTCGTCGACCGCGGGATGGTGGACGGCCTCGGGGATGTCGCGAACGTGGCTAAAGGCACGATCAATCTTATCGACGACGTCGTCGTGGATCGCACCTTCGTGGATGGCTTCGGCGGCGGCATTCCTTCCGCGCTCGGATCCAGCCTTAAGGTCCTTCAAAACGGTCAAGTCCAACGCTACCTCTCGGTGGCGGTGGTCGCGCTGATGCTCTTGTTCTTCTTCCTGAGAGGGGTACTGTTTTAATGAGCCATATTCTGAGTTGGTTGACCTTCTTCCCCCTAATCGGAGCGGTCGTCATCGCGTTCATGCCGTCGCGCATGGACTCGCTGGTGAAATGGGTCGCCGCGGCCACGATGGCGGTTCCGCTGGTTTTGGCGGCTCAGCTTCTTGGCATGTTCGACCAATCGAGCACGGCTTTCCAGCTCGTTGAACAGTACGACTGGATCTCGAGCTTCAACATCCAATACCACTTGGGCGTGGACGGTCTCAGTATCCTTATGGTGCTGTTGACGGCGCTCATCAGCTTCCTCGCGATCTTCGCAAGCTGGAACATCAAGAAGATGGTGAAGGGTTACTTCATCATGCTCATGCTTCTGCACGTGGGGATGATGGGTTGCTTCCTTGCCCTCGACTTTTTCCTCTTCTTCGTCTTCTGGGAAGTCATGCTGATCCCGATGTACTTCCTCATCGGTATCTGGGGCGGCGAGAAGAAGGAATACGCCGCGATCAAGTTCTTCCTCTACACGATGTTCGGCGGTGTTTTCATGCTGATCGGCATGCTCGCCCTCTACTTCTTCTCGGCCGACGCGAACGGCGGCGTTTCGACCTTCAACTTCCTCGAGCTCGCCAAGGTGGACTGGAGCCAGTTCAAGGTCGCGATCTTCGGTTCCCAGTTCGCCGTCGATAAGCTTGTTTGGTGGTTCCTTTTCCTTGGTTTCGCCGTGAAGGTTCCGGTTTGGCCTTTCCACACCTGGTTGCCTTGGGCGCACGTTCAGGCCCCGACCGCCGTCTCGATCATCCTGGCCGGCGTTCTGCTGAAGCTTGGAACCTACGGCTTCCTGCGCGTGAACTACCAATTGCTTCCGGATGCGACCCTCGCCTTCAAGTATGCCCTCGTTATCTTGGGCGTGATCGGCGTGATCTACGGCGCTTTCTGCGCCTTGGCTCAGAAGGATCTCAAGAAGCTCGTCGCCTACTCGTCGGTTAGCCACATGGGTTACGTGCTGGTCGGCATGGCCGTGCTGACCCCGGCCGGTATCCAAGGTGCCGTCCTCCAGATGTTCAACCACGGTCTTTCGGCGGCGATGATGTTCATGCTCGTCGGCGTTCTCTACGACCGTCTGCACCACCGTTATATCGTCACGCCGGAAGGCAAACTCGGCTTCGGCGGTATCGCGCAGAAGGCTCCCTGGATTACGGCAATCTGGATGGTCGCGGTCTTCGCCGGTATGGGTCTCCCCGGTCTGAACGGCTTCATCTCGGAAGCCCTCATTTTCCTGGGCTCTTTCCCGGTCTACCGCACGGAAACCGTGATCATGTCGATCGGCATTGTCTTGGGCGCGGCTTATCTCCTCTGGATGGTTCAGCGCGTTTTTTTGGGGCCCTTCACGACGCTGCACAAAGACACGTCGACGGGCGCCCTCCATGCCGCTCACGAGATCCAAGAAATCACGGGTCGCGAACTCATCGTCTTGGCTCCCCTCGGCGCGCTTTGCCTTTGGGTCGGCGTGTATCCCCAGCCCTTCATTAATTTGATGAAGAACACCCTCAATCAGCTTATCGAGGTCGTTAAGTAATCATGCGTTCGCTCTTTTACGTCTCGCCCCCCCTTCTCCTGAGCTTTTTCAGCGTTTTCGTGCTGATCGCCGGGCTGTGGATCCGCAATCACGCGTTCCTGGTGGGGACCTCCCTGTTGGGATTGGGCGGGACGGCGGGGCTCTACCTGTCGATGATCGGCAAACCCGCGCAGGACGCCTTCGCGGGAATGCTGATTTTCGATCATTTCGGGCTCTTCTTCTCGGTCTTCTCGGTTCTCGTGATTGCCCTTGGCGTGATCGTCAGCGCCCGTTCCAGGGAGATCAAGGAAGACCGTCGTTCCGAGTACTATTCGATCCTGCTCGCGCTCTGCACGGGCTTGATCTTCATGGGTATCTCGAACCACCTCTTGATGGCCTACCTGGCTGTCGAAACGGTCTCGATCCTGAGCTACACGCTCGCAGGCTTCAACCGCGAGCGTAACGTCTCGGTCGAAGCTTCCATGAAGTACGTGGTTTACGGCTCGATGGCTTCGGCCATCATGGTCTACGGCATCAGCCTCTTGTTCGGCGTGACGGGTGAGCTGGAAATGACCGGTCTCCGCGAGTTCTTTGCGAAGACGCCGGCCGATCAGTTGCCCCACCTGACCTGGATCGCGGTTCTGCTGATTTTCGCCGGTATGGGCTACAAAATTTCCGCGGCGCCGATGCACATGTGGACGCCGGACGTCTACGAAGGCGCGCCGACCCCGGTTTCGGCGATGTTCTCGGTGGCTCCGAAGGCCGCCGGTTTTGCTCTCCTCGTTCGCTTCTTGGTGACCGCGTTCACCCAGCCGATCGAGGGCAGCATGGAAGCGTTGGCCACGGGAATCCCTGTTTCGCAGGCTTCCTTTAACCTCGTCGGAAACTTCAACTGGCCCTTGTTCTTGATGGCCTCGTCGGGCCTCACCATGTTCATGGGGAACTTGGCCGCGCTTTCGCAGGTTTCGATCAAGCGGATCCTGGCCTACTCCAGCATCGCGCACGCCGGATACATGCTCATGGGTATCTCGACGCAGTCGACGGCCGGCATCTACGCCATCCTCTTCTACGTCATGGTCTACTGCTTCATGAACATCGGCGCTTTCTGGATTGCCTCGAAAGTGGACGACGTCATGGGCGGCGATCACCTGAAGCATTTCCGCGGTCTCGTGAGCCGCAAGCCTTTCTATGCGATCAGCATGGCGGTCTTCTTGTTCTCGCTCGTGGGCATTCCGCCTTTCGCGGGTTTCATGGGCAAGCTCTACCTGTTTCGCGCGGTGATCGGCCGTGAGATGTATTTCTTCGGCTTGATCGCGGCGATCAACTCCGTGATTTCGCTCTACTATTACATGAAGATCGTCAAGGCGATGTTCTTCGACGCGCCCGAAGTCGAGATGCCGGCCGGCAAGACCGCGTTCGATTCGCGTTTGACCATGACGTTCATCGCTTTGCTTGTGATCCCGAACATCATGTTCGGTCTCTTTACGGATCCGTTGATGGCACTCATCTCGGAAGCGGCGCGGATCTTCACGGGTTCGTGAGGTCCGTTTAGAGACCTGCGTTCGGGTTCGGTTTTTGAATTGAGAAGGTGATGCAGGTGGAAAGCACGTCAGGCGTCGAGTTACTCATCCCGATCCTTGCGATGCTTGGATTCGCTTCCGTCGTCGCGACCGGCGCGACCTTGGTCGGGCGTTTTTTGGGCCCCCGCAACTTGGTTGGCGTCAAGGTTCAGCCGTACGAGTGCGGAATCAAGCCGACCGGCCAAGCCCGCGAACGCGTCAGTGTGAAGTATTACCTCGTCGCGATCCTGTTCCTGCTCTTTGATTTGGAAGCCGCGTTCCTACTGCCGGTGGCGTTGTCCTGGAAGGAGCTTTCGCAGCTCGGTCCGATCATCCTGGGCGTCATGGGCTTCTTTCTGTTCTTCTTCTTGTTGGGGCTTTGGTACGAGTTCAAGGTCAAAGCCCTCGAATGGGAGCGTTAATGGTCGACTCGAATTGGCTTAAAGATATTGAAAGTGATTTTGGTCCGGCGATCTTGGGCGTGCGTGAATCGGCGCCCGGCGAACCCGAAATCACGGTCTCGCGCGATCGCGCGCACGAACTACTGACCCGTCTGCATTCGCTTCCCGGGGGCGCCTTCGACCATCTGGCCGATCTGACCGCCTACGACGAAAAGTCCGAAGCGCTTCGATTCAAGGTTGTCTACGCACTCATCTCGATGGAGCGCAAGAAACGCTGCAACGTCATCGTGCCGATCACGGAGTTAGCCGCTTCGAGCGAAGGCGTGCGTACGATCGTGGATCTCTGGCCGGGCGCGAACTGGCTCGAGCGCGAGACCTACGACATGTACGGAATCCATTTTGAAGGACACCCCGACCTTCGCCGGATGTTGATGCCCGAAGCTTTTCAGGGCCATCCGCTCCGCAAGGACTTCGACGTGTTCTACCGACAGAATTTCCCCGAAGCCGTGGAAGAAGAATCGACCTTCGACCCCTTCGGCAGCACCATCGTCAGCGGGAAGGAATAGGTCGTGGCCTACGAGTTCTCTCCGGAAACCGAGAAAAAATTCCAGTGGCTCCTGACCCGCTACCCGAAGAAGGATGCGGTGCTGATCCCGATTTTGCACAAGGTGCAGTCGGAGATCGGTTGGTTGAGTCCGGAGTCGATGGAGTACGTCGCGGGGCGTTTGGGGCTCAGCCCGGCGCGCGTTCGCGAAGTCGCTTCTTTCTACACGTTCTTCCGTCTTGACCGTAAGGGCAAGTACGTCCTGCAGGTGTGCCAGACGATGTCTTGCTACCTTCGCGGCAGCGACGAAATCGTGGCTAAGCTTCAGCAGCTGCTCGGTATCCAGGCCGGCGAAACGAGCGCCGACGGTCTCTTCTCGATCGAGAAAGTCGAATGCCTGGCCTCGTGCTCGACCGCTCCGGTCATGCAGGTGAACGACTGGGACTTCCACGAAGAGCTCGATCTCGAAAGGGTCGAGAAGATCGTGGCGCTTTTGAAGCAAGGCCGGGGCGGCCACGCTTGCTACGAAAAACGCGTTGCCGACGGCGGCGTGGCTTAAGGAGTTTGGAGACATGGCGCAAAAACTTCGTCCCGCGCATCCCCTCGAAACCCGCGTGCTGCTCCAAGGTTTCGACGAACCCTCGTCTTGGACGATCGACGTCTACGAAAAGAAACTCGGCGGCTACGCCGGCGCTCGCAAGGCCGTCGCGATGGCGCCCGACGCGATCATTACGGAAGTAAAGAATTCGGGTCTCCGTGGATTGGGCGGCGCGGGTTTTCCGGCCGGCATGAAGTGGAGTTTCATCCCGAAGAACTCGGGCAAGCCCGTTTACCTCGTCTGCAACGCCGACGAAGGCGAGCCCGGCACCTTCAAGGATCGTCAGATCATGGAGCACATGCCGCACCGTTTGGTCGACGGCATGATCTCGGCGGCTTCCGCGATCGGTTCGGAAACGGGCTACATCTACGTTCGTTGCGAACTTCGGCTCGCGATCGAACGCCTCGAAAAAGCGATCGAAGAAGCCTACGCGAAAGGCTACCTCGGCAAGAACATCTTTGGTTCGGGTCGTAACTTCGATCTGACCGTGCATCCCGGCGCCGGTTCCTACATCTGCGGCGAAGAGACGGCGCTCATCGAATCGCTCGAAGGCGACCGCGGCCAACCGCGTCTCAAGCCTCCGTTCCCGGCCGTCAGCGGCGCTTTCGGTTGCCCGACCGTCGTGAACAACGTCGCGACGCTCGCGAACGTGCCCGGGATCCTTCTGAACGGGGCCGAGTGGTTCCTCAAGCTCGGACAGAACACGCCGCGCTCGGCGGGTACCTTCGTCTATTCGGTGTCGGGCGACGTGAAAAACCCCGGCTTCTACGAGCTCCCGCTCGGCACGAACCTCAACGTTCTGCTGAACGAGGTTTGCGGTGGCCCCCTTCCCGGCCGCAAGTTCAAGGCCTGCTACCCGGGCGGTTCCTCTTCGCCCCTTCTCACGGCCGACGAGTTCGACGTGAAGATGGACTTCGATAGCCTCGCGGCCAAGGGCACGATGCTCGGCAGCGGCGCGGTCATCGTACTCGACGATCGTCGTTCGATCCCCGAAGTTTGCATGCGCACGGCGCGTTTCTACGCCCACGAGTCCTGCGGTCAGTGTGTGCCCTGTCGTGAAGGCACCAAGTGGACCTACCTCATGATCAAGCGCCTCGTGAAGGGCGAAGGAACGCAGGCCGACATCGATAAGGCTCTGCAGGCTTGCGCCAACATGGCGGGCAAGACGATCTGCGTTCTGTCGGACGCCTGCGCGATGCCCGTGACCTCGATGATCAAGAAATTCCGCGCGGAATTCGAGGCGCTTGCGCGTCCGGCTTCCGAGGTGACCCCGGCGGTTCCGAAGGTTTCGGGACAACTGGCCGAACTCATGGCCGCGGTTCGTGAAAGGCAGACGCGATAATGGAAACGTTGTCCGCTTTGGGCGGCTGGCTCTGGAGTCCGGCCGGATTGTCCTATCTGCTCGTGGTGCTCGTCGGCGTGGGGCTCCTTTCGGGGGTTCCCGTGATCCTCATGATCGAACGCTGGGGCTCGGCTTGGATGCAGCGTCGTCGCGGCCCCAACCGCGTGGGGCCCTTCGGTTTGATGCAACCGCTTTCGGATGCCCTGAAGATGGTCTTCAAGGAAGAAAACATCCCGGCGCAGGCGCATAAGATCCTGTTCCAGCTCGCGCCTTGCCTCGCGGTGATCCCGCCGATCCTCGCGTTCGCCGCGATCCCAATCTCGGGCCACCTGATCCTGGACGGAACCGAAGTTCCGGTTCAGGTCGCGAACATCAACGTGGGACTTCTCTTCGTGCTCGCGATCACGAGCCTACACGTCTACTCGGTTCTCGCGGCCGGCTGGGCCTCGAACAACAAGTTCTCGCTCATGGGCGCGCTCCGCTCGAGCTCGCAGATGATCAGCTACGAAATCGCGATCGGGATCACGGTCGTTTCGCTCGTGCTGACCTACGGGACCTTGGATCTTCGCGAGATCGTGAAGCTTCAGGCGCACGGCAGTTCGTTGCCGATGTGGGGAGCGGGGTTGCAGCCCCTCGCCTTCCTGATCCTTTGGATCTCGTCCTTCGCTGAGACGAACCGACTCCCCTTTGACTTGCCCGAGGGTGAGTCCGAGCTCGTGGCGGGATACCATACGGAATACAGCGGACTGAAGTTCGGTCTCTTCTTCCTGGGCGAGTACGTGTCGATGTATTTGGCGTCGGCTTTTCTCGCGACGCTGTTCTTCGGTGGCTACAACGTTCCGTTCGTGAACGAGGCGATGCTGCGCGAGTTCTGGCAGAACGCGGCCGGCGTCACGCTCGAGACGGCGGCCCTGCTCGCGGTGATCTGCCAACTCATTTCTTTCGTGGTGAAGGTCTTCTTCTTCATGTGGGTCTTCGTTTGGGTTCGTTGGACGTTGCCGCGTTTCCGCTACGACCAGCTGATGGACCTCGGGTGGAAGATGCTTCTCCCGCTCGGCATTTTCAACGCGATCGTGACGATGGTCGTTTCCTACTACCTTAACCGTGGAGGCCGTTTCTGATGGAGCAGCCCAGCGTTCTTCAGTACGTGATCGGGGTTTTCGTTCTGGCCTGCGGGTGCCTCGCGGCTTTCGCGCGAAACCCCGTCGTTTCGGCCATGGCGCTCATGGGCACGCTCTTCTCGACGGGTGCGCTTTACTTCGGTTTGGGCGCCTACTTCATCGGAGCCGTGCAGATCCTCATCTACGCGGGCGCGATCTCAGTGCTTTTCGTGTTCGTGGTCATGCTTTTGGACCTCAAACCGTTCCCCGTGAACATTCCGGGCTCCTCGCTCGGCAAGGTTCTCGCGGTCGTCGCGGGCGCTGGTTTTCTCGTGGCGCTCGGGATGAGCGTGCTGCCGGGGCTGCACGGCGCGGCGAACGTCGCCGGCGAAGCCGAGACGGCCAAAGCTGTTTCGCTCCGTTTCCTTTCGAAGTACATGCTTCCGTACCAAGTCACCGGCCTCATGATTCTCTCCGCCGTGGTCGGCGTGGTCGTTTTGGGCCGTCCGCGTAAGGAGAAGAAGGCATGAGCGAGCTGCAGTTTCACCTGGGTCTGGCGTTCGCGCTTTTCTCCCTGGGGGTCGTCGGTTTCTTGGCCCGTCGTTCCGGCGTCATCGCGCTCGTTTGCCTCGAGCTCATGCTGAACGGCGTGAACCTGGCGTTGGTGACGTTTTCGAACTTCCACAAGAACGCCGAAGGTTCCTCGCTCTTTCTCTTTGTGATCCTCGTGGCGGCGGCCGAAGCGGCCATCGCCTTGTCGATTCTCGTGGCGCTCTACCGTCGTACGGGTTCGGTATACCTGGACGACTTCAAGTCCTTGAAGGGATGAGGTGATAAGTGGATCTTCCCCTTGAGCCCCTGCTCCGTTGGATCATTTTGCTGCCCGTGATCGGGGCCATCCTGAACGGCGTTTTCCTGCGTTCGAAGAACGGCATCCTCTCCGGACTGCTGGGAACCGCCGCGGCCGTCGGTGCCTTCATCGTGACGTTGGTGGTGATCGGCCGCGTTCCGGACTCGCACGGAACCGTGCTCGCCCTCGACCCTTGGTTCACCTGGATGAAGACGGGCGACCTCGAAGTCGCCTTCCAGCTCGAAGTCACGCCCTTGACTCGGGTCATGCTGCTCGTTGTGACGGGCATCGGCTCGCTCATCCATCTCTACGCGACGGGATACATGTCGCACGACAAGTCGCCTTGGCGCTTCTTCGCGTACTTGAACCTTTTCCTCGCGGCCATGCTCAGCCTTATCCTTTCGTCGAACCTCGTCGGGGTCTTCCTCGGTTGGGAAGGCGTGGGTCTCTGCTCCTACCTTCTGATCGGATTTTGGTTCGAGAAGGACGAGAACGCGGCGGCCGGCATGAAGGCCTTCGTCACGAACCGCGTCGGCGATCTGGGCTTCGTCTTGGCGCTCATGGTGATTTTCGCGTACACGCGCACTTTCGAGATGAGCAAGCTCGTCGAGATCGCGCAGGCCGGCCAGATTCCCGCGTGGGTCTGGCTGACGGCGGCGGCCGGTATCTTCTGGGCTTCGACCGGTAAGTCGGCGCAGATCCCGCTCTACGTTTGGCTGCCGGACGCGATGGCCGGTCCGACTCCGGTCTCGGCGCTCATCCACGCCGCGACAATGGTGACCTCGGGAGTCTTCCTCATCACCCGGGTGTGGCCGATTTTTGCCGGCCAGCCGGCCGTGCTGGACGTCGTGCTGTGGGGAGGCCTGGCGACGGCTTGGATCGCCGCACTTACGGCGCTCACCCAACGCGACATCAAAAAAGTCCTCGCTTACTCCACCGTTTCGCAACTCGGCTTCATGTTCGTGGCGCTCGGTTGTGGCAGCCCCGCGGCGGCGCTCTTCCACGTCGTCACGCACGCTTGCTTCAAGGCGCTCCTCTTCCTCGGCGCGGGTTCCGTCATCCACGGCATGCACGAGAAGCAGGACCTCTTCGAGATGGGCGGCCTTCGTCACCACATGAAGTGGACCCATTTGACCTTCCTGGCCGGCGTCTTGGCCATTATCGGCTTCCCGCTGACGTCGGGTTTCTTCTCGAAGGACATGATCATCGCGAAAGCGATGATTCGCGGCGCGGTTCCGGGGATGCTCCTGATCGGGGCGGCCCTCGTGACTTCGTTCTACATGGTCCGGGCCTACACCCTCGCGTTCTGGGGCGAAGCGCGTTCCAAGGAAGCGGCCCACGCGCACGAAAGCTCGCCGATCATGCTGGCTCCGCTCGTCGTACTGGCGGTGCTTTCGATCTTCGTCGGTTGGTTCGAGACCCCGGAGGTTTTCCACGGCCCGACGAAGTTCTCGAACTGGGTGCTGCAAAGCTGGTACGGCGTCAGCCCGGCCGGTCACGAAGGGCACTTGAGCCACGCGATGGAGTGGATCTTGATGGGCGTCGTTTCGGCGCTCTCGCTCGGCGTGGCGTGGTACTCCTTCACGAAATACCGGGTCTTCCGCCACGGTGGGTCGAAGGCGACGGCTCTTCACCGGGTCTCCGAGAACAAGTTCTACGTCGACGAAATCTACGCCTTCTTGATTCTGCGTCCGCTTAAATTCGCGACGGGCAAGGTCACCAAGTTCGTGGATGTCTACGTCATCAACGGATTCTTGCATGCGCTGAGAGACGGCGCCCGGATTTCGGGTCAGGTCCTTTCGCTCTTCCATACGGGCAGCGTCCAAGTCTATGGATGGTATTTGGCCGTCGGAACCGTGCTCGTGCTTCTGTTCGTAAGGTGGTGGGCAGTATGACGCTTCTTTTCTTGGCCTTGCCCTTCGTGGGCGCGCTCGTCTTGTTCCTTCTCGGAAAAAAGGCTCGCTTTGCCCAGGTCTTCAACTTGGTTCTTCAGCTTGCTTGGCTCGCGCTCATGTTCTTTGTGCACGGGCAGAGCCGCGAAATCGCCGGCAACGGCGGTTTTCCGCTCGTCTACTCGTGGAAGTGGCTGCCGCAGCTCAAGTCGAGCCTCAGCCTCGGGATCGATGGCTTGAACCTTCCGCTTCTCTGGCTCACCGTGATCTTGTCGCTTTGCCTTGGGCTCTACGCCTACGGCAAGGACAAGCTGGATGGTTCTTACCTCGGACTCTTTTCGGTGCTGAACGGAGCTACGGTCGGTTCGCTCCTCGCGGCGGACGCGCTGGCGTTCTACATCTTCTGGGAATTCATGCTCATTCCGATGTACTTCCTCATCGGCAAGTGGGGATCGAAGAACCGGGTCTACGCCGCGCTCAAGTTCTTCGCGATGACGATGGGCGGATCTCTGCTCATGCTGCTAGCGATCGTCGCGTTGGCCTTCCGCCCGGACGTCTCGGATCTGGGCTGGCACAGCCTCACCCAGCTCGCGTTGCCGTGGGACGGCCAGTGGAACTCGTGGCAAGGGTTGCTCTTCGTGGGATTCTTCGCCGCTTTCGCCGTCAAGATCCCCGTCTGGCCGCTCCACACTTGGTTACCCGACGCGCACACCGAAGCGCCCACCGGCGGTTCCGTCATCCTGGCCGGCGTTCTCTTGAAGCTCGGCGTCTACGGACTTCTCCGTTGGTGTTTGCCGATCGTTCCGCAGGCCTCCATGGCCGCGGCGCCGCTGATGTTTGCGCTCGGAGTCGCCGGCATCCTTCTCGGGAGCTTCGCGGCTTGGCAGCAAACCGACATCAAGCGACTCATCGCCTATTCGTCGGTGGCCCACTTGGGATTCATGGTCCTCGGGGTTTTCTCCGGGAACGTCGAGGCCATGCAAGGCGCCGTCTTCCAGAATATCGCGCACGGACTCAGCACCGGAGCCATGTTCCTCATCTTCGGCATGATCTACGATCGCACGCATAGCCGGGAACTCGACGCCTACGGCGGCTTCGCCAAGGATCACGCTTGGATCGCGACGCTTTTCTTGGTCGCGGTCTTCGCGAGCGTTGGCATGCCGGGCCTGCCGGGCTTCGTCGGCGAATTCCTGGTCTTGGTCGGGACCTTCGCCGTCGCGCCTTGGACGGCCGTGCTGGCTTCGCTCGGCGTTCTCTTGGGTGCGGTTTACATGCTGACGCTTGTTCGCAAGATGATGTTCGGACCGACTTCGTCGCTCGTCGCTTCGCATCCGGTGCGTTTGGGTTGGAACGAGTGGGCGGCGATCCTGCCGCTCATCGCGCTCATGCTTTACCTTGGATTCGGCGCCCAGACTTTGCTGGGTCTTTCGGAAACGGATCTCCGCGAGCTCGCGGTGAAATTGAGGTAACCCGGAAATGAACTCGTTTCTCGACGAATCCGTCTTTACCCTGAATAGCGGCGAGTGGCGGGCCTTGGCGCCCTACCTTTACCTCTCGGCGGGTCTCGCGCTCGCGACGATCGCCGCGGGTTATCGTTGGTCGCGGGCGGCACTTCGGGTGCTGGCCACGATCGTGCTCGTGCCCTTCATGCTGGCCCTCGTTTGGGACCTTCGTGTTCCTCCGCAGTTCGTCTTCGGTACCTCGCTCGAAGTGAACGCGTTGACCCGCATCGCGGGGGCGCTCGTTTCGGCCTTGGCCCTACTTTCGGCGTTCTTCACGAAGAGCACCGAAGAACGTGACCATCCGGAGTGGCTTTTGC
>ERZ761607.1978-NODE-1978-length-23566-cov-4.640296_pt1 | contig 23566 bp, 20 predicted proteins | sample MGYA00511164_ERZ761607 | MGnify/ENA primary metagenome ERZ761607 (study PRJEB28899, sample SAMN02445080) | bioreactor sludge metagenome | biome: EBPR sludge | place: Australia: Brisbane, Thorneside Wastewater Treatment Plant | collected 2011-06-22 ... | reverse complement strand
CCCCGTGGTGGATGGACGGAGAGAAATGTATGTCTTGCTTTCCTTAATGTCAATAATTTATAACATTGAGTAATTAATGAATTACTCGGAGTGAAGCGTGCTTGCCTCGGATGGCACGGGCCAGACCCTCAGCCCAGCAGGCTCACCCCCGGCACCAGCCAGATCGACAGGCCGGCAAGGGCCGAGCCGATGGCCGTGGCCGCCAGCACGTCGCTGGGGTAGTGCAGGCCCAGCACCACGCGCGAGGCCGCCACGCAGGCCGCGAACGGGATCAGCAGCGGCGCCAGCATCGGGTAGTGCGCCAGCGCCACCAGGGTGAAGGCCACCGCGTGCAGCGTGTGCCCGGAAGGAAAGCTGAACTCGTCCAACGGCGCGATCCAGGCGCGGATGCGCACGTCGGAGGCGAACGGCCGCGGCCGTCGCGTCCAGTGCTTCAGTAGCTTGTACAGCGTCAGTGCGATCACGCCGGTGGCGGCCAGGTGCGCCGAGGCGGCCAGGCCGTCCAGCCCGTCGGCCACGATCAGTGCTGCCATCAGCACGTACCAGAACACCCCGTCGCCCAGCCGGCTGACCGCGGCGAAGAAGCGGCGTACGCCACGCCATTCGCCCCAGCGGTTGGCGCGCAGGCACCAGCCGGCGTCCCGGCCCCGCAGGGCGTCACGCGGCGGCAGGGCGCGCATGGCGGTTTCTCCGGGCCAGAGCCAGGCCGGCGAGGAGGGCGTCGAAGTCGGCGGCGATCTGCTCCGGCCGCAGCGCGCGCATCGCCTCGCTGGCGGCTTCGCCCATCGTGCGTCGCAGGGTGGCGCTGCCGGCCAGGCGCAGCGCGGCGGCGATGAAGGCTTCGTCGCCGTCCACGGCCGCGCCGTGCACGCCGTCGTGCAGATGCTCGCGCGCCGCGCCGTAGTCGAAGGCCACGGTCGGCACGCCGCTGGCCATGGCCTCCAGGGTGACGTTGCCGAACGTCTCGCTGCGGCTGGGGAACAGGAACAGGTCGCCGCTGGCGAAATGCCGCGCCAGCGATTCGCCGCGCTGCACGCCGCAGAACACGAAGTGCGGGTTCTCGCGCGCCAGCCGCTCGCGCAGCGGGCCGTCGCCCACCCACACGAAGCGCGCGCGCGGGTGCCGCGAGCGGATCGCGTTGAACGCCCACACGGCCAGGTGCAGGTTCTTCTCGGCCGCGATGCGGCCGACGTGGATCACCGCCAGGTCGTCGGGCGCCAGTCCCCATCCGGCGCGCAGCGCATCGTCGCGGCGCAGCGGGCTGAAGTGCTGCGCGTCCACCGCCCGCGCCAGCCGGACCACGTGGCGGAAACCGCGCGCGTGCAGGAAATCCTCCAGCTCGCGCGTGGGCACCAGGGTGGCGTCGGCGCGGTTGTGGAAATGGCGCATCCAGCGCAGCGCGGCGTGCTGGAGGAAGCCCAGCCCGTAGTCGCGCATGTATTCGTCGAAGCGGGTGTGGAAGCCGGCCGCCGCCGGGATGCCCAGCCGCCGCGCCGTCCGCAGCGCCGACCACCCCAGCGGGCCTTCCGTGGCCACGTAGATCGCGTCCGGCGGTGAATCCTTCCATTCGGCCAGCAACCGGCCCGTCGCCGGCAGACCGAACTTCAACCCGGGATAGCGGGGCAGGCTGGCGCCGCGCACCAGCAGGGTGTCGCCGCCCTGCGCCGCGTCGCCGGCCTGCCGCGGGCGCACGACCGAGACCGCATGCCCGCGCTGGCGCAGACCGTTCTCCAGTCCCTGCACGGTCAGGGCGACGCCGTTGACCTCGGGCGGATAGGTTTCGGTGACGATGGCGAAGTGCATGCGCGGCTCCACGTTTTGCGCATGCTGGCGGCGGCAGATGTAGGGCGCGTGTCGATGGGATGACCATGCGGTGACGGCGCGGCGCAGCGCATGCTTGTGCGCGTTCGTGATGGGTACGCGGGCAGGCCGCGGCGAGCGGGGGCTCAGGCGTTGAGGGTCAGCCAGCGCCAGGACGCCAGGCAGGCGCAGGCGAGCAGTCCGCACGCCAACAGCGATAGCCGGACGAAGCCATCGTTCCAGGTCCTGGCCAATGCGAGCGCGGCCAGCATGCACGGCGCCAGGACATCCATGGCCAGTTCCAGCGGATGCCACGCCCTCCAGGGCTCGCCTATCGCGATGCACGCCCCCGCCAGGGCCAAAGCGCCGATCCGGACCCAGGCCGGCACGCGGCCGGCGGATTGCGCTGGCGGTATGGCCCCATGCGGGCCGGGAATGTGCTGGCGGGAGTTCATCGGAAGAGTCTGGACCAGAACGTCTTTTTCTTCGGTGGAGGTACGGGGCCGGCGGTCTTCATCGCCTCGACCAACTGCTGCATGGCCGTCTCAGCGTAAAGGAGCGCGCCCTCGGGGTGACAGTTGAGGAGCTTGCTGAAGCTCTTGCTACGGTTGAGGTCGAAAGGGGGCGGGTTCGACGACTTCGCTCCCGGGCGTCGCGTACTGCATTGCACCCAGCGCGCAGTGCGCGGTCACGGGACTCGCTGCGCGGGCCCGGGGATGACGGTCACGCCGTCGTTCGACCCCGTGGCGCCAGCCGATGTCCCAGCCACGCCATCGGCAGGTAGGCGAGGAGCAGGTCCGCCGCGGCGAACCACAGCGGCGAAGGCAGCATGCAGACCGCGGCGATGCCGCCGGCCAGGAAACACGCGCCCACCACCCAGGCGGGGCCGCGGGTGCGGCCAGGCGTCGCCAGCGTGGCGATGAAGGCGCCCGCCAGCGTGCCCAGCGCGTGCGCGAGGAAGGGGAACAGGAAATGGCGCGGCGCGAACAAGTGCATCGACGCCTTCAGCCCTTCCGTGGTGGTGACGTCGGCCCCGGCGGGCGGCGCGACGACGTGGCCGCCAGCCGTCACCAGCGCCATGTTGACGATGCTGCCGACGAACAGGCCGGCAACCACGGCAAGCACCAGGCGAAGCACGCGTTTCATGGGACGATCCTCCGGCACGTTGCGCGACGGATGGCCGGCGGGATGCCGGCGGCGGGCGGAAGGACTATAGCCGAAGGCCGCGCACCGGCATCGCATCCGGCGACCTGCGGCGGCGGCCCTCAGGGCACCCGCGCGCCGCGTGCGGTGGTGAACAGCGCGTACCACTCCTCGCGGCTCAGTGCCACGTCGTCCGCGGCGCAGCAGGCGGCCAGGCGCAGCGGATCGGTGGTACCGACGACGGGCTGGAGGCCGGCCGGGTGACGCAGCAGCCAGGCCAACTGGATCGCTTCCGGCGCCACGCCCTTCACTTCGGCCAGCCGGCGCAGCAGGGCGGAGGTTTCGCGGATCGACGGATCGGCGAATTCCGACGCGGTGGCGAACTTGCCGCCAGCCAGCGGCGACCACGCCTGCACCCGGATGCCGTGCAGGCGGCAATGGTCCAGCGTGCCCGCCGCGGACGCGTAGGCATGGCCGGTGGTGTTGGCCACCACGCCCTCGTCGATCAGGTGGTGGTGCAGCAGGCTGACTTCCAACTGGTTGGCGATCAGCGGTTGCCGCACGTGGCGCTGCAGCAGCGCAATCTGCCCGGCGGTGTGGTTGCTCACGCCGAAGTGCCGCACCTTGCCGGCGGCGTACAGGTCGTCGAATGCGCGCGCGACCTCCTCGGGCTCGCCCAGCGCATCGGGGCGGTGCAGCAACAGCACGTCCAGGCAATCCACGCCCAGCCGCGCCAGGCTGCCTTCCACCGAGGCGACGATGTGCGCACGGTCGAAATCGTAGCGCCCCGGCGCGCCCGGCGGATCGTCGGCGAAGCGGATGCCGCACTTCGATTGCAGCACCATGCGCTCGCGCAGGCCGGGCGCAGCGCGCAGCACGTCGCCGAACACCTGCTCGGACCGGCCGTGCGCATAGATGTCGGCATGGTCGAACAGGGTGATGCCGTGCGCCAGCGCGGTCTCCACCAGCCGCTGTGCCTGCCGTTGCGCGGCGCCGGCCGTCGCCGCATCGTGGACGCGGCCCAGTTGCATGCAGCCGTAGGCGATGCGCGAGACGGCGGCGCCTTCGGCGAGGGGATAGGTCTTCATCAGGCCGGTCCGTGGGGGCGGGACGGCATCATGCCAGAGCATCGCCGGCGATCACGCGCATGCTTGGCCGGCGTAGTGCCCGGATGCAGCGGCGACCGCTTCCGTTCCGGAGATTGCAGGAGGACAGCGACATCCGGCATTCCGATGTCTGGCTGAGCAGCAGGGGGCATATCCCCGATTTCCGACTTTGCCAGCGAGCGAACGTGTACGGGATAGCGAAGCGATCGCGAATTCGACGATGGTCCGGATGATCGTGGGAGGCGATGTGATCCCTCACTCATCCCCTGGGTGCAGCGGCGACTCGACCGGCAGGATCCACACGCCATCGAGCAGTTGCCCCCATTCCGCCCGTTGCGGACGCGCATAGGCCGCGATCCGCGCTTCGACCATGCCGAGCCGCTGCAGAGCCGGGGCATCGAGGTATATAGGCGCATCGATGGAGCCGGCCATCGCCTCCAGGGAATCAGCAGCGGGCGCGGCCAGTTCCTGCTCCGGGCCCGAGGGCCGACCGTGCCGGCCGGCCATGGCCGTGAATCCGATGCTGGCCAAACTATCGCCCAGCCGTTCCTCGAGATGCATGCCCAGGGAAACCCGGTCGGGTTGGGCCGGCAGTGCGGCCTTGGCCGCATGGGTGGTGGCAGTCCAGACGATGGCGCGTTCGCCTTGCGAACGAGCGCGGTGCCAGATCAGGTTGTGCGCCATCGCGGCGTCGCGCCGGTTGAACCGGTCGCCTTCGGACAGATCCAAGAAGCCCTGCAGATTGCCGGCCATGTGACGCGTGAAGCGGGATGCCTCGTCATGCTGCTCGCCGGCGAGTTCGGCCTCGATGGCGGAGAGGCAGGTGCGCAGCCCTTGGCGCGCAGCGTCGTCGTAGGGGCGGGCGGCGTCGAAGCTCCATTGGGTCAACTGTTCCAGCCGGTGCTCGCAGTTCTCCCGATCCGGTCCCGCATGCCGGGCCAGCCGCGCGGGCAGTTCTTGCTCCGAGAAGTATTGCGTGGAGCCGCCGACCTGCAGGTCCAGGCCGCGCAGACGCAGTGCGCCGGCATCCGCTTTCTTCCATGCCCAGTGCAGCAAGGGCTGGAATTCGCGCGTGCCTGCCCACAGGCCGCCCACTGCATCCGCCAAGGCTTGCGGATCGGCGTCGCCCCGCGCCAGCCGCTCTTCCAATCGGAGGAATTCGTAGACCGGGCTCTCGAAATACAGGGCGGAGAAGCCGCATCGCTCGACCAGCGTCACGACCATGTCGCTCTTCAGGCGGACGGTATCCCCACCGCCATGGCCGGCGTCTTCGCCGAGCAGCACGACGTCCTTCGTGCAAAGCGCATCGATCGCGGCGTCGAAGTCCGCGCCACCGCGCGCTTCGGCCGCCAGGACCGAGCCGGAAAATGCCAGTGCAAGCAGTGCGGCCACGGCGACCGATCCCGACAGCTTCATTCCAGCCTCCTTGTCCGATCCGGTAAGGCTTCAGGCCACGAACGGCTTCAATGCGATACCCAGGCCCTGCATGTCCTCCGGCTCGCCGACCAGGTCCGAGCGCAGCAGGGGGCGCGAGTCGACCCACTTCTTGCCGACCACCAGGTCCAGGCGGTCGCCGTTGGCGGTCAGGTCCAGGCGCGGGATGGCCTCGGCGTCGCGCGAGCGGTGCAGCAGCACGGCCAGCCGCAGCAGCGCGGCCTTGCGCTTGGCGCTGAGCAGCAGGCGGTCGGGCAGGGCGTCGAAGGCGTTCTTGGGGATGCCGCGGCGGTGGGTGCGCACCAGCGCGGACAGCACCTGCTGTTCCTGCCGCGAGAAGCCGGCGATGTCCGAATGCTCCAGCAGATAGGCGCCGTGCACGTGGTACTGGCTGTGCGCCACGGCCAGGCCGATCTCGTGCAGGCGCGCGGCCCAGCCGAGCATGCGCGCGTCGTCGTCGTCCAGCTTCCAGCTTTCCTCGACCTGTTCGAACAGGCGCATCGCGGTGGCTTCCACGCGCGCGGCCTGGAATTCGTCGATGCCGTAGCGCTGCATCAGCGCGGCCGAGGACAGGTCGCGCGGGTCGTTGTCGCTGCCGCGGCCCAGCATGTCGTAGAGGATGCCCTCGCGCATGGCGGCCTTGCTGACCATCAGGCGCTGGATGCCCAGCGCTTCGAACGCCGCCTCCAGCACCAGCACGCCGCCGGCGATGATGGGCCGGCGGTCGCTGGACAGGCCGGGCAGGTCGATGTCGTCGATGCGGTCGGCCTGCAGCAGGCGTTCGCGCACCTGCGGCAGCGCTTCGGCGGTGATGGCGCCCTTGGTCAGCTTCATCGCCGCGCAGATCTCGCCGATGGCCTTGTGGGTGCCGGAGGAGCCGATGGCCTCCTGCCAGCCCAGGTTGCGGTACAGGCCGGCGAACTGCTGGAACTCGGCGCCGATCTCGGTCAGCGCGTCCTTCCAGCGTTTCTTGGACAGCTTGCCGCCGGCGAAGAAGCGGCGCGTGCTGGCGATGCAGCCGGCCTGCAGGCTTTCGCGCTCCAGGGTCTCGAAGCCACGGCCGATGATGAACTCGGTCGAGCCGCCGCCGATGTCGATGACCAGCCGCAACTGGCCGGCCTTGGGCGGCTGCGCATGTGCCACGCCCAGGTAGATCAGGCGCGCCTCCTCGCGGCCGGACACCACTTCGATGGGCTTGCCCAGCGCGGCCTCGGCTGCCGCCAGGAATTCCTGCGGTTCGCGCAACTGGCGCACGGTGTTGGTGGCCAGGGCGCGCACGTTGACCGCGGGCAGTTCGCGGATGCGCTGGCCGAACCGCGACAGGCAGTCCAGCGCGCGCGCGCGCGCCGCGCCGGACAGGCCGCCCTTGCCGTCCAGGCCGTCGGCCATGCGCACGGTCTCGCGCAGGCGATCCACCACCCGGAGCTGGCCCAGCATGTAGCGCGCCACCACCATGTGGAAGCTGTTGGAGCCCATGTCGATCGCGGCCAACTGGTCTCCATCCTGCAGCGGCGGGGAGGAATGGGGGGAATAGGGCGCCATGGGCGGGGAGTTTACCGGCTGCGCGGCCGATGTTGCAGTGCGGCGCGACGCCGCGGGCATGGATCGAGGTGGGGCCGCGGTTGGCTCACAGTTGCGCCAGCAACAGGCCCTGGGCCGAATGCGCGGCCTCGCCCTCGGCCGGCGCCAGTTTGCGGTAGCTGCCGTCGGCCTGCAGTTCCCAGGCGTTGCAGTTGTCGTCCAGGTAGTTCTGCAGCCCTTCCTTGAACACCCGCGCGGCCAGCGCTTCGTCCAGGATGGGGAAGCAGGTCTCCACGCGGTGCAGCAGGTTGCGTTCCAGCCAGTCGGCGCTGGCGCAGTAGAGTTCCGGCGCGCCGTCGTTGCCGAACCAGTAGATGCGGCTGTGTTCCAGGAAGCGGCCGACGATGGAGCGCACGCGGATGTTGTCCGACACCCCGGGCACGCCCGGGCGCAGCGCGCAGGCGCCGCGCACGATCAGATCGATCCGCACACCGGCCTGCGAGGCGGCGTACAGCGCGCGGATGATCCGCGGCTCGTTGATGGCGTTGATCTTGGCGATGATGCGCGCCGGCTTGCCGGCCCGGGCCAGCCGGGCCTCGCGCTCGATCTTCTTCAGCATGCCCGGGTGCAGGGTGAACGGCGATTGCAGCAGGCGCTTGAGCTTGGTGGTCGGCGCCAGCCCGGACAACTGCTGGAACAGCAGGTGCACGTCGTTGCCGATGTCCGGGTCAGCGCTGATCAGGCCGATGTCGGTGTAGGCGCGCGCGGTGCCGCTGTGGTAGTTGCCGGTGCCCAGGTGCACGTAGCGGCGCAGCTTGCGGCCCTCGCGGCGCACGATCAGCAGCATCTTGGCGTGGGTCTTGTAGCCCACCACGCCGTACACCACCTGCGCGCCGGCCTCCTGCAGGCGGTCGGCCACGCCCAGGTTGGCGTCCTCGTCGAAGCGCGCGCGCAGTTCCACCACCACGGTGACGTCCTTGCCGTTGCGCGCGGCCTGCACCAGCGCCTCGACGATCGCCGAATCCTTGCCGGTGCGGTACAGGGTCTGCTTGATCGCCAGTACCTCGGGATCGATGGCCGCCTGCTTGATCAGCTCCAGCACCGCGGCGAACGAATCGAACGGATGGTGCAGCAGCACGTCGCGGTCGGCGACCTTCTCGAAGATGGCGTCGCTGTCGCGCAGCGTGCGCGGGGTGAACGGCGGGTACTTCAGTTCCGGCTTCTGCACCAGGTCGTAGACCTGGATCACGCGGTTGAGGTTGACCGGCCCGTTGATCGGATAGACCGCGTTGTCGGGCAGGGCGAAGTTCTGCAGCAGCGTGCGCACGATCGGCTTGGGGCAGTCGTGGGCGATCTCCAGCCGCACGGCCGGGCGGTAGCCGCGCCCGACCAGTTCGTCGCGCAGCGCCAGCGCCAGGTTCTCCACTTCCTCCTCGTCCACCACCAGCTCGGAGTTGCGGGTCACGCGGAACTGGTAGGAGCCCTTGACCTCCATGCCCGGGAACAGTTCGTCCACGAACACCGACAGCACCGAGGACAGCAGCACGAAGTCGTGTTCGCCGCCGGACACGCGCTGCGGCAGGTGGATGATGCGCGGCAGCGAGCGCGGCGCGCGCACGATGGCCAGGTGGCCGGCGCGGCCGAACGCGTCCTTGCCCTTCAGCACCACCACGATGTTCAGCGACTTGTTGAGGATCTTCGGGAACGGATGCGCCGGGTCCAGCCCCAGCGGCGACAGCACCGGCATGATCTCGTTGCGGAAATAGGCGCGCAGCCAGCGCGTCTGCCTTGCGTTCCAGCTATCGCGGCCGAACACGCGCACGCCGGCCTCGGCCAGGCCGGGCCGCAGCACCTCGTTCCAGCACTTGTACTGCGCCTCCACCAGCTCGGCGGCGCGGTCGTGGATCCTGTTGAGCACGGTGGCCGGGCTCATGCCGTCGGCGGCCGGCGGCAGGCCGAAATCCAGCGCATGGCGCACGGTGGCGGCGCGGATCTCGAAGAACTCGTCCAGGTTGGTGCAGGAGATGCACAGGAAGCGCAACCGCTCCAGCAGCGGCACCGACGGGTCCTGCGCCTGCGCCAGCACGCGGAAGTTGAAGTCCAACTGCGACAGTTCGCGGTTGAGGTACAGCGCGGGATCGCGCAGGGCGTCCTCGCCGCGGGAGGATTCGGGCTTGCGGTCGAGGGCGGCGTTCATGCGGTCTGGCTGTCCGGCAGGGTGAGGGGGGGGCGCGTCCAGGCGGGGCTGCACGCGCCCGGGATTGAAGTGGACCGAGAACGTGCTGCCCTGGCCGACTTCGCTCTCGATCTCCAGGCGCGCCTGGTGCAGGTTGAGCACATGCTTGACGATGGACAGGCCCAGCCCGGTGCCGCCACTCTCGCGCGAGCGGCTGGTGGAGACGCGGTAGAAGCGCTCGGTGATGCGCGGCAGGTGCGAGGCCGGGATGCCGTAGCCGGTGTCGCGCACGCTGAGCACGGCGCCGTCGCCCTCGCGCGCGAAGCGCACGGTGACGGTGCCGCCGGCCGGGGTGTAGCGCACGGCGTTGCTGACCAGGTTGGAGAAGGCGCTGTGCAGTTCCTTGGTGGAGCCGGACAGGTCCACGCCGGCCTCGTCCTCCACGACGATGGCGTGGCGGCGCTGGCTGAGCGCCTCGGCCTCGCGGCGCAGCGTGGCCAGCATCGGCGCCATCGCCACGTTCTCGTCGGGCAGGCTGTCCTGCGCTTCCAGCCGTGACAGGGTGAGCAGGTCCTCCACCAGTTGGGTCATGCGCTGGGACTGCTTCTGCATCTCGGCCAGCATCGGCGCCCAGTCGGGGAATTCCGCCGGTTCCAGCATGTCCAGGTAGCCGTGCACCACGGTCAGCGGCGTGCGCAGCTCGTGCGAGACGTTGGCGACGAAATCGCGGCGCATCTGCTCCAGCCGCAGCAGCTTGCTGACGTCGCGCGCGACCAGCAGCCAGTACTGGTCGGAATAGGGGATCAGGCGCAGGTTGAGGCGCAGTTGCGGATCGACCGGCGAGGCGGCGTCCAGCATGGGCTCGGCGTTGCGGCCGGCGGCCAGCCAGTGCGACATCGGCAGCGGCTGCAGCCGTTCGCCCACGGGCTGGCCGATGTCGCCCGGATAGCGCAGGCCCAGCAGGCTGCCAGCGGCTTCGTTGAACCACTGCACGCGCTGGCTGTTGCGTTCCACCACCACCACCGCGTCGGGCAGGGCGGCGGCGGCGGCGCGGTAGGCGCGCAGCATGGCCAGCAGGCGGCGCTTGCGCACGCGCATCTCGGCCTGGCCGCGGTAGAGCAGGCGGTCCAGTTCGTTCCACACGCCCTGGCCCTTGGCCGGCTCCAGGCGCTGGCGGGCGGTCAGCCGCAGCAGCACCTTGCGCAGCCGCCAGTAATGCCAGGCCACCACGCCCAGCGCGGCCAGGGTGACCACCGGCCAGACCCGGCCGGCCAGCAGGCCCGCGACCACGGCCAGCATCAGGATGCCGGCCAGTTGGCCGAGCGTCTTGAACCAGGCGGAGCGGATGTGGTGCGGCATGGATCGATTGTAGGCAGATGTATATGACAGCAGGGGAGAAGGGGAAGGTGCGGGTGGTGCGGGACCGGTGTCGTTGTGCTTGGGGTGGGGAGAGAGCGGAGTAGGGCGGGGGAGCAGAGTGGGATGCGATTCCGGATGACCGGCGGGAGGTGCGTTGTGGAAGTGCGTTCCGTTGGCGGTCGGGTCCGTGAATCGCCGGTCATGCCTTGGGCAGGCGGCAGGGAAGGAGGCGGAATGGACTGGGCGTCGCCTGTTGGAGGCGATGGCCGGAATGCGGAGGCGGATGCGGTGCGGGATGGATAGCGCTCGCCGTCCTTTCCGGCCGTCATTCCAGTGCAGGCTGGAATCCAGGTTGCCGCTGCTCCTGCCTTGGCACACGCCGGAGTCAAAAGCCGAATGAATCCCGGCTTGCGTTGGAGTGGTGGGTGGAGGTGACGATGGGTGAGGGCGGCAGGCTTTTTCCCGAGTTCCGATTCCCTGAATTCCCGCTCCCGGCAATCGCTTTTCCGTTCATCCAAGCTCCCGCAATCGCACCCCCTCACATCGCCGCGGAGAAGCGGTAGCCCGAGCCGCGCACGGTCTGCACCATGTTCTCCAGGCCGTGCGGCTCCAGCGTCTTGCGCAGGCGGCGGATGTGCACGTCCACCGTGCGTTCCTCCACGTACACGCTGCCGCCCCAGACGTGGTCGAGCAGTTGGGTGCGCGAATAGACGCGCTCGGGGTGGGTCATGAAGAAATGCAGCAGGCGGTATTCGGTGGGGCCGATCGGCACCGGGACGTCGCCGGCGAACACGCGGTGGGCGGCGCCGTCGATGCGCAGGCCGCCCACGGTCACGCTGCCGTCCTCGTCGTCCTCGCGCGAGCGGCGCATGACCGCGCGGATGCGGGCCAGCAGTTCGCGGGCGGAGAACGGTTTGACCACGTAGTCGTCCACGCCGGCCTCCAGGCCGCCGACGCGGTCGTTCTCCTCGCCGCGCGCGGTCAGCATGATGATGGGCACGTCGCGGGTCAGGGCGTCCTTGCGCCAGCGCCGGGCCAGTTCCAGGCCACTGGTGCCGGGCAGCATCCAGTCCAGCAGGATCAGGTCGGGCACGCGGTCGGCGATGGCGTTCTGGGCTTCGCGGGCGTCGCCGGCGTGGACGGGCTCGTACTCGCCCTTGCGCAGGGCGAAGGCCACCATGTCACGGATGGCGGGTTCGTCGTCGACGATCAGGATGTGCTTCTGCACGCGGGGTCCGGGGGCGTGGGAGGGCCCGGGCAGTAGACGACACTTTCGTGACAATTGCATGACATGCCGCGGGACTGTCATCCGGCGGCACGCCGGCCGCTCAGCGTCGCTCCACGTCGGGGTCGCGGATGCCCTGGCGGCGCAGTTCCAGCACTTCGGGGGTGATGGCGGCGATGCGGGCGTCGATGCGCGCGCGGGCGTAGTAGTCCAGGTCGTTCTGCTTCTTGAGGTTCTGCAACTGGATCAGCGCCTGCTCGGGGCGGCCGTTGAGGTAGGCGGCCTCGGCATAGGCTTCGCCGGCCCGGGCCAGGTCGCCGGCCAGTTCGTTGGCGCGGGCGAACTGCTGCTGGAACACCGGGTCGTCGGCCGCGCGCGCCAGCAGGGGGCGCAGCACGGCCTGGGCGCGCACGCCGGCCTCGCGGCCGCCCTGTTCGTTCAGCACCCGGGCGTAGGTCAGCGCCACCGGCCGGCTCTGCGGCAGGTGCCGGAGCAGGGCGTCGAAGCGCCGGTTGGCGGCAGCGGCGTCGCCGCTGCGGGACTCGGCCTCGGCCAGGGCCAGTTCCAGCCACAGGGTGCCGGGGTGCGCGGCCAGCAGGGGGTCCAGTTCCTTCTTCGCGGCCGCGCCGTTGCCACCCTGGAGATGGGCCACGGCCAGGCCGTAGCGCTGGGCGTCGTCGAGCGGGCGGCCGGTCTCGCGGCGGATGGCCTCGTACTCGCGCACGGCCATCGCCGGCGAGACGGCGCTGAGAACGCGCAGGCGTTCGCGCGCCCAGCCGAACTGGCCGCTGTCGCCGTGGTCGAACATCGCCGTCGGCAGGGTGACCGGGATGGGCAGCAGCGGGTTGTCGCTGCGCGATTCCGGCAGCGTGACGCCCTTGGAGTCGAAGCGCTCGACCCGCTGGCCGCCGGGGACCGTGGTCACCGCGGTCACCTGGTCGCGGCGCATCTGCTCGGCGCGCTGGCGGGCCTCGCTGATGCGCGTGGTGGTGACCGGGTGGGTCTGCAGGTAGTCCGGAGTGCGGTCGCGCTCGTTGCCGCGGCTGATGCGGGTGGCCTGCTGGAGCTTGGCGAAGAAGCCGGCCATGGCGTCCACGTCGTAGCCGCTGCGGGCCAGGGTGCGGATGCCGACCCGGTCGGCCTCGGATTCGTTGGAGCGCGTGTAGTCGATCTGGCGCTGCTGCATCAGCCCCATCGCCGAAGCAATGGCGGCCTGCGAGGCGTCGCCGCTGGAGCTGCCGCCGGCCGCCTGGGCCAGCACGATGGCGCCCAGCATGCCCAGCAGGATCGGTATCTGGTCGCGCTGGGCGCGCTCCACGCCGCGCAGCACGTGCTGCTGGGTGACGTGGGCGATCTCGTGGGACAGCACCGCGGCCACTTCGTCCTCGCGGTCGGCCGCCAGCACCAGGCCGGCGTTCATGCCGATGTAGCCGCCCAGGGTGGCGAAGGCGTTGATCTGCCGGTCGCGCATCATGAAGAAGGTGTAGCGCTGCTGCGGGTTGTCGCTGTCGGCGCCAAGGCGGCTGCCCATGCCCTGCAGCCAGTCGCCGATCAGCGGGTCCTCCAGCAGGTAGCCGTAGTTGCGCAGTTCGCGCAGCATCATGCCGCCGTACTCGGCCTGGCGGGCGGGCGTGAGCAGCTCGCCGGCGGACGAGCCGATGTCGGGCAGGCGGCTTTCCTGCGCCGCCAGCGGCGCGGCCAGGGCGAGGGTCAGGAGGGTGGCGGGCAACAATGGGCGCAAACAGCGACTCCCTGTCGGATATCGGATAATGGCGTGCCGGCGAGGATGACGGGTCGGCGCGCCGGGCGAGTGAACACGTTGTTAACCGCGCCAGTACCGTCCCGCACTGTTCCACGCCATGGCTGGAAACCCCGCCGGCCGGCACCCATAGTGGTGCGCACCAGATTCCGCCGTTTTCGTTACGGAGATTCCCCTTGAGCAGCCCGTCCCCCACCGACGCCCCGGCGATCACCATCTACAGCACGGCCATCTGCCCCTACTGCGTGGCGGCCAAGAACTTCCTGAAGAGCAAGGGCCGGACCTGGACCGAAGTGCGCATCGACCTGGACCCGGCCGAGCGCGAGAAGATGGTCGCCCTGGCCCGGCGTACCAGCGTGCCGCAGATCTTCGTCGGCGACGTCCACGTGGGCGGCTACGACGACATGATGGCGCTGCACCGCGCCGGCAAGCTGGAACCCCTGCTGGCCGGGGAGTCGGCGTGAGCGCGGCCGACGACGCCGGCCAGGACCGGGTGAAGGCGTTCACCGAATTCCGCCAGCGCATGAACAAGCGCATCCTGGACGAGCCCAACCAGGTCGTCCGGCGCTTCTTCGCCTTGGACACGCAGACCTATCAGGCCGGCGCGCTGGACGTGAAGACCAAGGAGCTGCTGGGCCTGGTGGCCTCGATGGTGCTGCGCTGCGACGACTGCATCAGCTACCACGTGGCCCAGTGCAAGGAAGCGAGGGTGACCCGCGACGAATTCTTCGAGACCTTCTCGGTCGGCCTGGTGGTGGGCGGTTCCATCGTCATCCCGCACCTGCGGCGCGCGGTGGATTTCCTGGACCAGCTGGAAGGCGGGCAAGTGGAAGCGCCAGTGGAGCATGACCACGGCTGAGGGCGGTGGGTGAGGAGGAGAGTGGGTCAGGGAGTGAGACGGGTAGATGTGGTCCCGTGTCTTGCTGCGGCGTCATTCCTCTTGCCATCGGCCAACGCTCCCATCTTTCGCACTCCCCCATTCCTGTCTGTCACCTGTCATCCCGGTGGAAGCCGGGATCCATCCAGCTCCTGCTCTTCCCGTCGCCTGCCGCGCCACCGCCTACGACCAACGTCGCTGGGAGCCCAGGGCCGGTTCAGGCATAATCGGCGGACCATTCTTCCCCCTGGCGCCTGTTCCGGCCCTGGCCGGCGCGCCCCCCTGTTCGGAAACCCCACTCAATGACCCAGACGATTACGGTCATCCGCGGCGACGGTATCGGCCCGGAGATCATGGACGCCACTCTGCACGTGCTCGACGCGTTGAAGGCCGGCCTGGCCTACGAAGAAGCCGACGCCGGCATGGTCGCGCTGGAGAAGCACGGCGACCTGCTGCCGCAGGCCACCCTGGACTCCATCCGCAAGAACGGCGTGGCGCTCAAGAGCCCCCTGACCACGCCGGTGGGCGAGGGCTTCAGCTCGATCAACGTGGCCCTGCGCCGCCACTTCGACCTGTACGCCAACGTCCGCCCGGCCAAGTCGTTCCCCAACACCAAGTCACGCTTCCCGTCGGGCGTGGACCTGATCACGGTGCGCGAGAACACCGAGGGCGCCTACATCGGCGAGGGCCAGTCGATCTCCGAGGACGGCGAAACCGCGCTGCTGACCCAGAAGATCACCCGCAAGGGTTCCGAGCGCATCGTGCGCTACGCCTTCGACCTGGCCCGCAAGACCGGCCGCAAGAAGGTCACCGTGGTGCACAAGGCCAACATCCTGAAGACCACCTCGGGCCTGTTCTTGAAGGTGGCGCGCGAAGTGGCCGCGCAGTACCCCGAGATCCAGTGCAACGAGATGATCGTGGACAACACCTGCATGCAGTTGGTGATGCGTCCGGAGCAGTTCGACATCATCGTCACCACCAACCTGTTCGGCGACATCATCTCCGACCTGTGCGCCGGCCTGGTCGGCGGTCTGGGTCTGGCGCCGGGCGCCAACATCGGCGCCGATGCGGCGATCTTCGAGGCCGTGCACGGCTCGGCACCGGACATCGCAGGCAAGGGCATCGCCAACCCCTGCGCCCTGTTGCTGGGCGCGGCGCAGATGCTGGACCACCTGGGCCAGCCGGAGAAGGCCGAGCGCCTGCGTGCGGCCATCGTCGCCACGCTGGAAGCCAAGGATTCGCTGACCCCGGACCTGGGCGGCGAGGGCAATACCATGTCGTTCGCCAAGGCGATCGCCAGCCGGGTCTGAGCGGTCCTCCAAGCGGGCCACGGGAACGGGACGCGCAGCGTCCCGTTTTTGTTGGCGTGTGTCCCATCCATGGGGTTGGCCGGCCTGCGCCGGGCACGCACAATCCGCGGCCCCACGCCGAAGGCACCGCCATGTCCGTCCGTCCCAGCGCGCTCGCGCTGACTCCGCTGCTGCTGTTCCTCGCGCTGTTCTTCGGCGCCGGGCTGTACTACACCGCGCAGGGCGATGCGATGGGCTTCTACCGGTTGCACGCGCCGGTGGCGATCCTGCCGGCCATCGCGCTGGGCCTGTGGATCGCGCACCGGGCCGGGGTCAAGGCGATGGACACGCTGCTGCAGGGCATCGGCGACGGCAACATCGTGCTGATGTGCCTGATCTTCCTGCTGGCCGGCGCCTTCGCCATGGTCACCAAACAGATCGGCGCGGTGGACGCGGTAGTCGCGCTGGGCGTCGGCGCGCTGCCGCCGGCGCTGATCCTGCCGGGGCTGTTCCTGGTGGCCGGCTTCCTGTCGCTGGCCGTGGGCACGTCGATGGGCACCATCGCCGCGGTCACGCCGATCGCGCTGGGCGTGTCCGACGCGGCCGGCATCGACCGCGCGCTGGTGGTGGGCGCGGTGATCGGCGGCGCCACCTTCGGCGACAACCTGTCGGTGATCTCCGATACCGCCATCGCGGCCGCGCGCACGCAGGGCTGCACCGTGCGCGAGAAATTCCGCGAGAACGCCAGGATCGCCTTGCCCGCCGCGCTGCTGACCCTGGTCCTGCTGGCGGTGGTCGGCGACGCCTCGCCGGTGGAAGCGGCCGAACCGGCCTCGCCCTGGCTGGTGCTGCCCTACGTGCTGGTGCTGGCGCTGGCCGTCACCGGCCTGGACGTGCTGGTGGTGCTGGCCATCGGGCTGGTCGTCGCCGGCCTGTTCGGCGCCTGGTTCGCGCCGCAGGACTACGGGCTGCCGAACTTCACCGACGACATCTACGCCGGCTTCGAGAGCGTGGTGGAAATCACCCTGCTCGCGCTGTTCGTCGGCGGCCTGGGCGCCCTGATGAAGGCCAGCGGCGGCCTGCACTGGCTGGCGGGCCGGATTTCCCGCATCGCCCGCGGCAACACCGGCCGCCGCACCGGCGAGTGGTGCATCGCGGCGCTGGCCTCGCTGACCGACGTGTTCACCGCCAACAACACCGTGGCCATCCTGATCAGCGGCGGCGTGGCGCGCGACATCGCCGGCCGTCACGGCGTGCCGCCCGCGCGCGCGGCGAGCGTGCTGGACATCTTCGTCTGCATCGTCCAGAGCCTGCTGCCCTACGGCGCGCAGATCCTGCTGGCCGCGTCGCTGGCCGGACTGTCGCCGCTGGCGCTGGTGGGCAAGGTGCACTACTGCTGGCTGCTGGCCGGCGTGACCGTACTGTTCATGCTGTGGCCGGCGCGTAAGCGGATGGTGCCGGCGGCAACCGCCGACGGATCGGGCTGAACAACGGAAAAGGGCGCCGAGGCGCCCTTTTCCGTACCGGCCCGCGGAGGCGGGCTCAGTCGCGCGACTGCAGCTTCGACAGCAGGCGCAGGATTTCCAGGTACAGCCACACCAGCGTGACCATCAGGCCGAACGCCCCGTACCACTCCATGTACTTGGGCGCGCCCTGCTCGACGCCGGTCTCGATGAAGTCGAAGTCCAGCACCAGGTTGAGCGAGGCGATGACCACGACGAACAGGCTGAAGCCGATGCCGAACAGGTTGGACTCGTGGATCATCGGGATCTTGATGCCGAAGAAGCCCAGCGCGATGGTCGCCAGGTAGACCAGGGCGATGCCGCCGGTGGCCGCCACCACGCCCAGCTTGAAGTTCTCGGTGGCCTTGATCAGGCCGCTGCGGTAGGCGAACAGCAATGCGAACAGGATGCCGAAGGTCAGCATCACCGCCTGCATCACGATGCCGTCGAAGCGCGCGTTGTAGACCGCCGAGATCGCGCCCAGGAAGAAGCCCTCGACCAGCGCGTACAGCGGCGCGGTGACCGGCGCCCACGTCTTCTTGAAGATGGTGAGCATCGCGAGGATGAAGCCGCCGATGGCGCCGCCCCACAGGTACACGGCGAAGCCCGGGGCGGGCACGCCGCCCGGCCCCAGCGCCTGGTTCCACGAGAACGCGGCGGTCAGCACGGTCAGCAGCAACAGGATGCCGGTCTTGTTGACGGTGCCGTTCAAGGTCATCGCCCCGCCGTCGCGCGAGACCACCGTCCCGCTGCCCAGGTCGAGGAAGGTGGACTCCTTCAGTGCCGGATTGCCGCTGCGTAGCATGGTTTCCTCATGTGGTGTCGGACCGCTGTCCCAAGGCCCTGAGCATAGCGCATGCCCGCGGCGCGAAGGTTTCGTTTGACAGCGGGCCGCCGGCTTCCGACAATACGCGGCCTCGTTGGCGTCCAGACGCCACGCCGGGACCCTCGTCGGGGTATAGCGCAGTCTGGTAGCGCATCTGCTTTGGGAGCAGAGGGTCGGGGGTTCGAATCCCTCTACCCCGACCAGTCTGACGCGCCGCCCGGCGCATCCGGCAGGGCGGGGCGGGAACTCCGGAACGGGCGCCCGTAGCTCAACCGGATAGAGCACCGGCCTTCTAAGCCGGTGGTTGCAGGTTCGAGTCCTGCCGGGCGCGCCAGGCAGGATTCATTGAGAGTCGGTGTGGCGATGTCCGCGTTCCCGGCGCGCGACATCGACGAGTCGATTCGACCATGTTTGAAACGGTTGCCGGACGCCACGGACCCCGTCGCTCCGGTATCCTACGCAGGTTCCATGTGGTGGCTGTAGCTCAGTTGGTTAGAGTACTGGATTGTGATTCCAGATGTCGGGGGTTCGAGTCCCCTCAGCCACCCCACTGTTCCAGGACGCCCGTGCATCGCGGGGGTTCACACAAATAGAAGATGCGGTTACACTACGCACCCAGTTTTCGGGGCCGTTAGCTCAGTTGGTAGAGCAGTTGACTCTTAATCAATAGGTCCAAGGTTCGAATCCTTGACGGCCCACCAAATAAAACAGGCACTTAGGTATCCCCTAAGTGCCTTTTTTGTTGCTTCCGGAAAAATTCCCGGAAAAATTCGCGCCCGCGGCGATGTTCCACGGGCGCTGCGGGCTATTCGGTGCCGGTCGGCTTGGGCCTGATCGGCGGCGGCACCACCGGCAGGTCGTGGGCGTAGCGCAGGGTCATCCGGCGGTCCGCATGGCCGCCGGCGTCCTGTTTCCCGGCGATGTTGCCGGGTGTCGGGGATGCCGCGGTGCTTGAGCCCATGCAGACTGAACCGCTCCTCCTCATCGATCGGGCGCGACCGCGGCGTGGTTTGCCGTGCATGCGCAGGCCGGCGCATGGGCGCGGCGGCAGAAAAGCACGATTGCCGAACTGGAGCCGGGACATGCACCGCCCCCTGTCCTTCCTTCAGTCACCGGGCGTTGCTGCGCACGGCGCTGCTGTCGCGGCCATGCTGCACCGGTTCCGGGCGCAGCAGGCGGGCAAGAAGAAAGCCGCCTGACGGCGGCTTCCGGGTACATGAAAGACCACCAGAATGGCCGTCCGGGAGAGGCCATTTTGCAGTGCGCAGCACGGGGCAGCTTACGCAATGATGGATTCGACAAGCCTGATCAGGATCAGTGCCAGCAGCACGCCCGCGAATACCGTGTTGGCCACCTTCTTCTGCGCGCTATCTTTCAGCCTTGAAATGGCAAAGCGGTTGCTTATCGCGAGAGCCACGAAGGCGGCCCAGCCCCAAACGATATCGAACATGGTCGGTCACCACTTGCCAGGGCCAGGATACGGCTTGTTGCACATGGCCTCATCATCCGCGCCATCGCCTGCTGTGGTAGCCACCAGCCCCAGGCCGGCAGCGCACCCTGCCGCACCGAGTATTGTTTCGGCAAGAAGGCAGGATGAGCCCGTTCCGATGACGCTTCCCCATAGCTTAAGAGCGTTGCGCTCCGAGCGTCCACATGCTCTGTCGCGCTCCTGCTGCCAACGGGCCTTGTCATAGGCGACGATTTCGGCAGAGAAGCCCGGATATGAGTCCGGATTCGGCAGCGCTGGAGGAACACTATTTAGCCAGTCAGGCGTCAAAGTCGAAACCCAGTACTGATTAGTTGGATCAGCGGGGTCAATCTCGCGACGGCATGGGATAAGAGCGCACCCTGGTTCGACAACGCCGTCGTCGTCAACGCCGATGCCGCTCCGATAGCTGTAGCTCTCGAACGAAACGAGCACGTCGCGATGGGTTGCCATCGCAGTGAGGTCATTGATAAACCCGATTTGTGATGCAGTGTCCCCAGGGAATTGATGCTGGGCCAGCGTATTGAAGCTGATGACAGAAGAATGACCGCCCTTCTGGATGGCGGCAGTCTGGGGGGGGGGCGCCATTGAATGCTGCTGTCACTGAACCAGTATCCGCGATGCAGAGGTAGAGGGAGCGGCGGCTCCGCTCCGGGTCCGAATGCTCTTTCTTCGCGTTGCGAAGGAATTCTGGCGCACGATTGGCGCCCTCGGCCGCCAAGAGCGGGGTGCGGTTGCATTCCTGCCGGGCCCAACCCCCAACCAGGGGCACTCGGCCGTCCCGGGCGTTTTTCTTGCAGGTCCCGGTCGCCAGGCGGGTAGAATGCCGGCCACCTGCGAAAGTGGCGGAATTGGTAGACGCACTGGATTTAGGTTCCAGCGGGTAACCCCCGTGCGGGTTCGAGTCCCGCCTTTCGCACCACGCCCTGCTTCCATGCGGGAGGGGCTTCAGCCCCGATCCGCATTCCCGGGCAAGCACGGGCAAGGCGAAGCAAGGCCCCGGCGCTGAGGCCCTTCCCGGCCGGGACCAATCGCCCGGGACCCTTGCGGGGTCCGCCCAAGGCCATGCGGGCCCGCTCAGGGCCATGAATGCTGGCAGCCCGCCCCGGAATCGGCGAAACTAGCAAGTTCCGCCGGGCAGGCTCCGTGCCCGTCCCTGGCGCCCCGGATTATCAACATCGCCCCGGCAATGCCGTGGCCGCAGGAGTCAGTGAGTATGCAAGTTTCGGTCGAATCGATCGGCAACCTCGAACGCCGCATGAGCTTCAGCCTGCCGGCTGACCGCCTGGGCACGCACATCGACGGTCGTCTGCGCGAGCTCTCGCGCACGGCCCGCATCAAGGGTTTCCGCCCCGGCAAGGTGCCGTCCAGGGTCATCGAGCAGCGCTACGGCCAGCAGGTCCGCGCGGAGGCGCTGGACGGCCTGCTGCGCGAGACCTTCAACAACGCCGTGCGCGAGCAGGAACTGCAGTTGGCGGGCAATCCGCGCATCGAGAAGCAGGGCGAGGGCGACTTGGACTTCGTGGCCACCTTCGAAGTGGTGCCCGATTTCGGCGACATCGACGTGGCCACGCTGAACGTCGTGCGCCACACCGCCGAGGTGACCGAGGCCGACATCGACCAGATGATCGAGAACCTGCGCATGCAGCGCCGCACCTTCCAGTCCGTCGAGCGCGGCGCGAAGGAAGGCGACCGCGTGGCGCTGGAGACCTGGTCGCAGGCCGGCGACGAGCGCATGCCCGCCGAGGGCGTGGAGAAGGGCGCCACCCTGATCGGTTCGGGCGTGATGTTCGGTGGGATCGAGCAGGCGCTGGTGGGCCTGGCCAAGGGCGAGGAGAAGACGGTCAGCGTCGATTTCCCCGCCGACTGGCGCGTGCCGCAACTGGCCGGCCGGAAGGTCGACGTGCACGTCAAGGTCACCGACGTGGCCGAATCCGTGCTGCCCGAGGTGGACCGCGAGTTCATCCGCAGCTTCGGCGTGAAGAGCGGCGATGCCGAACAGTTCCGCGCCGACATCCGCAGCAACCTGGAGCGCGAACTGAAGGGCGCGCTGATGACCCGCCTGCGCCGCGAAGTGGGCGAGCAGCTCATCGCCGCCTACGCGCACGTCGAGATGCCGCCGCGCCTGGTGGAGAACGAGGCCCGCGCCATGCTGGCGCAGCAGATCGAGCAGGCCCGCCGCAACGGCCAGCAGGTCGGCCAGGTGCCCGACAACGCCCACGAAGGGCTGCTGGACCCGGCCCGCAAGCGCGTGCTGGTGGGCCTGCTGGTGGGCGAGGTGGCCCGCCGCCGCCAGTTGCGCCTGGACCCCAAGCGCCTGAACGAGACCCTGCGCCTGATCGCCTCGACCTACGAGGAGCCGGAGCAGGTCATTGAGTTGTACCGCAACGATCCCCAGTTGATGAACAGCCTGCAGGGCCGGGTGATGGAAGAGCAGGTGATCGACTGGATCGCCGAGCGCGCCCAGCACACCGAGCAGGCGCTTTCCTTCCAGGAAGCCATCCGCAACTGAGCCGGGCCCGCCCGGGCAGGAGGCCGGCTATCCTAGGCCGGCCCTCCCACACATCTACAGGCGCGAGAACCGATGAGTATTGAAACCAAAGCCCTCAACCTGGTGCCGATGGTGGTCGAGCAGACCAGCCGCGGCGAGCGCGCCTACGACATCTATTCCCGCCTGCTGAAGGAGCGCGTGATCTTCCTGGTCGGCGGCGTGGACGACCACGTGGCCAACGTCATCGTGGCGCAGATGCTGTTCCTGGAAGCGGAAAACCCGGAAAAGGACATCAGCCTCTACATCAACTCGCCTGGCGGCGTGGTGACGGCCGGCATGGCCATCTACGACACCATGCAGTACATCAAGCCGGACGTCAGCACGATCTGCGTGGGCCAGGCGGCCAGCATGGGCGCGCTGCTGCTGGCCGCCGGCGCCAAGGGCAAGCGCTACGCCTTGCCGAACTCGCGGGTGATGATCCACCAGCCGCTGGGCGGCTTCCAGGGCCAGGCCACGGACATCGATATCCATGCCCGCGAGATCCTGACCCTGCGCGCCAAGCTGAACGCCATCCTGTCGCACCACACCGGGCAGGCGCTGGAGACCATCGAGCGCGACACCGAGCGCGACAACTTCAAGAGCGCCGCGGACGCCCAGGCCTACGGGCTGGTCGACCAGGTGCTGGAGCGCCGCCCGGAAGAGTCCATCCAGCCTGCCTGAGCCGTGCCGGATGGCAGGTTTCCGCCGCAAATTCCCCCATTCACGTCCTCCGCCGACAAGGCGGGGCCGTGTGCTATTCTGCGACCGCAAGCCCCCGCGGGCAGGTTGAGTGACCGAGTAATCCAAGCATGAGCGAAGATCGTCAGGGCCGTTCCGGCGACAGCACCAAAATCCTGTACTGCTCGTTCTGCGGCAAGAGCCAGCACGAGGTCCGCAAGCTCATCGCGGGCCCCAGCGTGTTCATCTGCGATGAATGCGTGGAGCTGTGCAACGACATCATCCGCGAGGAGCTGGAGGAGAAGGCCCAGTCGGCCCGCAGCCACCTGCCCAAGCCGCGCGAGATCCTCGAGGTCCTGGACCAGTACGTGATCGGCCAGAACCGCGCCAAGCGCACCCTGGCGGTGGCGGTCTACAACCACTACAAGCGCATCGAGAGCCGGCAGAAGAACGACGAGGTCGAACTGGCCAAGTCCAACATCCTGCTGGCCGGCCCGACCGGCTCGGGCAAGACGCTGTTGGCCGAGACCCTGGCCCGCCTGCTCAACGTGCCGTTCACCATCGCCGACGCCACCACGCTGACCGAGGCCGGCTACGTGGGCGAGGACGTGGAGAACATCATCCAGAAGCTGCTGCAGAAGTGCGACTACGACGTCGACAAGGCGCAGCAGGGCATCGTCTACATCGACGAGATCGACAAGATCTCGCGCAAGAGCGAGAACCCGTCCATCACCCGCGACGTGTCCGGCGAAGGTGTGCAGCAGGCGCTGCTGAAGCTGATCGAGGGCACCGTGGCCAGCGTGCCGCCGCAGGGCGGCCGCAAGCACCCGCAGCAGGAATTCCTGCAGGTGGACA
>ERZ761607.1977-NODE-1977-length-23580-cov-389.969989_pt1 | contig 23580 bp, 21 predicted proteins | sample MGYA00511164_ERZ761607 | MGnify/ENA primary metagenome ERZ761607 (study PRJEB28899, sample SAMN02445080) | bioreactor sludge metagenome | biome: EBPR sludge | place: Australia: Brisbane, Thorneside Wastewater Treatment Plant | collected 2011-06-22 ... | reverse complement strand
GCGCATCCGGCTGGAAGAAGAGCTGCCGGTCTATGAACGGCTCGGCGATGTGCGCGAGAAGGCGGTGACGCACTTCAAGATCGCTTCATTGCGTCTGGCGAGGAACGAGCAGCAGAGCGAGGAAGGCTTCCTGGCCATTTTCGAGAGCCTCCACCAGGCCTACGAAATCGCCGCGCAGATGCGCATTGCCGACGGGATCTCGGCCGTCGGGCCGCTTCTTGCGCAGTTCCTGGCAATCAGGCAGGCGTTCGCGCCCGCGCTGCAGGTGCTGGCGCAGGTGGACGAAGCCTGTGCGACGCTCGGGGACGAGGCCCGGCGGCAGCGGGCGGCCGATCTGCGGCAGCAGATCGAGGCGATGCAGGCCGGGCAGGCCTGACGGCCCCGACTGCTCGGTCGGCACGCGCGGGCGCATCGTATCGACGCCCGGGCGGCGCCGACCGTTGCCGTCGACCGGGCGCTCGATCGGCCGCCGCCCTACTTGGCGCTGCTCCGTGTCGCGCGGATCGCGATCCAGGTCGCCGGCAGTTTGCCTGCTGACGAGCCGCTGCCGGACCCCGTCGAAGAGCCGTTCGGCAGCGACGTCCTCGGCGCGGCGCTCGAGGGCTACGCGCTGGCGAAGGTCTTCGGCAAGGGCGCCGGGCTCGACGCCCTGAAGGATGTCGTCAGCGTCCGCTTCAGCGGCCGGCGCAAGAGTGGCGGTGTGGCGACTCCCTGAACGCCGTCGCCGGGCCGGCGCGCGCAGCGCAACCCGGCCGGGGAAGCTCGCAGCTCGGCCGGCGAGGCTCGCAACCCGGCTGGGGGAGCTCGCAGCTCGAACGGCGAGGATCTGATCTCGGCTGGCAAGGCCCAGAGTTCAGCCCGCGAGGCTCTGAGCTGGACCCGCGAGGCTTTGAGCCGGGCTCGCGAGGCCTTGATCTTGGCCGGCAAGGCGCTATGAGCTCGGCCCGCGAGGCTCTGAGCTCGGCCCGCGAGGCTCTGAGCCCGGCCGGCGAGTCTCGTAGCCCGGCTGGCGAGGCTCGCAGCTCTGCCGGCGAAGCTCGCAACTCGGCTGCCGAAGCCCGCGGCCGGGCCTGCGGATTCCGCAGCTCGCCGGGCGGAGTTCGCAGGCACTCCTGTCGTCCCATGCTGCATTGGCTGCACCGTCTCAACGCGGTGTCGCCGCATCGACACTCGCGTCATCCGCTCGCCGCCCATCGCTCACGACCCACGATCAGGAGAAGAAGATGCCCGACCTTTACGCCACCATCAGACAGGCTGTCACGGACGCCGCCGGTATCAGTGTCCACGCGACGCTCGCGCCGCTCGCCGGCGGCCACCATGTCCTGCCCCCGACCTACGCCGACGCCCCGCACAGGCACAACATGAGCCCGCCCGACGCGAGCGGTGTTGCCGCCTGGGTGAGCATCGACAGCGCTGCCTCGTTCGCCAACCGGATGGAGGATCAGTTGCGCCGCGGAGACTTCGGGATCGATCCGCTGCGCGTCCAGGTTGCCGGCAGAACGCTGTCGACGCTGCAGTTGCCGCACCGCGCTTACGACGCGATCCTGCGTGACTCGTCGCTCGACGGCCAGCCGTTTCGCAATACCGCCATCGGCCGGGCGGTGATCGCTGCCTCCGCCGACGATTCGTCGGCCCTGTTGCGCGACGATTCGTCCGTGCTGCTCTTCGGCGGCTGGGACTCGACCGGTTTGCACGGCAACAAGGGACAGGAGCGCAAGTGGCCGGCGGCAGTCAGCGTCGAGATCTACGGCAGCAAGGCGCTGCCTATCCAGCGCGCAGGCGGGCGCATCGATCCGCTCGGCATCACGCTCGACGCGGGTCGCGTCGTTCGCGCGGGCGCCTCCTACCGGCTCGTCGCCGAGGGGGAAAAGGCGCCGCCCGGCGCCGAGCGCCCGTCGGAAATCAATCACGGCAACATTGCGCCGACGCTCAGCCCGAAAGGGGTCCTCGTCGAGGAGATCAGTCTCCGCGGCGCCTTGAGTCTGTCGCGCCTGCGCCGCTACCGTTTCGGCGCCGATGCCGAACACGACATCGCGGCGCGTGCGGCGCTGACCCTGATGGGCCTCTACGGCATCGCCGCCGTCATCGACGACGGCCTCGATCTGCGTCGAGACTGCGAGCTGGTCGCCGGCGACCTTGCCTGGGCCATCCGCGGAACCGGCCGCCACGAGCCGCTGCCGTTCACCCTGGCCGAGGCGCGCGAGGCTCTTCGCCGGGCGCTCGCCGAGATCCCGCTGGCGGCTCCCGTCGTCCTCAAGGCCGACGACAATCTCGAGCAACTGGTCGCGCGGAGCCACTGATGCTGGTCTTGCGCATCGACTTCCTCAACTGTGTGTACCACGCGGCGGATCCGACGGCGCACACGCAGTCGGAGTGGCCGCCGCATCCCGATCGGGTCTTTCAGGCGCTGGTTGCCGCTGCCTATGGTAGCGGCGCCAATCCCGCGCCGCTGCGCGCGCTCGAGGGCCGCGCGCCGGAGCTGGCCTTTGGCGATGCCGAAGCGGCGCTTGCAGGTTCGCTCTTCGCTCCCGCAACCTGGCTGGACAAGCCCAGCCGCGCGGTCTGGGGCCGCAGCAAGGTGCTCAAGCACGACCCGGTTCGTGTCGGCATCGCCGATCCGGTCTACCTGATCTGGCCGGATGTGCCGGCAACGCTGCACGCGCCGCTTGCCGCAATCGCCGCCACGGTGAGCTACCTCGGGCGGGCGCGAACGCCGGTGATCGTGTCGGTGGTGGCGCAGGTTCCCGACATGCCGCATCGGCTGCTTCCGGCGCCGGCCGGCGAGCGACTGCTGCGGGTGCCGCAGGTCGGCCGGCTCGACGAGCTCGACGCCGCCTTCTCTGCCGGACAGCGAGCCGCAATCGCCGATCTGGTGGGCTATGCCGATAGCGTCGAGGGCGTCGCGCCGTCGCCCTGGGGCGAACTGTTGCCGCTGCGCCCGGACCGGCCGATCGACATCCGCCGCGCCGCGCAATTGGCGGTTGGTCTGCGCGCCGCCGTCCTCAGCCGCGCGGGTGACGCGGCCTCGCCATTGCTGCACGGTCACGACGGTGAGCATGCCGCCTGGGCGATCATCCCCGATGTCGGCCACCAATGGGCCAGGGGCCACGTGCTCGGCCTCGGCCTGTGGCTGCCACGCGACATCGACAGCGAGGCACGCGCCGCGTGTGCGCTGCCGTTGCTGCAGGTGCAGCGCCTGCGTTGTGGGCCGCGCGAGGTCGGCGTCGCCATCGCTCCGGCGCGACAGCAGACGCCGCGCGGACTGGCACGGCAGACCTGGTGCCGCCCGGCGCGCACCTGGGCGTCGGTGACGCCGGTGGTGCTTGACCGCCACCCGAAACGGGGCCAGGCGGTCGAAGACCTGGTCGCCGACTCGGTCGAGATGGCCGGCTACCCACGGCCGGTGGGTGTGGCGCTGGGGCAGCATTCGCTGTTCCGCGGCGTCCCGCAGGCGCACGAGTTCAGCCCGCGCTGCCGCGGGCAGTGGACGCACGTGGCGCTGAGCTTCGACCGGCCGGTGGCCGGGCCCGTGCTCGTCGGCAGGGAGCGTCACTTCGGCATGGGGCTGCTGCGTCCTGCCGGCGACCAGGGAGGAGCCCCGTGATGCCCAGCGACTTTCCACTGTGGTACGAGGAACGCCATGGCCATCGCCCCTTTCCCTGGCAGGAATCGCTCGCCGCGCGGATCGCCGCCGGCGACTGGCCGGACGCGCTGACGCCGCCCACCGGTAGCGGCAAGACGGCGGTCATCGATGTCTGGTTGTGGGCGTGGCTGCAGGGGCATCCCGCGCCGCGGCGGCTGGTCTATGTGATCGACCGCCGTCTGGTGGTCGACAGCGTCACCGCCTACGCCAACGCCCTGGCGGCGAGCCTGCCCGGCGATCATCGTCTCAACGGTCGATCAGGCGGGCTCGCGGCTGCTCTTCAGCGGCTACGGGATCAGTCCGCGCGCGGCGTCGATCCATGCCGCGCTGCTCGGCAACGACGCCCTGTTCGTCGTCGATGAGGTGCATCTCGTGCAGCCGCTGCTGCAGACCCTGGCCAGCGTTGCGGCGCAGCGCGGCGACGCCGTGCCGTTGCCGTGGCGCGTTCTGCCGATGTCGGCGACCTGGCAGGGGGGCGACACGCACGGTCTGAGCGAAGCCGACTGGCAGCATCCGCTGCTGTCGCGTCGGCTCCGCGCCGCCAAGCCGGCGGTGCTGATCAAGCTGCCGGCGGACGCCGGTCTCGCGCGCGCCCTCGCCGACGAGGCGCTGCGCTTGCGGGGCGACGGCGCCGCGGTCGTCGCCGCGGTGTGCAATCGGGTCGACCGCGCCCGCGCCGTGTTCGAATTGCTGCGCACGGCCGGCGAAGCGGTCCTGATGACCGGTCGTATACGGCCATGGGATCGAGCCAGGGTCGCCGCGGAATACCTGCCGCGAATCGCCGTCGGCAGCAGGAGCCAGCGCGCGCCGCTCTTCGTCGTGGCGACGCAGACGATCGAAGTCGGCGCCGACCTGGACCTGGATGCACTGGTCAGCGAGTGCGCGCCGCTCTCTGCGCTGCGGCAGCGATGCGGACGCGTCAACCGTCTCGGCGAACTGCCGAGCGCGCCGCTCGCCATCGTCTACCAGAAGCCAGAGGGGAAGACTGACCCGGTGTACGGCGACGAAGTCGAGCGGACATGGAAATGGCTGCAGCGGGTTGCGGCCGGCAAGCCGCCGACGGTCGACTTCGGCATCGCCGCCATGGCCCGGCTGATGGCCGAACAGCCGCCATCGGTGGAGGCCGAGCAGCAGGCGCCGGTGCTGCTGCCGGCGCATGTCGAGCTGCTCGCGCGGACATCGGTCCGCCACGGCATCGACATCGCACCGTGGCTGCATGGCTGGCGGAGTGACGCGGCGGAGGTCTACCTGTGCTGGCGGGCCGACTGGGCGGCGTCGTCGGTGGCGGCGGCGCCACCGGCGCAGCACGAGCTGCTGGCCGTGCCCCTGTATGCCTTGCGCCGCTGGGATGCGCAGGTCGCCGACATCGAAGGCGGCGAGCCGATCGGGCGCGGGCCGTTGCGCGCGCAGCGCTGCCTGCGCTGGGATGGCGAGCAAGCGGAAGCCATTGTCAGCAGCGCGGCGAGGCCGGGCGATACCCTGGTGTTTCCTGCGCACACCGGGGGCTGCGACCGCTACGGCTGGGCGCCGCTGTCGACGGCGGTGGTCAGCGACGTCGGCGACACGGCCTGGCGCGTCCGCCTGCATCCCGCGGTGCATCCCGGGCTGGCGGGCGAGATTGCCGCGCTGCTCGGCGACGACGACGCCAGCGACCGCGACTGGCAGGAACTCGCGCGGCGCAGCGGGGTGCTCGACGGCGAACCCGGGCGCGTCCTGGCCTATCCCGGTGGTTGCGTGGTGTTGCGGACATCCGAGTGGAGCAGCCGGAGTGCATTGCGCGAAGTCGCTCTCGGTCCACACCAACAGGCGGTGGGCGCCCGCGCCGCCGCCCTGGCGGTGGGCAGCGGGCTCGATGAGCAACTGGTCGACGCCGTGCGCCGAGCCGGCGCGGGGCACGATACCGGCAAGCAGGATCGCCGCTGGCAGGCGATGATCGGTGGTGACGGATCGCTCCTGCTGGCCAAGGGGCCCGGCGGCGACACCCGTTGGCGCCTCCTGCCGCGCGGCTGGCGGCACGAGATGGCGTCGGCAGTCCATCAGAAGGACTTGCTGGTGCGTTACCTGGTGGGTACGCACCATGGGTACGGCAGACCGCTGCTGCCGGCCGCGCCGGACATCGCTCTCTGGCGACAACTGCGTGACTGGCCGGAGTCGGCGGCCGAACTGCAGCGCAACTACGGGGCCTGGGGACTGGCCTATCTCGAGGCCCTGGTGCGGCTCGCCGACTGGACAGTGAGCGCGGAGGAACAGGAATGAAACTGAGCGCTCTGCGGGCGAACAACCCGGTTGCCGTGATGGCCGCCTACGGTGCGTTGCGGCTGTTGCCCGGGGCCAGGCTGCGCTGGGACGGAGCGCACCCGGAACTCGAATGGCAGGGTGAGCCGATCGATGGCCTCGCGGCACGCTTGCGGGATCGCCAGCAGGCGCCGGAGCTGAGCCTGATCGACGACCCGCGACAGATCGATGGTCCTGCCGGCTACCGCGATCTCGGCAGCCGGATGCCCGGCGAGTGGCTCGTCGCCTATGCGGCCGAGACCGCTGCGGGAGTGCGTCCAACGGGTCTGCGGCTGCTCGGCGGACGCCATCGCTTCGTCGCCAACGCGCGCGCGATCATCGGCGCGCTGCAGCAGCTCGACGTTCGCGACAAGCTGCGCGAGGCGCTGCTCGGTCCCTGGCGCTACGAGGACAGGGATCTGCAGGCCTGGGGTTGGGATGCCGCCGCCCGGATCGACGCCGCCGCATCGTCGAAGGCGGTCACGGCGGCGCCGAAGTTCGGCGTCCTCGGCGCCTACTGGCTGGCGTGGGAGTCGCTGCCGTTCTGGCCGATGGTCAAAGGCCGGACCGTCGGCATGGACCGCGACCACTGGGTCTACCCGACCTGCGCCGAATCGCTCGGCGCCGACGCGCTGCGCGCGCTGATCCTCGGCGCGGCGCAACTCGATGCGCGCGAGGCCCAGGCCCTGGGGCTGCGGCGCTGGCGCTGTCAGCGGATCCGCAGCAGCGACTACGGCCGGGTGCTCGGCTGGGGCGCGCCGCTGCCCGCGCGAACCCCCAGCGACCGGCAAAACCCCGGCCGGTTCGCGCGCGGCGAAACGCCCGCGGCGCTGATCGTGTGAGGCAGGGGAGGTCGGCACAATCGACAGTGGCGTGCCTCTGGCGGCCGCTTCGCGCACAGACGCGAAAATTGCTGGCATGATCAGGAGGCTGCCAGTCAAGCATCTCATCCTGCCCTTCGGGGCAGGCTTCGTTGAAGGGTCGCGAAGACCATGGTGAGCTGGGTATCGGCATATCTCATCCTGCCCTTCGGGGCAGGCTTCGTTGAAGGTTCACGACCGGCGCGACGGCAGTATCGATCAGAGCATCTCATCCTGCCCTTCGGGGCAGGCTTCGTTGAAGGTACCCGATAGCGCGGGACACCATGCTGGAGTCGCATCTCATCCTGCCCTTCGGGGCAGGCTTCGTTGAAGGTTCGGTGGCGCCGATGTCACCGTCGACCCCTACACCAATCTCATCCTGCCCTTCGGGGCAGGCTTCGTTGAAGGTCGACACCGTCGACGCGATGTCCTACGACGTGGCATCTCATCCTGCCCTTCGGGGCAGGCTTCGTTGAAGGGCAGATCGCCGTCGAGAGCGGGCAACACGGCAACATCTCATCCTGCCCTTCGGGGCAGGCTTCGTTGAAGGTTCCAGTCGCGCGTCAAGTTCTCGCGGCTGCTGTGATCTCATCCTGCCCTTCGGGGCAGGCTTCGTTGAAGGCCCGTCCCCGATCATGTCTCCATCCTCGGCCTCGGCTCTCATCCTGCCCTTCGGGGCAGGCTTCGTTGAAGGGACTTGGCTAGAGCGGCAGGAATTCGGACCACCAGATCTCATCCTGCCCTTCGGGGCAGGCTTGGTTGAAGGGTCAGATAGCCCAGGCTGCCGAGATTGACGTTGGCGATCTCATCCCACCCTTCGGGGCAGGCTTCGTTGAAGGAAGAGCAATGCGGTCGGTGTCGAGGTGTGTTGTGGATCTCATCCTGCTGTTCGGGGCAGGCTTCTTTATCGGTCATGACCTCGAGCATCCGGAGCCTCGCCATGTCCAATGTCGTGACCATCGCCCGAACAGCGGCGGTAGAGTCGTCCGCAACGGGGTCGGCAGCGAGCGACGGCCCTCTGACGGTCGCCAGCAGGCGGGTTTGGAACGTACCGTTCAGGCAGACGGTCCCCGAAGCCGTCGAGTCGCCAGGGACCTGGTACCGCCCCCGCGCGAACCCGGCGTGAACCCTGCGCCGGGGTGCCCGATCGCCACGTCGCCGGCATGCCCGCAGTCGCTGTGCCAAGTCCTCTGCCGGCGCTGCCGGGCCGCGCGCGGCAGCCCCGCCATGATAGAATCCGGGGCTCGAACAAGACGCCGACATGGCCCCCAGAAGTCGCGTCATCAGCGGAAAGAAGATGGAAGCCTTCGCCAAGGAAACCCTCCCGATCAGTCTCGAAGACGAGATGCGCCGTTCGTATCTCGACTACGCGATGAGTGTCATCGTCGGGCGTGCGCTGCCCGACGCGCGCGATGGTCTGAAGCCGGTGCACCGGCGCGTGCTGTTCGCCATGCACGAGCTGTCGAACGACTGGAACAAGCCGTACAAGAAGTCGGCGCGCGTCGTCGGCGACGTCATCGGCAAGTACCATCCGCACGGCGACACGGCGGTGTACGACACCATCGTGCGCATGGCGCAGGATTTCTCGCTGCGCTACATGCTGGTCGACGGGCAGGGCAACTTCGGTTCGGTCGACGGCGACAACGCGGCGGCGATGCGCTACACCGAGGTGCGCATGGCGCGCATCGGCCACGAGCTGCTCGCCGACATCGACAAGGAAACGGTCGATTTCGGGCCGAACTACGACGGCGCCGAGCAGGAGCCGCTGGTCCTGCCGGCGCGCATCCCGAACCTGCTGATCAACGGTTCGTCGGGCATCGCCGTCGGCATGGCGACGAACATCCCGCCGCACAACCTCGGCGAGGTGATCGACGCCTGCCTGGCGCTGCTCGACAACGCGGCGGTGACGATCGACGAGCTGATCGACCTGCTGCCGGCGCCCGATTTTCCGACCGCCGGCATCATCTACGGCGTCGCCGGCGTGCGCGAGGGCTACCGCACCGGCCGCGGCCGCGTCGTCATGCGCGCCAAGGTGCATTTCGAGGACATCGACCGCGGCAACCGGCAGGCGATCATCGTCGACGAGCTGCCGTACCAGGTGAACAAGCGCACCCTGCTCGAGAAGATCGGCGAGCTGGTCAACGAGAAGCGCATCGAGGGCATCTCCGACCTGCGCGACGAGTCCGACAAGTCCGGCATGCGGGTGGTGATCGAGCTCAAGCGCGGCGAGGTGGCGGAGGTGGTGCTCAACTGCCTGTACAAGCAGACGCAGTTGCAGGACACCTTCGGCATGAACATGGTGGCGCTGGTCGATGGCCAGCCGCGCCTGCTGAACCTGAAGCAGATGCTCGAGTGCTTCCTCTGGCACCGGCGCGAGGTGCTGACGCGGCGCAGCGTCTTCGAGCTGCGCAAGGCGCGCGAGCGGGCGCACATCCAGGAAGGCCTGGCGGTGGCGCTCGACAACGTCGACGAGATCATCGCCCTGATCAAGGCCTCGCCGACCCCGGCCGACGCTCGCCGCGGGCTGATGGGCCGCCTCTGGCACTCGCCGACGGTGGCCGAGATGCTGGCGCGGGCGGCGCTCGACGCGACCCGCCCGGAGGGGCTCGGGATCGAGTACGGCCTGTCGAAGAGCGGCTACCTGCTCTCGGAAGCGCAGGCGCAGGCGATCCTCGAGCTGCGGCTGCAGCGGCTGACCGGTCTCGAGCGCGACAAGATCGTCGGCGACTACGCCGAACTGCTCGAACGGATCGCCGACCTGATGGACATCCTGGCGCGGCCGGAACGGATCACCGAGATGATCCGCGACGAGCTGACGGCGATCCGCGCCCAGTTCGGCGACAGGCGGCGGTCGGAGATCGTCGTCAGCACGCAGGACCTGGCGATCGAGGACTTCATCACGCCGCTCGACATGGTGGTGACCCTGTCGCACACTGGCTACATCAAGTCGCAGCCGCTCGCCGACTATCGCGCGCAGCGCCGCGGCGGCCGCGGCAAGCAGGCGGCGGCGATGAAGACCGACGATTTCATCGACCACCTGTTCGTCGCCAATACGCACGATTTCATCCTCTGCTTCACCAACCGCGGCCGCGTCTACTGGCTGAAGGTCTATGAGGTGCCGCAGGGGACGCGCACGAGCCGCGGCAAGCCGATCGTCAATCTCTTCCCCTTCGAGGAGGGCGAGAAGATCAGCGCCATCCTGCCGGTCAAGGAGTTCACCGACGACCGCTTCATCTTCATGTGCACGGCGCAGGGGACGGTGAAGAAGACGCCGCTGTCGGACTTCTCGAACCCGCGGCGCAGCGGCATCATCGCCGTCGCGCTCGACGCCGACGATGTCCTGATCGGCGCCGAGATCACCAACGGCACGCAGGACGTCGTGCTGGTGTCGGATGTCGGCAAGGCGGTGTGGTTCGACGAGGAGGATGTGCGGCCGATGGGGCGCACGGCGCGCGGCGTCCGCGGCATGCGGCTCGGCGAGCAGCAGCAGGTGCTGTCGCTGCTGATCGCCGACAACGATCAGCAGACGGTGCTGGTGGCGACCGAGAACGGGTACGGCAAGCGCACGGCGCTGGCCGATTTCCGGCATTCGGGCCGCGGCACGCAGGGGGTGATCGCGATCGCCGCCAGCGAGCGCAATGGCCGCGTCGTCGCCGCGCGTCTCGTGCGCGACGACGACGAGATCATGCTGATCACCACCGGCGGCGTGCTGATCCGCACGCGCGTGCGCGAGATCCGCGAACTCGGGCGGGCGACGCAGGGGGTGACGCTGATCGCGCTCGACGCCGGCGAGAAGCTCGCCGGTCTCGAGAAGGTCGTCGAGAGCGAGGACGAGGGCGCGCTCAACGAGCCGGCGGGCGAGCCGCCGGCGGCAGCGCCCGACAACGCTCCGGCGGCCGATCCGGACACGCCGGCGGCGGAATGATGAGTCTGCCGTTGCCGCTCGCGCGCTGCCGGCGGACGTCGCGGGCGAGCGTATGAGCGACGATCTGCAAAGCGAGCTGGCGGCCGTCCGGCGGCAGATCGACGCGCTCGATGGCGAGTTGCTGGCGCTGCTCAACCAGCGCGCGCGGCTGGCGCAGCAGGTCGGCGCGATCAAGCTGCGGCACGGCGAGGCGGGCTTCATCTACCGTCCGGAGCGCGAGGCACAGGTGCTGCAGCGGATCCAGGGGATGAACCCGGGGCCGCTGTCGAACGAGAGCCTGACGTGGTTCTTCCGCGAGGTGATGTCGGCCTGCCTGTCGCTCGAGCAGCCGCTCGGCATCGCCTTCCTCGGGCCGCTCGGCACCTTCTCGGAGAGCGCGGCGGTGAAGCATTTCGGCCACGCGGCGCGCCTGCTGCCGCAGATTTCGATCGACGACGTCTTCCGCGAGGTCGAGGCGCTGCACGCCGACTACGCCGTCGTGCCGATCGAGAATTCGACCGAGGGCGCCGTCGGGCGGACGCTCGACCTGCTGCTGACGACGCCGCTGAAGATCTGCGGCGAGGTCGTCCTGCGCATCCACCAGCATCTGCTGTCGAACGAGACGGCGCTCGCCGGTGTGCACAAGGTGTACTCGCACGCGCAGTCGCTGGCGCAGTGCCACGAGTGGCTCAACCGCTCGCTGCCACTGGCGCAGCGGGTGCCGGTCGGCAGCAACGCGCAGGCGGCACAGCTGGCGGCGGCGGAGGCCGGTGCGGCGGCGATCGCCGGGCAGGCGGCGGCGGAGCGCTACCGGCTGCCCGAACTGGCGAGCAACATCGAGGACGAGCCGAACAACACCACCCGCTTCGCCGTCCTCGGGCGGCACGATGCCGGGCGCTCGGGACGCGACAAGACCTCGCTGATCATGTCGGCGCAGAACCAGACCGGCGCCCTCAGCGGCCTCCTGGCGCCGTTCGCGGATGCCGGCGTGTCGATGACGCGGCTGGAGTCGCGGCCGGCGCGGCACACCCTGTGGGAGTATGTCTTTTTCGTCGATCTCGATGGGCACCGCGACGACGAGCCGGTGCGGCGGGCGCTCGACGAGCTGGCGCGGCGGGCGCCGTACCTGAAGCTTCTCGGTTCGTACCCGATGGCCGTCTACTGAGGGGTGCCGCGATCCGCGCCCGCACGGCCGCCGCTGGCCGGCGGCGGCGCGGGCGCACTGACTTGAGGAACGACAATGACACTCAGCGAGCAGTCACTGCCCTATGTGCGGGCGATTTCACCCTACCAGCCGGGCAAGCCGATCACCGAGCTGGCGCGCGAGATGGGCCTGGCGGTCGCGCAGATCGTCAAGCTGGCATCGAACGAGAACCCGCTCGGCATGAGCCCGAAGGCGCGCGCGGCGGTGCTCGCGGCGGTCGACGACCTGGCGCGCTATCCGGACCAGTTCGCGCTGCTGCAGGCGTTGTCCGAGCACAGCGGCGTCGGCGTCGGGCAGATCGTTCTCGGCAACGGCTCGAACGACGTCCTCGATCTCGTCGCGCGGGTCTTTCTCGCGCCGGGACGCTCGGCGGTGTTCGCGCAGTACGCCTTCGCCGTCTATCCGCTGGCGACGCTCGCCGCCGGGGCGGAGCCGATCGCCGTCGCCGCCCGCGACTACGGGCATGATCCGGCGGCGATGCGGGCGGCGGTCCGGCCCGATACGCGGGTGCTGTGGATCGCCAACCCGAACAACCCGACCGGCACCTTCCTGCCGGCGCCAGCGCTGCGGGATTTCATCGTCTCGCTGCCGCGCGACGTCGTGGTGGTGCTCGACGAGGCGTACAACGAGTACCTGCCGCCGGCCGAGCGCGTCGACACCACCGGCTGGCTGGCCGATCGGCCGAATCTGGTGATCACCCGGACCTTTTCGAAGATCTACGGCCTCGCCGGGCTGCGCATCGGCTACGCGCTGACCTCGCCGGAAATCGCCGACCTGATGAACCGCGTGCGGCAGCCTTTCAACTGCAACAACCTGGCGCTGGCGGCGGCGGTGGCGGCGCTCGACGATCACCGTTTCGTCGCCGAGAGCTACGCGCTCAACCGGGCGGGCATGGAACAGATCGTCGCCGGCCTGAAGCGGCTCGGCCTGACGCACATTCCGTCGCACGGCAACTTCCTCACCTTCCGCCTCGCCGACGCCGCGCAGACAAATCAAAGGCTGCTGCGGCAGGGGGTGATCGTGCGGCCGATTGCCGCTTACGGCCTGCCCGACTGGCTGCGCGTGACGATCGGCAGCGAGAGCGAGAACAGGCGCTTCCTGGCCGCGCTCGAGGTGGCGCTGTGAACGCCGGCAGCGGGGTGCGCCGATGAGCGGCGTGGCGCTGTTCGAGCGCGTGGTGGTCTTCGGCGCCGGGCTGATCGGCGGTTCGTTCGCGCTGGCGCTGAAGGCAGCCGGGCAGGTCGGCGAGGTGGTCGGTTTCGGGCGCACGCTCGGCTCGCTCAACCAGGCGCTGCGACTCGGGATTCTCGACCGCGTCGGCTTCAACATCGGGCAGGAGGTGTACGCTGCCGATCTCGTGCTGATCGCGGCGCCGGTCGGCATGAGCGGCGAGATCATGGCGCGCATCGCTCCCTGTATCGGTCCACAGACCGTCGTCACTGACGCCGGCAGCACCAAGGAGGATGTGGTGGCGGCGGCGCGCGAGCATTTCGGCGAGCGCATCGGCCAGTTCGTTCCGGCGCATCCGATCGCCGGTGCCGAGAACAGCGGCGCGGCAGCGGCGCGCGCCGACCTCTACCACGGCCGGCAGGTGGTGCTGACGCCGCTGCCGGAGAACGACGCCGCCAGCGTGGCGTGCGTCCGCTCCGCCTGGGAAGCCTGCGGCGCGATCATCCGCGAATTGAGCGCCGCCGAGCACGACCGCATCTTCGCCGCCGTCAGCCACCTGCCGCATCTGCTGTCGTTCGCGCTGGTGCATGAACTGGCGGGGCGCGACAACCATGAGCTGCTGTTTGATTTCGCCGCCAGCGGTTTTCGCGACTTCACGCGGATTGCCGCCAGCCATCCCGAGATGTGGCGCGACATCTGTCTGGCGAACCGGCTGGCGCTGCTCGACGAACTCGATCGCTACCGCGCGCAGCTCGACGCCCTGCGCGACTCGCTGCAGGCGGCCGACGGGGCCCGCCTCGAGGAGGTCTTCGACATCGCCCGGCGTGCCCGGCGCGACTGGGGCGAGCGCCGGGGCGGGCGATGAGTGCGGCTTTCCTCGACCTGCCGCAGTTCGTCTCGGCCGCCGGCACGCTGCGCCTGCCGGGGTCGAAGAGCATCTCCAACCGCGTCCTGCTGCTGGCGGCGCTGGCCAGTGGGCAGACCGAGATTCGCGACCTGCTGGCCTCCGACGACACCGCGCGCATGCTGGCTGCGCTGCGCACGCTCGGCGTCGGCATCGAGCCGGCGGCCGACGCTGCGCTCGTCGTCAGCGGCGTCGCCGGCGAACTGCCGGTGCGCGCGGCCGAACTCTTCCTCGGCAATGCCGGCACCGCTTTCCGGCCGCTGACGGCGGTGCTGGCGCTGGCCGGCGGCACCTACCGGCTGGCCGGCGTGCCGCGGATGCACGAGCGGCCGATCGGCGATCTCGTCGACGGCCTGCGGCAGCTCGGTGCCGAGATCGACTACCTGGCGGGCGAGGGTTTTCCGCCGCTGCTGATCCGGCCGCCGCGGCGCTCCAGCACAGCCGTCGTCCGCCTGCGCGGCGATGTGTCGAGCCAGTTCCTCAGCGGTCTGCTGATGGCGCTGCCGCTGCGCGGCGTCGAGACATCGGTCGAGGTCGTCGGCGAGCTGATCTCGCGGCCCTACGTCGAGATGACGCTGGCGACGATGGCGCGCTTCGGGGTTGCCGTGCAACGCGACGGTTGGCAACGCTTCACCGTCGCCGCCGGCAGCGTCTATCGCTCGCCCGGTATGCTGCACGTCGAGGGCGACGCGTCGTCGGCGTCGTACTTCCTGGCGCTTGGCGCGATCGGCGGCGGACCGGTGCGCGTCGAGGGAGTGGGGCAGGATTCGATCCAGGGCGATGTCCGCTTCGCCGACGCGCTGGCGGCGATGGGTGCGCGCATCACGGTCGGTGCCAACTGGATCGAGGCGGCGGCGCCGGCGGCGGCTGGTGCCGGCGGCGGGCTGCGCGGCATCGAACTCGACTGCAACGCGATTCCGGATGCGGCGATGACGCTGGCGACGGTGGCGCTGTTCGCCGACGGGCCGACGACGCTCGGCAACATCGCCAGTTGGCGGGTGAAGGAGACCGACCGCATCGCGGCGATGGCGAACGAGCTCGGCAAGCTCGGCGTCCGCGTCGATACCGGCGAGGACTTCATTCGCGTGCATCCGCCGGCCGCGACACAGGCGCTGCAGCCGGCGCTGATCGATACCTACGACGATCACCGCATCGCCATGTGCCTGTCGCTCGCTGCCCGCGGTGCGCCGTTGCGGATCAACGATCCGCAGACCGTCGGCAAGACCTTTCCCGACTACTTCGCGCGTTTCGCCGCGATGACGCAGCCGGTACCGGTGGTCGCCATCGACGGCACCTCGGCGTCGGGCAAGGGAACCGTCGCCGCGCGCGTTGCGCTGGCGCTCGGCTGGCACTATCTCGATTCGGGCGCGCTCTACCGGCTGACGGCGCTCGCCGCGCTGCGCGCCGGCGCCGGCTATGACGACGAGGCGGCGGTGGCGGCGATCGCCGCGACGCTTGCCGTCGAGTTCTCCGGGACGTCGATCCGGCTCGCCGGCGACGAGGTGGGCGATGTCATCCGCAGCGAGGAAATCTCGCGCGCGGCGTCGCTGGTGGCGGCGCTGCCGGCCGTGCGCAGCGCGCTCCTGTTCCGGCAGCGGGCCTTCCGCCGGCCGCCGGGGCTGGTTGCCGACGGGCGCGACATGGGCACGGTGGTCTTCCCGGATGCGCTGCGCAAGGTGTTTCTCACCGCCAGCCTCGAGATACGCGCGCAGAGGCGTCTTAAGCAGTTGATCGACAAAGGAATCGCTGCTAATATCCGCGATCTCGTGCAGGATCTCGGGGAACGCGACGCCAGGGATGGACAGCGCAGCGTTGCGCCGATGCTGCAGGGTACGGACGCTGAATTGCTCGATACGACGGACCTGACCATCGAAACAGCGGTGGCGCAGGTGCTGCACTGGGTCAACGAGGTTCCGGGAAACGGGTGAAGCGGCAGCCGCCGTTCGCCAGAAGGTGTCACCAGCCAGATGTGTCGTTGCAGTGGCCGTCGCCGGCACGGGTCTCTCCCGCCGCCGTCCGGCATGCTGTCCTGCCTGCCGTTGCAGGGGGCGCGCTCGAACGGGCAGGGCCGGTGATCGTCATCAACGCACCCCGCAGTTTTGCGGTCAGGTAACTCAACTCATATGTCAGCCAATCCCACCATGCAAGAAAGCTTTGCCGAACTTTTCGAAGAGAGCCTCGGTCGCCAGGAAATGCGGCCTGGCGAGGTCATCACTGCGGAAGTCGTGCGCATCGACCAGAACTTTGTCGTCGTCAATGCCGGCCTCAAGTCCGAGAGCTACATCGATCTCGAAGAATTCCTCAACGACCAGGGCGTCCTCGAAGTCAAGGTCGGCGATTTCGTCCAGGTTGCGATCGAGCAACTCGAAAACGGCTTCGGCGAGACGCGTCTGTCGCGCGACCGCGCCAAGCGGGTCGCCGCCTGGAACGCGCTCGAGCAGGCGCTCAACGACGGCAGCCTGGTCACCGGCACGATCACCGGCAAGGTCAAGGGCGGGCTGACGGTGATGACCAACAGCGTTCGCGCCTTCCTGCCGGGTTCGCTGGTCGACATGCGTCCGGTCAAGGACACGACGCCGTACGAAGGCAAGACCTACGAGTTCAAGGTCATCAAGCTCGACCGCAAGCGCAACAACGTGGTGGTATCGCGGCGCGCCGTTCTCGAGGCGAGCGTCGGCGAAGAGCGCGAAGCCCTGCTCGCGGCACTCCGCGAGGGCAGCATCGTCAAGGGCGTCGTCAAGAACATCACCGATTACGGTGCCTTCGTCGACCTCGGCGGAATCGACGGCCTGCTGCACATCACCGACCTGGCGTGGCGTCGTGTCCGCCATCCGTCGGAAGTGCTGGCGGTCGGTGACGAGGTGCAGGCGAAGATCCTCAAGTTCGACCAGGAGAAGAACCGGGTCTCGCTCGGCCTCAAGCAGCTCGGCGAGGATCCGTGGGTCGGCATTTCGCGCCGCTACCCGCCGACCACCCGCCTCTTCGGCAAGGTGACCAACCTCACCGACTACGGCGCTTTCGTCGAGATCGAACAGGGAATCGAGGGTCTGGTGCACGTCTCCGAGATGGACTGGACGAACAAGAACGTTCACCCGTCGAAGGTCGTCCAGCTCGGCGACGAGGTCGAGGTGATGATTCTCGAGATCGACGAGGATCGGCGCCGCATCTCGCTCGGCATGAAGCAGTGCGCTGCCAATCCGTGGGACGAGTTCTCGATGAACTACAAGAAGGGCGACCGGGTGCGCGGGGCGATCAAGTCGATCACCGACTTCGGCGTCTTCATCGGCCTGCCGGGCGGTATCGACGGCCTCGTCCATCTGTCGGATCTGTCGTGGTCGGTCCCCGGCGAGGAGGCGATCCGCAACTTCCGCAAGGGCGACGAGGTCGATGCCGTGGTGCTGGCGATCGATACCGACAAGGAGCGCATCTCGCTCGGCATCAAGCAGCTCGACGGCGATCCCTACACCAGCTACATCGCGACGCACGACAAGAACAGCATTGCCCGCGGCGTCGTCAAGTCGGTCGATGCACGTGGTGCCGTGGTCATGCTGGAAGGCGACATCGAAGCCTACCTGCGTGCTTCGGAGGCCTCGCGCGAGCGTATCGACGACCTCAGCAAGGTGTACAAGGAAGGCGACCGCATCGAGGCGATGATCATCAACGTCGATCGCAAGACGCGTTCGATCAGCCTCTCGATCCGGGCCCGGGAGCAGGCCGAGCAGCAGGAGGCGATGCAGAAGTTCTCTGCCGACAGCAGCGCCAGTTCGGGAACGACCAATCTTGGGGCCTTGCTGAAGGCCAAGCTGAACAATCCGCAGTAAGGCTGCCGGATGACCAAGTCGGATCTGATCGCCGAGCTGGCCCGGCGCTTCCCGCAACTCGTTGCCAAGGACGCGGACATGTCGGTGAAGATGATTCTCGAGGCGATGGCAGAGGCCCTGGCCAGGGGCGATCGCATCGAGATTCGCGGTTTCGGCAGCTTCGCCTTGAACTACCGGCCGCCGCGCGTCGGTCGCAACCCGAAGTCTGGCGAGAAGGTCGATGTGCCCGAAAAGTGGGTGCCGCATTTCAAGGCGGGCAAGGAACTGCGCGAGCGCGTGGACGCCGAACCGGAGTGAATCGGTACCCGGGCTCGCCGGGCCGTGGCGGATGACGGGCGGCGACGGGAGTCGCCGCCCGTTTCTGTGGGAGCTGATCGATGCGTCTGTTGCGCTGGGTCTGGAGAATCCTCCTGTTCCTTTTCCTGCTCTCCTTCGCGATCAGGAATACCGACCCGGTCGGCGTCCGTTTCTTCTTCGGTACGGTATGGCAGGCGCCGCTGGTGATCGTCCTGCTCGTCACCTTTGCTGCCGGCGCTGCGCTGGCCGTCGTGTCGCTGCTCGGCACCGTCTTCGGCCTGCGCCGGCAAGTGGCGCATCTGCAACGTCGCTTGCCGGCGAGGCAGGCTGATGCCGGCAGCGAGCCCGCCTGACCGGTGTCGGCATCGTGCCTCGAAAGCCTGATCAATGATTGAGTTCGACTACTGGCAGCTGCTGCTCTTTCCGCTTTTCTTCGGCCTCGGCTGGCTGGCAGCACGGATCGACATCCGCCACTTGGTGCGCGAGTCGCGTGCGCTGCCGCGTTCGTATTTCCAGGGGCTCAATTTCCTTCTCAACGCGCAGCCCGACCGGGCCATCGAGGCTTTCGTCGAGGCGGTCAAGGTCGACCCGCAGACGATCGAGCTGCACTTCGCTCTCGGCAGCCTGTTTCGCCGGCGTGGCGAGACCGATCGCGCCATCCGCATGCACCAGAATCTCATCGAGCGCGACGACCTGAAGCAGGAGCTGAAGCTGCAGGCTCTGGCCGAACTCGGTCAGGATTATCTGAAGGCCGGGCTCCTCGATCGCGCGGAAGCGGTTTTCGACAAGCTGCGTGACTCGGAACTGGGCGAGGACGCGAAGCGCAACCTGCTCGAGATCTATCAGCTCGAGAAGCACTGGGAGAAGGCGATCGCCATCGCGTCCGAGCTGCCGGATTTCGCTTCGCACAAGGAAATCGCCGAGTACTACTGCGAGCTGGCGGCGGCCGAGATGATCCGCTCGCGCCGCGATCTTGCCGCTGGCTATCTGCAGACGGCGCTCGAACGCAACCGCAAGTGCGTTCGCGCCAGCCTGCTTTGGGGCGACCTGCAGTTGCAGGAGGAGCAGTGGGCGGCAGCCATCGAATCGTGGCAGCGGATCGAGCAGCAGGACCCGGCGTATCTGGCGCTGGTCGCGCAGCGTCTGCTCGGCGCCTTCCGCAAGCTCGACCGGCGCGACGCCGGTCTGCGTCTGTTGCGCGGCTATCTCGAGCACTATCCGTCGCTCGACCTGCTGGACGTCGTCTTCCAGCTCGTTCTCGAGGGGGACGGGCCGGAGGCCGCCTACGAACTGGTGCGTGACGAACTGAAGCGAAACCCGACGCTGCTCGGTTTCGACAAGCTGCTCGAAGCAAGGCTGTTGCTGGCGAGCGCCGAGAGTCGCCCCGACCTGGAACTGGCGAAGGGAATCGTGCAGACCTACACGCGTCGCCTGGCGCGCTATCGGTGCGATAATTGCGGCTTCAAGGCACGCCAGTTCTACTGGCGCTGTCCGGCCTGCGGCGGCTGGGAGACTTATTCTCCGAAGCGCAGCGAAGAGTTCGATCTGACACCTTAGGAGTCTCCCTTGCGATTTTCTTTGCCTGCGGCGCCGGGCGCCGGGCTGGCGTGCCCACTGCATGTGGTCGACCGGGGCGCGCATGCGGCTGCCTGATCTGTCGGCGGCGCGCCTGCTGATCGTCGGCGACGTGATGCTCGACCGCTACTGGTTTGGCGATGTCGCTCGCATCTCGCCCGAGGCGCCGGTGCCGGTGGTCCGCATCGATCGCTGCGAGGAGCGTCCGGGTGGCGCGGCGAACGTCGCGCGCAACGTGGCGGCGCTGGGGGCGCGCGTTTCGCTGCTGTCGGTCGTCGGCGACGACGAGGCAGGGCAGAGCCTGCAGCAGCTGCTGGCGGCGAGTGGCATCGATGTCAGTCTGCATGTCGATCCGGCGATCAGCACGACGGTCAAGCTGCGGGTGATCGGCCGGCAGCAGCAGCTGCTGCGCATCGACTTCGAAACCTCGCCGTCGCACGAGGTTCTGCGGGCGAAACTGGTCGAGTTCGCTGCCCGCGTCGCCGACTGTGACGCGGTGATCCTTTCCGACTATGGCAAGGGGGGCCTGACGCACATCGGCGAGATGATCCGGCTGGCGAACGCGGCGGGCAAGCAGGTGCTGGTCGACCCGAAAGGCGACGATTTCTCGAAGTACGCCGGCGCGACGGTGGTGACGCCGAATCGCGCCGAGCTGCGCACGGTCGTCGGCCGCTGGCATGACGAGGACGAACTGGCGCAGAAGGCGGCGGCGTTGCGCGAGCAGCTGCGACTGGCGGCGCTGCTGGTGACGCGCAGTGAAGAGGGGATGTCGCTCTTTCACGAGTCCGGGGTGATCCACGAGAAGGCGGTGGCGCGGGAAGTCTTCGACGTCTCGGGTGCCGGTGACACGGTGATCGCCACGCTGGCGGTGATGCTCGCCTGCGCTGCCGGCTGGCCGGAGGCAGTGCAGGCGGCGAACGTTGCGGCCGGTCTGGTCGTCGGCAAGCTGGGGACAGCGGTGGTCGACGGCGACGAGCTGGCGGCAGCACTGAAGTGAGGTGATTCCATGTATACCATCGTCACCGGCGCCGCCGGCTTCATCGGCGCCAACCTCGTCAAGGCACTGAACGCGCGCGGCGTGCGCCGGATCATCGCGGTCGACAACCTGACGCGGGCCGACAAGTTCCGCAACCTGGTCGATTGCGAGATCGCCGATTACCTCGACAAGCAGGAGTTCCTCGATCGTCTGCTGGCCGGCCATTTCGATGGCGACGTCGATGCCATCCTGCATCAGGGCGCCTGCTCCGACACCATGGAGAGCGACGGTCGCTACATGATGGAGAACAACTATCGCTACTCGCTCGGCATCCTCGACTGGTGCCTCGATCAGGAGGTGCCGCTGCTCTATGCGTCGAGCGCGGCGACCTACGGTGGCGGCAGGGTCTTCTGCGAGGAGCGGGTGCACGAGGCGCCGCTGAACGTCTATGGCTATTCGAAGTTCCTCTTCGACCAGATCGTCCGCCAGAGGTCGACGGTCAACGGCTCGTCGAGCTCGCAGGTGGTCGGTTTCCGTTATTTTAACGTCTATGGACCGCGCGAGTCGCACAAGGGGCGAATGGCTTCGGTGGCTTTTCACCATTACCACCAGTTTCGCAGCGAGGGCCGGGTCAAGCTCTTCGCCGGTTGTGACGGCTATGCCGACGGCGAGCAGCGACGCGACTTCGTGTTCGTCGGCGACGTCGTCCGGGTCAATCTGTTCTTTCTCGATCACCCGGAGAAGTCGGGGATTTTCAACGTCGGCACGGGCCGCGCGCAGACCTTCAACGAGCTCGCGGTGGCCAACGTCAATGCCTGCCGGGCGCTTGCCGGCGAGGAAGCGCTGCCATTGGCCGAACTGGTCGGGCGTGGATTGATCGAGTACATCCCGTTCCCGGCGGATCTCAGGGGCAGGTATCAGAGTTTCACCGAGGGCGATCTCACGAAGCTGCGCCGGGCTGGCTACCAGGCACCGTTTGCCGGCGTCGGCGACGCCATCCCGCAATACGTCGACTGGCTGAACACACATGGCTGAAACCCTCGAGGAGCAGGTTGGCGGCACGCCGCTGGTGAGTCTGAAACGTCTGCCGGGCGCTCTCGGCGAGGCCCGCGGCAACCGGATTCTGGCCAAGCTTGAAGGCAACAATCCGGCGGGATCGGTCAAGGATCGTCCGGCACTGTCGATGATCTCGCGTGCCGAGCAGCGCGGCGACATCCGGCCTGGCGACACGCTGATCGAGGCGACCTCGGGCAACACCGGCATCGCGCTGGCGATGGTCGCGGCAGCGCGCGGCTACCGGATGGTGCTGGTGATGCCCGAGAACCAGAGCGTCGAGCGGCGGCAGACGATGCGGGCCTTTGGCGCCGAACTGGTGCTGACGCCGCGCGACGGCGCCATGGAGCTGGCGCGCGACATCGCCGAGGGTCTGCGGCTCGAGGGTCGGGGGATCATTCTCGACCAGTTTGCCAACCCGGACAATCCGCTGGCGCACTACGAGGGTACCGGCCCCGAGCTGTGGCGGCAGACCGCCGGTGGCATCAGCCATTTCGTCAGCAGCATGGGGACCACCGGGACGATCATGGGGGTCTCGCGTTACCTCAAGGAGCAGAACCCGGCGGTGTGCATTGTCGGCTGCCAGCCCGAGGAAGGCTCGCAGATTCCCGGCATCCGCAAGTGGCCGGAGGCCTACCTGCCGAAGATCTTCGACCGCACGCGGGTCGATCGCGTCGAGTCGGTGTCACAGGCCGAGGCGGAAGAGATGACTCGCCGCCTGGCGCGCGAGGAAGGGATTTTCGCCGGCATCTCGTCGGGCGGTTCGCTGGCCGTCGCCCTGCGACTGGCGGCGGAAGTCGAGAATGCGACCATCGTCAGCATCGTCTGCGACCGCGGCGACCGCTACCTGTCGACCGGCGTCTTCCCTGCCTGAACGGCGTCGATGAAGCCGGTTCTTGCCTTTGACATCGAGACCGTCCCGGACGTCGCGGGTTTGCGCCGCCTGCACGCGCTCGATTCCGGTCTGTCGGACGGCGAGGTCGCCGAGCTCGCGTTCCAGCGGCGCCGGGCGGCGACCGGCAACGACTTCCTGCCGCTGCACCTGCAGCGGGTGGTGGTTATCTCCTGCGCGCTGCGCCTGGGCAGGGATTTTCGTGTCTGGTCGCTGGCGGCGCCCGAGCAGGGCGAGGCGGAGATCATTCAGCGCTTCTTCGACGGGGTGGAGAAGTTCACGCCGCAACTGGTGTCGTGGAACGGTGGTGGCTTCGACCTGCCGGTGCTGCACTACCGCGGACTGATTCACGGGCTGGTCGCGCCGCGTTACTGGGATCTCGGCGATGGTGATCACGCCGACAGCCGTGACTTCAAGTGGAACAACTACATCAGCCGCTATCACACGCGTCACCTCGATCTGATGGACCTGCTGGCCCTCTATCAGCCGCGGGCCGCCGTCCCGCTCGACGAACTGGCCAGGCTGATCGGTTTTCCCGGCAAGCTCGGCATGGATGGCAGCAAGGTGTGGCAGGCGTGGCAGGAGGGTCGCAGTGCCGAGATTCGCGACTACTGCGAGACCGATGCCGTCAATACCTATCTCGTCGGGGTACGCTTCCGGCTGATGCGCGGCGAGATCTCGGCGAGCGAGTACGAGCAGGAGCTTGCCTGCGTTCGCGCCGCGCTGCAGCGGCTCGACAAGTCGCACTGGCACGAGTTTCTCGCCGGCTGGCAGTAGCGGGCGGACGGGTCACAGCGTGCGGAGCGTCGGCGATGAGGGTGATGACGGTACTGCGGCAGGTGGCACGGGGGCGCTTCCCTGGCCGGAACAGGCGTGTGCGAATCGGCAGCCGCTGGAGCGAGCGGTCGTTTGACTTTCTTGGGAGGAATCCGATGCGGTTGCAATCGTGGTGTCACTTGCTCGTCGCTGGCGTGCTGCTGGCACTGATGTTGCCGGTGCAGGCGGCA
>ERZ761607.1976-NODE-1976-length-23585-cov-92.202380_pt1 | contig 23585 bp, 20 predicted proteins | sample MGYA00511164_ERZ761607 | MGnify/ENA primary metagenome ERZ761607 (study PRJEB28899, sample SAMN02445080) | bioreactor sludge metagenome | biome: EBPR sludge | place: Australia: Brisbane, Thorneside Wastewater Treatment Plant | collected 2011-06-22 ... | reverse complement strand
CGATGATAGTGCATACCTCATGTGTGAAAGTAGGTCACCGCCAGGCTCCCCAAAAACCAAAAGCCCTCCCCACATCCACGTGGCGAGGGCTTTCGGCTTTGGTCGACCGGCAAACGCAGCAGGATCGAGCGGACAGGATTGAGCGGAGGGCCGGTACTGCAGGCTCAGACGCTCGGGTGCCAGATGCGAGGAGAAAAGGATGACGGCGAAAATGGCGATGGCGACGCTCGGCGGAGGCTGCTTCTGGTGCCTGGAGGCGGTTTTCGAGCAGATGATCGGGGTCGACTCGGTAGTCTCCGGTTACTGTGGTGGCGACACAGACAATCCGGGTTATGAGGCGGTCTGCAGCGGGCGGACGGGGCACGCGGAAGTCGTTCGGCTGACATTCGACCCGGAACTGTGCGACTTCCGCCAGATCCTTGAAGTCTTCTTTGCGATTCACGACCCGACGACCCGCAATCGCCAGGGCAACGACGTCGGTACGCAGTACCGGTCGGTGATCTTCTTCCACAGCCCGGAGCAGGAAGAGACAGCCCGGTCGCTGATTGCCGAACTCGAGCAGGCGGGTGCCTGGACGGCGCCCGTGGTCACCGAGTTGCTTCCCGTGACGGCCTTCTTTGCCGCTGAGAGCCACCATCAGCAATACTTCCGTCGCAACGGCGATCAGCCTTACTGCCAGTTCGTCGTCAGCCCGAAGCTGGCCAAGTTTCGCCAGCGCTTCGCGGCGCGGGTCAAGGCGAATCGATGAACTCGCGCAGGTCACGGACGAAGCGCTCGCGTTCCCACTGGTGGGGCGAGTGGTCCGTGTCTTCGTAAACGTGCAGGACTGCGTTGGCGATTCGGCTCTTGACGTAGTGCGCCGTCTCGCTGCGATAGTAGTTGCTGCTGCCGCCATAGACCAGAAGGGCAGGGATGTCGATGCGGTCGAGGGTGGCGCGGTAGTCGGCCTCGGTGAGGCTCTCCCAGCAGGCGATCAGCGGCGCCGGATCCTGCTCCTTGAGCCATTGCCGGGCTTTCGCCAATCCGCGTGATCCGGCGTGGTACTTTTCCCGGGCGCGTTCGTTGAGCCCCATGGCGCCGAGCAGCAGAACCGATTCCGCGAAGTCGCTCTCGAGGTGCTTGAGGAAAGTGGCAGAACGATCGCGATCGAAATCGCCGTAGATGCCGTTCAGCCACTCGGCATCGGTCAGCAGCTTCGGCGACTGGTCGAGGAAGCAGACCTTGCCGAGTCGACCGCAACCATGTTCCTCGATGTACTGCCAGAGGGTCAGGGCGCCCATCGAGTGGCCGACGGCGACCAGACGATCGAGCTGGTAGTGGTCGATGAGGTTGTGCAGATCGCGAGCCATGCGCTGCACCGTCGGTACGGTGTTGCGCGTCAGGCGGTGGCCACCGTGGCCGCGCGCGTCCCAGCGGAACACGCGATGATGCGGCGTCAACTGGTCGAGGAACGGTGCCCATTCCAGGTGACTGGCGGTCCAGCCGTGCAGCATGATGATTGGCGGGCCTTCTCCGGTGACCTGTACATGGATCTTTTCGCCATCGTCAGCAAAGAAGTGCGTCATCGTCAAGCGTAGGCAAAGGTGAGAATCGGCGGTAACGTCACGCCGCAGCCAAGGCAACTATAATCCCTGCCTCACAAAAAGGAAACCATCGCGATGAACGCATTCAGTTCCTACGAGCATGACATCCACGCGGTCGACGCGGGCTACGTCCGCCCTCTGCTCGCGGCAGTTCATCTGATCGTCGAGAAGGGGCGGGTGGCGATCGTCGACAGCGGCAGCAACGCATCGGTGCCGCCGCTGCTCAAAGCCCTGACGGCGCTGGGTCTGTCGCCGGACGCGGTCGATTACCTCATCCTGACCCACATTCATCTCGATCACGCGGGCGGGGCCGGAAGCTTGATGCGTCTCCTGCCCAACGCACGGCTGCTGGTGCATCCACGTGGCGTCGCGCACATGGTTGACCCGTCGCGGCTGGTCGCCGGTGTCACGGCCGTTTACGGCTCGGTGGCCGTCAGCAAACTCTACGGCGAGATCTTGCCAATCCCCGAGCGGCGGATCATCCCAGCGACGCACGGTCTGCAGGTCGACCTGGCGGGTCGCGAGCTGCTCTGCCTCGACACTCCCGGGCACGCGCGACATCACATCAGCGTCCTTGACGGGTGCAGCTCGAGCTTCTTCACTGGCGACATCTTTGGGTTGTCCTATCGCGAACTCGATCGGGACGGCAGGCAGTTCATCTTTCCGACAACGACGCCAGTGCAATTCGACCCGGCGGCAATGCACGCATCGATCGAGCTGCTGCTCAGCCACGACCCGCAAGTGATGTACCTGACGCATTACAGCCAGGTGCGCGATGTGGCTGCGAAGGCGGCACGATTGCATGATCTGATCGACGCGCATGTCGGCATCGCCCGTGCTGCCGAGTCGGCGGGCAGCCAGCGTCAGGCGATGATTCGCGCGGGGCTGCAGGAGCTGCTGCTGGCCGAGACCGAGCGTTTCGGCTGCGTCTTGCCCGCAGCGCAGGTGCTCGACATCTTTGCCACCGATCTCGACCTCAATGCGCAGGGGCTGGATGTGTGGCTTGACGCGCAAGCTGGCTGACAGTCCTTCCTGACGGCGCTGTCCGCGCCCGTAGCCCGGCGTTTCGGGCCGAAATCGGGCTGTCGGGAGTGGACTCGCTGCGCCGCCGCATCGTGCGCGCAGCCGCAGTTGCATCCGCGGTCGGCCGCTTGATCGGTTTCGTGGCTTGCGTGCTCGCGTCGGGTGTCCTCGCCTGCTCGTCCCAATTGCGTCGGTCGCAACCGCTCAGACCTTGACGAAGCGTCGCAGGAAGGCCCGCCGGGAAGACTCTCGGCGTCCGGCCGTGGGCTTGCTCGCGGGGTCGTCGCTCGCGCCGGTTGCCGTCAGCAAGGCGGCGAGTGCGGCAGTTGCTGCCGCCTGCGCGGCAATCTGCGAGGCAAAGCTGCTCGGGGGGGCAAAGAGTGGGCAATACTGGTACGCGGGCAAGTCTGCCTCGGCCTCGTAGTCGGCGATGAACTCGATCGGACCAATCGGGAATTCCACATGGCAGCGCTCTCCGGGACGACGATCGGACCACAGGACGCCGCCGCCAGGCAGCAGGAGGAGGCCGATCACCCATGGCGTGATGATGGCGCCGATCCAGTCGCCGGCGGTGTCGCCTCTCGTCTTGTCGGCCATGCGCCCGCCGGCAGGGCCATGGCGACGAAAGCCGAGGGCTTCGATCGACAGGGCGGGATTGACGAACGGCAGGTCGCGCATGCTCGTTGCCCAGAGGTGGAGGTACCTTGCCTCGACGCGTCTTGCCGGGTTCTCGTCGATCGGCGTCGCTGGCGGCGGCTGCGCGGCCTCGAACGCGCGCCTGCGGATCATGACGGATTCCCCACCTGGGGCGGGGCGCGCAGCAGGTCGACGAAGTGCCTGTCGGGATCGTAGCTGCCGTTCTGGACAGCCTGTACGGCCGCGAGTGCGTCTTCGATCAGCGCTCGTTGATCGTCGCTGACGACTTCCCGCGCCAGACCGAGCGAGACGAGGACCCAGGTGCCGATGGTCTGTCGGCCAAGCAGCAGCATGTTGACGCGCTCGCGCCGCAGCATGTCGGCGTCCCGCCGCTCGACGATGGCGAACTCGCCAGCCGGGTCGTCGTCCGCGACGACCTGCATCGGCACCGACAGACACATCTCAGACTTCTCCGCTGCTGATGGCCGGCGCAACCAGCCCGAGCAGCGCCAGTTCGGATACGACCATGCCAAGGAGCGCGGGCATGCCATCCTCGACCTCGCGGCTCAGTTCCATCCCGAGCGCCAGGGACTGCGGCTGCAGGCCAAGGATGCTGATGTGGCGCGGTGACCTGCCGAGCAGCTCGAGGCTGGCCAGGACGTCGCTCAGGCCCACCTGGTGCGGTGACAGCTTGGTGCGGAAGAACACCGGCAGCGCTTCGCCGGCCAGCCGGATCGGCGTCGCCGCCGGCGCACCGGCGCGGATGGCGTCGACCATGATCAATGCGTCTATCCCCTCGAGGTCCTCAAGCAGTTCCATGCCCGAGGTGCCGCCATCGATCACTTCGACCTCCGGTGGCAGGCAATAGGCTCGCCGCAGGCGTTCGACGGCGCGGACGCCAAGCCCTTCATCGCTCAGGAGAATGTTGCCGACCCCGAGGACGACGACGCGCATTGCCGATCCAGGGGCTGCGACCATCAGCGCCGGCCGGACGCGGCAACGCGCCGCCGCAGCCTGGCCAACGGTCGCATCAGGCCGCCGTCACCCGGACTACCGGCTGCCGCTCGTGGTCCACGACATGGACCGCGCAGGCCAGGCAGGGATCGAAGGAATGCACCGTGCGCAGCACCTCGAGCGGCTGGTCCGGAATCGCCACCGGCGTTCCGGCCAGGCAGGCCTCGTAGGCGCCAGGCTCGTCCTTCTCGTTGCGCGGTGCCGCGTTCCAGGTCGTCGGCACGACGCACTGATAGTTCCTGATCTTTCCGTCCTGGATCACGATCCAGTGCGAGAGGACTCCACGTGGCGCTTCGTGCATGCCGACCCCGGCGATCTCGCCTTTCGGGAATACCGGCTTGTTGAACGTCTTCAGGTCGCCCTTCGCCATGCTCGCCAGAAGCAGATCCCATTGTCGTGCGAGTTCGTCCACCTCGACCGCACAGGCGACGGCACGGGCGGCATGGCGCCCGATGGTCGAATGCAGCGCGTCGATGCCGACCTTGGTCTTGGCCACTGTCGACACCAGGTCGAGCGCATGCGTCGCATAGTCGATCGTCGGCTTGTGCCCGGCGGCGACCATCGCCAGCACACGTGGCAGCGGGCCGACCTGCATCGGCTTGTCGTAGAAGGTGGGCGACTTCAGCCACGAGTACTTTCCGTCATCCTGGAAGTCGGTGTATTGCGGTCGTGTTTCCCCCTTGTACGGATGCAGCGGACCCTTGCCGCCTTCATACCAGGAATGCTTGACCGATTCACTGACTCCATCCTTGAAGTACGCGTCGTCGTGTGTCTTGATCTGCTTGAAGCTTGCCAGGTCGCCGCCGGCGATGTGGCCGCCGGGCAGGGCGAACTCCGTGTTCCTGCCGTCGAGCGGAATGTCCGGTACCGAGATGTAGTCGACGATCCCGCGGCCGATCTGTGTCCATTCGGGATAGGAGCCACCGACCACCGCCACGTCGATGAGGTAGACGTTCTTGACGAAATCGGCGAGCTGGTCGATCCAGTCCTTGACCGCCAGCAGGCGCTCGACCGTGAGCACCGCCTGCGAGTCTACTGCCAGTGCATTGGCCACGCCACCGACGACGACGTTCTGGATGTGCGGCGTCTTGCCGCCGAGGATGCTGACCACCTTGTTGGCGTGGCGCTGTACCTCGAGCGCCTGCAGATAGTGGGCGACGGCGATCAGGTTCACCTCGGGCGGCAGCTTCATCGCCGGGTGGCCCCAGTAGCCGTTGGTGAAGATGCCCAGCTGACCGGTGCCGACGAAACCTGAGAGACGCTCCTTCACCTTGGTGAACTCGGCCTTGCCGTTGCCGGACCAGGACGAGAGACTCTCGGCGAGGCTGGCGGCCTTCGCCGGGTCCGCTTTCAGCGCACTCGTGACATCCACCCAGTCGAGCGCCGACAGATGGTAGAAATGGACGATGTGGTCATGCACCGCGTGCGCCAGGATGATCATGTTGCGGATGTACTGGGCGTTGACCGGCAGTTCGAGTTGCAGGGCGTTCTCGACCGAACGGACCGACGCCAGCGCATGCACCGTCGTACACACACCGCAGATGCGTTGCGTGATCGCCCACGCGTCGCGCGGATCGCGACCGATCAGGATGTTCTCGACGCCACGCCACATCTGTCCCGAAGCCCACGCCTTCTTCACCTTGCCGCCATCGACTTCGACGTCAACGCGCAGGTGGCCTTCGATCCGCGTGACCGGATCAATCGTGACTCTTTGCGACATCTCGTTCTCTCCTGAAAACAGCGTCAGCTGTGCGCCGGCTGGGCGTACGTTTCTTCCCTCGGCAGGACCGGGAAGCGGCGGGTGATGTAAATGTAGCCGAAAACCTCGGCGGCGAAGATGCCGATGGTGACCAGCAGTTCGGGCACCGACGGGAAGTAGCTCCAGCCCGGTCCAGTGTCGAAGGCGATCAGGAAACCGTTCAGGCGCAGCAGGATGCCGCTCAGCATGACCGTGATGCCGGCAAGGAACAGCCGGGCAGGATTGCGCCGCGCCTCGACCGTGCCGATCAGCACGAAGGTCGCCAGCAGGCAAGCGTTCTCGGCCCAGAAGGTCAGGGCGACATGATTGGCGCGGAAGGCTTCGGGCAGCGCGCCACGGACGGCGACATCGGCAAGGCGCACCACGAGAAAGACCGCGATGATGCCGAGCATCACCTTCGCCATCGGATTGAGCAGGCTGAGCTCGATGTGCCGCCGGTAGGCCGATGCGGCGACGCAGGACTCGAAGAGGATCACCCCATAGCCGAGCATGATTGCCGACAGCAGGTAGAGCAGCGGCTGGATCGGCGTCTGCCAGAGTGGATGGACCTGGCCGCCCATGACGACGAGCATCGTCCCCAGTGATGCCTGGTGCATCATCGGCAGCACGACGCCGAGCGCGATGAAGAAGAACAGGACCTTTTCCAGTTTCCGGCGCGCGTCCTGCAGGCCCAGCTTTTCGAGAAAGACCGGCGAGAACTCGATCCACATGACGATGATGTAGAGCGTGATGCACGCAGCCACTTCGAACATCACCGAGTTCACATTGAAATAGCCCGGCCAGAAGATGTGCCAGAAGTTCCACCAGCGACCGAGGTCGAAGGTGATCGCCGCGCCGGCAAGGGTATAGCCGAAGAGGCTGCCGAGCAGCGCCGGCCGCACCAGCGGGTGGTACTTGCCCTTGTTGAAGATATAGACCAGCAGTGCCATGCAGAAGCCACCGCAGGCCAGCGCCGAGCCGATGAAGACGTCCACCACGACCCAGATGCCCCACGAGTAGCCGTCATTGACGTTGGTCGTCGAACTGAGGCCAAAGAACAGACGGACGACGATGATCGTCGCCGCGACCGCCATCAGCACGCCGCAGACCAGGGTCGTCGCATTGAACAGGCTGCCGCCGACCGGCGCCGGTCGGGCATGGTGCAGGGCGCTCATGATTCCTCCTTGCCGGGCTGTGCCGGCGGCGGTGCATCATCCTCGTGATGGACGTTGCGCCGGGCGACGTAGGTCATCGCGCCGAGTACCGCGAAGGGCATCAGCAGTCCGCCGTAGAGGGTGTGCTGGATGGTTTCCGATGTCGAGGCCGACGACTTCGGAGACAGGTAGGGCATGCCGACCTTCTCGAAATCGACCGCCGAGAGCTTCAGTACCTGCGTGCCGCCGTATTCGGTTTCACCGTACACGTGCTGTTTGTACTTGGCGACCTTGCCTTCGTAGCTCTGGTCCGGCCCGCCGCTGAGGTTGCCGCGCGGATAGGTGGTGACGCTGCCGGGGGTGAGTGCGAGGCGGCGCTTCGCCTCGGCGAGCAGATCGCTGGTGCGGCCGTAGAGCGTCGCGCCGGTCGGGCAGACCTCGGCGCAGGCCGAGTAGTGACCATCCTTGTAGCGATGCCGGCAGAGTTCGCACTTGCCGATCTTGCCGGTCGGCGAGTCATACTGGTACTTTGGAATCCCGAACGGGCAGGCGACGACGCAGTAGCGGCAGCCGACGCAGGCTTCCGCATCGTAGGCGACGATGCCGGTCGTCGCGTCCTTGGTCATTGCCGTCACCGGGCAGGCGGAGACGCAGGAAGGGTCGGCACAGTGCATGCATGAGGTCTTCATGAACGCGTAGCCGTTCTCCTCGTCGTCCTTCGTCGCCATCGTTCCGCTGCGGTACATCTTGATGATGTTGAAGGTGTAGCCGCTGGTGTCGAGGGGCGTGTCCCACAGCCTGTCGGCGGTCGAGAACTCGGGCGGATTGTCGTTCGCCTGCTTGCAGGCAGCGACGCAGGCCTTGCAGCCGATGCACAGGGTGGCGTCGTAGAGCAGGCCGAGCGCTTCCGCTGGCCGCTCGTAGGTGTCCCGTGCGGCGGCCGGGCTGCTGACCGTGGCCGCGACGGCGGCACCGGCGGTGCCGAGACAACCCTTGAGGAAGCGGCGGCGTCCGTCCGGCACGATCCGCCCATTGCGTGCTGGTGTCTTCATCTCAGGCCTCCGTCTTGCTGTTGGCCGCCTTGGCACGTTCGGCTTCCTCGGCCTTGTGTGACAGGCCCAGGTTGCGTGCCACCATCGCCGCACCGCCGGCGGCCGCACCGGCGACGGCAGCAAGGATGGCAGCCGATCCGAGCGTCGCACCCATGCCCTTTTCCTCGACGATGCGCGGGTACTGCTGCGGTGGTTCGACGTTCTTCACCTTGGCCAGCATGTGCAGCGGTTTGCTGAAGCCGACGCCCTGCTCGCTGCAGCCGAAGCACGGGCAACCGCAGCCGACCGGCCAGGTTCCGGCACCCGCGTCGCCGAAGAGGATGGTCGGGCAGTTGGCGTAGGTCTCCGGACCCTTGCAGCCGAGCTTGTACAGGCAATAGCCCTTGCGGTGGCCCTCGTCGCCGAATTCGATGGCGAAGCGGCCAGCGTCGAAATGGGCGCGCCGCTCGCAACTTTCGTGAATCAGCCGTGAGTAGGCAAACTTCGGCCGGCCGAGATCGTCGACCGGCGGCAGGCTGCCAAAAGCCAGGAAATGGACGACCGTGGACAGGAAGTTGTAGGGGTTCGGTGGGCAACCGGGAATCGTCACGACCGGCTTGCCAAGGACGGCGGCGACGCCCGACGCACCGGTCGGGTTGGGATCGGTTGCCGGCATGCCGCCCCAGCTCGCGCAGGAGCCGATCGCAATGACCGCTGCCGCATCGGCCGCACACTCCTTGGTCAGCTCGATCGCCGTCTGGCCACCGACCTTGCAGTAGATGCCGCCGTCGCGGGTCGGGATGGCGCCTTCCACAACGAGAACGTAGCCCCCCTTGTTGGCCGCCATCGCCGTCTTGCGCGCCTGTTCGGCCTGATGCCCGGCAGCGGCAAACAGCGTTTCGTGATAGTCGAGCGAAATCACGTCGAGAATCAGCTTTTCCAGCGTCGGGTGCTCGGCACGCAGCATCGACTCGGTGCAGCCAGTGCACTCCTGGAAGTGCAGCCAGATCACCGAAGGTCGCTTCTTGCTCGCCACCGCCTCGGCGACCGCCGCGTCGGCGCCCGGCGGCAGCCCCAGGCTGGCCGCGACGGTGGCACAGAACTGCAGGAACTCGCGTCGCCGCATACCGAGTCGTTCGCTTGCGGCGGCGATGCGCGAGTCACCCTCGAGCTGCAGCAGACTGCTGTTTGCCATCTTCCTGTCCCCTCTCTCGTCGCCCGACCGCCGGTCGGGAGCTTGACACCGGCTGTGCCCGGAACAGCCCAGCCATTCTTGGAAAGAGTGCATACAAGAACCGTGCCAGAAGAAAAAACTCAACGAAAACAGTGGGCCTGCAACGGTGGCGGACCTCCTGAAGATGTCCTTGATTTGCCATTCGTGGCCGAACTGGAAAGATTGTTTCCACCTCGTCGCAACGGAAGGCGCGGGCGAGCGACGCCGCCGGCTCTGTCGGCGGGCGGCTGCCCGATACCAGCCTGGAGCACCAGGACGCGGCCGTTGCGGTCGTTGGCGATTGGCTCTACGATCGCTGCATGCGCTGCATCCTCACCCCTGCCAGCCATCGCGACGCTTGCCCGTTGCCGACTCTACCCGTCACCCTGCATGGTCGCAGCGGTGGGCAAGCGGGCGGGGCGCTCGCGGGTCCCGCCGCGTGCCGCTGCCGATCGTCCGATGGCGGGCACTGATCCGCCGCCCGTGCGTCGACTGCGACGCCCCTTGCGCGACCCCGAGTCGCTCGCCGATACCCAGTCGGGCCTCGACGAAGTGGGCGAAACGGTCTGGGTCGAGGTGATCCGCAAGATGGACGAGGTTTACAACGACCTGCTGCAGTACGAGGTCGTACTCGAGCAGAAGAACGCTGCCCTCGAAGACTCGCAGCAGTTCATCGAGAGCGTTCTTGCGTCGATGTCCGACATCCTCATCGTCTGCAACCGGCACGGTACGATCCAGGAGGTCAACGACTCGTTGCGCCGCTGCATCGGCCAGGACGAGAGCGAGCTGCGTGGGCGACCGCTCGCCGACCTGTTTGCCGACGACGGCTCGCGGCAGCGCGCGCGCGACTTCTTCTCGGCGGCTCGCCCGGCTGCGGTGCAGGATTGCGAACTGCTGATCAGCGGTCGTGACGGCAGTCCGCTGCCGGTTTCACTGAACTGCACGCCACGACTTTCGGGAACAGGCAAGCTGGTCGGCATGGTCGTCACCGGTCGCCCGGTCGGCGAACTGCGGCGGGCCTACCACGCCCTGCGGCAGGCGCACGAGGATCTCAAGCGGACGCAGCAGCAGCTCGTGCAGGCCGAGAAGATGGCCTCGCTTGGCCGCCTGGTGGCCGGGGTGGCGCATGAACTGAACAATCCGATCAGCTTCGTTCTCGGCAACGTGCTGGCTTTTCGCCGCTACGCCGCGCGCCTGCAGACCTATATCGAGGCGGTTCACTCAGACCACTGCCAGAGCTCGCCGGAAGTCGATCGATTGCGGCAGGAGTTGCGGATCGACCGCATCATGGCCGACCTTGAGCCGCTGCTCGACGGCATGACCGAGGGTGGCGAGCGGACGCGCGACATCGTCGACGGGCTCAAGCGCTTCTCGGCCATCGACCGCAGTGTCGATGAGCCATTCAATCTCGCCGATGTCGTCGCGCGGGCGGTGCGTTGGGTGACACGCGCGGGACCGTCGAGCTTCCAGGTCCGGGTCGATCTGCCGGCCGAGCTGCCGGTCACGGGATCGTCGGGACAGATGCAGCAGGTGCTGATGAACCTCGTCCTCAACGCCCGCGATGCCACCTGCGGTTGCCGGGCACCGCTGCTCGAGATCACTGCCCTCGTCGCCGACGGTACCGTCAGCCTGCACCTCGCCGACAACGGTCCGGGAATCGAGCCGGCCAACCTGTCGCGACTGTTCGATCCCTTCTTCACCACCAAGCCGGTCGGGCAGGGGACCGGGCTCGGCCTGTCCATCAGCTACGGCATCGTCGAGCGGCATGGCGGTCGTCTCGAGGCCAGCAACCGTCCGCAGGGGGGCGCCCTGTTCATCCTCAGCCTGCCACTCGCACAGTCGATGCCCTGAGCCGGCGTCGCCCGGCAGGCTGGCGGAGCTGATCGGCTGTCGTTGCAGTCTCCTTGCAACCTTTCAGGCGCCCATGACGCGGTTCTTGCCGGCGCGCTTGGCGAGGTACATGGCCTGGTCTGCCCGCCGGATGGCGTCTTCACCGGACTCTTCCGGGAGCAGTTCGGCGACGCCGGCGCTGAAGGTGATCAGGACCTTCTCGTTGCCGGCGAGGAAGAAGTTCCGCGTCAGTTCGCGCTGCAGGCGTCGCATGGCCGTCATCCCGTCGGCGAGGAGGGTGTCCGGCATCAGGATCACGAACTCCTCGCCACCGTAACGCGCCAGCGTGTCGACCGGCCGCATGTACTGGCGGACGACCCGCACCAGGTGGATGAGGGCGTCATCGCCCGTCGCGTGGCCGAGGCGGTCGTTGATCTGCTTGAAGTTGTCGACGTCGAGCAGTGACAGCGAGAGTGGCTGCTCGGTCTTGCGACGCATGCTGGCGATCTCGCGTGCGAGCGCCTCGTCGAGCCCGCGCCGGTTGAGTACGTCGGTCAGCGGGTCATGGCGCGCTGCGGCGCTCGCTTGCTGCAACTCCTCTTGCAGCCGCGCGAGTTCGGTGTTGGTATCGAGGACCCTGGTCTGCAGCTTGCCGAGCTGATCGCGCACGGCAGCGGTTTCCGTCGCCATCGAGCGGGTGGCGGTGAGCACGCGTCGCAGCAGCGGGGTGAGGTCCTCGATCGTTTGCACGTCGGCGATCTGCAGCGCGCTTTCTTCGAGGTTGTTCTGGAAGGCCGTGCTCGACTGGTTCATCGTCGCGAGCTGGTCGATGAAGGCGGCCAACATCGCACGCATCGCCTCCTGCGCCGCCAGCGTGCGCTCCTTGGCGGCGCGCTGGCGGCCGATGACATCCTGCAGGCGGCGCTCGACGTCGTCGAGGCGGCGCAGTGTCAGCGGCGGCAGCACCGCTCTGGCCAGGGTATCGATCTGGCCCTGTACACTTCGCTCATCCACGCTGAGCACCGCGATGTTGTCGACGATCAGTTGCAGCAGCTTGAGCAGGGTCAGCCGGACTTCGCCCTGTTCCTCGGCGATCAGCGAGATGCGCTGGCTGAAGGCAGCCAGTCGGGTCAGGACCCCATGGCAGTCGCCTGTCTGGTCCTCGAGCGTCTGCAGCAATTGTCTTCCCTGTGCCAGAAGGGAGTCATCATCGTGACAGAGGCTCGGCAGCAGGCCTTCCACCAAGTGCACCAGGGGCGGCAGAAAGCGCATGTGCAGAGCCGGTGTGCTGTCGCTGTTCGCGGGCGATGCCTCGCTCCGGTCGGCGGGCGCGACGCTGGGCTTGTTCCGGGTGGAGAACGCCACCAGCGCCTCCTGAACGCCTTGCCAGCTGCGTTTGCCGATCGCCGCCTCGAGTGCCGCGAGGTGCTGCTCGCCTGCCTCCGGACTCAGTCTGCCCAGTGCGGCCACGAGCTGGCGCATCGGTGCCTCTGGGAAACCGGCAACATTGGGCAGTTTGGCGACCTCGTTGTAGCAGGCCTGGTAGTTTGCCGGCGTCGGCAGCAGCTTGCGCAGAGACAGCAGTCTGAACGTCTCACGGGCCACTTCGAGGGGATTCTTCGGGTCGATCATCCTGGCAAGAGAAGAGGCGCGGCAGGGTTTCGCGGTTGCGGCATCATGGCGGCAGCCGGGGTCGCAGCTGCGCTGTCTTGTGAGTCTATCGCCAAACGGCGCGCAGCGGGAGGCAATCGCTTGACGCCCGTGCCGCCGTACAGGATCCTGCGGCCTACGGCCGGACCGGCAACGGCGATCACCGCTGGCGCGGACAGGGCAGCGAACGATCTGGTGGCTGATCGTGACGCACGGCCGGACTCGCCAGCAGGGTACAATCCAGGTCGGGATGGCGGGACGAGATGAGTCGATTGTTGCTGGCGCCGATGGAGGGACTGCTCGACGATGTACTGCGCGACGTACTGACGCGGGTCGGCGGCTATGACCTGGCGGTCAGCGAGTTCATCCGCGTCTCCGGCAACCTGCTGCCGCAACGAAGCTTTGTCCGCACCTGCCCGGAACTCGAGCGTGCCAGCCGCACCGTGGCCGGCACGCCGCTGGTCGTGCAACTGCTCGGCAGTGACCCGGCCTGCCTCGCCGACAATGCGGCGCAGCTCGCCCGGCTGGCCCCGGCGGGGATCGACCTCAACTTTGGCTGTCCGGCGCCGAAGGTGAACCGCCATGGTGGTGGCGCGACACTGCTGGCTGATCCGGAGCAGCTTTTTCGCATTGTGTCGGCGGTGCGGCGAGCGGTGCCGGCGGCGATCCCCTTCTCTGCCAAGATGCGACTCGGCGTCCGCGACACGTCGCAGACGCTGGACTGTGCGCGGGCGCTGGCAGATGGCGGCGTCGACTCGCTGGTCGTGCATGCGCGCACGCGCGCCGAAGGCTACCGGCCGCCGGCGCACTGGGAGTGGGTCGCCCGCATCCGCGACGTGGTATCGCAGCCGGTGGCGGCAAATGGCGAAGTATGGACGGTGGCCGACTATCGGCGTTGCCGTGCCGTCAGTGGCTGCCGGGACGTGATGCTTGGCCGCGGTGCCGTCGCCGATCCCTTTCTTGCCCGCAACATCCGTCGTCTGCTGGTCGGCCAGGAGGAGGAGGACGATCGCCGCGCCGACTGGCAGGAACTGCTGCCGCTTCTGGCTTCGTACTGGCAGCAGGTGTGCGGCAAGGTCGCGCCGCCACATGCGCCGGGGCGGCTCAAGCTGTGGCTGGCGGCGCTGCGGCCGAACTTCGTCGAGGCCGCCGCGCTGTTCCTCGCGATTCGCCCGCTGCGCACGGTCGCCGAGGTCACCCAGCGGCTGCGGCAGCACGCTGTGCCGGCGGTTGCGGGCGGTGACCCGCTGCTCGATGCCCGCTGACTCGCGCCTGCCGATCAGCCGCCAGACGGCGGTGCATCAGCAGTTGCCGCGCTTGCTTGACCGTCATTCCCGGACGCCTTTCCGCAAACCATGCGCGGACTACAATCAGGTCGCCTTTGCCGACAGTTTCGAGCGCTATCAGCGTCTGGCGGGCGGCGCGCAACTCATTCTCGACTCCGGTTGCGGTGTCGGCGAGAGCACTGTCGCGCTCGCCCGGGCTTTCCCGGATCACTACGTGATCGGCGTCGACCAGTCGGCAGTGCGCCTGGCGCGTGCCCGCAGCAGCGTGGCCGGCTGGCCGGACAACCTCGATCTGGTGCGCGCCGACCTCGTCGATTACTGGCGCCTGCTGCACGACGCCGGCGGGCGGCTCGACCGCCACTACCTGCTCTACCCGAACCCCTGGCCGAAAATGTGCCACGTTGGCCGGCGCTGGCACGGTCATGCGGTTTTTCCGACCATGCTTGCCCTCGCCGGTGTGCTCGAATGCCGCAGCAACTGGCCGATCTACATTGCCGAACTCTGCCTCGCCATCGAGTCGTTGAGCGGGCATGCGGTGGTCCTCGAGGCCTGCTTTCCGACGGCGCCGATGACCCCATTCGAGCGCAAGTACCTCGCCTCCGGACATCCGCTCTGGCGCTGCCGGGTCGATCTCCGGTCGCATCCGGGCGCCTGTGCTGGCGCCGGGCAGGGTAGTGCGGATGACGCGTGCGGAGCGGGCAAGTGGAGCGGGCGAAGGGAATCGAACCCTCGGCTCTAGCTTGGGAAGCTAGGGTATTGCCATTATACGACGCCCGCGCAGGCCGCCATTCTACGAGCTTGTCGGCCCTTGCACAACGCTTGCTGGCACCTCACTGCAGCAGCGCTGGCGGCATGGGCATCGGGTCGGTGCCGCGTGGCACGCTGAGGATGCAGGTGATCGCCGGCGATCCAGGGTCGCTGGCAAACGAGCCGGCGAGCGCGCCGGCATAGTTCTCGGCCGATATCTGGCGATGGAAATAGCGCGAGGTGAGGTCGAGAAAATACGAATCCGGACCCTGGATGAGGTTGGCGCCGATGCGCCGGCCACCGACCTCGAGGTTGCCGCAGCGATCCTGCACGAGGTCGAGAAAGGCATCGTAGCGGCTGTCGGGTCGCCAGGCATCGGGTGCGCACGCCGTGCCGATGACGACGGCGCAGAGCGCGGCAATCGCGCCGTGGACCGTCGGCGGCCATTGGAGTCGCTGCCTGGCACGAGTGGGCACGGTGGGGCTGGTCGAAGGATGCGACATCTGGTCTGCTGCTCCGGGGGCGGGCGTCGGTGGCGAGGCCGGCAGACACCCTGTGCTTGCTGAACGCCGATCAGCGCGGGACGACGCGAGCTCCTTCGCCGCTGCCTTCGATGAAGACGCGCTGACCCTGGAACAGGGATGCGTTCATCGGTTGGGTCACCGAAACCAGGACGCCGTTGGCCGTGCGGACGATGATCTGCTGTCCCTGGACAGGCTTGTCGTACTTCTTCTGGATCTGGTTGCCGGCGATCGCGCCGCCGATCGTTCCCAGGACCATCGCCACGTCGCGTCCGCTGCCGCCGCCGATCAGACTGCCGATGCCAAGGCCGGCCAAGCCGCCGACCACTGCTCCGACTCCCTGGTGCTGGTCGCTGTGCAGTTCGACGAAGCTGATCTGCTCGATCACTCCGCTACGGATCTCCATCTCACCGGGCTGCTGCCCGGGGGCCGCGCAGGCCGTCAGCAGGAGGGCAAAGACAAACGCAGAAATGTAGGACGAGAGTTGCTTGCACATGGTGGGCTCCTTGTAAGGCTGTTGACCAGGAGAGGACGGGCGATCGCTGGGTTGCAGACGGCGAATGATACCCTTTTCTCCATGTGCCGGGCGGTGTCGTCCGGCGCTGATTCCGACGCATGGTCGGGTTGTCGCTGGGGCGGACACCGCCGGGCGGTCGCCGCCAATGACGTTGATCGTCATCCGGCCACGTTGCTGCTCGCTAGCGTCTGCCGCCAAAGCCACCGCGAAAGCCGCCGCCACCGAAGCCACCGCCGAAACGGCTGCCGCCGAAGCCGCCACCACCGAAGCGGCTGGCAAAGCTGCTGCCGCCGCCAAAGCGGCTACCCCAGCTGTCATCGCCGCCAAAGCGGCTGCCCGAGCTGTCGCCGCCGCCCCAGCCGCCCTGGAAGTTGCTCCGCGCCTGCTGCGCGCGGTCGGCCCACGAGGTATCGCCGCCGGCCGACTGCCAGCCGCCCGCGCCGTGCTGCTGCCAGCCGCCGTCGCTGTTGCGGTAGACGTTGCCGTCGGCACCGGCATAATGGTCACCGAACAGGCCGCTCGAAGTGTAGCTCTTGCTCTCGCCGGTCCGGGCGTCATAGGCGCTGACCGTGTGCTGGGCATCGACGCCCTGTGGTCCCGCCGTCGCAGTCGCCGTCTTCGACAGCGAGCTGCCTTGCGGGCCGGTGACCGTCGCGCTCGAGCCATACGACCGCTGGCCAGTATAGGCATTGTACGAACCGGCGCGCGCGACGTTGCCGCTGGCGCCGCCGGCGGTGTCAAAGGTGCGGTCATAGCCGCGCGTAGCCTGGCCGGTATAGGGGTTGTAGCTGCGGCCGGCGGCATATGAACCGGTGGTGCCGGTGCGCGTGTTGGCGTAGCTACCGGCGGCCGTCGTGCCGACGCGACCGTCGGCGCTGGCGTACCAGCTGCGCGTTCCCGAATACACGGCGTTGCCCCAGTGGCCATAGACGTTGGCGCTGGCTGAGCCGCAGCATGGATAGCCCCAGTAGCCCGGGTGGTAGTAGGCGCCACCCCAGTACGGCGCTGCCCAGGCAGCGGTCGCCAGGCCGAGTCCGAAGCCGAAGCCGAAGCCGACGTAGGGGTTGTAGATCGGCGCGGCAGCCAGTCCCCAGGTGTAGGGCGTGGCGTACCAGACGGAGCCGATCCACGGCGCGTAGTTGTAGCCGGTACCGTAGACGACGACGCCGTCGGGCGCGACGACGGTTCCCAGGTAGCCCGGCGTGTAGCCGACATATACCACCTCACTGCTGCCACCGTAGACCTGGACATAGGTCACGTAATGCAGCGGCGAGCTGGGCGGAATGCCGTAGATCACCGCTGGCACGCTGTTGGCGACGGTCCATGGCCCGGTCAGTCCGCTGGCGGTGAACCAGACGCCGGCCTGCACCGCGTAATAGGCGTTCGGGCCGACCTGGATGATCGGCGTCGCGGCATTGACGACGTACTGCAGCGGTGTGCCGGCGATTGGCCGCCATTGCGGCGCGCCGTCGAAGGACGGCGTGAAGGTCGGGCCGTTGCGCAGCGGCACGGCTGCCGTCTGTGGGATGGCGTTGGCGATCAGCGCCTCCTGCGCTTGCGGTGTTCCGGCGACCGAAGCGAGGACGACACCGGCGGCAGCGTCCTTCGGAATGCGTGCAAAATCCGCCGGCAGGGCGTTGGCGGCGACGAAGGTCCACGGACCGTTGAGTGACTGCGCTCGATACCAGCGACCGGAAAGCAGCGTGTAATAGTCGTCGTTGGCGGTATTGACGAGCACGTCGGCGGTCGTGTTGTCGGCCCACAGCAGGCCGGTGCCAGTGATCGGGACAAAGTTCGGCTGCCCCTTGAAGACGATCAGTTCGGCGGGCGTCTGGCTGACGTGGATGGTCGGTACGCCGTTGGCGAGTGAAGGCTTCGGGCTCGCCTTCGGACCGCCGTCGAGCAGGTCCACAAGGCCCTTGCCGGCAAGCTGCCGTGCGAGATCGGCAAGCCCGGGTGGCGCTTCGCCGGCGGGCAGCCAGGGCCCGTCCAGCGCCGAGGCAGCCAGCCAGCCGTCGTAGACGTGCAGGTACCAGATGCTGCCCTGGCGCGGGCGAACGATCAGCGCCTGCGTGTTGATGACCCGTTCGAAGCGCGAACCGGCGACCAGCCGGATCACCGGGCTGCCGTCGATCGGCACCAGGATTGCCGGGCTCTGGCTGACGATCACCCGCGGCGGCTCGTTGCTCACCGCAACGCTCTTCGGCTTCACCGTCTGTGCGGCGGCGAGTTGCCCCTGCAGCAGGTCGAGCGACATGCTGCCCATCGCTGCCGGCAGGGCGCCGCGCAACTGGTTGAGGTAGTCGAGACCATTGTCGGCGAGTGTCGGAAAGCGGGCGCGCGTCAGCTTGAGATCCTCGACGGTGACGCTGCGCGTCGTGCGATCGATGGCGGTGCGGGCGCTGCCCCAGATGACGCCGAAGGTCTGCTGCTCCGTGCCGCTGCCCGGCAGCGAGACGGCAGCGCGGAAGTCGAGCATGTTGCCCTGCCAGCCATCGACCTGCGGCAGGTAAACCAGAGCGGTCGTGCCGGCCAGTGCGACCTGGCGTGGCCAGGGGTCGGCCAGCGGTGGCTGTCCGGCAGCGTCGGCAACGGCGCCGTCGGCGGTCGCGGGTGCGCTGCCCGGCAGCACGGCTGGGCCATTGCCGGGGATGACGTCGATCACCTGCATGCCGGAACGCACCGGCTGCTGGCTGGCACAGCCAAGCGGTCCAAGCAGGGCGATCGCCATCAGGCAGGCAAGTCGGCGCGGCGCCGGCGTGGGGGTCGTCGTCATCATCGGCATGTCCTCGAGAGTAAAGGCGGGCGGCCAAGGCGCAGAGTATCGCGGCAGCATCAGCGACGGTCAATACCGGCTACATCCCGGCTTCCCAGGTGGCTGTGGCGGTTGTGCGCCGGCGCCGGTGCCCGTCCGCGTGGACGAGGTCCAACGCAGAGGATCCGCGCCGACTGCCGTTCGCCGAATCGCTGCGCGGGCGACGCAGCTTGTCCAGCAGGCTGCGGCCAAGGACGACCGCCGGCGTGACGCCCTGCAGCGTCAGGCAGCCGTGCCGGTCGGTCAGCCACAGCGAACGATCGCGCGACGGGTCGAAGTGGTTGACCTGCTGCTGAGGTTTGCACCGCTGCCGCGAGTCGGCTAGAGTCGAGCCGCTGCCCCCACGGGGGCCCGTGACTCGTCAATGGCAGGAACCACGGCAGGCAGGAGGTCGCCACATGCTCACCCTTTCGAACCAGGTCTCGTCGGTGGCGCAGGTGATCCAGCTCGCCGTTGCGCCGGTATTCCTGCTCGCCGGCGTCGGCGCCCTGCTCGGCGTCCTCGCCAACCGGCTGGCGCGGGTGATCGATCGCTTCCACGTCCTCGAGAAGCTGCTTGCCGAACCGCTGCCGCCGGCCGAGCGGGGGCAGACGTTCGCCACCATCGTCTCGCTGTCGCGACGGGCGCGGATGATCCACTGGGCGATCAGCCTGTGCGTCGCCTGCGAATTGCTGATCTGTCTGGTCGTCGCCGCGCTCTTCGTCGGTGCCGAGATGCAGGTCGACCTGTCGCGCCTGATCGCAGGCCTGTTCGTCGCCGCGATGGTGTCACTGATTGCCGGTCTCGCCTGCTTCCTGCGCGAGATCGCCCTCGCCACAAGCGTCATCGAGAGCCTTGGGCGGACGGCGGCGCGCGCCGATCACGAGCCCTGAGCCGTGCTGCCGCGTACCCGCATCCGAGCCCCGGCGGCGGATGCCGAGCAGGCGGCGGTGCTGGCGGCAGTGCAGCGATCCGCGCGCCGGCGCAACGGCTCGCCGCAGCGTGCGCGCGACGCGAAATTGACGCCGTTGCGGTCGGTCGCTATGCTCTCCTGATTGCTGCGTCGCAACCGCGAACGGGTTCTGCCGCCGCCCTGCCGGCGGGCACACCGGAATGGCGGCGTTCCGCCACTGGCGCTGTCCGTGGCAACCGCCGACGAGTCGGGAAGGAGTGGGATGGGAAGGGTCGAAGTCCGCAGCCGGCGACGCCTGCTCGACGATTTCTTCAAGGTTGACGAGGCCGAGGTGAGCTTCGAGCGCGCCGATGGCTCGATGACGCCGCCGGCACGGCGGCTCGTCTTCGAACGGGGTGACTCGGTCGCTGCCGTCGTCTACCATCGCGATTCGGACAGCCTGCTGTTCGCCGAGCAATTTCGCTATCCGACCTTCGGCAAGGGCCCCGGCTGGCTGCTCGAGGTCGTTGCCGGGATGATTGACGCCGGCGAGTCGCCCGAGGCCGCGTTGCGCCGCGAGATCGAGGAGGAGCTGGGTTTCGCACTCACCACATGCGAGCCGATCGCCACCTTTTTCGTCTCACCGGGCGGCTCATCCGAGCGCATCTGGCTCTACTACGCCGAGGTCGCCGACGCCGGGCGCGTTGGCGTCGGCGGCGGGGTTGCCGCGGAGCTGGAGGAGATCCGCATCGTCCGCATGTCGGCGGCGGCGGCGAAGGACGCGCTGCGTCAGGGCAGTCTGGCCGACGCGAAGACGATCATCGGTCTGCAGTGGCTGTTGGCGCGAGCATCACCGTAGCTGCACAGCCGGGCGGGCCGCACCTTGGGGAAGGGGAACGACATGCCGAACGAAGAACTGGGGCGTCTGTGTTTCGTCATCATGCCCTTCGGCGAGAAGGACGATCACGGCAAGCTGATCGACTTCGACGCCGTGTACCGGCAGATCATCAGGCCGGCGGTGGAAGCGCTGACGCAGGACCGGATCCGCATCCGCTGTCTGCGCTGCGATGAGGTCGAGAAGGCCGGCCTCATCCACGAACGGATGATCAACTACATCCTCGACGCCGAGGTCGCAGTGGTCGACATCAGCACTGCCAACCCGAACGTCTACTACGAACTTGGCGTGCGTCATGCGCTCAGGGACCGGGTGACCGTGCTCATCCGCCGCGAAGGGACGAGAAACCCCTTCAACATTGCCGGCATGAACACCATCGATTACGACGATTCGGACCCGGAAAAGGTCGCCCAGGCGCAGTCGATGATCCGCAGCTTCATTCGCAACGGCCTGCTGTCGAGTACCCGCGACAGCCTCGTCCATGCCGCTGTCCCGGGTCTCGAAGTCAGTTCGCGGCAGGGCGCGATCGCCGCTTCGCGGGTCCATCGCTACGCGCCGGCGCACGCGCGGGGCGGGGAGATCCGGCTGATCACCGGCAACCTGCGCAACGTGAATCTCAGCTCGGGCGGTGCCGACGATCGGATCGACATCTGGGTCAACTCCGAGAACATCAACATGCAGATGGCGCGGATCTTCGATTCCTCGATCTCGGCGCTGATCCGCTATCTCGGGGCACGCCGGGACGACGTCGGCGACATCGTCGAGGACACCATCGCCGACGAACTGCGCGCCAAGATGCGCGGCCGGCAGCAGGTGAACCCGGGAATGGTCGTCTCGACCGGCAGCGGCTCGCTGGCCGATTCGCACCATGTGCGGCGAATCTTCCACGTCGCGTCGGTCTATGGCGTCATTGGCGGCGGCTACCATCCGATTGCCCAGGTCGAACAGTGCATCACGGCGGCGCTGCTGCAGGCAGACCGCGAATCGGCGCGGGCCGAGAAGGCCGGTGAGAAGCCGTATCGCTCGATCGTCCTGCCGCTGCTGACGACCGGCAGCGGCTCCAGCAGCCTGGTCGACAACGCCCGCAAGCAGCTCGACGCCGCGCGCAACTACCTCGAAGCGCGGGCCGCAGTCACCCGACTCCAGCGGGTGTACTTCCTGGCGCCGACGAAAAGGCACCTGTCGGCGCTGCAGGTGGCGCTGGCCGAACTGGGCATTGCCGAGGTCGGCGCTGACGTTGCGGCGGCCGCCGTCTTGCCGGACGCGGAGGCGGGCCGGGTCGACCAGAGCGATCGAATGGGCACCGCCGCTTGCGGCAATGCTGCTGCGCCCGTCGATGGTGCCGCCGGCAGCGGCCGCTGAAGCGAGGCGCAGCCGATGCCAGCCAGGAACCCCCCCGAACCGGCAGCGCCGGCCGCTGCCCCTGCCGCCGCCACAGTCGAATTGCCGATCCCACCGCAACTCCTGCAGCACCTGCGCGAGCGCCGGCTGCTGCTGTTCGCCGGTGCCGGGCTATCGGCACAGGCCGGGCTGCCGACCTGGCGATCGCTGGTGCAGGACGTCGTCGACGCGACGATCGCCGAAGCGATGCAGGGCGAGGAGTCCCGGCGCGAGCTGGAAAGCATGATCGCTGCCGGCAAGTGGCTGCAGATTGCCGATCACTGCAAGCTCAAGCTCGGCCCCGGCGAGTACGCGCGGCTGCTTGGCGAACGGCTCAGCGACTCCGGCAGGCCGGTTCCCGAAGCGCATCGACTGGCCGTCCGGCTGCCCTTTGCCGCCTGGGTGACGACCAACTACGACAAGCTGCTCGAGCGCGCCTACGCCGAGGAACGCGGCGGTCTGCCGAAGACCCTCACCAGTCTCGACACCGAAGCGCTCGGGCGTCTGCTGTTCGACGGTGCGCCCTTCGTCCTCAAGGCGCACGGCGACCTCGACAAGCCCGACAGCCTGGTCTTCACCTCGCGCGACTATCGCGACCTGATCCACGGCAACGCCGCCTTCAGCGCCGCCTTCTCGGCGATCCTGCTGACGCACTCGGTGCTCTTCGTCGGCTATTCGCTTGCCGATCCCGACTTCAACCTGCTGCTTGACCGCCAACTCCTCACGTTCCGCGGTTTTGCGCCCGAGCGCTATGCGCTGATGTCGGGGATCGGCAAGGTGGAGGAGGAGTATCTCTGGCGTGTCTGCCAGATTCGCGTCATTCACTATCCCGAGGGGCACCACGAGGCGGTTCCCGCCTTCTTCCAGCGCCTCACCGATCGCCTCGAACCGGCGCCCGTCGCACCGGTGGCGAGCGTCGCGCCCATGGCGCGGGCGGTGACGGTGGTACCGCCGGCGCTGCACGCCACCCGCGCCAGCCGCGCCACCCGCGCGACACGGGCGCCTGTCGCAGCGGCGCCGCCGGTGGCCCTCGCCCTCGAATGGCGCGAGGGCGCCGTGCAGGCGATGCTCAGCGATGGCGGCAAGGTCATTGCCACCGCTTCCGGGCCGCGCGAGGCCTGGGCCACTCCCGCAGCGGCCTCACGCTTGCTCGAGTCGGGGAGCGCCCGCGACGGTTCGCTCGGCGACTGCGGCAGCGCCCTGACGCGGACGCTGGGGGCGGCAACGGTGAAGGCGCTGGCCAGGGTGCTGAAGGGGCAGAGCGGCCGGCTGCTGCGGCTTGAACTGACGCGCGAGGTGGAGCGGCTGCCGTGGGAGCTGCTTGCTCTCGGTGGGCAGACACTGGCCGAATTGGCGGCCGTCTTCCGCGCACCGGTTGGCGTGTCGGAGAATGCGCGCGGACTGCCGGCGGTCGGTTCGCCGTTGCGCGCCCTGGTGGTTGCCGACACCAAGAGCGCCCAGCCAGCTCTGGCGCTGCCGGGGGCAGCCGCCGAGGGCCGCGCCGTTGCCGACGAAATCCGCGGCAGCGGTATCGGCGAGGTGAGACTGCTGCTTGGCCCGGAGGCGACTCATGACGCGGTGGCAAGGGCCTTCGACGAGTTCGACCCGGACGTCTTCCATTTTGCCGGCCATGCCTGGTTCGACGAGCACGAGGCTTACCTGGAACTCGCCGACCGCCACC
>ERZ761607.1974-NODE-1974-length-23592-cov-7.175298_pt1 | contig 23592 bp, 17 predicted proteins | sample MGYA00511164_ERZ761607 | MGnify/ENA primary metagenome ERZ761607 (study PRJEB28899, sample SAMN02445080) | bioreactor sludge metagenome | biome: EBPR sludge | place: Australia: Brisbane, Thorneside Wastewater Treatment Plant | collected 2011-06-22 ... | reverse complement strand
GCGTTCGCGACCATCCGCGACGGCGGCACCGTCAGCCACCCGCGCATGCGCACGACCGACTACGACGCGGTCTTCGACGCGCTCTCGGCCGCCGGCCTCCCGCGCGAGCAGACCGTCCTCGCCTGGGATTTCCGCACCGCGTCGGACGAGTTCCTCACCTCGGATCTCCTCGCCATGCGCGACACCGCGCAGGCGGCGATGGGCACCGCCGGCGCCAACCTCACCTTCACCCGCGAGCCGTTCAACGCCGATCCCCAGCTGGTCTGGAAGGCGTTCTCGGGCACGTTCACCTCGCCCGACTTCCTCACCAACGACGAGGCGATCGACTCGATCCTCCGTCGCGACGCCAGCGGCACGCCGATGATGCAGGGCATGCGCGACGCCAACTACGCCGTGCTCGTCCCGCGCTGCGCCGAGACCGCCCAGCTCCCGATCCCGACGATCGTGTTCGGCCATGGCCTCTTCGGCAGCGGCGCCGACTACCTCGACGACGGCTTCCTCCAGGAGGTCGCCGACCAGTTCTGCTTCAACGTCGTCGCCGGTGACTTCATCGGCCTGACCATGCGGCAGATCAACGTCGCCGCGCTCGCCGCCAACGATCTCAACAAGGCCGCCGGCATCACCCAGAAGCTCGCGCAGTCGGTCATCGACTTCATCGCGCTCGAGAATCTCGTGCGCGGGCCGATGGCGCAGCACGCCGAGTTCCAGCGCAACGGCCAGGCGATCATCGACCCGTCGCGCGTGTACTACCTCGGCGGATCGCTCGGCGGGATCATGGGCAACGTCTTCATGGCCTACGACCAGAACATCACCCGCGGCGCGCTCGGCGTCCCCGGCGGCGCGTGGTCGATGCTGTTCGAGCGCTCGATCGCGTGGAGCGCGCTCAAGGGCGCGGCCCAGGGCAGCTACACCGACCCGCTCGAGTACCAGCCGCTCATCTTCCTGCTCGCGATGCACTTCGAGCCGTACGACGCGATCACCACCGCGCCGCGCGTCGTCGCCGATCCGCTGCCCAACACGCCGGCCAAGCAGATCATGATGTACGAGGCGATCGGCGACTGCCTGGTCAACAACTACTCGACCGAGACGGTCGCGCGCACGATGGGCCTCCAGCTGGTCACGCCGTCGGTGAAGCAGGTGTGGAACATGGAGGGCTCGAGCGCGACGCTCACCAGCGGCCTCACCGTCTACGACGAGCACCCGACGCCGCTGCCGCCCTCGACCACGAACATGCAGCCAGCGACCGACAACGGCACGCACTCCGGCGTCAACAAGCGCCAGGCCGTGCTCGATCAGGTGCGCGAGTTCGTGCTGAACGGCAACCTGCGCCAGATGTGCAAGCAGGGCGACACGCCCATGCCGTGCGACTGCTCGACCGGCGCCTGCGGCGACCGGATCTAGTCAGCTAGCCGCCCAGGCGCGCCATGAGCTGGCGCGCCGCGGGCGAGCTCGGGTCGATCGCGAGCGCCTCGCGCAGGTACCAGCGCGCCGAGTCGAGGTCGCGATCGGCCACGCACAGGAGCGCGAGGGCGAGGAGCGCGCGCGGCCACGGGCGCATCCCGGTGGTGGCGCGCTCGGCGACCTTCCGCTCGCGGCGTGCGATCTCGGCCTGGTCCTTGCCCCCCGCGACCTCGACGCGATAGCGGGCCCAGGCCAGCCCGGCCTCGTACTCGGGGTGGCTCGGGTGGTTGCGCGCGGCGGACGCCATCTCCGAGAGCGCGCGGTGGACGTCGCCGGCGGTGAGCGCCTGCTGCGCGCGGCCGTACGCGTCGGCCGCGGCGTTGGCGGCGGTGGCGTCGACGGTCCAGGTCGACTCGAGCTGGGACCAGCGCTCGCGCAGCCAGTCGTTGTAGCGCCCGCGGGCCGCGACGTCGTTGAGCACCTTGCGCGCGCGCTCGACCTGATCCCACGCGGGCGCGACCAGCGGCGTGACGTCGCCGAGGTCGAGCTTGCCGGTGCGCTCGGGCCCGTAGCGCCAGGCGAGGATGCGGTACGAGCGCTCGATGTCGTCGATCTCGGCGAAGGGCGTGATCTCGAGGACGTCGTAGAAGGTCGCCTTGGCCAGGCGCGCGGTGCGGGCGCGCAGGTGGGCGCGCAGCTCGAAGAGCGCGCGCCGCGGCGTCGCGGTCAGCTCGGTCGGCTCGGGGGTGAGCTTGATCGCGTCGAGCGATCCGAGCACCCAGATGAGGCGAGCTGCCTCGGGGGCGTCGAGCGGGCCGGCGCGCACGAGCGACTGCAGGGTCAGCGTCCCGTTCATGTGGGCGACGTGCTCGATCTCTGGCGGGACGAGCGCGCGGGCGGCCCGGAGCTCGTCGATGACCGACGTCGCGAGCACGTAGTGCTGCGCGTACCAGCGCAGCGCGGCCCGCGCGATCTCCACGTCGAGCGTGCGCGACGCGGCGAGCATCTGCACGACGTCGGCCGCGGGCGGCAGGCGGAGCGCTCGGCGGGCCAGGCCGGGCGCGAGCGCGGCCGCGAAGCGGAGGCGCGCCGCGTCGTCGAGCGCGCGCGCGAGCACGGCCGGCGTCGCCGTCGGAGGGACCAGCGTCACGCGCGCCTGGGCGGCGCGGGTCGCCGCGTCGGCGTTCATGCCGATCGCGAGCAGGCCTGGGGCCGGGTCGAGCGCGCGCCAGGCGTCGGCGTTGTCGCCGAGGCGCGCGGCGAGCCCGTCGGCGTCGAGCACGACGACGTCGGGCGGGTCGGCCGACACCGCGGCCGGCGTCGCCGCCGGATCCCAGCGCGTATCACGCCCGAGCCCCTCCAGAGCTTCCTGCAGAGGAATGCCCAGCCCGACGTCGGTGAAGGCGAGCAGGACGCGCACCAGTCGCTCCGGATCGTACGCGCGTGCCGTCGCCGAGGCCAGTTCTACGTCCGCCGTGCGCGCCCGGCTCCGGCCCGGCGCTCGCGGTCCAGACGCCAGAGGTACTCGTCGAAGTCGACCTGCATGGTGTGGCGCGCCGACCGGACATAGCGGCGGTGCATGGCGACGCGCTCCTTCGCGATCGCGGCCTGCATCTCGACGTCGGTGGGAAGGCGATAGCGCCCGGTGACGTACTCGGCGAGCCACTTCGCCTGGGCCTCCGCGATCGGCATGATCGCGCCGAGCGGCTGGCAGAGCCCGACGAAGAAGAGGTCGTCGAGCCCCGGTTTCCAGCAGCGCAGGAAGAGCGGGAGGTCGTTGTCGGGCGCGCTCGCGATCGACGGATCGAGGAACGGGAAGCTGACGTTGTACCCGGTGCACCAGATGATGGCGTCGACGTCCTCGACGCTGCCGTCGGTGAACGGGACCCGCGCGCCGTCGAGGGAGCGGATCGCCGGCTTGATCGCGAGGTCGCCGCGGCCGAGCCGCGTGAACAGGTCGCTCGAGATCGTGGGGTGCGCCTCGCCGATCGCGTGGTCGGGCGCGGGCAGCCCCATGCGGGTCGGATCGCCGACCGCCACCTTGTGCAGCGCGCTCGCGACCGCGCGCCGGATCCGCCACGGCGTCCACGGCGGCAGCGCGATCGCCTGGTCGAGCGGCTTGCCGAACCAGTAGTGCGGGATGACGTGGGCGCCGCGCCGCACCGAGAGCCAGACCTTGCCGGCCACGCCTTCGCGCGACAGCTCGCACGCGATGTCCATCGCGCTGTTGCCGAAGCCGACCACGACGACGCGCTTGCCGCGCAGCTCGCGCGGCTCGCGCTCGTCGACGTAGTGGTGGGAGTGGAACTGGATGCCGTCGAAGCGGCCGGGCGGGGCCGGCGTGGGTCCGCGCGGATCCCAGTGATGGCCGTTGGCGACGGCGAGGAGGTCGACCTCCTCGCGCTCGCCGCGGTCGGTCGTCACGATCCAGCCGCCGCCGGGGCGGCGCTCGGCGCGCGCCACGCCGGTCTCGAACCGGATCGCCGGGCGCAGCCCGAAGTGGTCGACGTAGGCGTCGAAGTAGCGCGCGATGAGCGCGTGGTGCGGGAAGTCGGGATAGTCGCGCGGCATCGGGTAGTCCGCGTACTGCATGCGGTCGCGCGACGTGTTGATGTGCAGCGAGCGGTACGCCGACGACATCCCGTTCTTGTTCTTGAACACCCAGTTGCCGCCGACCCGGTCGCCCTTCTCGTACACGACGTGGTCGACGCCCGCGTCCTTGAGCGCCTTGGCCACCGGGATGCCGCTCGAGCCGGCGCCGACGACGCCGACCCTCAAGCTCGCCCCAGGAGCGCCGCCGTCGCCCTCGCCATGTCGACGACGGCGTCGCGGGCGGCGGCGCACGCGCCCGTCATCGTGATGAAGCCGTGGATGAGCGAGGTGTGGAGGCGGTAGTCGACCCGGGTGCCGGTGGCGCGCAGGCGTTCGGCGTACGCCGCGCCGTCGTCGCGGATCGGGTCGAACGCGGCGGCGACGACGAGCGTCGGGGCCGCGGTGCCCAGGTCGGCGACGTGGAGCGGCGAGGCCTCGCGCCACCGTGACTCGGGGAGGTGGTGGCGGCGGAACCACTCCATCATCGCCTTGGTCAGGAGGAAGCCCTCGGCGTAGCGCTCGACGCTCGGCGCCTCGTGGGTCAGGTCCGTGGCCGGGTAGATGAGGATCTGGGCGCGCGGCCGCGGCATGACGCCGCTGCGCATGCGCCCGTCGTGCCCGCGATCGCGGGACGCGAGCTCGACCCAGGCGGCGAGGAAGCCGCCGAAGCTGTCGCCGCCGACGGCGACGCGCGCCGGGTCGACGCCCCAGCGGGGCGCGCGCGTGAAGATCCACGGCCACACGGCGACGGCGTCGTCGACGGCGGCGGGATACCGGTGCTCGGGCGCGAGCCGGTACTCGACCGACGCGACGGCGCAGCCGGCCAGGTCGGCGTAGAGCCGGCAGAAGCGATCGTGGCCGTCGATCGAGCCGATGACGGCGCCACCGCCGTGGAAGTAGACGACGAGCCCGCCGCTGGCCGAGCGCGGCAGGTAGACGCGCACCGGCAGGTCGCCGCCGGGCCCGGGCGCGACCTCCTCGAAGATCCGCGCCATCGGCACCACGTCGGCGTCGAACGGGTTCATGCCCTGGACCGCCACGCTCCGGGCGCGGGCCACGTCCATGGTCTCGATGCGGGGGCCGACGCGATTGGCCACCGCGAGGATCGCGGCGAGCTGCGGATCCAGCATCTCGCCGTTCACCACGACGTCGCCGCCGGCGATGGCCCGCAGGATGGGCACGGGCAGGCGCGCGCTGGCGCGCATCACGCGTTGCTGCAGACGAACGGCCGCGCTCATGGACTCGACGGTCGAGTCTACTCGGAGTTCGGAGCGAGGCGACGGCGCGTGGTCAGGATCTCCTGCGGCAAGGCGACGCCCTTGAGCGCGTGCGCGCCGAGCGAGATCACGTCGTCGGGCATGTCGGGCGCGGCGGCGGTGCCCAGCGCGCCGACGAAGGCCGCGGTCATGAGCAGTGGCTCACCGATCGTCTTGCACATCGCCTCCACGCGACAGACCTCGTTGACCGACGCGCCGATCACGGTGAAGTCGAGGCGCTCGCGACCGCCGATGTTGCCGTAGAACACCCTGCCGGTATGAAGCGCGATCCCCAGCTCGATCTTCCCGGCCGCGCTCGACGACCAGCCGTCGATGCGCGCGAGCACCGCGAGCGCGGCGGCGAGGGCGCGCCGGCAGGCGTCGGCGGGGCCGTGCGGGCCGATGGGGAAGACCGCCAGCGTCGCGTCGCCGATGAACTTGAGGATCTCGCCGCCGTGCTCCGTGATCGGCGTGGCGACGTGCTCGAAGTAGCGATCGAGCACGCCGACCACCGCGCGCGCGGGGAGGCGGTCGCTGATCGTGGTGAAGCCGCGCATGTCGCAGAACCAGAGCGCGGCGTCGATCTCCGTGCCCGAGCCGCGGCGGAACTCGCCGTCGAACACCCGGCGCGCGGCGTTCTGACCGAGGTAGACCTCCAGCAGCGAGTGGGTCGCGAAGCGCGCGCCGGCGAGCTGCACGTGCAGCGCGAGCAGCGGCGTCACCGCGGTCAGGAGCTCGAGCTGCTCGTCGGCGAAGCCCGCCGCCCGGCGCGTGGCGAAGCTGATCCAGGGGCCGTGCACGCGTCCCTGATCGAGCGCCGCCATCAGGTAGTCGGTCGCGCCGGCGTCGGCCATCTTCGCGAGCATCGCGAACTCGCTCCGCGCCGGCTCGACCGCGATGCGCCGCCGCAGCGTCCGCGCTCCCTGCGCGTGCAGCGCCTCCGCCGGGGTCCCGACGTAGTCGGTCGTCTGTGACGTGTCGTGGGAGCGGCGCACGACGCGGGCGCCGCCGGCCGGGTCCCACACGACCTGGTGGCCCCAGAGCTCGGGGTGCTTGGTCGGGATCCAGATGCTCACGCGGTGCAGGTCGAGATCGGCGCCGGCGAGCCGCGCGACCAGGCCGTCGAGGAGCTCGTGGACCTCGAGCTCGCTGGTCGCCGGCGCGAGCAGCCAGTCGGTCAGCGCGGCGCGGCACTCACGCATCGCGCTTCCGCGGCGCCGGCAGCGCGTCGGCGAAGCGCGCGTCCTGCTTCCAGCCCGGCACCGGCGGCTCCTCGCCCGCGCGGGGCACGTACGGCGACGCGGAGACTCGCTCCATGGTGTGAATGTACCGCGGGCAGTTGGGGAACACGCGATCGACGGCGACGCGCACGAGGAGCTGTGCGCCGGGCATCTCGGCGAGGAGCGGGTCGTCGAGGTCGAGCCGCGCGCGGCCGTGGATGCGCAGCCGGCGCGGTCGCGCCCAGTCGATGAAGAGGAGCGCGACCGGCGCGTGCACGGCGACGTTGCCGAGCGAGCGGAACTGGCCGTTGCCGTCGTAGTCGGGCCAGGCGAGCTCGCCGGGGGCGAGCACGCGCACGAAGCCGGGAGCGCCGCCCTTGTACGAGCAGTCGGGGTTGCCGTCGGGATCGGCGGTCGCGAGGAAGAACATGTCGGCGCTCTCGACGAACGCGCGATCGCCGTCGGTGAGCGCGCCGCGGTACGTGTGTTGCTCGAGCCGGTCGGCGACGCGGCGCGAGTCGAAGTGGTCCTGGAGCCGGCGGTGGCCCTCGTGATAGGCGCTCATGCACGTCCTTTCCGCGTCAGGCGTTCGACGGACACCAGCTCGGGCCGCGGCGAGCGGGCGACGCGATCGAGCTCCGTCGATCCGCACACGAGGCACGCGCCGTTCAGCACGATCTCGTGGAGGCAATGGCCGCACGCGACGCAGACCCCTTCCTGGCGCACGGCGTGCGGACACGTCGCGACGTTTCCGGTCGGCCCGGAGGGTGAGGTCACGCTTCACCATGGCACGACCGCCCGGCGGACGGTGTATCAACGGTGCATGTCCGTCGATCACCTGTCCACGAGAGAGGGGTACGACCGCTGGGCCGAGGTCTACGACACCGACGGCAACCCGCTCATCGCGCTGGAGGAACCCGAGGTCGACCGCCTGCTCGGCGACGTCGCCGGGCTCGCCGTCGCCGACATCGGCACGGGCACCGGACGCCATGCCATCCGCCTCGCCGACGCGGGCGCGCGCGTCACCGCCGTCGACTTCTCCGAGCAGATGCTCGCCCGCGCCCGCGCCAAGGCCGGCGCGCGCGACATCACCTTCGTCTGTCACGACCTGACCCACGGACTGCCCATGGTCGACGCGTCGTTCGATCGCGTCGTGTGCGGGCTGGTCGTCGACCACATCGCGGATCTGGCCGGGCTGTTCGGCGAGCTGAAGCGGATCGCACGACCCGATGGGATCATCGCGGTCTCGGTCATGCACCCGGCGATGATGCTGAAGGGCGTGCAGGCGCGCTTCACCGATCCGGCGACCGGGCGCGAGACGCGGCCGGCGTCGCACCCGAACCAGCTCAGCGACTACGTGCGCGCCGCGGTGACCGCCGGCCTCTCCATCGCGCACATCTCCGAGCACGCGGTCGACGTCGCGCTGGCGGCGCGCCTGCCGCGCGCGCACAAGTATCTCGGCTGGCCCATGCTGTTCCTCCTCGGGCTGCGTCCATGAGCGAGGATGGCCCGCCTTCGCTCGACGCGCCGCCGACGCGGTCGCCGCGCATCGCGCGCCTGGGCGAGCTCGCGCGCGGCGGCATGTCGTGGGTCCACCGCGTGCGCGACCGGTTGCTCGAGCGCGACCTCGCGCTGAAGGTGCTCGACCCGTCGGTCGAGCACCCGCGGATCCACGATCGGTTCCTGCGCGAGGCGCAGGTGCTGGCCCAGCTCGATCACCCGCACATCGTGCCGCTCTACGAGCTCGCCACCGACGACGCCGGCACGCCGTGCTTCACCATGAAGCTCGTCGAGGGCCAGACCCTCACCGAGGTCGTCCAGGCGCAGGACCTGCTCGCCGATCCGCGCGGCCTCTTGCATGCGCTGGACATCCTGCTCAAGGTCTGCGACGCGCTGGCGTTCGCCCACGGCCGCGGCGTCGTCCACCGCGACGTGAAGCCCGACAACGTGATGGTCGGCTCGCACGGCCAGGTCTACCTGATGGACTGGGGGGTGGTGCGGCTCCTCTCCGACGAGCAGCTGGCGAGGTCCGGCGTCCCGCGGGCGCGTGCCGTGCGCTGCGATCGCGGGCTCGAGGGCGACGGCCCCGAGGGCATCGTCGGCACCACCGCGTACATGGCGCTCGAGCAGGCCTGGGGCCACGACGAGGACATCGACGAACGCACCGACGTCTACGGCGTGGGCGGGCTCCTCTACTTCATCCTCACCGGGCGCGCGCCGCACGCCGCCGGCGGCGACTTGCTCGCCGAGCTCGAGCTGGCGCGCGTCGGCTACATCAGGCCGCCGCAGGAGGTCGTGCCCCAGCGCGCGCTGCCGCGCGGCCTCTGCAACGTCGCCATGCGCGCGCTGGCGGCGCAGCGCGACCGGCGCTTCCCCACGATCGCGGCGCTCCGCGACGAGCTCGAGCGCTTCCTGCGCGGCGGCGCCTTCGAGAGCCGGCGCTTCCCGGCGGGCAGCGTCATCGTCCGCGAGCAGGAGCCGGGCGACGCCGCGTACATCATCGCGCAGGGGCGCTGCGAGGCCTCGAAGATCGAATCCGGCCGCAAGATCAACCTGCGCACGATGGGCCCGGGCGAGCTCTTCGGGGAGACCGCGATCCTGACCGGCGCCCCACGGACCGCGACGGTGACGGCGCTCGACGACGTCACGGTGCTCGCGATCTCGCGCGAGGCGCTCGAACAGTGGGTCGAGCTCGACTCGTGGATGGGCACGCTGGTGCGGAGCCTGGCCGAGCGCTTCCGCGAGGCCGACGCGGCGCTCACCGACCAGCGCAAGCGTTCCCTCGAGCTCCACGTCCGCGCCGAGCTCCTCGCCGCCGTCGCCCGCACCGGCCGCGCGGCCTGGAAGCCGCTGTGCGCCCGCCTGTGCGAGGAGACGCGGCTCACCGAGCTCGACCTCCTCGCCATCGCCACCACCTCCGACGACCTCTCCCTCGACGCGGCGACCGACGTCCTCCGTCTGTCCCGTGCGCGGTAGCTCGCAGCGAGCTCAGGCCGGCGCGAGGTCGGCCCAGAGCACGGCGAGGTCGAGCTCGACCGCGTCGAACGGCTCGGCGCGCACCCTGTCGTCGTCCTTGTGGACCGCGACGGTGAGCCAGTGAGCGTCCTGGCGGCGCAGCACCTCGAGCGTGCGCGAGAGCGGGTTGACGAGCCACGCGTGCGGGACGCCGGCCGCTGCGTAGATGGCGAGCTTCTCGGCGCGGTCGGACTTCTCGGTCGACGGCGAGAGGACCTCGCACAGCCAGTCGGGCGCGAGCTCGAAGTACGCGACGTTCGCGACCGCCGGCATCCGTTCGCGCCGCCATCCGGCGAGATCGGGCACGACGATCTCTGGACCGAGGTGCAGCTCGGGCTCGCCGAGGATGAGCCAGCCGCCCGGTCCGCCGCGCCCGCGGTGGAACGGCTGGCCGAGCTCGCCGCCGAGCATCGTCGCGACGAGCGCGTGGGGGCCGGCGGGTCGTGGTGAGAGACGCAGCTCGCCGCCGATGATCTCCGCGACCATGTGGCGCGGCGCCGCCAGCACGTCCTCGTACGTGGCGCGGCGGCGGATCGGGGCGACCATGGCCCCGATTGTACCGCGGGACCCTCAGCGCAGCTTGCCGAGGAGGTCCTTGGCCTTCGCCACCGCGCCCGAGCCGTAGAGCTGCTTGATCATCCCGCGCATGCGGTCGGCGGCGTTCTTGGGCACGCGGAAGCTCATCATGTTCATGGGCAGGTTGAAGACCTGCTCGGCGGTCGCCTTGGTGCGGGTGAACTCGCGGATGCCGTGGTCGCCGTGGATGCGGCCGAAGCCCGACTCGCCGACGCCGCCGAAGGGTAGCGCCGTGATCGCCGAGAACGCCATCACCGAGTTCACCGACGTCATGCCGGCCTTGATGCGATCGGCCAGCTCGCGCGCGCGCTTGCCGAACACCGCCGAGCCGAGGCCGAACGGCGTCTCGTTGGCGCGGCGCAGCGCCTCCTCGGTCGACTTCACCTTGACGATCGGGATGACCGGGCCGAAGGTCTCGTCCTTCATCACCTTCATGTCGTCGGTGACGTCGACCAGCACCGTCGGCTGGATGAAGTTGCCGGCGATCGCATCGGCGCCGCCGGTCAGCGCGCGCGCGCCGCGGCGCACGGCGTCCTCGAGGTGGTCCTTCACGATCCCGACCTGCTGCGGGCTGGTCATGGCGCCCAGGTGGCCGTCGTCGCCGCCCACCTTCACCTTGCCGACCTCCGCCACCACCTTGTCGACGAAGCGATCGTAGATCGGCTCGGCGACGTAGATGCGCTCGATCGAGATGCACGCCTGGCCGGTGTTGGTCAGGGCGCCGAACACCGCGGCCTCCGCTGCCGCGTCGACGTCCGCGTCCTCGGCGACGATCATCGGATCCTTGCCGCCCAGCTCCATGAGCACCGGCGTCAGCGTCTCGGCGCACGCCGCCATCACCCGCTTGCCGGTCGCGGTCGAGCCCGTGAACGCGAGCTTGTCGACGCCGGCCTTGCACAGCGCCGCGCCCGTCGGCCCGGCGCCGGTCACGACCTGGAGCACGTCGGGGATCGACAGCGAGCGCGCGGCGAGCTCGACCATCTTCACGCCGACCAGCGGCGTCAGCTCCGACGGCTTGAACACCACGGCGTTGCCGGCGGCGAGCGCGTAGGCGATCGAGCCCATCGGCGTGAAGATCGGGTAGTTCCACGGGCCGATGACGCCGACCACGCCGAGCGGGTGGTAGCTCACCGTCGCGCGGAAGTTGGCCAGGAGGCCGACCGACACCTTCTCCGTGCGCAGCGCCTTGGCCGCGCGGTGCGCCGCGTGATCGAGGTGCGACAGCGCCATGAAGACCTCCATGAGGCCGTCGAGCAGCGGCTTGCCGTTCTCGCGGTGGATGAGCTCGGCGAGCTCGTCGGCGGCCTCGGCCAGCGCCTTGCGCCAGCGCACGAGCTCCTGCTCGCGCTCGGCGAAGGTGAGCAGGCCCCACGACGTGGCCGCGACGCGCGCGCGCGCCACCGCGGCCTGCACCTCGGCGGCCGATTGCACCGGCACCTCGCCGAGCACCTCGCCGGTGGCCGGCGAGAGGCTCTTCAGCATCTCGGTGCGCGGCGGCGGCGGCGGCGACGAAGACGGGCCCGAAGGCGGAACGGTGGTGACGGCCATGGTGTCCTCCTGGCCGCCAAGCTACCCCGATTCCGGTCGGGCCGCGCTGGTTCTCGCTTTCGCGAACCTACTTCAGGGCGACTTGCCCATGCCGGCCATGCCCGTCGCCATGTTGACGACCGACATGATCTCGGCCTCGGTGAGCTGGATGCCCATCTTGATCGACGCCTTGTCGTGCGTGACGGTGATCGACTTGGCCGCCTTGGTCATCCCGAACTGCGTCATCATGCCGGTCACCTGCGCGAGCTGACCCTGGATCAACGCCACGGCCTTCTTCGCGCCGTCCTCGTTGTTGGACTCGATGCGCGCCGCGAGCGCGAGGTCGGCGGTGAAGTTGGCGCCCGCCGAGATGCTGTTGGCGGTGAGCCCTTCCGCGCTCATGTCCTTCTTCGCCTTGTCGGGGACGAGGACGGTGAGCCAGAGGTCCGCGGTCGTGTCGGTGACGGCGAGGGCGCCGCGCATCTTCTTGGCCTTGCCCGACGCGGCGAGGCTCTTGCCCTTGGCCTTGCCCTGCGCGAGGTCGACCTGGAGCTTCATCTTGCCCTTCTTGGTGAAGAACAGCCGGTCGCCCACGAACGCGGCGTCGGTGTCGTCCTTGGAGTAGATGGTCACGCCCTTGTAGGTCGAGGCGGCCGCGCCCGGCATCGAGCTGAGCTTCTCCTTGGGCAGCCGGCCCTCGATGATGATGACCATGCTGCCGGCCTTGTCCATGTCGTCGAAGTCCTTCACGCCGCCGGCGGCGAAGGCGACGGTGTCGACGTCCTTCATCGGATCGATCCCGATCTCCGCCATCTTCTGCTTGGCGTCGGGCTGCAGCGCCATGAGCTTGTCGAAGCCCTTCTTGAGCAGCGTCGAGTCGCGCGAGTCGGCGACGTCGAAGACGATGACCATCTGCGTGTCCTGCGACATCAGGCCGTAGAGGTTGGTGCCGTCGCCGGCGAGCGCCGGGGCGGCGGTGGCGCACAGCGCGAGGCCGAGCGCGGACATGCTGAGGGCGAGACGGGCCGGACGGGGCAGACGAGAGCGATGCGTGATCATGGTTCCTCCCGGCGAGTGGATCGCCGCATGGGATAGAGCCTCGAGGCCGAAGATCGACGGACGAGGTCCCCCAGGTATTCGCCAGCTTCGTATACTCGAACGGTGACGCCGCCGCCACCGTGGCCTGTGGGCACCGGGTCGAGACGCAAGTTCGCGATCTCCGCCGGACTCCGGGGGGGATGATGCCGGTCCCGGCGCCCCTGACCTCCGGCATCGTGATCGACGGACGCTACGAGATCGTGCGTCCGCTCGGCGCCGGCGGCATGGGCGAGGTGTACGCCGTGCGGCGCAAGAGCCTCGGCGACGAGGCCGCGCTCAAGCGACTCCTGCCGCACCAGGACTCGCCCAGCAACCGCGCGCGCTTCGCGACCGAGGCCCAGGCGGCGGCGCACATCCGCCACCCCAACGTCATCCAGGTGTTCGACTACGGCGAGGACCCCGCGGTCGGCCCCTACCTCGTGATGGAGAAGCTCGACGGGCCGACGCTGGCCGAGGAGCTCGCCCAGGGCCCGCTCGCGCTCGGGCGCGCGCTGTGGATCTTCTCGTCGGTGTGCGCCGCGGTCGAGGCCGGTCACCGGCGCGGCATCGTCCACCGCGACCTCAAGCCGGCCAACGTGATCATCGCGCCGACCGACGACGGGCGGCAGGTGGTGAAGGTGCTCGACTTCGGGCTCGCGGTCGACCTGCGGCTGCCCGAGCGCGACATCACGACGCCGGGCGCGGTCGTGGGAACCGTGGCGTACATGGCGCCGGAGCAGACCGAGGGCAGCCCGGCGTCGGCGCGCTCCGACGTGTTCGCGCTCGGCATCATGCTCTACGAGATGGTGAGCGGCCGGCTGCCGTTCGAGGGGAAGAGCTCGCTCGACACGCTGATGGCGATCAACGGCGGGCGCTACCGGCCGGTGAAGGAGCTGGTGCCCGACGTGAGCGCGGGCGTGATCGAGGCGATCGACGGCGCGCTGGCGCGCGATCCGGGCGCGCGGCCCGAGAGCCCGGAGCGCCTCGCGCAGCTCGCGGCGGCCGGCCTGGCGGTCGCGCCGCCGGCGGCGCGGCCGTACGGGCCCACGCGATCGCGGCCCATGCCCGCGGTGCGCGCGTCGCGCGTGGCGCACCCGACGCGCGACGACGACACGGAGCGGGCGCTGCCGCTGTACGCGCGCTTCGTCGGCCGCACGGCGCAGCTGGCGCGGCTCGACGACGCGTTCGCGGCGGCGCTGGCGGGCCGTCCGCCGCTCGTGCTGGTGACCGGCGACGCCGGCGTCGGCAAGTCGCGGCTGGTCGAGCGCTTCGCGGCCGAGGCGCGCGAGCGCGGCGCGCTGGCGCTCACCGGGCGCTTCTTCGACTACACCGCGAGTCGACCGCCGCCGCTCGAGACGTTCGTGACGATGCTCGAGGCGTGCGGCCCGGCGGGCGAGCAGGCGGCGACGCAGGTGCAGGACAGCCTCGACGCGGCCGGCGACGACGCGCGGTGGAACGCGTTCGCGACGATCGCCGACGCCCTCGCGGGCCAGGCGGCGTCGCGCCCGCTGGTCCTGACGCTCGAGGATCTGCAGTGGGCGTCGCGGGTCGATCTCGACCTGATCGATCACCTGCACCGCAGCCTGGGGCCGCGCGCCACGCTGATCGTGGCCACCACGCGCGACGCGGTGTCGGCCGACGTGACCATGTGGCGGGCGCGGCGGACGAGCGCGATCACCGAGCTCCCGGTGGCGCCGTTCGACGAGCACGAGCTGCGCGAGTGGCTCGAGGTGGTGTTCAAGGGCATCCGGCTCGGGCCGATCGAGGCGCGCCGCCTCCTGCGCACCACCAGCGGGAATCCCTTCGCCCTCGTCGAGATCACGCGGCACCTGCAGTCGCGCGGCGAGCTGGTGCGCGACGACGCGGGCTGGCGCCTGCGCGGCCTCTCGTCGGTGGAGCTGCCCGACAGCGTCGCGGCGGTCGTGCGCGTGCGGCTCGGCGAGCTGACGCCCGCGCACCGGACCGTGCTCGAGACCGCGGCCGTGCTCGGCGACGAGTTCCGCGCGGCGACGCTGGCCGCGGCCTGCGGCGCCGACGAGCGGACCCTCGACGACGCGCTCGACGCCGGCTTCGCGCTGCGGCTCCTCACCGACGACGGTGTCAGCGCGGGCAACGACTACCGGTTCACGACGTCGCTCGTGCGCCAGGTGCTGTACGACGAGCTGCCGGCGCGGGCGCGGCGGCGCACGCACCGCGAGGTCGCGCGCGCGCTCGCCGAGATCTACGGCACCGCCGACGACCGCTTCGCCCACATCTTCGGCTACCACCACCACGCCGTCGGCTCGTGGCCGGAGGCGCTCGAGGCGAACGTGCGCGCCGCGGGCGAGGGCCTGGCGCGCGGCGATCTCGACATGGCGCAGGCGGCGATCGCGCGCGCCGACGAGGCGGCGCGCCAGCTGACGGCGGGGAGCACGCCGCCGCCGCCGGCGCTGGTGGCGCGGCTCGACTACCGGGCCGGCGCCCTCGCCGTCCTGATCGGCGAGCTCGAGGTGGCGTGCGAGCGCCTCGAGCGCGCGATCACCGGGGGCGCCGCGGAGCGTCTGGCCGAGCTCGCGATCGACGCGCGCATCGAGCTGGCGCGTGCGCTCATGGCGCGCGGCGATCTGGCGCGCGCGGTGGCGGAGGCGTCGCACGCCGCCGAGGACGCGACCACCGCCGACGATCCGGCGCGGGCCCTGGCGGCGCGCGTGATGGCGGCCGAGGCCCGCAACCGCGCCGGCGCGATCGACGCGGCCGGGCTCGACGCGCTGGTCGCGGCGTGTGAAGGCGCGCCGGCGCCGCTCCGCGCGCGCGCGCTGCTCGTGCGTGCGTGGCAGCGGCTCAAGGCCGGCGGCTTCGCGGCCGCGGAGGCGGACGCCGTCCTGGCCGGCGACCTGGCGCGTGGCGCGGGGCGGATGGAGCTCGTGCTGCGCGCGATCTCGACGCAGTCGGCGGTGCGCAGCGAGGCGGGCGACAACGCAGGCTCGATGGCCGCGTCGCAGGAGGCGCTGGTGATGTCGCGCCGTCTCGGCGACCGCCGGCGCGAGGGCATCTGCCTGGCCAACCTCGGCGAGGGCTGGGTCGACCTGGGCGAGCCGCGGCGCGGGCACGAGCACTTCGCGGCGGCGCTCCAGATCTTCGTCGACATCGGTGACCGCGCCTGCGAGGGCGACTGCCGCGTGAACGTCGGGCGCGCGCTGCTCGCGCTCGGACGCGGCGACGAGGCGATCGTGATGCTCGAGCGCGCCGCCGAGATGTGCGCGTCGACGTCGCGCGTGGAGTACGAGGGCATCGCCTACATGCTCCTGGGCGAGGCGCGTGAGCAACGTCGCGAACCGGTCGCCGCGCGCGCGGACTTCGAACGGGCGCTCGACCGGTTCACCCGCATCGACTTCAACCAGCGCTGGCGCGCCGAGCTCGGCCTCGCCCGCACGCTCGCCGCGCTGGGTGACGCGGCCGGCTCGCGCGCCGCCGCCCGTCGCGCCGTGGCGCAGCTCCGCCAGCAGCGCGAGAGCCTGGCGCGCGGCACCGATCCGGCCGCGCTCGAGGCCTCGCTCGCCGAGGCCGACGCCCTCGCCACCGCCGACTGACGAACCCCGCCGCCGTGTGAGCCCGCGCGAGCCGGGATAGGCTCGGGCCGATGCGTGTCCCCGCCGCCTTCCTCCTCGCCGCCGTCGCGTGCGGCGGGCCCAATCCCCCCCGCGCCGCCGTCGCGCCGTCGCCGTCGCCCGCGCCGTCGCTCGCGCCGTCGGCGGCACCGTCGCCCGCGCGTCGCGCGACCTGGACACCCCTCGACGGGACGTTCGTCGCCGAACGGCTGCGCGTCTGGCAGTCGAGCGCGTGCGCGATCGGCGGCGACGGTCGAGTCGCTTGCTGGGGGCAGGTCGAGTACGACGACGACTCGGTCGCCGTCGAGCGACGCCAGGGCATGTCGACGCCGCACGTGCTCGAAGGCGTCGGCGGGGTGATCGACGTCGCCCGGAGCTGGCACTACCTCTGCGTCGCCCAGCGCGCGGGGGCGGGTGACGGCGGCTGCTTCGTCACGATCGGGCTCGATCGCGCGGCGCCGGTCTTCCCCAGCCCCGCGGTCGAGCTGCAGGTCGCCGACGGCGGCATCTGCGCCGTCATGCGCGACGGCCGCGTGGGCTGTGTCGACCACGACGGCGCGTACACCGACGCAGGCGTCCGCGATCTGACCGCGCTCCGCTGCTCCGGCCACGCGTGCTGCGGCGTCTCCGCGGCCGGCGCGGTCGCGTGCTTCGGCGAACGCACGCCCGCGCTGCCCCGGCTCCCGCCGGCGACGGCCGTGGCGTTCTCCGGTGACGAGGGCTGCGTGCGCACGCGCGCCGGCGGCGCCGCATGCTGGGGCGACGGCGCGAAGCCGCTCGCGCGCCCGTCCGGTGTTCGCGACGTCGCGATCGTCGACCACGAGCCCTGCGTCGTGCTCGACGACGGCGGCCTCGCGTGCGCGAGCGGCCGCGTGCCTGCCGCCGAGGCCAAGGTGGTCGCCGCCGACCACGCGTGCGTGCGCTACCGGGACGGCGCGGTCGCGTGCACCGGCACCAACGACCACGGCGAGCTCGGCGACGGCGGCGTCCAGCTCTCGCCGCTCCCGATGCTCGTGCCTCGCGTCGACGAGGTCGTCGAGCTCGACGTGGCGCACGCCGGCGTGTGCGTGGTGCGGCGCGACCGCACGCAGTGGTGCTGGGGCAACGGGCAGCTGCCGACGGCGCTCGGCGTCGCCAACGGCGTGCGCGTCCCGGCGCAGTACCTGGCCTCGTGTCGGGCCACGGCCACCGCGATCCGCTGCGAGATCCCGGGCTACGGCGGCGCCTGGGATCGCGAGACGATCGCGGCCCCGAAGGGCGTGAGGTCGATCAAGGCCGCCGCCATGCACCGCGACGCGTCGCTCTGCCTCGTCGACGCCGCCGGCTCCGTCCACTGCCGGCACGGCATGTCGGAGGGCGGGCTCGACGATCGCTGGGTGCCGCTGGCGTCGCCCGCGCCCGTCGCGGACCTCGCGCCGCTGGGCGTCGGCTTCTGCGCTCGCCACACCGATGGGCGCGCCAGCTGCTTCGTCGATCACCGCTACGACGACGACGACGACTTCCTCGAGGCGCTACCGACCGGCCAGCTCGAGCTGGTCCCCGGGATCGCCGACGCGACGTCCTTGGTCGCCGGGCAGGGCGTCGCCTGCGTGATCACCAGGACCGCCGAGGTGTGGTGCTGGGACGGCGACCGGCGCCAGCCGTGGCAGGTGACGGCGCTGACCGGTGCCACCGCGCTCGGCGCCAACCACCTCCATCACTGCGCGGTGAAGGACGGCGAGGTCTGGTGCTGGGGTGACAACTTCCTCGGCCAGCTCGGCACCGGCGCCGGCGGCGGCCGCATCACGCCCGAGCGCGCGCCGGTCCGGGCGAAGACCTCGTTCCGGGCCGTCAGCGTCGGCACCGGTCGCGATTCGACCTGCGCCCTCGACGATCAGGGCCTGGTCTGGTGCTGGGGCGCCAACACCTACGGCCAGCTCGGCCAGCGTCGCGTCCATCGCGCCGAGGGCTGGTCGCGGGTCGTCGGCCTCGGCCCGCGCTGATCGCTGCGCTACTCGACGCGCTGGATGATGTGGATGCCGAACTGCGTCTTCACGGCGCCGACCTCGCCGACCTTCAGGCGCAGGCCGAGATCCTTGAACGGCTGCACCAGGCCGGCGTCGGGCGTGACGTCGTAACCCTCGCCGCTCGCCGCGGAGCCCGGGTCCTCCGAGAGCTCCTTCATGATCGGCTCGATCTTCTCGCCCTTGGCGAGGCGCGCCATCGTCTTCTTGACCAGCTTGTCGAGCTCGGCGCGCGTGCGCTTCTTGCCGCGCTCGTCGCCGGCGTTGACTTCGGTCCAGCCGAGCAGCACGTGCTTGACCTTGGCCTGCTGCGTGACCGGCTCGCGCTTCAGGATGTCGACCGAGTCGAGCGCGTCGGGCGGCGGCGGCGGCGGCGGCGGTACGCGCTTGATGACGTGCCAGCCGAAGTCGGTGACGACGAGGCCGGCCTCGTCCATGTTCAGGCGCACCGAGAGGGCCTCGAACGGCGGCACCATGCGCCCCGGCTGGACCTCGTAGACGCGGCCGGTGTCCTTCGAGCCCGGGTCCTCCGAGAACTCCTTCATCAGCTTGGCCATGTCCTCGCCGGCGCGAACCCGCTCGAGGAGCTCCTTGGCCAGCTTGTCGGCCGCGGCCTTGTCACGCGCGGCGGCGCGCGGGTCCTGGTTGGGACGCGCCGCCGGCACGCCCTTCCAGCCGAGGAGGATGTGCTGGACGTGCACCCGGTCCTTGGTCGGCGGGCGCGCCAGGATGTCGTTGGAGGCGATCGGGTCCGGCGGCGGTGGCGGCGGCGGCGTGGGTCGCACCATCACGTGGTACCCGAAGCGCGTCTTCACGATGCCGGCCTCGTTCACCTTGAGGCGCAGGGCGAGGTTCTTGAACTCGGGGACGAACGGCGCGTCGGCGCGCACGGTGTACGGATCGCCGCGCAGCGAGCCCGGATCCTCCGAGTGCTGCTTGACGAGCGCGTCGATCTGCGTCGGGTCCTTCTGCAGCTTGCCCAGGATCTCGGTCGCCAGCTTGGCGGCGTCGGCCTGGGTGCGCTTGGCGGCGCGCGGATCAAGGTTGCCGCCGTACGCCTGCGCCAGCTCCGACCAGCCGAGGAGCACGTGCTTGACGTCGACCTCGGGCGTGGTCTCGGTGCGGGCGAGGATGTCCTTGCTGTCGAGGTCGGTCGAGCCGCTCGTGGTCGAGCCGCCGGCCTTGTTCTCGTTCTTGTCAGCGCGCTGGCACGCGGTCGCCAGCGCGACCACCGAGACCAGGGCGAGGAGGGTGCTTCTCATGGCGCGCATCCTACCCGGAATCGCGTCCGCCGCGACGGCGTCGCTACGGTTCCGTGCCCAGCTCGCGCGCGACGTGGGGCAGCTTCGAGAACGCGTCCTTGTCGAGGGCCTTCTCGAGCGCGTCGCCGGCGCGCACCAGACCGCCCTGCACCAGGCGGGAGAGCGTCACGTCCATGGTCTGGTTGCCATCGGCGGCGCCCGACTGCATGAAGCTGCCCATCTGCGCGGTCTTGCCCTCGCGGATGAGCGCGGCCAGCGCCTGGTTGCCGATGAGGATCTCGTGGGCGGCGACGCGGCCGCTGCCGTCGGCGCGACGGAGGAGCTGCTGGGCGACGACGCCGGCGAGCGACTCGGCGAGCAGGCCGCGGATCTGCGGCTGCTGGTCGGCGGGGAAGGCGTTGACGAAGCGATCGATCGTCGCCGCCGCCGAGTTGGTGTGCACGGTGGCGAGGATGAGGACGCCGAAGCTCGCGAGCTGGAGCGCGAGCTTCATGGTCTCGGCGCCGCGGAGCTCGCCGACGAGGATGACGTCCGCGTTCTCGCGGCCGGCCGAGCGGATCGCCTCGAGGAACGACGGGACGTGGACGCCGACCTCCTTGTGGGTGACCAGGCACTGCCGGGGCTCGTGCACGAACTCGACGGGATCCTCGATGGTGAGGATGTGCCCGCGCCGCGTGCGGTTGATGTGGTCGATCATCGCGGCGAGCGTGGTCGACTTGCCCGAGCCGGTCGGGCCGGTGACCAGGACGAGGCCGGCGGTCAGGTCGGTGAGGCGGCGGATCCCGGCGGGCACGTCGAGCTGATCGAGCCCCAGGATCTTGGTCGGGATGGTGCGGAACACCGCGCCGACGCCCGTCGTCTTGCGGAAGTAGTTGGCGCGGAAGCGCGCGGTCTCGCCGTGGGCGTGGGCGAAGTCGAGGTCGTTGTGCTCCGCGAAGTGCGTCCGCTGCGCGGGCGTGAGCAGCTCGTCGGTGAGCGTGGCGATGGTGGCGGCGTCGAGCACGCGCTCGACCGCGGGCTCGAGCTCGCCGCGGACGCGGAGCATCGGCGGATAACCCGGCGACAAGTGCAGGTCGCTCGCGCCGCGCTGGAGGAGCAGGTCGAAGAGCTTGCCGAGCTGTGGGTTGCTGGCGCTCACGGGCGGGCCGGCGCTTTCTTGAGCGTCACCGCGAGCTCCTTCTTGTTCTCGGCGGCGCGCACCGCGACATCCTCGGTGATGCGGCCAGCGCGCACCAGCTCGGTCAGCGAGTCGTCGAGGCGGATCATGCCGAACGAGCGGCCGCGCTGCTGCAGCGAGGTGACCTGGTAGAGCTTGTTGTCACGGATGAGCGCGGCCAGCGGCAGGACGCCGGTGAGGAGCTCGACCGCGGCGACCACGCTCTGGCCGTCGGCCGACGGCAGGAGCCGCTGGGCGACGACGAACTTGAGCGCGGCGGCGAGCGACACGCGCACCTGCTGCTGGTCGTCGGCGGGGAACATGTCGATCAGGCGGTCGAGGGTCTTGGCCGCGGACGGCGTCGACATCGTCGCCAGCACGAGGTGGCCGGTCTCGGCCGCGGTCAGCGCGATCTCGACCGTCTCGCGGTCGCGCAGCTCGCCGATGACGATCACGTCGGGGTCCTCGCGCAAGGACGCCTTGAGCGCGGTCGCGAACGTGCGTGTGTGCGTGCCGACCTCGCGCTGCGAGACCAGCGCCTTGCGCTTGGGATAGAGGATCTCGACCGGGTCCTCGACGGTGAGGATGTGGTGCGCCTTGTTGGCGTTCACCAGCTCCACCAGGGCGGCGAGCGTCGTCGTCTTGCCATGGCCGCTCGGCCCGGCGATGACGACCAGGCCCTGGTGATACGAGGTGACGCGCGCCAGCTCCTTGGGCAAGCCGAGCGATTCGAGCGATCCCGGCGCCTCGGCGATGAGGCGGAAGCTGCCCTTCATGCCCAGGCGCGCGCGCGAGATGTTGGCGCGGAGGCGGCCGCCGCCGTCGACCTCGATCGCGCTGTCGACGTAGCCGCGTTCCTCGAGCCGCGTCTTCTGCGCCTGGTCGAGCAGCGGCAAGAGCAGCGCTTCGACCGCGGGCTCGTCCAGCTTCGCGCCCAGCGACGTGAGCGCGCCGAGGACGCGCGCCTGCGGCTCGCGCTCGGCGGCGAGGTGGAGATCGCTCGCGCCGCGGGCGCGGGCGTCGAGCACGTACTCGGCGAAGCTCGCGCTCGCGCCGTGGGCGCGGCCGCTCTGCGTCGGGCGCTTCACGCGGCCGCGGCTCTGGGTCGGCGGGCGGGCGCGGGTCGAGCGCTTCGCCCGCTGCGCCCGCGTGAGCCGCACCATGAGCTCGGCGCCGAGCGGCTGCACCTCGACGGCGACGGCGTGCTCGCCGACGGGGACGACGGGGGCGCTGCCGATGCCGGCGTCGACCATCGCGGCGATCGGCGTCCCGGCCACGAGCGTCGCGAGCTGTGCCCGTGTGACGTCGGCCTTGCTCACCGCCGTGTACGCGCCGCTCTGGCGCACCGCGATCGGCCGGCCCGACGCGATCACGACCTCGTCGATGTCATCGCGGGTGAGGAGCGCGACCAGCTTGGCCAGTTGGGACACGAGCCGCGAGCCTATCGCAGCGCGACCGCTGGCGTCAGGTCACGCCGGGGTACTCGTGCGCGCGCGCAGGGTGGTGATCGCCGCCGCCAGCGCGACGACGATGCCGGCGCCGAACAGCCAGACGCCGCGCCCGGTCTCGATGCCGGGCACGTCGGGGCGCTGCGAGACGAACACGGCGCCGGCGGCGATCGCGGTCATCGTCGCCACCACGGTCACGCCTGCGGCCAGGCGGCCGGCGCTGCGCGCGGCGAGCGCGCCCGCGAGCGCGACCAGCACGAGCGAGGCGACGAGGCCCGCGGCCCAGGTCGCCGTCCCCGCGCGCTCCCAGAGCTCGGTGCCGCTCGCCCACGCGAGCGAGCCGCTCTCGCACTTGCCGTCGAAGCAGCGCTGCGTCGACACCGGGCCGACGCCGACCTCGCCGATCGTCCACCAGCGGCCGCCGTGGACAGCGTACGAGAAACAGATGGCCCCCAGGATGCAGGCGGCGATGGTAGTCAAACGTCGGTTACGGCTCACAGCGAGATTCTTGCCATGGACGGTTGATCGCGACCGATTTGACGTCAAAAAATCGACGCGATGGCCGTACGTCCGTGGATCCTCGCCGGCGCCCTCTGGGCGGCCATCGCGTCACCACCCGTGGCGGAGACCGCAACCGCCGGAGCTCCCTGGCCCGACTCGTGGGAGACGGCCACCTGGAGCGAGCTCGCCTCGTACGGCCGCGGCGTCAGCGCGCGGGCGTCGGCCTGGCTCGGACAGGTCCCGGAGCTCGCCACCACGGCCGGAGCGCGCTTCCAGTTGCGCGTGCGCGACGCCGCGCTCGAGACGCAGTGGATGATCGCGCGGATCGTCCCGTTCGCGCCGGTCACCCCGGATCTCACGCCGCTCGTCGCGTCGCCGGTGCCGGGCGTCGAGAGCTCGGGGTTCGGCTGGCGCCGCGATCCGATGAACAAGCGCGCCAAGTTCCACAAGGGCACCGACTTCCGCGCCGATCGCGGCACGCCGGTCTACGCCGCCGGTCCCGGCCTGGTCGCGTTCACGGGCCGGCAGCGCGGCTACGGCAAGGTCATCTACATCGATCACGGCGGCGGGCTGGCCACGCGCTACGCGCACCTCCATCGCGTCGAGATCGAGCCGGGCACGCCCATCCTCGCAGGGATGCGCATCGGTCAGGTCGGCTCGACGGGCCGCACCACGGGCCCACACCTCCACTTCGAGGTGCGCATCGAGGGTCGCGCGGTCGATCCGACGCTCGCCATGAAGATCGCGGGGCTGCAGCGCACCGATCCGCCGGCGGCGCGGCTCGCCGCGCTCGAGCTCGATCCCGAGCGTCAGCACCAGCAGGTCGATCGCCACGATCCGGCGCGGCCGCGCGCCATCGCGGGCAAGCGTCCGGAGCGCCGTGGCGCGCCGAGGCGTGATCGCGCGCTCTGGTAGGCCGCGCGGCGTCAGCTGACCGAGCGCATGGGCGGCTGGGCGGCGTCGAAGCAGCG
>ERZ761607.1973-NODE-1973-length-23606-cov-5.867267_pt1 | contig 23606 bp, 21 predicted proteins | sample MGYA00511164_ERZ761607 | MGnify/ENA primary metagenome ERZ761607 (study PRJEB28899, sample SAMN02445080) | bioreactor sludge metagenome | biome: EBPR sludge | place: Australia: Brisbane, Thorneside Wastewater Treatment Plant | collected 2011-06-22 ... | reverse complement strand
CCGGACGGTGGTTGAGCCCGGAGGCGCGCCAGCGCCGACGGTGTCGAAACCTCCTCGGACTGCGTGCGGGCTCCGACCCGGCCTAGCCCAGCGTCTCGACGTCCACGCCGAGCTCCACCGCGAGCTGGGCAGCCACCCAGTTGCGCAACTGCTCGCGGGTCACCGTGCGGTGCACCACCGCGGCGACCGAGAGGCCGTCGACCAGTGCGGACAGGCGGGCCACCGTGGCCTCCGGATCCGGGCAGGTGAAGTCGCCGCTGGCGACGCCGTCGTCGACCACACTGCGCAAGATGTCCTGCCACTGGTGGTCGAGACGCTTGAGGACCTTGCGGATGTTCGGGTCACGCTGGGCCACCGCCCACGCGTCGATCCAGATCCGCCAACCCGTGGCCCGGCCCGTCGGCCCGTAGAGCCGCAGCACCCGGCGCAGCCGGTCCACCGGGTCGGTGCCGTTGGCCGCCCGCTCCAGCCTGCGCAGGTCACGCTCCACCGCGTGGGCGAACGCCTCGGCGACCAGGTCGTCCTTGGTGCCGAAGTGGTAGAAGACCAGCGCCGGGCTCACGTCGAGCGCCACAGCCACATCGGCGACCCGGGTCGAGGCGAGGCCCAGCTTGTCGAGCAGCTCGACCGTCGTCGTGAGGATCTCCTCGCGGCGTACCTCCACCGACCGACGCGCCCTGCCTGCCATGGCGCAGACACTAGGCCGTGCCCTAGATGGGAGACGACATGACCAACGTCCGCGACCTCGCACCCACGGAGGGACGCGAGCTGGTACAGATGCTCCCGGCCGAGGCCTACACCTCCGAGGAGGTGCTCGACTGGGAGCGCCGGCACCTGTTCGCGGGGGGCTGGACCTGCCTGGGCCGGGTCGCCGACCTGTTCCCGCCCGAGAGCGGATTGACCCAACGCGCGGTCATGGTCGGCGACATCTCGTGCCTGGTCGCGCAAGACGCCGGTGGCGAGCTGCGGATGTTCGCCAACACCTGCCGCCACCGCGGCCACGAGCTGCTTTCCGAGGGCGGCACCTCGGCGAAGCGCACCGTGATGTGCCCCTACCACGCATGGACCTACGACCTGACCGGGCGGCTCAAGGGCGCACCGGGTTTCCGTGAGGTCGAGTCGTTCTCGACGGAGGAGCACGGCCTGGTCGAGCTGCCGCTCGAGGTGTGGAACGGCTGGGTCTTCGCGCACGCGCGCTCCCCGCTCGGGGCGCCGGAGGTGCCGCCGTTCGAGAAGTACGTCGGCGAGCTGGCCACGCTGCTCGCGCCGTACGACATCGCGAACCTCGTCGTGGCCGACCGGCACTCCTACGAGGTGGCGGCCAACTGGAAGGTGATCGCGGAGAACTACCACGAGTGCTACCACTGCCCGCTGATCCACCCGGAGCTGTGCGAGGTGACTCCCCCGGACTCCGGCGAGAACTACGACCTCCCGGGCGCCTGGATCGGCGGCGGGATGGTGCTGCGCGAGGGGATGCAGACCATGTCGCTGGACGGGAAGCTGGCTGCCACCCCGCTGCCGGGGGTGAGCCCCACCGCGGTGGAGTACGTCCACCTGCTGCCCAACGTGCTCGTCTCGGCGCACCCCGACTACGTGATGACGCACCGGATGGTGCCGCTCGCACCGGGCCGGACCTGGGTCGAGTGCTCGTGGCTGACTCTGCCCGACGCAGCGCCGACGGGCGCGCCCGGGGCGGTGGAGTTCTGGGACATCACCAACCGGCAGGACTGGGCCGCGTGCGAGTCGGTCCAACGCGGGCTGGAGTCGCCGCACTTCCGACCCGGTCCGTTCGCGCCGCGCGAGGACGCCGTGGCGCAGCTGGTCTCGATGATCGGCGCGGCGTACCGCTCGGCTGGGTTGACGTCGTGATCCGGCGGGCCGGGCTGCTCCTGACGACCGCGTTGGTCGCGGCGCTCCTGGCCCTTCCGGCTCCGGCGGCACCTGCCGCGCGTGCTGTGGCGGTCACGCTGAAGCCGTGCGGGGTCCTGCCACGGGCCCGCTGCGGCTCCATCGAGCGGCCCTGGGAGCCCGGCAACCCCGCGGCGGGCACGGTGACCGTCGGCTTCGCGTTCGTCCCGGCCCGCGACCGGTCTCGGCCGGCTCTTGGCACCCTGGTGCCGCACGAGGGTGGCCCCGGCTACAGCACGACCGGCAGCGCGACGTCGTACGCCGAGATGTACGGGCCGCTGCTCGATCGCCGCAACCTGCTGCTGGTCGACCAGCGCGGCACCGGCCGCTCCGAACCGATCGACTGCCCGCTGTTGCAGAACTCCGACGTCCCGTACGCCGACGCCGCGGCCGCGTGCGGAGCCCAGCTCGGCGAACGCGCCGACGACTACTCCACCGCCCTCTCGGCCGACGACCTGGCCGCGGTGGTGGACGCACTGGCGCTGGGGCCGGTGGACGTCTACGGCGACTCCTACGGCACCTTCTTCGCCCAGGTCTACGTCGGCCGCCACCTCGACCAGGTGCGGAGCGTGGTGCTCGACAGCGCCTACCCGGCCTACGGCGAGGACGGTTGGTATGCCACCCAGGGGCCCGCGATGCGACGCTCCTTCACAGTGGTATGCCAACGCTCGCCTGGCTGTCGCGCCGCGGGCCGGGCGTTCCTGCCCACCTTGTCGCGGGTCCTGGAGCAGGTGCGCGTCAAGCCGTGGCGCGGGACGGCGTACGACGCGGACGGGCGGCGGATGAAGGTCACCGTCGACGGGCCGGGGCTGACCGCGGTGGCGTACGGCGCGACGTTCACGCCGGCGTTCTACCGCGAACTGACCGCCGCTTTGCGCTCCGGGCTGGCGGGCGATCGCCGCCCCCTGCTGCGCCTGGTCGCCGAGGCGACCGGGGGTGGCACCGACGCCGGGCCGGTGCGCGCGTACAGCGAGGGGCTCGACGCCGCGGTCGCCTGCCACGACTATCCGCAGCTCTACGACATGACCGCGTCACCCGACGTACGACAGGCGCAGTACGCCGCCGCCCTCGACGCGCGGACGGCGTCGGATCCCGACACCTATGGGCCGTTCACCGTCCACGAGTACGCCGACTCCACCTGGCAGATGCTCGACTGGTGCACGCGGTGGCCGGTCGCGCCGGCGAGCAACCGCGCCGGGCCGCCGACGCCGCCGTCCGGTCACTACCCCGAGGTGCCGGTGCTCGTGCTGAGCGGCGAGCTCGACTCGATCACGACCCCGGCCGAGGGCGACCTGGTCACCGCGCAGTTCCCGGGCGCCCGGCACGTGGTGGTCGCCAACAGCTTCCACGTGACCGCCGTCGGCGACACCGACCGGTGCGCGGTGCGGATCGTGCGGTCCTTCGTCGACGCGCCTGCTGCCGGTCTCCCCACGCGCTGCGCCTCCCGCGTGGAGCCGATCCGCGCACTGGGCAGGTTCCCGACGGTGTCGCCCACCACCGCGCGCGGCACCGCCCGCCTGGCCGCCCTGACCGTCGCCGACCTCCAGGACCGGTGGTGGAACAACTACAGCGGCCACGGCGTCGGCCTCCGCGGCGGCACCTGGCGCTACAGCGGTGACCGCGAGGTCCGGTTCCGGCTGCGCGACGTACGCCTCGGCACCCTCCCCGTCTCCGGCCTGGCCGTCTGGGACCGCAACGCCGAGACCATGACCGTCTCCCTCGACCTCCCCACCGGCCACCTCGACGGCTCCTGGGACACCCGCACCCTCCATGCCCGCGCTTCCCTCTCCGGCCACCTCTCCGGCCGTCCTCTCCGGGTCGCCTTCCCGGCCCCCTAAACCGGGATAGTCCGTGACGTTTGTGTGGGTCTAGTCGCATCCTGACCCACACAGGTGTCACGGACTACCCCGGCGTCGGGGCCCCTGTGGAGGACGAAATTAGAAGTCTCGTCGCGTGGGCAGCCTCACGACATGGACAGATCGGAGCGGGAGGCGTTCCACCCGGTGCGGAAGCACCTGGTGATGCCGCGTCCACGCGACCCGTCAGGGCGCAACGGTCCGTCCATCGACGAGACACGTGGACCGAACTGGCGGAGATCGAGCTGGGGGCTGTACGTCCCGGCCTCGGTCGAGCGCAGCGTCGAGCAACGAATCCTCGAGGCTGCCTGCCTGCTGCCAACGTACGGCGGCGTGACGGGATGGGCGGGGCTGTACTGGCAGGGGGCTCGGCGCTGGTTCACCGGTACGACAGGCAGTGGCCTCGATCGACCGGTCAGCCTGGCTGTGGGTGGCTGCGACATCCGGTCCCAGAGCGGCGTACATGTCAGCGCCGAGCGCCTCGACCCACGTGACCTGACCGTCGTGGACGAAGTGGCACTCACCAGCGCTGTTCGGTCGGTGTGCTTCGAGATGCGTTACGCGTCCCACGAGCGGCAAGCAGCCATCGTGCTGAGCATGGCCGCGTATGACGACCTGGTCTCAGTTGACGAGCTGGCTGAGTACGCAGCTCGACACTCGGGTTGGACCGGGATCCCTCGTTGCCGGGCCGCGATCCCTCTCGCTGAGGAGAACTGCTGGTCCCCCACCGAGGTGGAGATGGTCCTGACCTGGCGGCTCGACGCCGAGCTACCGCGGCCACTCTGCAACCAACCCGTGTTCGACAGGAACGGCCGGCATGTCGGCACCCCCGACCTGCTCGATGTCGAGGCCGGAGTCGTCGGGCAGTATGACGGCGCCTTCCACCTCGCCGGCGCCCAGCGGGCGGCCGACGAGCGCGCCGAGGAGCGATATCGCGACCTCGGCCTCGAGTGCTTCACCATGGTCGCCGCCGACCGCGGCGATACCTCGCGAATGGCCGCACGCATGATCGCCGCCCGCAAACGAGGTCTCTGGGAGGCCGAATCCACTCGCCAATGGACCGTCGAGCCACCCTCATGGTGGATACCAACTCACACCGTCGAGCACCGACGGGCCCTTGATAGCGAGCAGCGTCGCCGGCTCCTGCGGTATCGGGCCGCCTGAGCGCTCAGCTCGGGATAGTCCGTGACGGTTGTGTGGGTCGTCGGGGCCTTTCACCCACACATCCGTCACGGACTATCCCGATTTTCAGCGCGGAATGTGCTCCCGCCACTCCCGATGACCGAACGCCTCGTCGCCGTCGAAAGCATCAGTGACGATCACGACGTCGTACCCGTCCACACCGATGTCGACGCGGAGGGTGGAGACGATGCGGAGTTCGATGCCGGGCCAGGTGAGCTCGTAGGTGGTGACGGCGTCGGCCCACTGGGCGAAGGTACGGCGGTCGACACCGACCTCGCCGCGGTAGTCCTCGACGGCGGTGCCGCCATCGGGGATGTCGTACGACGACACGACGTGCGTCGTGGCCGTAGTGGTACGGCGCAGCACGTCCTTCGTGATCGCCCACAGCACCTCCGAGCCGTCCTCGGAGGAGGAGTCGGCGCCGGGGGCGAATACTGGCGGGGCCACGCCGGAGTCGGTCCACAGCGGCAGCTCGAGCGACCCGCCGTGCACGGTGAGGGTGACCGGGCCCGGCGGCGCGATGGTGTTGGGCCAGTCGGCGCCGGCGACCGAGAGCCGCAGCCGGTGCCCGGGGTCGGGGCGGTACGCGCACGCGTCGAGCAGCAGTTGCACGGTCCGGTCGGCCCCGGCGAGGTCGAGGGTGCCGCGGGTGATCAGCGCGGAGGTCCCGTCCGGGAAGACGTCGCAGAGCTTCACCGACAGCGATGCGTACGGCGCGTCGGCGGACACCTCGAGCGTGACCACAGGCTGACCCACGATCAGCGGCTGCGCGTCCCATTCCCACGTGAGCGACCGGGCGTCGTCCTCGCGCTGGTCGCCCGACAGCCCCCAGGGCAGGTGCCCGGCGCAGTCGATCCAGGCGGCGGTGCCGACGTCGGGCTCGACGACGAGCGACCGCTCACCGTCGACCTCCAACGTCTGGCTGTCGGGCCGCGATACAGGCCATGGCCCGGACACCCAGAACCCTTCGTGCAGTTCGAGGTCCGGCTCGGGCACGGTCGAGGTGCGGACGAAGATGTCGGCCCGGTCGGTCCATCCCGAGGTGGCGGAGCCGCGCAGCCAGCGGTCCCACCACGCGACCATCTCGTGGTCGAGGTCGATCCGCGGGCCGGGGATGGCGGTGGCCGGGTCGGCGTGCGCCCACGGCCCGGCCAGCAGCCGCCATGGCGTGCCCGCCTCGCCGAGGCCGGCCACCGTGCGGAAGGTGTTGTTGCGGTAGCCGTCGGCCCAGCCGGCGACGATCATCGTGGGGCACTGGATCCGGTCGTAGCCCACATGCTTCAGCGAGCCGGCCCGCCAGTACGGCCCGTCGCGGTTCTCGCGCAGCCAGGTCAGCAGCCACGGCTCGTTGGTCTCCCACCGGCGCCGCCACTCCGCGCGCCAGTCCCCCAGCCGGTCCGAGGGCCACTGCGCGGGCACGGGCGGCAGCACGCACATCGGCGTCATGTAGTGGCAGTAATCGACGAGGTCGACGAGCCGCAGCGCGTTGCCCCGCCAGTGGACGTCGTCGTTCCACCGGTCGTCGCTGGAGTAGATCGCCACGATCGCCTTGAGCGCGGGCGGCCGTTCGGCGGCGATCTGCAGCGAGTTGAAGCCGGAGTACGACGTGCCGAACATGCCGATGTTCCCGTCGCACCACTCCTGGTCGGCCAGCCAGGCGATCACCGTGCAGAGGTCGGTCCGCTCGACCAGCGGGTACTCGTCGGTCGCGTCGCCTCCCGACGATCCTGTGCCGCGCAGGTCGACCCGGCACACGGCGTACGCGTGCTTGTCGCGCAGCATCCGATACCCCTCGGCGTACGACGAGGTGAGGTCGTCCTTGCGGTAGGGCAACGCTTCGAGCAGGCACGGCTGCGGGGTGGCACCGTCGGGCAGGAAGAGCGTGGCCGCCAACTCCACGCCGTCCGCCATCGGGATCCGGATGGAGTGTTCAGTGCCCACGACCGTGCTCCCTCATCAGTCGGACGACGGTGTCCGGGTCGAGTCCTTCGGAGGTGTTGCCGTCGCGGCCGACCATCGTCGGCGACATCAGCAGCGAGTTGAGCACGGCCTCCTCGGCCGCGTCGACGACCGCCTCGAAGAGGTCGTCGAGGCCGCGCATCGCGAGCCGCCGGCCACCGCCGTCCTCATCGAGGACGGTCCCGTTCCGGTCGGTCCGCGCGGTGGTGGAGACGGCCAGGAAGATCTCGCCACTGCCGTGGTGCGCAGTCGAGCCGGTCCGGGCGAGTCCGAGGCCGATCCGCCGGGCCAGCCGCTCGCAGCCGATCGGATCGACGGGGGCGTCGGTGACCACCACACCGATGCACGAGCCGGCCGGCTTGGGGGGATCCACGTGTTCCGGCAGCAGCCGCCCGACCGGTACGCCGTCCACGGTCAGCCGGTCGCGCTGCCCGAAGTTGGTCATCAGCAGTACGGCGACGGTGTGGCCCCCAGGCGTCACTCGCGACGACGTCCCGATGCCGCCCTTGAAGCCCAGACACGACATCCCGGTCCCGCCGCCGACCGATCCCTCCTCCGGAGGTGACGTACCGCCGCGGGAGGCGAGGGCAGCCTGGTGAGCGGCCTGGACGTCGTCGGGGCTGACCCACATGGTCCGGATGTCATTGAGGAAGGAATCGTCGCACTCGGCCACCACGGGCACGAAGATGTCGTCGACGATCGCGGGGTGCCGCTCGAGCTCGAGCATGAAGGCGGCGTCGTAGACCCGCCCGACCTGGCTGGTCGACGTGAGGTAGACCGGCGACTCGAAGAGCCCCGACTCCTGCAACGACAAGAATCCGGTGCAGTCGCCGAGCCCGTTGAGGACCGCGCCGCCGCCGACGAGCGGTCGGGGGTACGCGTCCTCGTCCAGGAACAGACACGAGACGCCGGTCCGGGCCGTCTCGCGGGTGAGGGTGACATGGCCGAGGCCGACGCCGGCCACGTCGAGGACGGAGTTGGTGGGCCCGGTCGGGAGGCCGCCGATGGTGATCCCGAGGTCGCGCGCACGTGGCATGTGCTCATACTGACCCATGAGTCAGTACGCCGCATCCGTCATCTGGTCGCCGGAGACCCGCCGTCACGACCCCCGGCACGAGGTCTGGGTGGGCGTGCCCACCGAGGGCACCGAACGCGCCAACCGGGTCGACGCGATCCTCGCCGCGCTCCGCGCCGACGGCCATCAGCTCATCGAGTCGACCCGCCAGCCGGACGACGCGCTCCTCGCCGTCCACGATCCCGAGCTGGTGGAGTTCCTCCGGACGGCGGCGGAGCGCTGGGCCGCCGGCCCGTACGACGAGCTCGTCGGTCAGCAGCGGGTCGTGCCGTACCTCTTCCCGACCCCGGCGATGACCGCGGGGCTGCCGACCCGGCCCGCGGTCGCCGTACATGCGGACGCCGGCCGGTTCGTCTACGACACGATGACGCTGGTCGGCCCGGGGACCTGGGAGGCGGCGAGATCGGCCGTCGACTGCGCCGTGCAGGCCGCCGCTCTCGTCGCGGACGGTACGCCGCTCGCCTACGCGCTGTGCCGCCCGCCCGGCCACCACGCCACCCCGGCGGGCTTCGGCGGCTCCTGCTACCTCAACAACGCCGCGGTCGCAGCGGCGACCCTGCGTGCGGCCGGGTCGAGCCGGGTCGGGATCGTCGACATCGACGCCCACCAGGGCAATGGCACCGCCGCGATCTTCTACGACCGCTCCGACGTGCGCTACGGCTCGGTGCACGTCGACCCCGGCGCCGGCTGGTTCCCCCACGTCGTCGGGTACGCCGACGAGACCGGCTCCGGGGCAGGTGCGGGCGCGACCCGCAATCTGCCGCTTTCCGAGGGGACCGGTGACGAGGAGTGGTTGGCGGCGGTGGCCGAGTTGGCCGACTGGGTCGCTGACTGCGATGCACTCGTGGTCTCCCTCGGCGTGGACGCGGCCAAGGACGACCCGGAAAGCCCGCTGCAGGTCACCGCGGACGGCTACCGCGAGGCCGGCCGGCTGCTCGGCGCCACCGGGCTGCCCACGGTCGCCGTACAGGAGGGCGGCTACCACCTCCCGACCCTGGGCGGCCTGGTGGCGGCGTACCTCGCCGGCCACGCGACCGCCTGAGGCCTGACGATTCGTCTGCACATCTCAGCCGAGGACGCCCTGTCGGAGCGCAGACGAATCGCTCCTACCCTGGATGCGTGAAGGTCCTCCTCCTCGAGAACATCCATCCGGTCGCCGTCGAGTCGCTCCAGGCGCGCGGCCACGAGGTCGAGATCCTGGCCGGGTCACTCTCCGAGGACGAGCTCGTGGCCGCGCTCCCGGGCGTCCAGCTGCTCGGGATCCGCTCCAACACCCACCTCACCGCGCGGGCGCTCGACGCGGCCACCGACCTGACGGCGGTCGGCTGCTTCTGCATCGGGACCAACCAGGTCGACCTGGTGGCGGCCGCCGAGCGCGGGATCGCGGTGTTCAACGCGCCTTACTCCAACACCCGCAGCGTGGTCGAGCTCGTCATCGGCGAGATCATCGCGCTGGCCCGCCGGCTCCCGGAGAAGACGCACAAGATGCACCAGGGCGTCTGGGACAAGTCGGCCAAGGGCAGCCACGAGATCCGCGGCCGCACCCTCGGCATCGTGGGCTACGGCAACATCGGCACCCAGCTCTCCAACCTCGCGGAGGCGCTTGGCCTGCGGGTGATCTTCTACGACACCGCCGATCGGCTGGCCCACGGCAACGCCCGCCGGATGCCGACCCTCGACGCGCTCCTCGCCGAGGCCGACGTCGTCTCGCTGCACGTGGACGGCCGGCCCGGCAACGCCGGTCTGTTCGGCGCCGAGCAGTTCGCCCGGATGAAGCCGCGTGCGCTGTTCATCAACGCCTCGCGCGGCATGGTCGTCGACGACGTCGCGCTGCGGGAGAACATCGAGTCGGGCCACCTCGCCGGCGCCGCGCTCGACGTCTTCCCGGTCGAGCCGAAAGCCCAGGGCGACACTTTCGAGTCGGTCCTCCGCGGCCTCGACAACGTCATCCTCACCCCGCACGTCGGCGGCTCGACGCAGGAGGCGCAGGAGGAGATCGGCTGGTTCGTGGCCGGCAAGCTCGCGTCGTTCGTCGCCGAGGGCAGCACCGCACTGTCGGTCAACGTGCCGGCCGTCCAACCGCCGCCGCTCACCGACGGGGTGCGGCTCGCCTACCTTCACGTCAACGTGCCCGGCGTGCTCGCCGAGCTCAACGCCTACCTCGCCGAGCAGGGCGCCAACATCACCGGCCAGTACCTCGCCACTCGCGGCGAGCAGGGGTACGTCGTCACCGACGCCTCCGAGGCGATCAGCGACGCCGCGCTCGACAAGCTGCGCTCGTCCGACCAGACCATCTGGCTGCGCGGCTACACGGCCTGAGCGAGCCCCAGCCGCGCCCGACGTAGTCTCGCGACATGTCCTCGGTGCTCCCCGATGTGCGCGCCCGCCTGGGCGAGGCGCTGTTCCTGCGCGTCGCCGGCCCGGAGGGTCCGAAGCAGCGCGAACGCATCCACTTCCGTCCGGGACCGCGCTGGTTCGAGGCCGGCAGCCCGATCACCCGGGTGCACGGCGACGCGTCGATGTTCGTCGGCGGACTCCGAGCGCTGCTGCTGCAGACCCTGCACCCGGCAGCGATGCGCGCGGTCTCCGAGCACTCCGGCTTCCGCGGTGACATATGGGGCCGGCTCCACCGCACCAGCACCTTCCTGGCGGTCACCACCTTCGGCACGACCGACGATGCGCAGCAGGCGGTCGACGCCGTGCGCCGGATCCACGGACGGGTCGTCGGCACGATGCCCGACGGGACGCCGTACGCCGCCTCCGACCCGCACCTCCTGACGTGGGTGCACGCGGCCGAGACCGACAGCTTCCTGCGGGCCCACCAGGTCTACGGGCGGGCGCCGCTCGACCAGGCGGAGCGCGACCGGTACGTCGCCCAGATCGGCGAGGTGGGCCGGCGCCTCGGCGTCCTCGATCCGCCGACCTCCGAGGCCGAGCTCGAGGCCGTGCTCGCCTCGTATCGGCCCGAACTGGCCGGCACACCCGAGGCCCGCGAGGCGGTGCGCTACGTACTGCTCCGGCCACCGCTGCCGCTGGCCGCGCGGCCGCCGTACGCCGTGCTCGCGGCCGCCGCGGTCGGGCTGATGCCGGCCTGGACCCGGGTCCCGCTCCGGCTGCCCTGGCTGCCGGTGGCCGAGCGCACGGTCGTCCGAGCGCTCGGCGGTGCCGCCACGGGCACCATCAGGTGGGCGATGACCCGCCCCGCTCCCGTCGAGTGACGCGAACGTGCTGATCGCAAGCGGTTGCGGAGAGCACGTTCGCGACGTTCGACGGGGACTTCAGGAGACCGGGGCTGGCCGGCATCTCGGTCTCCTCGTGAGTGGAACACGTTCTCGTTCTTGTCCGGCGACACGCTAGCGGGTTTGATGAGCCCGGTGGACCTCAGTGACAGTTGGCCCTTGCCCGATGCCCCCGAGGTGCGCGATGCCGTCGCCGCTGCCTACGCCGACCCCAGCCGCGGCTACCACGACACCCGGCACCTGAGCGAGGTGCTCGGCCGACTCCACGACCTGGCCTCGAACGGCGTCGCCTTCGACTCGACACCGGTGGTCCTCGCCGCGTGGTTCCACGACGCGGTCTATGACGGCGAGCGCGACGCCGAGGAGCGCTCGGCGGCCTGGGCCGAGGACGCCCTGCCCGCGGTGGTGTCTGCCGACGTGGTCGCCGAGGTGGCCCGCCTGGTCCGGCTCACCGAGACCCACACACCCGATGACGGCGACGTCAACGGCTGCGCGCTGTCTGACGCCGACCTCGGCATCCTGGCCGCGCCCATCGACCGCTACGAGGAGTACGTCGCCGCCGTACGCCGCGAGTACGCCCACCTCGACGACGCGGTCTTCGACGCCGGCCGTGCCGATGTGCTGCGGGCTCTGGCCGCCAAGCCACACCTGTTCCACACCTCCTACGCCCGGCAGCAGTGGGAGCAGGCGGCCCGCGCCAACCTCGAGCGCGAGCTGGCGCGGCTGGGTTGACCACCCTGGCGAGTCTCGGCCCATTTCCGCGGGCGGGGCTGGTCCGAACGGGCTACCGCGCAATGGTCACAGCCGACGCACAGCTAACCCAAAGATCCTCAACCTGAGGGCTGTACGGCGGTGGCGATCGCGGTTTACGGTCCCCGCAAGCGCAGGGGTGCTCTGCGTGCGGGGGTCGGGGGCTCGGCGTCGACAGCGCAACTCGGGACGGGGTGCACATCGTGACGCGCCGACCCGAGCCCCGGAGGGAACATGTCCCGAACCCACACCCGCGTCGTACCCCTGGTGCTGACGGCGATCCTGGCGATCAGCGTCGCCGCACCGACGCCCGCAGAGGCCAAGCCCGGCGGCCGACCGGTCCACGACCGGATCAGTACACCGATCACGGCGGATCCCGGCACCGCCCCGGGACGCCAGGTCGCCACGCTGCCCCTCGGCGATGCAACCCGGGCCCAACTCCGAGCCCAGCGCACGCTCAAGGCCAAGCTCAAGGTGTCCGCGAGGGTGGAGGTCGGCTCCGCTGCGACGTTCAAGACGAAGGGCTCGAAAGCGACCCGAGGTCTCCGCTCGATCAAGCTCTCCTTCGGAGACGGCGCGAAGACCAGGGGCCACAAGCTCACTCTCACCCGCAAGCACTCCTACGCCAAGCCCGGCATCTACCTCGCCAAGCTCGTCGTCAAGGACCAGACCGGCAAGAAAGCGGTCGCGAAGAAGAACGTCCAGGTCGTCGACCGTGCGGCGCCGCCCAACGGATTCGGGGCCCTTCCGCCCGACCCGGCTCAGGACGTGGCGGCCAACCCGGACGCCGCCCCGGGCGCCGGAGCCGGAAGCCCGGCGTCGGTCGACCTGCGCGGCAGCACCGTACCGGTGCAGAACCAGGGCCAGGTCAATTCCTGCGTCTCCTGGACCACGGCATACGCGATGATGGGTTGGTACTACCGGCAGAAGTACGGGCAGTCCGCGGCCTTCGCACCGATGTACGTCTACTCGCAGACCTACAAGGGTCTCGACGCCTACGGAAATCCGAACGGCTCCTACGCCACAGATGCTCTCAACGTCCTCAAGACTCAGGGCGTGGACACGGCGAGCCACTACGGCGCGGGCTGGGCGATGACCTGGAACGTCCAGCCCAACGCCAGCCAGCGCGCCAACGCCGCCAACTACCGGATCAGCGGATCGGACACCATCTTCCGCTACTCCGGGAGCCTGGGCGGCGCGACCGTCGGCACGACCGCCACCGACATCGAGGCGCTCAAGCAACGCCTCGCATCCAACAACCCGGTCGCGATCGCATTCCGGGTGCGCACGGACTTCGCCGGCTACAACACCGGTTGGTACAACGGCAGTGGTGCGCTCACCGGGGGGCTCCACGAGATGCTCGCCGTCGGGTACGACGCCACCGGGCTCTACATCCAGAACTCGTGGGGCACCGGCCACGGTGTCAGCGGCTATGTCTACATGACCTGGGCCGCCGTGCAGCGCGACCTCTACGAGGCGATGTTCGCGCACGGCCTGGTCACGAGCGGCGGTGGCGGGGGTGGCGACGCGGTCAAGCCGACCATCACGTCGTTCTCGAAGCAGTTCGGCGTGGGGTACATCGCCAACAACGCGCAGGCGCCGATGACCTTCACGTGGGGCGGCACGGACAACGTCGGCGTCACCAAGTACGTGCTCTATTACCGCACGGGCGCCAGCGACTGGTACGAACTCGCGATCGCCGACAACGCGACCAGCGCGACGTACAACCTGGCCTTCAACAACAGCTACGAGTTCGCGGTGGCTGCCTACGACGCTGCCGGCAACCTCAGCAACTGGGCGCTCAGCGGGCTGTTCACGCCCGCCAACTACCAGGAGAGCGTCGCGTCGTACACCGCCGGCTGGACGGCCTACGACAGCGCGAACTACATGAACGGGCGCCTGTACGAGACCGGTACCGCCAACGCGTACATGCAGGTGCAGGTCACCGCCACCAACTTCGGGCTGGTCAGCACCAAGGGTTCCGGCGCCGGCCGGGCCTATGTGTACCTCGACGGCGCCTACCAGTTCACGATCGACGCCTACGACGCGAGCACCAGCTACCGACACGTCGTGGCGTGGATGAACTTCGGCAGCTCGAGCACGCACACGATCAGAGTGGTCAACGAAGGCACGTCGGGCAGACCGTACTTCGACATCGACTCGATCCTGTTGAGCTGACGGGATGGCCCCGATTCGTCTGCGGTCTGAAGCGACGCCGGAGGCGGGCTGCGCTCAGACGAATCGGGGCTTGCGGCGACGCAGACCAGCCGCCACCAGCCGCTGCACGAGCTCACGGGAGGAGACCGGCTCGACGCCGCGGGCGAGCACCTCGTCGTACCACTCGGACGGTACGTCGTAGTGGTCGCGGTCGAAGCCGCGCTCGGGGATGCCGAGCTCGCGGGCGAACTCGTGCAGCTCCTCGTAGGAGCTGTCGCTGGCCAGGTGCGACCACATCCGTCCCCGGGACGGGACCGCAGGCGGGTCGATCATCAGCGTCATCAGATCCGCTCCATCGCGTCGTCGAGCAGCAGCCGCCAGGAGCGGGTCAGAGCCGCGTCGACGTAGGCCTTCGAGCTGCCGCCGGGGCGCAGCTGCGGCCCGAGGTGGAACGCGCGTACGCCGGTGCGCACCAGCCACGGCACGTGCTCGGCCCGCAGGCCCGCGCCGGGCATCAGCAGCCGGGCCACCGCGGGGTCGGACTCCGACGTCGCGAGCAGGTCGTCGTACCCGTCCCCCATGCCGCGCGGCGAGCCGGCCGAGCGGACGTTGACCAGCGACGTGCGCTCGGCCAGCGCGAGCAGGCTCCGCCAGGCACGCCGCGGCTCGAGCGTGTCGTCGACCGCGCGGTGGAAGGTCCACGGGACGTTGGGTAGCCGCTGGGCAAGCTGGCTGCAGACCTCGGTGTCGATCTCGAGGTCCGCGTCGAGGAAGCCGAACGACACGCCGGAGGCGCCGACCGCGAGGTAGTCCTCCGCCAAGCCGACCAGCCGGCTCAGCTCGCCCCCGGTGGTCGTCCACGAGTCGCTGAGCCGCAACAGCACGAAGACGGGCAGGTCGGTGTCGCGACAGACCGCCGACACCGTGGTGATCTCCGGTGACCGCTCGCCCGGCGCGGTCAGGTGCAGCCGGTCCGCCCCACCATCCACAGCGCCTGGCACGTCGCGCTCGTGCGCGACCCACACTTCGAGGACCACCCCCATGAGGGCAGCGTAGGGGCAGCGCGCACCTCGAAGGTTCACCACCACCGACACACAATGGGCGGGTGGACACCGTGCCGTTGTTCGATGCGAGGGCTCGCGTCCTCGCCGACCTCCACGCCCGCAACCACGCCACCGCCCAGGCGGTGAGCCTGCTCGAGGACGCCGTCTCGGCCCGCGAGTGGTGGGCCGACCAGTGGCCGGAGGGTCAGGTGTACGTCGCGGGCCTGGTCGCGCAGGACGTGCAGGACGCGCTCTTCGAGACCACCGGCCGCTGGCCGATCTGCCTCAGCTGCCCGGGCCCGGAGCACTCGCTCTACATCCAGCCCGACCTCGGCGGCCCCGACCCCGTCTGGGTCTGCGAGGAGTCCGGGGACGTGGTCGCCCCGCTGGGCGGGCTCGGCGACTGACGGCCGACCCGGTCACAGCGACGGCTGACCGAGGATCAGAAGTCGTGGCCGATCTGCACCCAAAGGGTGTAGCGGTCGGCGCGGAAGACGCTGCGCGAGACCTCGACGACCTTCTCGCCATGGAGCGCACGTCGTGAGTGCCGGAGCACGGCCGCACCGGCCTCGACCTCGAGGTGGGTCGCCTCGTCGTTGTGACACACGTCGGCGTTGATCGAGTCCTCGGCCCAGGTGGGGCGCAGACCGCGCTGCTCGAGCGCGTCGTAGAGGCTGGTGGGCATGCCGCTCTGCAGGAAGCCCGGCAGCAGCACCTCGTTGAGGTAGGCGTCCTCGATGCACATGGGGGCACCGTCGGCGCGGCGCAGCCGCTTCCAGTGGATGACCGGATCGCCCTCCGTGATGTTGAGCGCCCGGGCCACGCCAGGACCGGCCTGCTCGCGCCGGGCGAGGAGCGTGGTCGACTCCGCCAGCAACCCGCGGCGGGCCATCTCCTCGGTGTAGCTCGTGATGGTGCTCGCGGTCCGGCGCGGACGGGCGACGAACGTGCCCTTCCCCGGGATCCGCTCCAACAGCCCCTCGACCACCAGCGCGTCCATCGCCTGGCGCACGGTCATGCGAGCCACGCCGAACTGGGCCACGAGCTCGCGCTCCGACGGAGCCGGGGAGCCCGGGGACATGCCGGAGACGAGCGAGCGCACGTACTCGCGCACTTGGACGTGCTTGAGAGCGCGCCCGTCCTTGATGAGGACCTCCGTCATGCCCGCCAGACTAGACCGGGGCTTGCACCCCCGTCCTCGGAACGGGGAGACCACCCGGGGGCCGATCGGGTAGACCTGCCTAGCCCCCTCGGACCACCCGATCGGACCACTTGGCATCGCCTCTGGGGGCGGGTGACCTGGGTCACTCGGTGGCGATCGCGCGGAGTACGTCGAGCCGGGCCGCGCGGCGGGCCGGGAACACCGCGGCGAGCACGCCGATGACCAGCGACAGCACCAGGAACACCACCAGCTGGCCGAACGGGATGTCGATCCGCTCGAGCCCCTGGTCGCGCAGGGCGTACATCAGGGTGACGCCGAAGGCGATGCCGAGCCCCACGCCGAGGACCGCTCCGAGTACGGCGATCACCACCGACTCGAGCCGGATCATCAACCGCAACTGCCGGCGGCTGACCCCGACCGCCCGCAGCAGCCCGATCTCGCGGGTGCGTTCGATGACCGACAGGGCGAGGGTGTTGACGATCCCGAGGATCGCGATCACCACGGCGAAGATCAGCAGCACGTAGATGATGTAGATGATCCGGTCGATGGGCGCGCGCTGCTCGGCGGCGAAGGCCTGCTCGTCCTTCACCGTCACGACCGGGAGGTCGGCCACCACCGCGTCGAGCCGCTCCTGGAGTGCGGCGCCGGCGGCTCCGTCGGCGGCGAAGACCACGACGTAGTTGTCCTGGTCGGGGAAGCCGGCGCCGAGGAGGGTCGGGACGGTGGTCAGCACCGGCGCGAAGATGAGCGGGTTCTCCTCGAAGACGCCGACCACCTGCCACTGCTGCGGTCCGGTGGGGACGGTCACCTCGAAGGTGTCTCCCGTCGTCAGGTCGTGCTCGTCGGCCCACTCCTTCTCGACCAGCACGGTCTGGTCGGCGAGGTCGGTCGCCCGACCGGAGTGCATGGTGAGGCCGAACCGGTCGATGCTGTCGGCTCCGGTGGCGACCATGGGGGTGCCGTCGCCGCGGAAGAGCCCGTAGCCGAACCGCTCCCGCAGCACCGAGTCGACGCCCTCGGTCTCCGCGATCCGGTCGGTGATGGCCGGTGAGTACCCCTCACCGAAGGCACTGCTGACGATGTAGTCGCCGATGAAGTTCTCCTCCACCGCCTTGTCGACCGACGCCTTCGCGGACGACCCGAGGATGGCCACGGTGAAGGCGAGCGTCAGCCCGATCATCAGCGCGGACGCGGTGGCCGTCGTACGGCGGGGGTTGCGCAAGGAGTTCTGTCCGGCCAACCGGCCGATGGGGCCGAAGAGCGCGGCGTCGACCGCGCCGGTGGCGCGCAGGAACGGCCGGCCGATCACCGGGCTGGCCGCGGTGACACCCAGGAGTACGGCGAGCACGCCCGCGCCGACCCACCATCCGTTGTGGGGCGCGGCCGGCACGAACAGCCCGACCAGGACCAGCGGCACGCCGAGCACCAGCAGCGCGATGCCGAGCAGCAGCCGGCGGCGGACGGAGGACTCCGGGAGGGCCACGTCGTCACGAAGCGCCTGGACCGGCGCGATCCGACCGGTCCGGCGGGCGGGCAGCCACGCCGCGATCATCGTCACGACGATGCCGGTGGCGTACGCCGCGATCGGGGTGCGGGGGGCGAAGACGAGCGGTTGCTCGGCGATGTCGAGCCCGATCGTCGCGACCAGGGAGCGAATGCCCATCGCCAACAGGACGCCTAGCGCGAGCCCGAGCGTCGAGCCGATCACGCCGACCGCGAACGCCTCGAGTTGGACCGACCGGATCACCTGGCGTTTCGACGCGCCGAGCGCACGCAACAGGGCCAGCTCGCGGCTGCGCTGAGCCACCAGGATCGAGAAGGTGTTGACGATGATGTAGCTGCTCACCACCAGCGCGATCCCGGCGAAGATCAGCAGGAAGGTCGTGAGGAAGTCGATGCCGCTGAGCAGCGGGCCGGCGCTCTCCTCGGCCGCGTCGTCACCGGTGACGGCCTCGAACCCGTCGGGCAATACGGCGCTGGCCTCGTCGGTCAGTTCCTGCTGGCTGACGCCGTCCTTCGCGGTCACCCAGATGACGTTGAAGGCGTCGGCGCCGTCCAGGAACAGCTGCTGGGCCGTGGGGGTGTCGAACGCGGCGTACGTCGCGCCGTTGAGCGACCCACCCTCGCGGAATCCGGCGATGCCGACCAGCTGCGGATGTACGTCGAGCGCCTCGGTCGAGGTGACGATCGAGACCTCGTCGCCGAGCTGGTAGCCCGCTTCGTCGGCCGTGTTCTCGTCGAGGACCACCTCGTCGGGGCCGTGCGGCTCGTGCCCGTCGACGATGATCAGCCCTTCGAGGTCGTGACCCGCCGGGGCATTGCTCCAGTTGCCACCGAACGCGGGCGGACCGGAGCCACCCACGACCTTGCCCTCGGTGGAGAGGACGTAGACGCCGGTCGCACTGACCATGCCGTCGGCGCGAGCCGCACCCGGCAGCTGCGCCAGCTCCGGGACCAGCGATGCCGGGACGGTCTGACTGCTGACGATCGGGCCGCCGCCCTCCAGGTCGGGCGTGACCGGCCGGACCACGGTGTCGCCGACCGTGGAGTTGAACAGTGCGGTGAAGCTGCGTTGGAGGGTGTCGGAGAACATCAGGATGCCGGTGACGAATGCGACGCCCAGCACGATCGCGAAGGTGCTGAGCAGCAGCCGGACCCGCCGGGCCAGCAGGCTCTTGAGGGACGCTCGGATCATCGGCTCAGGCGGACATCCGGGCCATCTGGTCGAGCACCTGTTCGCGCGTCGGCTTGCGCAGTTCGTCGACGACGCGACCATCGGCGAGGAAGAGCACCCGGTCGGTCCACGCGGCCGCGACGGGGTCGTGGGTCACCATCACGACCGTCTGACCGTGGTCGTCGACGCTGCGGCGCAGCAGCTCAAGGACCTCGGCGCCCGAGGAGGAGTCGAGGTTGCCGGTCGGCTCGTCCGCGAAGACCACCGTCGGGCGGCTGACCAGGGCCCGCGCCACCGCCACCCGCTGCTGCTGGCCCCCGGACAGCTCGTGCGGCTTGTGGCCGAGCCGGTCGGCCAGGCTCACCGTCGCGATCACCGCGTCGTACCACGCGGGATCGGGGCTGCGGCCGGCGATCGCCATCGGCAGTCGGATGTTCTCCTCGGCGGTCAGGGTCGGCACCAGGTTGTAGGACTGGAAGACGAAGCCGATCTCGTCGCGGCGCAGCCGGGTCAGCGCCTTGTCCTTGAGCACGGTGAGCTCCTGGTCTCCGACCATCACCGAGCCCGAGTCGGCGGTGTCGAGGGCGGCCAGGCAGTGCATGAGCGTGGACTTGCCCGAGCCGCTCGGCCCCATCACCGCGGTGAACTCACCGGCCATCAGCTCGATGCTCACGTCGTCGAGCGCCACCACCCGGGTCTCACCGGTGCCGTAGGTCTTGGTCAGGTTCGTGACCCGCGCCGCCACCGCTCCCTGCGTCATGCCGCAACTCTGGCATCCAGGTGGGTGCCATCTCGATCAGGGATGACCCGGATGAGACCCGAGGTCGCCGTACGTCAGGACACCGGCTCGATCTCGCCCGGGCGCCATGTCTTGTCGAACCACGACTCGAGCGGGCCGTTGAGACGCAGGATCGTGAACCACGACGTGCCCGGGACGGTCTGCACCCAGTTCGACTCCTTGCCGTCTGGGGCGGTCGGCCCGAACCAGAGATCGACGCTGCCGTCGGCGTTGGCCTCGACGGTGCCGGACAGGCTCATCAGCGCCGGGTACGGGTTGTCGGTCTCGAGCAGCGACCGGGTCTGGGTGTCGTACAGGCGACTCGCACCGTCGGATGCGCTCGAACATCTGTTCGAAGATGGTCTAGACTCCCGGCATGGACTTCCAGTCGACGCTCTTCGCGCCCGTCGAGTCCCCGGCGCTCGACTGCAGCGCACTGGAGCGCCTGCCGCTGACCCGCGGCGCCTGGGTCGACATCGCGCGCAGTTGGCTGCCGGACGCCGACGACGTCTTCGAGACCCTGGTCCGCGACGTGCCGTGGCGGGCCGAGCGCCGCGAGATGTACGACCGGATCGTCGACGTGCCGCGGCTGCTGCACACCTACATGATCGGCGACGACCTCCCCCACGCCCGGCTGACCGAGGCCCGAGATGTGCTCACCGATCACTACGCAGCCGAGCTGGGAGAGCCGTTCCGCACCGCCGGTTGCGCCTACTACCGCGACGGCCGCGACAGCGTCGCCTGGCACGGCGACACGATCGGCCGCGGCAAGACCACCGACACGATGGTCGCCATCGTCTCGGTGGGCGACCCGCGCAAACTGCACCTGCGCCCCCGCCTCGGCGGCGCCGACCCGGTGGTGGTCGAGATGGGCCACGGCGATCTGGTGGTGATGGGCGGCTCGTGCCAGCGCACCTGGGAGCACGCCGTACCCAAGGTCGCCCACGCCGGCCCACGGGTCTCCGTCCAGTACCGTCCACTCAACGTCTTCTGAGCGGTGTCGGTCCCACCGGTGGTTGAGCCCGGAGGCGCCCCAGCGCCGACGGTGTCGAAACCTCTGCAAGGAAGGCACCGGACCCGATCACGTCCCAACCTCGGTGCGATCTCGCCTAAGGTCAAGCAGATGGAACGGGACTGGTGGAAGTCAGCCGTCGTCTACCAGATCTATCCGCGGAGCTTCGCCGACTCCGACGGCGACGGGGTGGGTGACCTGGGCGGGATCATCGCGCACCTCGACCACCTGGTCCGGCTGGGCGTGGACGTGCTGTGGTTGAGCCCGGTCTACCGGTCACCGATGGACGACAACGGCTACGACATCAGCGACTACCGCGACGTCGACCCGCTCTTCGGCACTCTCGATCAGCTCGACGAGTTGGTCGCGAAGGCGCACGAGGCGGGGCTCAAGGTGGTCATGGACCTCGTGGTCAACCACACCAGCGACGAGCACCCGTGGTTCGTGGAGTCACGGTCGAGCATCGCGAGCCCGAAACGGGACTGGTACTGGTGGCGCCCGCCGCGGGCCGGGTACGACGGCGGCGCGCCGGGCGCCGAACCGACCAACTGGGGCTCGGCCTTCGGCGGGTCGGCCTGGGCCTTCGACGAGGAGACCGGCGATTACTACCTCCACCTGTTCAGCCCCAAGCAGCCTGACCTCAACTGGGAGAACCCGGAGGTCCGGGCCGCGGTCTTCGAGCTGATGAACTGGTGGCTGGACCGCGGGATCGACGGGTTCCGGATGGATGTCATCAACCTGATCTCCAAGGTGACTGTCGACGGCGTGCCCGGCCTGCTGGACGGAGCCGTCGGCGAGCGCGACCCCCGCGGCTCAGGGGTGGTCGACACCACGGCGTTCGGTGACACGACCCCACACGTCGTCAACGGCCCACGAGTCCACGACTACCTGCAGGAGATGCACCGGGCCGTCTTCGCCGGCCGGCCGCCAGGGTTGCTCACCGTCGGCGAGACGCCCGCGACCTCCATCGAGGAGGGGCGCCGCTACACCGATGCCGCGCGCGCCGAGCTCGACATGGTCTTCCAGTTCGAGCACGTCGACCTCGACTCGGGCCCCGGCGGCAAGTGGGACATCGTGCCCTTCTCGCTGGTCGACCTGAAGGCCTCGCTCAACCGCTGGCAACTGGGCATGGCCGAGGCCGGCTGGAACAGCCTCTACCTCGGCAACCACGATCAGCCGCGGTTGGTCAGCCGGTTCGGCAACGACGCGCCCGAGCACCGCGAGGCCTCGGCGAAGGCGCTCGCCACGGTGCTCCACCTGCACCGCGGGACGCCGTACATCTACCAGGGCGACGAGCTCGGGATGACCAACACCGTCTTCGAGCAGGTCGAGGACTTCCGCGACCTCGAGTCGATCAACCACTACCGCGCGGCGACCGGTCGGGGTGCCGACCCGGAGGCGGTCATGGCCGCCCTCCGCCGCAAGGGCCGCGACAACGCCCGGACGCCGATGCAGTGGGACGCGAGCGCGCACGCCGGCTTCACCACCGGTACGCCGTGGCTGCCGGCCAACCCCAACCACACCGAGATCAACGCTGCCGCCCAGGTGGACGACCCCGACTCGGTCTTCGCCCACCACCAGCGGCTCATCGCCCTACGCCATGCGGACCCGGTCGTCGTGCACGGCGACTTCACGCTGCTGCTGCCCGAGCATCCCCAGCTCTACGCGTTCATCCGGAGGCTCGGCGAGGTCACCGTGCTGGTGGTGGCGAACCTCTCCGATCTCCCCGCCGACGCCAGCGCCCTGCCCGACGCCGAGCAGTGGCTGGCCGCCGATCGGGTGCTCGACAGCGACCCGGGTGACGCCAGCGCCTGGGTGCTGGAGCCGTGGTCGGCGCGCGTGCGGCGGCGTACGACCGGGACGGCCACGGAATAGACCCACGACCGCCGGAGGTTGCGCCGAGGATGACTCACACCACTGACTTGACCACGGCCCAGGCGGCCGGCACCTTCAACTTCGGCGGCGACCTCGAGGTGGTCCGCCTCGGGTACGGCGCGATGCGGATCACCGGTCCCGGCATCTGGGGCCCGCCCCGGGACCGCGACGAGGCGCTGCGGGTGCTGCGCCGCGCTATCGAGCTCGGCATCACGTTCATCGACACCGCAGATTCCTACGGTCCCGCGGTGTCCGAGGAGCTGATCGCCGAGGCGCTCCGCCCCTACCCCGATGACCTCGTGATCGCGACCAAGGCCGGGCTGACCCGGCAGGGACCGAACAGCTGGATCGCGGTCGGGCACCCGGCCTACCTGCGCCAGCAGTGCGAACTCTCCCTCCGCCGGCTCGGCGTGGAGCGGATCGACCTCTTCCAGCTGCATCGCATCGACCCGGCCTTCCCGATGGAGGACCAGGTCGGCGAGCTCAAGGCCCTGCAGGACGAGGGCAAGATCCGGCACCTCGGCCTCTCCGAGGTGTCCGTCGACGAACTCGAGGCCGCCCGGCAGATCGCCGACATCGTCTCGGTGCAGAACCGGTTCAACCTCGGCGACCGTGCCTCCCAAGCGCTGCTCGACCACTGCACGGCCGAGGGGATCGGCTTCATCCCGTGGCGGCCCGTGGCCGACCAGGTCGACGACAAGGCCTTGGCCGAGGTGGCCGAGGCGCACCACGCGACGCCGTCGCAGGTCGCCCTGGCCTGGCTGCTCCAGCTCTCGCCCGTCGTCGTACCCATCCCGGGCACCTCGACCGTCGCGCACCTGGAGGAGAACACCGCCGCCGCCGGCATCACGCTGTCCGACGAAGAGCTGGCCCTGCTGGGCTGAGCGGCTACTGGGCGGGCGGCGGGGCCGGCGGGGGGGTCCCGCCGGCCGGGTC
>ERZ761607.1969-NODE-1969-length-23626-cov-7.230538_pt1 | contig 23626 bp, 14 predicted proteins | sample MGYA00511164_ERZ761607 | MGnify/ENA primary metagenome ERZ761607 (study PRJEB28899, sample SAMN02445080) | bioreactor sludge metagenome | biome: EBPR sludge | place: Australia: Brisbane, Thorneside Wastewater Treatment Plant | collected 2011-06-22 ... | reverse complement strand
GTTTCGATGAAGTCGCATAGCGGTTGGAGATCGCCGGTCTGGCAGAAGCGTTTGCTGACGTCGCGCACATGCTCCTGATCTTCATAGCCCGGCAGCCAGATTTCCTGCAACCGCTCCACATATAATGCCTTGGCCACCAGATTCGGAATTTTGAACACACCTTCGTGAAAAGGGGTCAGACCTACCCAAGTGAGGATGCCAAAGTAATACAGCAGGGACGCCATGAAGGGTTGATCCTTGACCGTGTTCAGTATGTCCTGCACTCCAAACCGTCGGGCCAGTTGTGGAATCGTCAGGGCGCGGTCACTGCTCAAGGCTTTGATTAAGACGTCTTCGCCATGGGGTAGCCGGGAGATATACAACAACTTGTTGCGGTCCATCGCCAGATTCTCATCCAGCAGCGGATCGGGATATTCCCCGTGATTTTGCAGATGCTTCAGAAAATACAGGCTCAGGGTGGGATTGTAGATACTCTCCCCGGTCTTGGCGCTGAACCGGTAACCGTTATAGAACGTCCGCATGGTATCCAGCGCCTCGGCGGGGGACCAGGCCGCGCTTTCCTCAGCCAGTCGCGCTAGCACGGCGGCGATTTCGGCCTCGGTGAAGCTGCACAGATCGTTGAACGCCGGTTCCAGGTAGATGTTCTCTCCAACGTTGTAGCCGCTGGTCATGTCGCTGAGCACCACCGGCGAGACGCCGGCGATGAAGACGCGATCCACGCCGCGCCCACTGGCGGCAGCCTTCACCGCCTTGAACACGGTCTTGAGCAACCCTTCGCCATAGAGCAGGGCTTCGTAATCCTGCTGCCGCGCCATCAGCACGTCGTTGGCGAAGTTGTCGTATTCGTCGATCAGCAGGTAGATTTTGTGGGGAGTCGCGCTTGTCGCGGTGAGCAACGATTCCAGCGAAGAAATGGCGTTGTTCGGGCGAAGGACAATCGGCCGGGTCAGGTAGGTCTCATAATCTACGGCGAATTGCGCGATCCGGTCATTGAGATGCTGATGCAACGCCGCCTCGATCTCCTTCAACTCGCCCTGTGCCTTCACCAGCGAGAAATCCCATTTCAGCACAAAGTACTGGTTACGCCGGGGCGTGGGGTTGCGACCGATGGCCAGGCCGCCGAACAGCGCCGCGAATTCCCCAGCCCGGTTCACATCGTAGTAGTGCTCCAGCATCGACAGCAACAGGCTTTTGCCGAAGCGGCGGGGACGGACGAGGATCAGTTGCCGCCCGGCCTTTTCCAGTTGCGGAATCCGGTCGGTGCGGTCCTGATAGAAGTAGCCCTCGCGGATGAGGGTGCCGAAATCGCTCAAGCCATAGGGAAATTCCATCGCGGGGTCTCCAGAAAACGCTCGCCGAACGGCTGGCTTCACCGCAGCCAGAATACTTCCCCGCGCGGCGCGAACGGCAGGGAATGGCCTTCCGGCGTCAGAAAGGCGTGATCGAAAGCGATGTCGAGCCGGTCCTCGCAATAGCCGTCGGTGATCAACAGCACCGGTCCCCGGAGGGGAAAATCGTTGCGCCGCGCCGCGTCCCGCAGGCAATCGACCCCGCGTTGCAACACGGTCCCGCCCCGTCCCCGGACCGCGACCCGCTCCAGCAGCGTCTCCGGCGGCAACCAGCCGGCGTCGTAGGCGGTCGCGTCGCAATAGACCAGCCGCACCGCGAATACTTCCCGTGCCTGCGCGTAACTGGCGATGGCGCCGAGCGCCTTGCCCAGCAGCCGGGGTTCCATCGAGCCGGAGGTGTCCAGCACCACGCCGAACACCCGCGCCCGCCGCTCCTCCTCCGGCGGCGGGATGATCGACGGTCGGGGAATGTCCGGCGTGCTCGATTGCCGGCGCGAGGGCCGGGCGTAGCTGCGCCGCCGTTCGGGTGGCGGGAACTGTTCGTCGAACCAGTAGGCCAGCCGGACATCCCAGGGGATCGGCGGCTGGGCCAGACTGCGGATTTCCTCCACCAAGCCAGCCGGCAGGGTGCCCCGCCAGCCGCCCATCAGACAGCGATCCAGCCCTTGCCACAAGGCGCGGCGGCAGTAGGCTTCGGCATCCACGAAACCCCGACCCTGATCGGCCCCGAGCAGATCGGGAGCGCCCGGCCCGCGCAAGGTGGCCAGCTTGCGGGCGCGGCGCAGATCGCGCGCCAACCGGTCGTAAATCTCCTCGGCGGAACAGCCGGCCAGTTCCGGATCGTGCAGCATTCCCAGAGTCGGCGGCTGCCCGATCCCCATCTCCATCAGCCAGCCGTTGATGACGAAATCGCAGGCGGCGTTCCACAGAAAGGGATCGCGGCCACGCCGGCGGGAAGCGTGATTCAAGCCGGCGTGCAACAGTTCGTGCGTCAGGACGAACAGACATTCGGCGTCGTTCAACCCAGCGGTCGGGTTGATCCAGATCGTTCGATTGCCCACGTCGATAGCGGCGACCCGGATGTCGTGCAACTGGCACAGCCGGCGATCCTCGCTCAAGGCGAAGTCCACCGCCAGCGCGCCCAGCAGGGGATGATGACTGACCAGCCGGCGGCGGGCCTTTTCGGCGGCGGTGGGCGGCCGGGCGGGACCGGCGGGCGCGACGATCAGTCCGCCAGCCCGTTCGATGGCCTGGCTCACCCCGCGACTGATGCCGTCGGCCAGCAGCGCCTTCCAGTCGGGCGGCTGGCTGCGATAGCACGTCATTGACGCTTCGGCGGGGCAAAACACCGTTTTCGTCCTGCCGCACAACGCCTCGCGCCAGGCCAGCAGCGCGGGGTCGCAACCGTCGGCGGTGAGCAGACCAAACAGCGTTTCCTCGCCCTGGGTCGGAATCTCGACGTCGGGATGCAGCAGGCTCTCCGGGGTGGCGCCGATGCCGATTTCCTGGCAGAAGCGTTCGGCCACCAGCAAGCCGGCGATTTCCCACAAAGCCTGGGGTTCGCGCGACCGGACCAAGCCGAATCCCAGGCAGACATAGGCCAGCGCCAGCAGCCGCGCCCATTCGGGCGGTGGCGCCTGGCGCTTGGGATGAACCCAGATCGTGCCATCCGCCGTCAACCCCAGCCAACCTTGGGGGCCGACCCAACGATGCTCGTCGTCGAAGGCGATGTGGACGGTCTGGGCGATGGCGTCCAGCGGTGGTTGCCCGGCCAGGGTCCGCCCTTCCAGGAATCCGCGCCGCGCCGCCGTTTCCGCCGCCTTGCGTCGCTTCACGGTCCACCCCGGCGGCGTTCGGCTAGGCGCGGCAGATCCCGCGCGACCTCGACCAGGAACCACGCCGGCAGGGTTTGGCCGTTTTCGTCCTCGCCGACCACGGTTTGCGCCATTTCGACGCTGATCCGCGCCAAATCACGCAACAAATTCTTGGCCCGTAGCGCGAGTTGCTGGTGTTCCGCGCGCAGGGAGGATTCGTCCGCCGGCAATTCCTTGCGCAGATGCGCCCGGAACGACTGGGTCAGGAAATACAGCACGTCGCGGTCGGCGGGTTCGGCGGGCCAGCGGGCGTCGCCCTTGAGAATCGCCGCCAGCGTGTGCCGTTGTCGCAACTGCTTGATGAAGCCCTTGAACTGGCCGGCATGGGCCGGGGTCAGCAGGCCGAAGGCCAGCGCCTCCAGCATCTCGTCGCCGACCGACTCGCCGAAGGAATGCAGAGCGTCGGACAGCATGTGCCAGGAGCGCGGCGTCGAGAACGGCTCCTCGTGCTTGGGTGGCTCGTTCCACAGATGATCCGGGCGCAGTTGCAGATACTCCACCACCCAGGGATGGATGCCGCCTTCGTTGATCGCCCAGGCCAGCCACTCGCGGGCGTGGGCGCGCAGGTGAACGTGCGCCAGGCGATTGATCAGGGCCGAGGGCATCGGCTTGACCAGAGCGGCGTCCTTGGCGCGGTTGCCGGCGCCGACGACGATGGCGCCGGCGGGCAGCCGGTATTCGCCGACCCGCTGTTCCAGGATCAGCGAATAGAACGCCTTCTGGATGTCGTGGCTGGCGGCGTTGAGTTCGTCAAGAAACAGCACGAACGGTTGCCGACGGACGATGTTGGCGGGAGGAAAGAAACGCGAGCAGTCGCCGTCGATCTTCGGCACCCCCAGCAAATCCTCCGGGGCCAACTGGCTGCCCAGCAGCGCCACGCATTCCAGCCCGACCGCCGCCGCGAACCGGTTGACCAGCGCGGTCTTGCCGATGCCCGGCGCTCCCCAGAGAAACACCGGCCGCACCACCGCGACGTGCAGCAGGAAATCGAAAGCCTGGTTCAGCGTCAGTTCGATGGCGGGGTTCATGACGAAAACGATGGAGCTTGAAGATCGGTCGAAATGGTTGCGGCGGGGCTGCCGGCAACCTTTGGTATCATACCCGCTTATTGCCCGCTCCACGCCCTCCCCAAACCAATGAACATCCCGCAAAACAGTCTGGTGCTGTACAAGAACGGTCCGGCCCGGGTCGCTGCCCTGGGCGACAAGCTGGACATCGAACTGGAGGACGGCCGGTCGCTGCGGGTTCGTCCCAAGGACGTGCTGTTGCTGCATCCGGGACCCCTGAACAGTTTGCGCGGATTGGATGTCCCGGTGGGGGAGGTCGAAGCGGCCTGCGAGCTGTTGGACGGGGGACAAACCACGTTGCCGGAGTTGGCGGAACTGATTTATGGCGCCTATACCCCGGCGACGGCCTGGGCCGTCTGGCGGCTGGTGGACGAGGGGCTGTATTTCCAGGGGACGCCGGAGGTGGTCAGCGCCCGGCCGCTGGCCGAGGTGGAACGGGAGCGGGTGGTCCGGGAGGCGAAGGCGGCCGAACGGGAGGCGTGGAACGGCTTTCTCCAGCGAGCGCGGGCCGGACGGTGCGCGCCGGAAGACGCGCCCTATCTACGGGAAATCGAGGAAGTGGCCCTGGGCCAGCGCGAGCAGAGCCGGGTGTTGCAGGCGCTCGACTGCGACCAGAACCCGCCGAGCGCCCATGCCCTGCTGCTGCGGCTGCGGCACTGGGACGGGATGGTGAATCCTTGGCCGCGCCGGATTGGCGCGCTGTTGACGCCGCCGGAGATGGATTTGCCCGCGTTGCCGGACGAATCCCGACTGGATTTGACCGGCCTGCCGGCCTATGCCATCGACGACGAAGGCAATCGCGATCCCGACGACGCGATCAGTCTGGATGGCAACCGGTTATGGGTGCATGTCGCCGACGCCGCCGCTCTGGCGTCGCCGGACAGTCCCGTCGATCTCGAAGCGCGGGCGCGGGGGGCGACGCTGTACCTGCCGGAAACCACCATCCCGATGCTGCCGGAAGAGGCGATTCCGCGCCTGGGCCTGGGCTTGGCGGAGATTTCGCCGGCCTTGTCGTTTGGGTTGACACTGGATGCGGACGGCGTCGTGACCGACGTGGAGATCGCGCCAAGCTGGGTGCGGGTGCGACGACTGAGCTATGACGAGGTCGATACGCGGCTGGATGAGGAGCCGTTTCGCGGCCTGTACGAACTCGCGCAACGCCACCAGGCTCGCCGCCGCGCCAACGGCGCGGTCTTCATCGACCTGCCCGAAGTCAAGCTGTGGGTCGGCGACGGCCGGGTGGAGATCAAGCCGCTGCCCCGGTTGCGCAGCCGGATGCTGGTGACCGAGGCGATGGTGATGGCCGGCGAGGCGGCGGCCCGCTTCGCACTGGAGCGGGGTCTGTCGTTTCCGTTCACCACCCAAGACCCGGTGGACGCCGCCGACCGGCAACCGGCGGGGCTGGCGGCGATGCATGCCTTGCGGCGCACGCTGCGCCCGCGCCAGTACAGTAGCCAACCTGGCCCGCACGGTGGCTTGGGGCTGAACGTCTATGCCCAGGTGACCAGCCCGTTGCGGCGCTATCTGGACCTGGTGGCGCACCAGCAGTTGCGAGCCTGTCTGCGGGGCGGCGATCCGCTGGAGGCCCAGGCGATCATCGAGCGGGTCGGCGCGGCCGAAGCGGCGGCACAGGGCATCCGGCGGACCGAGCGGCTGTCGCGCGAACACTGGACGACGGTCTACCTCCAGCAGCATCCCGATTGGCGGGGCGAGGGCGTGCTGGTGGAAAAGCGGCTGCCGCGCGGCACCGTGCTGATTGCCGAACTGGCGTTGGAGACGCGGGTGAAGGTCGCCGACAGCGTGGCGCCGGACAGCGTGGTGCTGCTGCGGCTGACCGGGGTCGAATTGCCGACGCGCGAGGCGTACTTTCGAGTTGGCTAGGCAAGTCATAAGCCCACGCAACGTGGACCAGGGTAATCGCGCCAGGTCAACGTAACGAACTCAAGGTTTTCGCTCAGACCGGTTGTAAGCGGAAATAGGCCGGTTTCGTAACTCAATTTACGCGGATAATCGCTCCATGGTTGTGCTCTACTTGATAGAGCGTCTTTCCAAGTTTTTGGGGATAACCGAATTAGGAGTGGGTTTCGTATGAAGACAGTCAAACCGGTCGTCGTCATGGCGGTTTCAGGTGTGGCCCTTGTGTTCTATTCCTCATGCTGCATCGCGCAGCACGTTACCGGCGAGCTGGGTTCGCCCAGCGCGACCACCACCATCTCCGGCAAGGAATTGCCGCCGCCCGATCCGAAATTCGGCGGGGTGATCAAGGAAAAGGCCTCGGAGTCGAAAGCCTGGTGGGCGCCACGCGTCGTGCCGCCCAAGGGCGCGCCCAACGTGCTGCTGATCATGACCGACGACAGCGGCTTCGGCGCGCCGAGCACCTTCGGAGGTGTCGTCCCGACCCCCGCGCTGGATCGCATCGCCAACGCCGGGCTGCGCTACACGAATTTCCACTCCACCTCGCTCTGCTCCCCCACCCGTGCGGCCATCATCACCGGGCGCAACCATCACTCGGTGGGCTTCGGCGTGGTCGGCGAGATAGCGACGGGGTTCCCAGGTTACGACTCGGTCATCCCGCGTGAGAAAGGCACCATCGGTGAGATCCTGAAAGGGAACGGGTATGGGACCTCGTGGTTCGGCAAGAATCACAACACGCCCTTCTATCAGGCGACCCAGGCTGGGCCCTTCGATCAGTGGCCAAACGGCATGGGCTTCGAGTACTTCTATGGCTTCGTCGGTGGCGACGCCAGCCAGTGGCAACCGAACCTGTACCGCAATACGACGGCCATCTACCCCTTCGAAGGTAATCCAAACTGGAACCTGACCACGGCCATGGCCGACGAGGCGATCCAGTACATCAAGGAGTTGAAGGAGGTCGCGCCCGGCAAGCCGTGGCTCGTCTACTACGTGCCGGGCGGCACGCACGCCCCGCACCATCCGACCCAGGAGTGGATCCAGAAGATCAGCGACATGCACCTGTTCGACGGCGGCTGGAACAAGGTGCGCGAGACCATCTTCGCCAACCAGAAGCGGCTGGGCATCATGCCCGAGAATGCCCAGCTCACGCCTTGGCCGGACGGACAGCCCGAATATGGCGGCGCGAAGCTGCCGCAGTGGGATTCCCTCGGTTGGGATGAGAAGAAGCTCTTCATCAAACAGGCCGACGTCTTCGGGGCCTACCTTGCCTACACCGACCACGAGATCGGCCGCGTCATCCAGGCGGTGGAGGACATGGGCCAACTCGACAACACCCTGATCATCTACATCGCCGGCGATAACGGCGCGAGCGCCGAAGGGATGCTCAACGGCACGCCGAACGAGTTCACCACCTTCAATGGCGTTGCCGTGCCGGTCAAGGACCAGTTCCTCTGGTACGAGTTCTGGGGCTCCGACCGGACCTTCCCGCACTTCGCGGCCCCCTGGGCCTGGGCGATGGACACGCCGTTCAAATGGATGAAGCAGGTGGCCTCGCACTTCGGCGGCACGGCTCAGGGCGTGGCCATGTCCTGGCCTGGCCACATCAAGGACCAGGGCGGTATCCGCCGCCAGTTTCATCATGTCATCGACATCGTGCCAACCATCCTCGAAGCGACCGGCATCCCGGCGCCCGAGACGATCAACGGCATCAAGCAACGCCCCATCGAAGGCACCAGCATGGCGTACACCTGGGACAAGACGAACGCCAACGCGCCTACCCGGCACATGACGCAATACTTCGAGATGCTCGGCAATCGCGCCATCTACCACGATGGCTGGGTGGCGGCCACGACCCCGGCGACGCTGCCGTGGGAACTGAGCAGCAAGCCGGCGCCGGACGTGATCACCGGGTACAAGTGGGAGCTTTACAACGTCATGGAGGACCCCACCCAGTCCAACGACCTGGCCGCCAAGATGCCGGAGAAGCTCAAGCAGTTGCAGGGCATCTTCTATCTGGAGGCGGCGAAGCACAACGTGCTGCCGCTCGATAACTCGTCGCTGACGCGCTGGAACACGCCGCGTCCGAGCCTGACGGCGGGGCGCACGACCTTCACCTATACGGGAGGACTGACCGGCGTGCCCAACAGCGGCGCGCCGAGCATCCTGAACAAGTCGTACACCATTACTGCCGAGGTCACGATTCCCGAAGGTGGCGCGGAAGGCATGATCGTTACCGACGGCGGGCGCTTCGGCGGCTATGGCCTGTTCCTAAGCAAGGGCGAGTTGGGAATTGGTCGGGGCAAGCCGGTGTTCCTCTACAACCTCCTCGACCTCAAGCGCACGATGTGGGAAGGGCCTGAGTTGGGCGCCGGCAAGCACACCATCATCTTCGACTTCAAGTCCGATGGTCCGGGCCTGGGCAAGGGCGGGACCGGCGTGCTCACCGTGAACGGCAAGGAAGTGGCCAGAAACTCCATGGAACACACCACCCCGATCACCTTCCCGGAGGACGAAACCTTCGACATCGGCCAGGACACCCGCACCCCGCTGGCGCTCGTCGAGTATCGCTACGATGTGCCGTTCAAGTTCACTGGCAAGATCGATAAACTGACCTTCAAGCTCGAACCCTTCAAGCCGGAGCAGAGCGCGGAGGCGGGGGTAGCCCAACATGCGCAGAACCGCTAATGGCTATCGGTCAGGTGAGCCGGGTCGCCTGTGAGAGAGGCGACGCAGTATCGCGACCAGGCCATGAAAGGGGTGCTGATCTTCGCCGCCGTCGGTGAAGCCGGGACTGGCTTGGCTTTGCTGATCGTTCCAGGGCTGGTCGGGCGGTTGTTGCTGGGCGAGGAACTGACCGGCGTCGCCATACCCGTCGCCCGCGTGGCCGGCATCGCCCTGGTCGCCCTTGGGCTTGCCTGCTGGCCCGGTACCCCACGGTCCGGCATGTTGACCTACAGCGCGGCCGTCACGCTGTATCTCGCCTACCTTGGCTTCGCGGGCGGTTCGGCCGGCTTGCTACTGTGGCCGGCGGTCGTCCTGCACGCGATCCTGACGGTACTGTTGACTCGGGGTTTTCCTCACCACTGAATCAGCCGCTGGATTTCCTGGGCGCTCCAGCGCAGAGCGCGGCTTTGTTGCTGGCCGAGCGCCAGTAGCAGGGCGATGGCGGCGTCCGGATGGTCGTTCCGCAGCCGGTCGAAATCCGCCCGACCGAGCATCAACAGTTCGCTCGACCTGACCGCCACCGCCTCGGCGGCGCGCGGACCCGGATCGAGAAAGGCGATGTCGCCGAACATCGTGCCGGGACCGTAGATCGCCAGCCGCTTGTAACGGTCGTCCGCGGCGGGCAGGCGGATGTCCACCCGGCCGCGCAGCACCAGATACAACTCCGCGCCGGCATCGCCGGCCGCGAACAGCCGTTGGCCGCGTTCGAGCAGGCAAGGTCGCAGCGCGGCGGCGAGCGCGGCGATTTCCGCCGGCTTCATGGCGCGGCACAAGTCCAGCGCTTCCAGGGGAACGCGCTGCTCCAGCACGGTCGGCGCGACCCCCAGCGCGTCGAGCAGGGCGTTCTCGGCGTATTCCAGCGCCAGGTCGGCGGCGGCGAAGGTTTTGACGTTGAGCCGCTCCGGTCGCAGGCTGAGCTTGCGCAGGGTGCGTTCGACCTCGCGGCCCAAACCCAAATCCTCGCGCACCTCGCAAAACAGCAGTTCGCCGCCGTGCCGCTCCAGCCGCGCGGCGATTTGTTGCAGCAGCCGCGCGCTGGAAAAGTCGATCTGAATGACCCGCCGCAGGTGGAGGATGACCCAGGCGGGCCGGTCGAGATCGGGCAACAGGTCCTCGAACAGTTGATCGGCCTTGGCGAAGAACAGGGTGCCGCGCAATTGATAAAGCACGATGCGGTCACCATGGCGAACGAGCAGTTCGGCCTGTTCCGCCGGGCGCTGCCGCACCGAATGCCGCTCGGCTCCGGTCAGCCGGCGATGGATGATCGGCACTCGGCTTTGCTGACGGATGAACAGCAGGATGGCGATGGCCAGCCCGACCAGCACCGCGACCATCAGGTCGTAGCCCAGGGTGACGCCAGTCACCAGCACCGCGATGGCCGCGTCCAGCCGGGTGCGGCGGCGGCGTAGCCAGGCCAGGATGTCCCGGTCCAGCAGGTTGAGCGCCGAGGCCAGGATGATGCCGGCCAGGGCGCTGGTGGGCAGCCATTGCCCGGTCCGGCCAGCGAACAGCAACAGGAGCAGCAAAACCAGCCCGGCGCCCAGGGCGGCCCAGCGGCGGGCACCGGCCTGAACGGCGGCGGCGGTGCCGCCCACGCTGGCCGAGCCGGCCATGCCGCCGGCCAGCCCGGTCAGCATCTGCCCCACGCTTTGCGCCAGCAACTCGCGCCGAGCGTCGTGGCGCAGGCCGGTGGCGGTGTCGGCCAGCACCGCCGTCAGTAGCGTGTTGAGGGAGCACAACACCGCCAGGGCGAAGGCGGCGTTCAGGATCAGCGGCCAGGGCAGGTCGACCCAAGCGGCGAGCGAATCAAGGGCGGGGCGGAAGTCCGCTGGCGCCGGCAGGACGCCGATGACCCAGTGCGCCGGCGCGGAGGGAAGAGTGGTGCAATGGAGCGTTGCTTGAAACAACGCGGTTCCGCCGATCAGGGCGGCGATGGGGCCGGGCAGCCAGGGAAGGAAACGGGGCGCGAAGCGGGCCATGACGAAGGCGGTGGTCGCGGTGGTGATGGGGAGCCAATGCCACTCGGACCAGGCGTCGGCGTGATGGACGCCGAGCAGGGGTTTGAACTGGGACCGGATCAACAGCAAACCGGTGCCGGTGGTCAGGCCAGCGATGACGGGATAGGGGATGAATTTCATCAACCGGCCGCCGCCGACCAGTGCAAGCAACAACTGCATCGAGCCGGCGAGGACGGTGACGGCGAACAGGGCCGGGGCGATAGCGGTGGGGGTGAGGCCAGCGCCGGCGAGAATGGCCGCCGTGCCGCTCAACAGCGCCATGCTGGGACCGGTCGGGCCGCTGATCAGGCCGACCGCGCCGCCGAAGCCGCCGGAAATCAGCAGCAGGAGAATGGCGCCGACCAGTCCGGCCAGCGCGCCGGGCGCGGTTCCCAGCGAGGCGGCGAACACGGTCACGCCGAAGGCGGTGGCTTGCGGCAGCACCACGGCGGCGCCGACCAGGCCGCCGCGCAGGTCGGCGAGGAGAGCAGTCGGAAATTTCAAGGGTCGGGGCGGTTCCAGGAACAGGTGGGTCGCGGCGAGCGAAGCCGTTTTTCGACGGTGGTTGCCGAGTGCCCCGCAAGTATAGAATCCAAACCCCTCATCACCCGTATTCCACCCGAGGTCTTCAACCGCATGGCATCGAAACTGCTCGCCCCGGTGCGACTGGGCGCTCTCTCCCTGAAAAACCGCGTCATCATGGCCCCGTTGACCCGTTGTCGGGCCGATAATCCGGAGGCTGCGCCGACCGATCTGATGGCCCGCTACTACGCGCAGCGCGCCGGCGCGGGGCTGATCATCTCCGAGGGCACCATCGTGTCGCCCCAGGCGCGCGGCTATCCCTACACGCCCGGCATCTGGTCGGACGCGCAGGTGGCCGGCTGGCGGCGGGTGACGGATGCCGTGCATCGGGCGGGTGGGTTGATCGTCTGTCAAATCTGGCACTGCGGCCGACTGTCCCTGCCGGACTTTCACGGTGGCGAGGCGCCGGTCGCGCCCTCGGCGATCAACCCGAGCTGGCGGATGTTTTCGGGGAAGGAGTTACAGCCGACCGTCACGCCCCGCGCGCTCAGCCGAGAGAACATCGCCGAAATTGTCACCGACTTCCAGCGCGCCGCGCGCCATACGGTGGCCGCCGGGTTCGACGGAGTGGAGATTCACTCGTCCAATGGCTATTTGTTCCACCAGTTTTTCGCCCGCTGTTCCAACGCGCGCACCGATGAGTATGGCGGTTCCCGTGAAAACCGGGGCCGGTTTTTGTTCGAGGTTCTGGATGCGGTGGGGCGGGAATTGCCGTTCGACCGGGTCGGCATCCGCCTCAACCCGATGATGAACAACATGCATGGCATGACGGTGGATGAAGACACCGTGCCGATGTTCGAGTCGCTGATCCGTTGCGCCAGCGGTTACGGCCTGGCCTATGTCCATCTCAGCGAGCCGTTCATGCCGAACCAGTTGGACGGCGCGGTGGGTGCGGTGCCCGACGTGGCCGGACATTTCCGGCCGCTGTGCCAGGCGCCGCTGTTGTCCAATGGCGGCTTCGATCAGGGCCGGGCCGCAGCGTGGGTGGCCGGGGATCGCTGCGACGCCGTGGCGTTCGGCAGACTGTTCATCGCCAACCCGGATTTGCCGGAACGGTTCCGGCGCGGTGCGCCACTGAACGCGCCCGATCCGGACACGTTCTATCAGGGCGGCGAGAAGGGCTACGTGGATTATCCGGCGCTGGCGTGAGCGTCGATGAGGGTGGAGCCGGCTTCCGGCCGGCTTGGTTGGCCAGCACCACCTTTGCTGCTCAAGTCCGCCGCCTAACCGTGGGCGGTTGGCCACGGCTTCGTCTTAAGGTAGGGGGTGTCGCGCGATGATTGGTTCGGCTGCTTATGCGCTTCGACGATCCAGAGCGGATGACTCCACAGTGTCGATAATCTTGCTTGACACAATGTGTTGTTGCATTGTTTTGTTCGATGTAATATCATAAATTCCCTAGAGATATTTTTATGGCCGAGTGTAAGGGCGGTGGTTATTCCCGGGTTTTCGATGACTGTTCCTCATTATCAATCGCCGCCTGGCAAAAGTTTTTTCAGGCAAAATAGATGGTTTGTCATAACCGGCGGAGTTCGAGCCATGAAAGGCTCCGATGGTGCCGAAAAAACAATCGAACGACTTGAATGCTCTCTTAGGCTGTCAGCCCGTCCGAATAAAGTACCTCCCAAGTACGATCAAAAGAAAACTGTTTCAATATCCCTTGCGGCTCAATGAACTGACTCTTTAATCGGTGGTTGGCTGAAACCGCAAAATCGTTGGTATCGCCGTTTGGATGTTTTTCTTGATGAGAAGTAAAAGATGTTCCCTGAAAAGCACCGAAGCATTCTTACCAGATGGCTTTTTGGGGCGGATGTGGAGAACCCACTGATTTGTTGCAGGGTATCGGCTAGCTGTTAGCAACCCAGGAGAAAATAAAATGTTTAACCTGATCAGACAATCCCCCGAAATCGCGTTCAATATTGCCCGATACGGTCTTGCGTGGACGGCGGCCTTTGACCAACATCGGCATGATTTCGATTCGATGTACCTGGCTGGCGCCAAGACAGCCTTGCACGGAATGCGCAGCAACCCGCCGCCGCTTAGGGATTGGCCGTTGCTGTTGAGGCACAATCTGGAACTGGGTATGCAAATCGCCATAAGCAGTTCCAGCAAGATGATGGAGTTTCACACCGACCAGATTCTCGATGGCGTCGATGCGCTGGTCAGGACGCTGGTCGGCGGCGATGGTGAAACGGTAGGCGAGTTTGCCGCCAGGGAAGCCGACGCCATGGAGGCGGTCGCGTTCGACTTCCCGAAAGCGATCGAAAGCATGAAATACGAGTTTGGCTTTCAGTTCGGGTCGGATGGCTACAAGCTGGTCAAGGAAACGCCCTGCTTCCGGATGTATCAGGTGCTTCCCACCAAACCGGGCGTCGTGGTCAACGAAAAAGGCAAGCCGACCCTGCTGGTGCCGCCGTACATGCTGGGGGTCCACATCCTCAGCTTCCTTCCGGGCGAGGGAAAGAGCTACGCGCACGCGTTCGCCAACCAAGGCATTCCCACCTACGTCCGGGAAGTCAAGGACATCGACATCACTCCGGCGGTGCAAACGATATCTTGTGAGGACGACTGCGAGCAGACGCGCGACTTGTGCCAGTTTCTCAAGGAAAAGCACGGGCGTCCGGTCACCTTGAACGGAATCTGTCAAGGCGGCTATATCTCTCTCATCAATGTCCTGTCGGGCAAGCTGCAGGGTGTGGTCGACGCGCTGATCACCGGCGTCACGCCGGTGGATGGCACTAAATCCGCCTCCCTGGGCGAGTACATGAGTGGTATGCCGTCCGGCGTGGGCATGGAATACGCCTACGAAACCCTGAGCAACGGTAACAGGGTCGTCAACGGCGATGTGATGAGTCTGGGCATGAAACTGCTGGCCATCAGCAAGGAAGCGCCCCTGGTCGCCATGTATAACGTCAAGTCCATGTACAAGGATACCGGCGGCAATCCCGGCAAGACGGCCGCCGCCATCAATCGCTGGTTGCGCGAGGAACGGGTGCATTTGCCGGTGGCCATCGCGGAAATGAGCGGCAAGACCTTCAAGGTGCCCATCGCTCCCGACGGCACGCTGCCGGTTTCGCTATTCGGCAAGCCGCTCAACCTGCACGATCTCAAGAAGCTGGGCGTGCGCTGGTTTTTGGCGTACTCCAAGGACGACAGTTTGGTGGATCGGGATTGCGCGCTGGCCGCCGTCCCGTTCCTCGAGGAAGATGGCGTTTTGCAGATCACGGAATTCCCTGGGGGACACGTGGGAATCTTGACCAGCTTCGCGAGCGAAAAATCCAAATGCCCCTTGCATGGAGAGTTTAATGGAATGATCGGTCCCGTCCGCTATCAGCTCAATCTTGATAGAGAGGGCAAGGGAGAAGGCAAGGAAGGCGTGGATAAGAAAGAAAAAGCCGCGTAATTATTACGCCGCGACCGGGTTGCGCGGTCGAAATGGGAGCGGGAGACGTTCGGGATGAAAAAAACGATCCCAACCGGTTTTGACCGTGTGGCCAATGACTTCAATAATAAAACTGGAGAGAGATTATGCAAGTAAAAGGTAGCGTGATCGTTATCACCGGCGGCGCCAGCGGTATCGGCGAGACGGTTGCCAAGGATTTCGCCAAAGGCGGCGCGAAGGTCGTCTTGGGCGACGTGAACCAAGCCGGTCTCGACCGAGTCGTCGGCGAGATTCAGTCTGCCGGTGGAGAAGCGGTTGGGGTTGCTGGCAGCATCGCCAAGGAAGAGGATGTCGCGAAACTGATGGATACCGCCATCGAAAAATTCGGCGCCATCAATGTCGTTTTCGCCAATGCCGGAATTATCAACGACAGCTTGATGGTCAATCCGGATAAGACGGGCAAGGTCAAAAGCGTCATGAGTCTCGACGCGTTTAGGTCGGTGATCGATGTCAATCTCGTCGGCGCCTTTTTGACGGTGCGCGAAGGCGTGAGAAGGATGGTTGACAACGGCTACAAGGGAGTCGTCGTGCTGACCTCGTCCATCAATCTCACCGGTCAGGTCGGACAGATCAACTACTCTTCCACCAAGGCGGCGGTCGCGCTGTGGCCCAAGATCCTGGCTGGCGAGTTCGCGATGAGGGGTCTCAAGGATATCCGCATAGCCGCCGTCGCTCCCGGCTACACGGCCACGCCCATCCTGAAGGGCATGAATCAGGATGCGCTCAACGTCATCCTGAAGGATGTCCATATCGGGCGCCTGGTGGAGCCGGAGGAGATCGCCGCGACGGTTCGGCATATCGTCGAGAACGATGCGATCGATGCAACCACGATTGAGGTTACCGGTGGTGTGACTTACGGGTCGCGGCAGCGGGCCAAATAACTGCTTGTCCATGGTCCGCGGTGGTCAGAAGCCGCGGGCGGCTCAATCGCCCCCGGTAAAACCGGGGGATTTTATATCGGCTTTCGGACTCGGCTTGAACGCTTGAGCCGCTTTTCCAAACTTGAATTCCGCCGGAAATAACGATTTTCCTTCCTTTATTCCCGCTCCCTGACCCGGGAGGCGGGTATTTTGTATTTTCAATTTCACGAATTGCCTTGACCGTGGGAAAACCGAGTCTAGTATTTCCTTGGCGTTGCCAGCGAAAAGCTAAGAGTGAAGGCATGTTTTGCCTGGTATTGCTATGTAAGCAATACAGTTAACCTTAATACTCTTGAAGAGGAGACGAGTAAGCTCATGAATTTGACAGAACAAGCCGAATCCATGGTGAAAATGTGGTCCGAAGCCCAGAAGCAAATTTGGGGGGGCTTATACGATTTGGCTCAGGGTGCTGGCGGTGGCAATCCTTTGAGCGGTTTTTACGATCCCTCCGCCTGGCTCAGACAAGTGGCCGATGCGTGGACCAAGGGCGGTGGCGGCGATAGCGGTCAACGCGCCGCCAGCAGCATCTTTGCCAGTCAAACATCCATGATGCAGTTCATGAATCTGCTGACCAAGTCGTGGCAAATCGTGGCGCCCAATCTTGAAGTCGGGAAACCGTGGCAGCCCGATTTGCAAAAGTTCATCAGCCAGTGGGTCGAGCAGATCACCGCGCTACCCGGAAAAATGAAAGGGACCGCCGACAACATCACCGACCTCAACAAATCCGTTGGAGAGTGGATTCCGCTGCTGACGCCCTGGCTGGGATTCGTCCAACAGGCGATTGGCGCGGGGCATTTTGGCGAATTGATGACGGGTTCCTCCGGCTTCGGCAAGCTCATGATGCTGGAGCAACAAAGCTTGCAGCCACCCATCGGCGGTTTCGCCGAGCTGCCGGGTGCCGGTTTGACCCGGGAAACCAACGCCAAGCTCATGAAAGCGTCGGATGCCTTGCTGGATTTGCGCAAGGCGGCCCTCCGATACGACATGGAGATCGCCCAAGGCATCGGCCAGGCGGTCGAGCGCACCATGGAACGTCTCGCCGATCTGGCCAAGAAAGACAAAAAAATACACAGCGTCAGGGAGGTGATGCAGCTTTGGTTCCAGACCGCCGACCGTACCCTGACCGAAAAATTCTGCACCGACGAGTTCATGGCGATCCAGAATGAAATGGCCACCGCCGCCTTGAATTACAAGCTCAGGCTGCGGGATGTCTTGGCCATGGTCTACGGCGCTCTCGATATACCGACGCGCTCGGAAATGGATGATGCCTATCGGGCGATTCACGACCTGAAAAAAGAGATCCGTGATCTCAAAAAAGCGCTTCGCGGTTTGACGGCGTCAAAAACCGCGCCCGTGATCACCAACTGAACAAGCGGCTGATTTCTGGCTGATCCGGAATCCGCTGACATTAAGGAGGCTATCGTGTTGTCATCTCCCATTGATATTCGCCCCAGCGACGCTGTCGATGAAATCAAGAAAATCAATGAAAAGCTGCTTAAGGGCGTCGAAAATCTGAGCACCCTCAAAGACGAGGATGTCGATATTGGCAGCACCCCAAAGGATATTTTTTATGCTCAGGACCAGTTGCGCATTTATCATTACAAGCCGCTGGTGGACAAGGATAAGATATTCAAGACACCGCTGCTGATCGTGCCCCCGCTCATCAACGGTTATGAAGTGGCGGATTTGCAACCCGACCGCTCCTTGGTGCGCAATTTGCTCAAGGAAGGGCTGGACGTGCATTTGCTCGACTGGGGCTATCCGCGACCGGTGGATAAATACCTGACCATCGAGGATTACATCGATGGTTATCTGGACGATTGCGTCGATGCTGTCCGCGAACGCCACTCGGTTGACAAGATCGCCCTTTTGGGTATTTGCCAGGGCGGCACGATCAGCACGACTTACTCGTCGCTTTATCCGGAAAAAGTGGATCGCCTGGTGTTGACGGTGACCCCGATCGACTTCGATTATCCGCACAACCCCAAGCAGCCGCACGTCGGTTTGCTGTTCCATCTTGGAAAAGCCGCGAACGTCGATTTGATGGTGAACGCGCTCGGCAATGTGCCCGCGGATTTGTTGAACGTCTCGTTCATGATGGCTTCGCCATTCGTGTTGAACATTGGCAAGTACGCCGATTTGATCGATATTCTCGACAACAAGGAGGCGCTGCTCAATTTCTTGCGGATGGAAAAGTGGCTGTTCGGAGGGCCGGCCGCATCCGGGGAAACCTATCGGTTTTTCGTGAAGAACTATCTCCAGGACAACAAACTGGTGAAAGGCGAAGTCGAGATCGGCGGCCGCAAGGTCGATCTTGCCAACGTCACCATGCCGATACTGAACATCTACGCCAAGAAGGATCATCTAGTGCCGCCGCCTTGCACGGTCGCGCTCAAGAAGCATGTCGGCAGCAAGGACTACACGGAGCTGGAAATCGATACCGGTCATATCGGTATTTACACGGGCGGCGCCTCCCAGAAGATTCTCGCCCCGAACGTCGGCAAATGGTTGCGGGAACGGGCGCATTGACCGATACGCGCCGCTTGCCAGGGCGCGATGTGAATTTCCCTTCCCCAGGGAAGGGAGGTGTTGAAACCACGCAGTTGTTGCAAGAGGGTTGATTCATGGCAGTCAAGAAACTAAGAAGAGGCGTTGCCCTCGTCGGGGCGGGCATGACCCCATTCGGGACATTCCCGGGCCTCAACACCCGCGATTTATTCGTCCAGGCTTTCCAGGAGATGCGAGCCTCGGTTGACAAGGGCTTTGATCCCAAGGACATCGAAGCGCTGGTCATCGGCAACTACAGCAGCACGATGTTCGAAGGCCAGAACTTCATGGCGCCCTATGTCGCCGACGCGGTGGGCCTGACGCCGATTCCGGCCAGCCGGGTCGAATGCGCCTGCGCCAGCAGTGGCTTGGCGCTGCGGCAGGCGATCATGACCATCGGCTCGGGCCTGGCCGACGTGGTGCTGGTCGGTGGCCTTGAGAAAGAAAGCGATTTGCCCATCGCTCGGGTGACCGACGTGTTGGCGACCGCCAGCGACAGCATCTACGAAAATCCGGCCGGCTTCACTTTCCCGGGCCTGTACGCCCTGCTGGCGACCGCCTATATGGATCGCTACGGGGCGACGCCGGAAACGTTCATGAAGATCGCCATCAAGAACCACGAGAATGGCGTTCTCAACCCCAAGGCGCAGTTTGGGGCGCGGATCGCCGACATCATGGTGAGCAAGCAGAAGGCCGCCGCCAAGCGCGGCAAGCCCGTGCCGCAATGGGATAGCGAACTGGACTTCCTGAAGGACGACCAGGCCAACCCCGCGATCGCCTGGCCGATGCGCCTGTTCGATTGCTCGCCGGTTTCCGACGGCGCGGTCTCGCTGCTGCTGGTGGCCGAGGAAATCGCCTCGTCGTTCACCGACAAGCCCTTGCACATCATCGGCTACGGGCAGGGCAGCGACGTGCCGACCTACGAACGCGAGAGCCTGACGACCATCAAGGCGGCGCGGGTCGCGGCCGAGCAGGCTTATGCCACCGCCGGCGTAACGCCCAAGGATATCAAGGTCTGCGAGGTTCACGACTGCTTCACCATCGCCGAACTGATCGCCATCGAGGATCTCGGTTTCTTCAAGCCTGGCGAGGGCTATAAAGCCATCGAGGAAGGTTTGACCTCCAGGCTCGGCCCCCGGCCGATCAACTCGTCCGGCGGACTCAAATCCAAAGGTCACCCCGTTGGAGCCACCGGCGCGGGTCAGGTCGTGGAAGTCTTCAAACAGATGCGCGGCGAGGCGGGTCCTCGGCAAGTGCCGGGTGATTTGAACCTGGGGTTGACCCACAATCTGGGCGGTAGCGGCATGGCCGCGATCGTGCATATTTTCGAGCGGAGACAATAAGGCGATGAGCGAACTGCCATTCAACAGCACCAGCTATTACCATTTACTGTCCGAGCACAAGCTGATGGGCTGCCGGAACAAGACCAGCGGCAAGTTTTATCTGCCGCCGCGCCCGATGTGCACCACCAGCTATTCCAGCGATATGGAATGGGAGCCAGTGTCCGGCAAGGGCGAGATCATCGCGTTTACGGTCATCACCGTCGCTCCCACCCACATGATCGAGGCGGGCTATAGCCGCGAAAATCCCTACTGCGCCGCCATCGTGCGCTTGCAGGAAGGGCCGGCGATCAGCGCGCAGATATTGGGCGTCGATCTGTCGATGCCGGAAGAAGCCATCAAGATCGGCACTCCGGTGCAGGCGACGTTTATCGAACGTGGCGAAGGTCCGGCGAAGCGCATCTATCTCGCGTTCGAGGTCGTTCAGTAGGGGATTGGCAAGGCGGTCTTGGGGGTTTCTCCATGTACTCCGCCCAGATGGCGGGTGCATGGCCCTGAGTCAGCCAACGGCCGACATCTTTCCGATTGATCCGGGAAGATGTCGGTTTGGGCAGTGAACCGCAAGACCTATTGAAAATCGGTATTACCCTTCATGCCCGCTCCCGGTTCAGCGCCAGCAGCCGGCGCAGCACCTCCTCATCGTTCAGGTTCGCCGGCCAGCCGTAAGCGGCGGCCACGGCCTCATCCAGCGCCCGATGGGCGTTGACCAGCCAGGTCGGGCGCTGATTGTAGAGCTGAGTCAGCGTTCGCTTTTTCAGCTCGGCGGCGTGTTCGGGCTTTGGAATGATCCGGTCGGGATAACCGGACGCGACTTCGGGAACCCGATCCACCCACTGCGAGGGATTCAGCCAGGTTTCGCGCAACTCGTTCAGCTTCCGGGCGGCGTCGGCGATGGCGGCATTCAGCCCCTCTCCCTCTGAAAGAGGGGTAGGGGTGAGGGTATTCCGGTTCGGTTGCAAGCCTGGCGGAAAAGGGAAGGTCTCGAAGCAGACTGACGCGGTATAAACCGGACGGTCTTCAAGCGTTGATCCCGTTGCCAGTGCCCAGACGACATGAATCCGCGAGGAAACAATCCCAAATGTCGTATCGTCATCGCGCGGGATTACCACCAGCTTGTGTTCGGGCGCAACGCTGACCGGCAGCCAGATGAAAACACGATGCTTGGCCGTTTCGGATGTGGCGATATAGCGCGTCAGTCCCGCCAGTTTTCGACGCAGACCAGGGCGGGTTTCACCATGCCGCCACCAGTAAACTGCGCGCGATTTGCGATTGTTCGTGATCCGCACCGGCTTCACCTTCTCCAGCACCCACGCGAACGGCGCTTCGTACAGCGCCGCTTCGTGCTCGCTCAAATCGGTGCCGAAGTCGATCACCCAGCGGCCTTTCCAGCCCTGGGTGACATCCACGCCGTTCCAGATCGGGCGCAACACGTCGCTGTTGGACCGGCCGTGCGGGTTCGGCTCGCGCAGCCAGCGTTGCGCCGTGGCGCTGTCCACGGCGAACGCGCCCGCCAGACACAGGCCGAAGAACGAGCAACCGGCGTTTTCCGGTAACGGGCGAGCCTGGGTCAAATCGATTCCGCTGGTGGCATCGAGCGGCCGGCCGGTCAGGTCGGCGTAAATTTCCGCGACGAGGTGACCGTCGAGGGTCGCGCCCTCATCCCCGACCCCTCTCCCAAAGGGCGAGGGGAGTGGAGCGCCAAACCCCACCAGCGACACTCGCACTGCCGCGCCTTCATTGATCCAGGGTTGGTCGGACCAGGCGTGGAAGATGCGCGCCCTCACCCCCGGCCCCTCTCCCACGGGGAGAGGGGTATTGAGGATGCGCTCCAGTACCGGCCGGTTGCGCTTTTGGCGGATCGAGTTGGTCGCCACCAGACCGGCCCGTTGCGTCTGTCCGGCGGCAATGTGCGCCCGCGCCTTTTCAAACCAGTAGCAGACCAGGTCCGCACCGCCCGGCACGCGCCCGGCATAGACCCGGCGTAGCGTCGCTACATATTCCTCGCCCAGTTCCGCCAACTGCTTCTTGTCGCCCAAAAACGGCGGGTTGCCGACGATGGCGTCGGCGGCGGGCCAAGCGGTTTCACCCCAGCCGCCCTCACCCCCGACCCCTTTCCCAGAGGGCGAGGGAAGCAGGGTCAGCAGCGCATCCCGGCATTCGATCTGATTGAGCGGCTTCAGGATCGGCCGGTCGTTCAGGTTGTAGCCGTGGCCCAGCATCCATTGAATCTCGCCGATCCAGACCGTCAGTCGGGCCAGTTCGGCGGCGTAGGGATTGAGTTCGATACCCAGCGCGGCTTCCGGCCCGACCGCCGGAAAGCCCCGTTGCAAGCCCAGCGCCTCGGCCTCCAGCATCACCTGATGTTCCAGGTCCTTCAGCGTCCGCAAGGCCAGATAGAGGAAGTTGCCCGACCCGCAGGCGGGGTCCAGCACCCGAAACATTCGCAAGCGTTCGAGAAAGCGTTGCAACGCCTGTTCCGCTTGCGTCCGTTTGGGCTTCTTGGCCGCCAGCAATCGCGTCAGTTCCGCCTTCACCGCCGCCCATTCCGCCAGCAGCGGGGCGCGGATCACCGGTTCGATCAGCCGGCGGATGGATTCGGCATCGGTGTAATGCGCGCCCAACTGACTGCGCTTGTCGGGGTCGAGACCGCGTTCGAACAGGGTGCCGAAAATCGCCGGTTCGATGGCCGACCAGTCCAGCCGCGCCGCCCGCCAGGCCAGTTCCAAATCCTCCGATTCCAGCGGCAGACAGTCGGCGTCATCGAACAGTCCGCCGTTGAACCAGGGAATCTCGATCAGGCCGAACCAGCCGCCGCTGCGCATCGCCGCGAACAGTTCGCGGGCGCGGTTCACGAACGCGGTGGGCCGGGTCTTGACCGCCGTCAGCAGGTCGTTGAACAGCCGGCCCGGCAGCAGGCCGATGTCCTCGGTGAACAGGCAGAACAGCAGTCGGGTCATGAAGTGCGCCACCCGCTGCGGCTCGTGGCCGCGCTCGCGCAGGCATTGCGCCAGCCCGGCGAACAGTTCGGCCGCTTCCGCCGTCACCGCCTCGATGGTGCGACCCGGCTTCAACCGCTCCGGGTCGGTGAACGCCCATTGCAAAACCTGCCGCTGGGCGGGATCGGCCAGATCGTCCAGCGTCATCTGGCGGACGGTGTGGACGGTGTTGGTGAAATGCGTATGGATTTCAATCGTCTCGAAGTCGGAGGCGATCAGCAGGGGCGGGTTGTCCAGCGCCAGCGCGTATTGCTGCAACTGCCGCAGGGCCGCGCCCAAGTCCTTGTGCTTGCCCTTGTATTCCCAGGCGAAGCAGTTCCGTTTCCACACATCGGCCCAGCCCTGCCCGCCGCCAGTTTTCCGGACGCCCTTCTCGAAACAGAAATCGGCGCCCTGAAGGTCGACCGCCGTCGGCGGGGGATGGCCGATCAACGCGCACAGTTCGTTGAAGTGCGATTGCGCGGCGGAACGCTCGGTCAGGGTCGAGCGCCGCCAGCGCCGGATGAAGTCGTCGGGGGTCATGGGCGTGGTCTGGATCGCGAGAGGGGAGGGCGGTTACCGCCCGTGGGGACCGCCATCGTGGTGTCGTCGCCGGCATCGTCTTGCGCGGTCGCGGCGAGAGCGGCATCAGGTTCACCGGTGGAGTCGCTGATATTTAAAGTTAGCATCCCCCGCGCAGGTTGCCCTCGGCGTCTTGGTCACTGGGCTGGTGAAGACAAGGCTGAAACGCCATTAAGATGGTAACGTCCGTATTCGGATACTCGTCGCTCGCCCTACCCCGTCCCGCCCGACCGGAGGAACTCCATGACCATGCGCTTCTTCAACACCGCCGGGCCGGTCAATCCGGCCGATCATTACTGTCTCGATCCCTTGC
>ERZ761607.1967-NODE-1967-length-23656-cov-4.535274_pt1 | contig 23656 bp, 20 predicted proteins | sample MGYA00511164_ERZ761607 | MGnify/ENA primary metagenome ERZ761607 (study PRJEB28899, sample SAMN02445080) | bioreactor sludge metagenome | biome: EBPR sludge | place: Australia: Brisbane, Thorneside Wastewater Treatment Plant | collected 2011-06-22 ... | reverse complement strand
GGGTACAGGGCTACGTCCCGCCGGCACGCTGAGCGCCAGTCGACCAGCGTGCGCGCTGGTCGGCGGCGGCAGCAGTGGCGCGCTTCAGGCCGCGAGCAGCGTCTGCACGGCGCGCGCGACGCCGCCGACGAAGCAAGCCGCCGTGCGCACCCCGCGCAGGGCCGAGCGCCCGACGCGCGATCTCCTGCAAGGACTCGATCCCCGCCGCCACGAGCCCTCGGGCGACGAGCGCGTCTCGCCGCTGGCGGAGGGACGGCGCGCGGTGCTCACGCTCGAGCCGGGCCTTCAGGAGCACCTCGAGCAGGAGCTCGCGCGCTACGCGGTCCCCTACGGCGCCGTCGTCGCGATGGAGCCGAGCACCGGCCGCGTGCTCGCGTACGTGAGCCACTCCAGCGCGAACCCGGACGCCGGCGATCTCGTGCTCGATCCCACGCCGCCGACCGCGTCGGTCTTCAAGGTGATCACGGGCGCGGCGCTCGTGGACGCCGGCGTCTCGCCGAGCACGAACGTCTGTTACACGGGCGGCGGCAGTCGCCTCACCGCGTGGCACCTCGACGATCACGATCGCGAGACGTCGTGCCACACGCTCGCGCAGGCGATGGGTCATTCGACCAACGCGGTCTTCGCGAAGCTCGCCGATCGCCACCTCGACGCGCCGACGATCGAACGTTACGCGGCCGCGTTCGGCTTCGGGCACGCGTTGCCCTTCGACGTGCCGACGCGCCCGAGCCCGGCCGAGGTGCCGACCGAGCGCCTCGAGCTCGCGCGGACCGCGGCGGGGTTCTGGCACATGCACATGTCGCCGCTGCACGGCGCGCTGATCGCGAGCACCATCGCGAACGACGGCCGCATGCCTCGCGCCGCGATCGTCGACCGCGTGGAGTCGCCGAGCGGCGAGGTGTTGATGCGCCACGAGCCGAGCATCTTCCGCGAGGTGATCCCGCGGTCGACCGCGCGCGCGGTGAACCAGATGATGCAGCTCACGGTGACCGAAGGGACCGCGCGGAGGACCTTCGTGGATCCGCAGGGGCGCCCGTTCCTGCCGGGCATCGCCATCGCCGGAAAGACCGGCACCCTCAGCGCCGAGCGTCCGTACCGCGGCTACACTTGGTGGGTCGGCTTCGCGCCCGCGGAGCGTCCGACCATCGCCGTCGCGGCGGTCGTCGTGAACACGCCGCTCTGGCGGATCAAGGCGAGCCACGTCGCGCGCGAAGCGCTGCGTTGGTACCTCGTCGAGAACGCCGCCACGCGCGCGACCCCGACCGGCGGCTGAGCGAGCTTCGTCGACACCCGAGGCGCGACCGCGTCGTCCGTCCGCCTGCTCGGGCGCAGCGACGCTGGACTCCCGACGACGTCGGCCTCCGCGTGCGCGTCCCGTGGACTCCGGACGACGTCGGGCTTCTGTGCGCGTCACCACACGCGTATCCTTCTCGCCCATGGACGAGTCGACGCTCATCGCGCTGCTCAAGAAGGGCGCTCAGCACAAGGCGAGCGACGTGATCCTGAAGGTCGGCCAACCGCCGGCCTTTCGCGTGAACGGCGACCTGCACTACCTGCAGGGCGACAAGCTGCGCCCCGAACAGACCCTCGCGCTCGCGGAGATCATCCTCCGGCGCTCGCGGTTCAAGGGCACGCTCGAAGAGCTCACCGAGTACGACACGAGCTACGGCGCGCAGGGCGTCGGTCGTTACCGCGTGAACGTCTACCGCCAGCGCGGCTCGCTCGCGATGGCGCTGCGCGCGATCCCGCTCGAAGTACCGAACTTCGAGGCGCTGCGGCTCCCGCCCGCGATCGCGAAGCTGGCCGAGAACGAACGCGGAATGATCCTCTGCGTCGGCGCGGCCGGAAACGGAAAGAGCACCACGCTCGCCGCGATGGTCGATCACATCAACCGCTCGCAGCGGGTGCACATCGTCACCATCGAAGACCCGATCGAGTACATGCACACCGACCAGCTCGCGTCGGTGTCTCAACGCGAGATCGGCCTCGACACCCCGCACTTCGCGACCGCGCTTCGCGCCGCGCTCCGCCAAGATCCCGACGTGATCCTGGTCGGCGAGATCCGCGACGAAGAGACGATGGACATCGCGCTCAAGGCGGCGGAGACGGGCCACCTCGTGCTCTCCACGCTGCACACCCCGGACGTCGCCCGCACGGTGGGGCGCGTGCTCGCGCTCAGTGGCAGCAACAGCGTCCAAGAGACGCGCGAACGTTTCGCGGACAACCTCAAGGGCATCGTCGCGCAGCGCCTCCTGCCGCGCGCGGACGGGCAAGGTCGCGTGATCGCGGTCGAGGTGCTCGTGATGACGGGCACCGCGCGCGAGAGCATCCGGAGCCCGGAGGGGAACCTGCCGCTCAAGGACGTGATGGAGCGTGGCGTGCACCCGTACGGCATGCAGACCTTCGAGATGGCGCTCCGCGATCTCGTGAAGAACGGGCTCATCACGGTCGAGACGGCCCGCGCCGCGATGGGCTGAGCGCGAACGATCAGAAGCCCACGCCCCACTCGGGCGGAAGCGCGGGCACTCCGAACGCCCAGCGATGGAGCGCGAGGACCAGCCCGGCGTAGAGCACGAGCGTGATCGCGAACCGCAGCAGCAGGCCACGCGAGTCGAACGCGACACGCCGACTCACGATCGCCGCGAACGGGAGCACGGAGGTTCGCGCCGCGAAGCTCGGCCAGGCTTCGGGCAGAGCGCGTCGTCGCCGAGCGTCGATGTGGAACATGCCACCCACGGAGAGAACGACGAGCCCACCGAAGAACGCCACGTCCCGTAGCGTCCCGTTCGCCACGAGGTGGGCGAGGCCCCAAATCGTGAAGCCGACGAGCGCGGGGTGGCGGGTGATCGTGAGCACGCCCCGAGGCGGCTCGTTCGCGGCACCCGCCATGCCGGCGGTGGTGGGTGACTTCGTGGTGTAGCCCGCGACGATGAAGAAAAGCGCGGGGAGCATCAGCGTGAGGACGAGGTGCGTGGCCCAGCGCGGCGGGGTCCACAGCGCGACGTAGGGCACGTCGCTCCACACCACCATCGCGATCACGAACGGCGCGCCGACGATGAGCGAGTACACGCCCTGGAACGCGCCTTCACCGAGCTTCGCCACGAGGCGCGTGCGCAGGACGTCGGCCGAGAGGAGGAAGTGCAGCGCGACGAAGGCGAACATCGCGCCGAGGAAGACGAGCCCGGCATACGTCGGCGGTGGGTCGGCGGGAGGGATCGCGAGCACCGCCTCGACGACCGCGTCGAGGTCGTCCTCGGCGAGCCACGTGTAGGCCGGCATGAGGTCGTCGTAACCCGGCGCGATCGTCGCCGATGGCTCGACGATCGAGTCGCGCACGTGGAGGTCGGGGAAGAAGCCGGAGCGCTCGCGCAATCCGGCGAAGGTCGGTCCCGCACCGTCGCGTCCGTCGACGGTGTGGCAGCCCGTACAGCCGTGCCGCGAGAGCAGCGCGACCGCCTCCGCGGGGGCATCGCCGGGCGGGCGCGGGGGCGGAGGAGGCCGTCCAGGTGGGATGTCCGCACGTGCGACGAGCGCGCCGAGCACGCCGAGCGCGAACAGTCCCGAGACGCAGGCCCTCGCAGCGCGCTGCCTCATTCGGCGAGCGTACCGCAGCCACGAGCGCCCGATGCGCCGCGGCTCACGCCACGCAGAGGAAGTCGGCGCCCTCCACGTACCCGCGTCGAACCAGCGCGTCGCGCACGAGCTGACGCGCGCCCCGCGTGGCGACGGCGACGATCACGAAGCAACCGTCCGCGCCGCTCGGATCGACGATCGGAATGCCACGCGCGACGCGCCCGATCTTCTTCGGATCGATGTCGAGGAAGCGCGACGCGCGCACGCCGTGCGGCTCCAGCTCGCGCAGCGTGCGGCGTCCCTCGCGCCCCGCTCCCCAGACCGCGATCGCGCGCGTCTCGGCGAGCAAACGCGGCGCGAGGAAGCGTGCCTTGAGCGCGCGGAAGGCCTCGAGGCGGTAGCGCGGATCGCGAAAGGTCGTCTGTCCCGCGTGCTGTCGCCAGCGCAGCCCGAGCCCCGGCACCTTCGCGAGCCCGAAGCCCGCCGCGTCGAGGCGGAGCCAGAGCTCGTAGTCCTCCGGGAAGTCGCCGTCGTGGTAGCCGCCGACCGCCTCGACCGCGCTCGCGCGCAACATCACGGACGGATGGCAGAGCGGGCTCTCGACGAAGAGCTCGCGCGCGTGGTCTTCGCGCGTCTGCAGCGTGTTGAGCCAGTCGACGTAGCGCGCCATGCCCTCGCCGGGCTCGCCTTCTTCGGCGAAGAGCTCCACACGCGCACCGATCGCGCCGAGCGAGGGATCCGCGTCGAGCGCGTCGCGTTGGGCGCCGAAGCGACCGGGCACGGCGACGTCGTCCGCGTCCATGCGCGCGAGCCTTGGGGCGCGGGCGTGACGACGCGCGTGCTCGAGCGCCTCGACCAAGCCGACGCCTTCGGAGGCGAGCGCACGAACGCGCGGATCGCGTCTCGCGAGCTCGGCGACGATCGCCGGACCGTCGTCGCACGAGCCGTCGTCCACCGCGAGAAGCTCGATCGTCGCGCTCGGGTCGGCGAGCACGCTCTGCACCGCCTCGCGGAGCGTTCGCGCGGCGTCGCGGTACGGGAGCAGGACCGAGACCTGCGGAGCGGTGACTCCGTGGTGAGCGCGATCGACCACGCTCAACCGATCGCGTCGTCGATCGGCCCGGTCGCGAGCTCGCTCAAGTACATCAGCACCGGCGGATAGGTCGCGGCGAGCTCGTTGAAGCGCGCGGCGGGCAGACGCAGGAGCAGCGTGTCCGTCACGCAGATCACGTCGACCGACGACGGCTGCCGCGTGATCAAGCTGCGCTGCCCGAGCACCGTGCCCGGACCGAGGCGCTTGGTGCGCTCTCCACGCGCTTCGAGCGCGCCGAGCAGCACGCAGTACAGGCCGTCGCCGCGCTTGCCATGCTCCACGAGCACCGTGTCCTTGCTCGCGCTGCGGAGCTGGAAGAGCGCGGCGAGCTCGCGCTTGGTGTCGGCGTCGAAGCCCGCGAACACCGGCGAGGTCAGCAACAGGTTCGCGAGCAGCCGACGTCCGAGGAGCTCGAGCAAGAGATCGTGCAGGGGAGGGTGCTCGGCCACGAGCGCGTCGAGGGTGGACTTCGCGATGCGCAGCGCCGACACACCGCCGGGCGCGACCACCACGTCCGCGCGGCGCGAGACCTCGTCGAGCAGACAGCTCTCGCCGACCAGCTCGCCCTCGCCGAGCTCGATGGGTGCATCGGTCGAGCCCGGCACGTGCACGCTCACGCGGCCTTCGACGAGGAGGAAGAGCGCGTCACTCGGCTGGCCGACCTCGATGAGGAACGCGCCCGCCTCGAGCTCGCGCAGCTCGGCCTCCGCGAGCAGTCGCTGCAGCACCGGCTTCGGGAGCTCGGCCAGCAGCGGCGTCGCGGGAAGCGCCGCGAGGTCCTCGGCGGTGCGGCGATGCGGCAGCTCGTCGACGTCGACGAAGAGCACGTCGTCCTCGATCACCTCGAGCTCCGAGGGATCGAGCTCGATGAGGCTCATGCGCGGAGGCAGCGGCGGCGGCGCGAGCTCGGCGGGCGTGAGCACGAGCTCGATCGCGGCGCTCTCGTCGATCTCGGGGAAGAAGTCGTCGTCGGTGTCGTCCGCTTGCTCGCCTCGCCGCGGCGCGGCGTCGATCGTCCGCGGCTGACCCGCGTCGATCGTGCTCTTGCGCGCCTCGCGATGAAGCCTCTGCGCGGCCTCCGGATCGACACGTTCGAGGATGTCGCGACGGCTCGGATCGATCTGCAAGATCACCTTCGCCAGCGCGGCCGCGCGCGCCACGAAGCCTTGGGTCGCGTAGAGATCCACCGCGCGTTCGAAGGCACGCACCGCGCTCGCGTCGTCGTTCAGCCGACGGAGCAGGTCGCCCTTGCGATGCGGCCAACGCGGCTCGGTCGGCTCCGCCTCCGCGAGCTGATCGTAGACCGCGAGCGCGGCGGGGAAGCGCTCCTTGCGCAGGGCCTGTTGGAGCGCGTCGCGGAGCTTCGCGGTGCGAGACATATCGCGGCGAGCGTACCAAACGGAGACACGAACCGACGTTGTTTGGAGCCGGCCTCCAGGCCGAGCGCCCCGAAGTTCCGCGAGCCCCGCCGTCGGGCGACCGAACGAGCGAACCGACGTCGTTCGAGGCCGGCCAGGAGCGACCCCTTCGCTCGGACGCGCGTGGAGGATCAACGCACGCGGGCGGCGCGCGCGGCGCCGAGCAGCCCGACCTTCGGATCGGTCACGAGCGTCACGCGCGTGCGCTCGACCACCGCGCGCATCGGGGTCTTGTCGAGGAACGCCTGCACGAAAGGCTCGGTGAAGCGCTCGCCGAGGCTCGCGTGCAGCTTGGGCGCGATCCCGCCCGCCACGTAGAGCCCGCCGCTCGCGACCACGTCGAGCGCGAGGTCGCCCGCCGCCGTGCCGTAGAGCGCGACGAAACGATCGATCGTGATCCGCGCCGCGTCGTCGTCGTCGTACGCGGCCGCGATCGCGCCCCCGTCCGGCTCGTGCAGCGAACCCTTCGCGTGACCGCTCTGCACGACGTATTGGTAGACGTTCGCGAGGCCGAGCCCGCTCACCACGTGCTCCCACGTCGCGCGCCCGTGTCGCGCACGCAGCCACGCCGCGAGCCCATCCTCGAACGCGTCGCGCGGCGCGAAGCCGACGTGCCCGCCTTCGCTCGCGAGCACGCGCGCCGGCTCGCCCGGCACCACGACCGCCTTGCCGAGCCCCGTGCCCGCGCCGATCACGACCGCGGGCCCGCTCGCATCGATCGGCGCGTCGCGCAGCACGACACGCGCCGTCTCCGGAAGCTCCGCGAGCCCGAGCGCCACGCCGTGGAAGTCGTTGAGCAGCGCGACGCGAACTCCGAGCGCACGCTCGAGCTCGTCCGCGTCGACCACCCACGGCAAGTTGGTCACGGCGACGCGGCGTCCGCTCACGGGCCCCGCCACCGCGAAGCCCGCCGCATCGACGCGCTCGTCGCCGAGGAAGGCCCCAAGCGCGTCGAGCAACGACGCGTGATCCGCCGAGGGAAGCTGCGCCTGCCGCACCTCGCGCGCACCGTCGTGGATCGCGAGCCAGGTCTTGGTGCCGCCGATGTCTCCTGCGAGCGTCCGCATGGCGCGGGAGATTCGTCGTGGGCCAGGCGGGCGTCAACCTCGGCCCGTGATTCGTTCGTCGCCACCTCGTTCGGAGCGTGATAATCGAACGCGCATGGAGCGAGCTCTCGGCGTCGATCCCGGCCGCGCGCGCATCGGCCTCGCGCTCTCCGACGAGGCCAGCGGCTCGCTCGCGCTCCCCTTCGCGACGATCCCGAGCGACGCCAACCTCGAGGTCGCCGCGGAGCGGGTTCGCGCGGCGGTCGCACACGTGGAGCTCGGCAAGGTCGTGGTCGGTCTCCCGCTCCGCCTCGACGGAAGCGAAGGCGAAGCCGCTCGCCGCGCACGCAAGATCGGACGCGCGATCGGCCGCGCCCTCGGGCGCTCCGTGATCTTCTGGGACGAACGGTTGACCACCGCGCTCGCCGAGCGCGGCCTCAAGGACGTCGGGCTCGACGGACGCGAGCGACGCAAGGTCGTCGATCAATCGGCGGCCGCGCTGATCTTGCAGAGCTGGCTCGACGCGCGCGCGGCGCGGGCGGAACGCAGGGAGCAGCGAGCCCGCGACGAGCGCGTGGAGCAGCGAGCGCGTGACGAGCGCGAGGAGCCCGAGCGTTGAGCGCACGACGACGTCGCGTCGACCGCTCGGCCCGTCGTGTGCCGGCGCGCGCGCTGGCGCTCGGTCTCGGCGTGCTCGTGCTGCTCGGCACGCTCGCGGTGACCGCTCTCCTCGTGGTCTACCCGCGTGAGGTTCGCGCCGGTCGTGGCCGCACCTTCGTGGTGGCGATCCCGGAGGACGCGGACGCGCGCGCGGTGGCCGACCTGCTCCACGAACGCGAGGTGATCGACGACCCCTGGATCTTCGCGGCCTACCTACGCATCACCGGCGCGGACGACGTGCTGCGTCGCGGTGACGTGCTGCTCGGCGATCGGCTTCGCCCCGACGAGGTCGCGCGCCGCCTGCGGAGCGATCGCGACGGAGTGCCGGTGCGCGTCACGGTGCCGGAGGGCTACACGCGCTTCGACGTCGCGCGCCGCCTCGACGCGGCGGGCGTGTGCGACGAAGCGGCGTTCCTCGAAGCGAGCGCGGAGCCGCCCGACGGCGTCGAAGCTCCGAGCGCGGAGGGGTATCTCTTCCCGGACACCTACGAGCTGCGCACGCAGAGCGATCCCCGCGCGGTGGTGCGCCGCATGGTGCGCAACCACTTCGAGCGCACCGAGGAGCTCTACGAGCGTCACGAGCTCGCGCTCGAGCGTCTGCAGGAAGAGCTCGGCATGGGCCCCCACGAGGTCGTGGTGCTCGCGAGCGTGGTGGAGAAAGAAGCCGCGGTCGCGGACGAGCGCGCGATCATCGCGGGCGTGTTCCTGAACCGCCTGCGCTCCGAGACCTTCCGTCCGCGCCGCCGCCTGCAGGCGGATCCGACGGTGAGCTACGGCTGTCTCGCGGAGCCGACCGCGGCCCCGAGCTGCGCGGGCTTCGACGGCCGCATCACGCGCGCGATGCTCGACGCTACAACTCGTACCGACACGAGGGCCTGCCACCGGGCCCGATCGCGAACCCGGGGCTCGCGTCGATCGTCGCGGTGCTCGACCCGACGGTGCACAACTACCTCTACTTCGTCGCGCGCGGCGGGCGGCGGCATCGCTTCAGCGCGACGCTGGAGCGTCACAACGAAGGCGTGGACGCCCTGCGCGAGCGCGAGCGCCAACGCTGAAGAAGTCGTGGTGAAGAAGTCGTGATGAAGAAGTCGTGATGAAGAAGTCGTGATGAAGAAGTCGTGATGAAGAAGCCCGAGCAGCTCGATCTCTTCACCGCGCCGCCGCCCGCGCCGCCCCGGCCGGACGAGCGCCTGGTCGAGCTCGCGTCGCGCCTGCCCTCGAACCTCCGCCTCGGCACCAGCAGTTGGACCTTCCCCGGCTGGGCCGGCCTCGTCTACCACCGCCGCTATCCGAACAACGCGACCTTCGTCCGCGAGTCCCTCGGCGAGTACGCCCGCTACCCGCTCTTCCGCACCGTCTGCGTCGACCGCAGTCACTACGCGCCCATCGCCGAGGCCGAGCTCCGCGGCTACGCCGCACTCTTGCCGGAAGGCTTCGCGTGCGTGACCAAGGTCTGGAGCGAGATCTCGACCCCGACCGTACGCGGCGAGAACGGAACTCCGCTGCCGAGCGCGCGTTTCCTCGATCTGGATCTCTTCGAGCGCGAGGTGCTCGGCCCGAGCCGTCGTGCGTTCGCCGCGCATCAGGGTCCCTTCGTCTTTCAGGTCCCGCCGGTCCCCGCCGGCGCGCGTGCCTTCGCGGACGCGCTCGAACGTTTCCTCTCGCGTGCCCCCACCGCGCTCGGACCGGGGCGACCCATCACCTACGCGTTCGAGCTCCGCGACAAGAAGCTGCTCACCCGTCGCTACGTCGAGGTGCTGCGCGCGCACGGCGCCGCGCACGTCTTCAACTGGTGGGAGCGCATGCCGGGCCTCGCCGAGCAGCTCGAGCGCACGGGCGGCCTCGTCGGTCCGCTCGTCGTGCGTCTGCTGATCCCGCCTGGCCGTCGCTACGCGGAGTTGAAGGACGCGTGGGCGCCCTTCGATCGCCTCGTGATGCCGAGCGCCGAGATGCGACGCGAGGTCGTGCAGCTCGTGCGGCTCGCCGAATCGGTCGGGCTCCCCGCGTGGCTCATCGCGAACAACAAAGCCGAGGGCAGCTCGCCCCTGACCTTGCGTGCGATCGCGGAGCTCGTGGCGCACCCCGCGCGTTGAGTGGACGCGTCGTCTTCTCGTCGTTCCGCACGTTCACGTGCGAGCGCGTGGCGTTGACTTCGGCACGTCGCGGCGCGAGGAAGACCCACATCCGGGAAGCGCCCACACCCCGCGACACGTTCGTTCGGTCTGCTCATGCGCCTACACCGCCTCGACTACAGTTGTTACGCCCGCTTCGTCCAAGCCACGCTCGAGCTCGCGAAGGTTCCCTTCGAGCTCGTCGACGTGCGCTACGGCGATCGCGAAGAGCTCGCGAAGCTCACCGGCGGCTACATCCAGGTCCCGGTGCTCGAGCTCGACGACGGCACGCCGATCGTCGACTCGCGCCGCATCGCGCAGCACCTCGTGAGCACCGACGAGCGCGTCGCGCGCTTGGTGCCCGACGCCGACGCCGCGCTCGTGTGGGCCTACGTCGACTTCGCCAACGGCCCCGTCGAGGACGCCGCGTTCCGGCTCGCGTCGCCCGGCATCGCGCAGCGCTTCGAGAGCGCCTTCGAGCGCGCGCTCTTCGTCTTCAGCAAAGAGCGGAAGTTCGGCGCGGGCTGCGTCGATGCGTGGGAGCGCGACGCCGACGCGCTCTTCGAGCAGTTGGTCACGGTGCTCGAGCCGACCACGCGTACGCTCGCGCATCGCCCGTTCCTGATCGGACGCGAGCCCACCCTGGCGGATCTCGCGCTGTTCTCGCAGCTGCTCATGCTGGATCTCGGCGCGCCCGATCGCGTCGCGCAGCTCGTGCTGCGTTTCGACGTGCTCCGAGCGTGGCGCGAGCGGCTCGAACGGCGGCTCGGTCCGCCGCCCTACGGTCGGGTCGCGGCACGCCACCGCGACGAGCCGGAGATGCTCGAAGCGCTCGCGTCCGCGCCCGCGCCGAGCGGCAAGCTCGAGCACATCGTCGCGCGCCCCGCCAAGCACGAGCGGCGCGTGCTCGACCGCGCGCGCCTCGACGTGGACGAAGGCCTCGAAGGCGACGACTGGCGCACCACCGACGGCACGCGCGGTCGGCAGCTCACGCTGATGGACGCGCGCGTCGCGACGGCGATCGCGGAGCGCGGCGACTGGGAGCTCTTCGGCGACAACCTCTTCGTGAGCTTCGACCTCTCGACCGACTCGCTGCGCCCAGGCGATCGCCTCCGCCTCGGCGGCGCGTTGCTCGAGATCACCGACGAGCCCCACCTCGGCTGCCGCAAGCTCGCCTCGCGCTTCGGTCCCGCCGCGCTGCGCTTCGTGAACCACAAGTCGGTGCGCGCGCAGCGGCGACGCGGCATCTACGCGCAGGTGCTCGAAGGCGGCGAGATCGCGATCGGCGACGTCCTCACGCGAGCGTGAGCGTCGCCCGTCGTCGCGGTCGTCGGCATGCTCGTACGTCGACGGGGCGGTACGTGACCGTTGACGTTGACGTGGTCGTTGACGTGGCCGTGAACGGCGACGGCGACGTGAACGCCGGATCGAAAGCCGCCGACGCGAGGAGCGTCACCGCTCGAAGCGCCGCGCCCACTCCGGCCGATGCCGCTCGAGCGCGATCGTCGCCACCGCCGCGAACGCGAACGCCACGCTGAGCAGAGCGAGCGGCACCAACCCGAAGCGCCACTGAATCAACCCGAGCCCGAAGAGCACGCCGGCCGCGAGCGGGAGCCGCGCCTCGGGCGCGAGCTCGAAGATGGGCTCCACCCGCGGCGCCTCGAGGGCCGTGATCATCGCGTCGACTCGCGGATCGGTCGGCGTCGGTGCGTCGATCTCGCGCGCGTGCAGCGGCACGTCGCAGCGCGGGCACTCCGTCCCGCACGTGAAGCCGTCCCCGCACGCCGCGCATCGCAACGCGGCCGGAGGGGTCACGCGCTTCGACTTCCACGGCCGCCCCTGGATACGCGCGAGGGCGCGACGACGCAGCGCTTCGAGCCGCTTGAACCGCTCCTCCGCCCGCGGGTCGCCCGGGTTCGCATCCGGGTGGTGCCGCCTCGCCAGATCGCGCCACAGGCGCCGGAGGGTCCGCTCGTCGAGCACGTGGGCGAAAGGATCGCGCGGCATGGTGGCTCCCGACACCAGGCTACGCCGAAAGTTCCCGTTTCGTTCCCCAGTTTGAGGAACGACGTGGTCGTGAACGGCGACCGAGACGGGGACCACCATGGGAAGCGCGAGGTCCCGCGTGATCCCCTCACGCTTTCGCGTGCTATGCCTCCCCGACCTCGCCGTTCGAGACTTTCCATGCGCACCACGCTCGCCTCGCTCTTCCTCCTCTCCTTCGCCTGCTCCGGACCCGAGCCGATCCCCGGCGCGCCCTTCACGCCGGAGGACCAACGTTTCTTCGACGATGGCGTCGACCTCATCGGTGACCCGGAGTCGCTCGAAGGCCGCTGGCGCGAGGACTGGGCGACCGAGCTCGACCAGCGCGTGCGTCGCGCCGACGCCGTCATCTACGTCCGCATCCGTACGCTCCGCACCGACCTCGACCTCGATCGTCGCACCACCTACCGCCTCTTCCCGGAGTCCGAGCGCGCGCTGCTCGGCTCGCTCCCGGAAGACCTCGTGCTCGCCGCCCGCGAAGGCGACGCCGGTTATGCCGCGATCCGCCAGAACGAGCCCCGCATCGTCGGCGGCGCGCTCGTGCTCTTCCTGAAGTGGGAGCGCCCCGAAGGCGCGGCCACCGCGACCGCGCGCTGGCACCTCTCGCCCGCGACCGAGCAGGTCACCTCGCGCGTCGAGTACCTCCTCGAGCGTCGCCGCGGCGTCGAGCGCACCGAGCGCGGCCGCGTGATCGTCCGAGAGAACTGAGCGTTGGAGGTCACCAGTACAGCGTGTGGGTCAGCGGCTCGCCGTCTCCCATCAGTCGAAACGCGTAGGTGTACGGTGCATCACATGGAACCAGTTCGAGTGTGACGCTCGTCGCGGTATCCACCGGGCGACGAAACGCGACGTAGTACGGGAACCAGCTCGTCACCCGGGGATCTAGGTTCGTGAAGACGTCGTCGGCCCGCAGCGCCGAGAGCTGTATGTCCCAGAATACGAGCGCACCGACGGCGGCGCCCCCCAACGGAGGTCGGAGCGTCGTCCCTCGACTCAGAGAGAACGGGGTGCTCGCTGCGAAGTCGAACGACGCGAGCTCGGTTGCCACCGCTTCCCCGCGAGCGAGCGCTCGTGCCGTGCTGGCCTTGTCGTAGACGTTCCCCGCGCTTCGAAACGCTCGCTCGAACAAGTCGATCCGAACTCCCGCCTCCGCGAGCAGCTTGAGCCCGTCGGTGTCGGGTCCACGCGACGCCATCGCACGCTCGACTGGCGCGATGAGCAGCGTGCCACGGTACGGAATGACGTGGCGCGGGTCGCGGACGCGCCTCGCGAGCTGCGGAAGTGCGTCCCAGGAACCAAACCCGAAGATGAACGACGAGAGCGTCTCGGACACCACGAGGTCCAGCGAGGGGAGCGAGTCGACAGCAATGTCCTCGAGACGGGACTCCACCACCGTCACCCGCGACTCGAAGCCGTTGAGCGCGGCCAGATGCCGCGCGTACGTGGCCATCTTGCGGGAGGGCTCGACGAGGATCGCGTGGCGGAAGCCGTGCCGAAGGGCGAGGAGCGCCAGGACACCCGTCCCCGCGCCGACGTCCATCACCGTGTCTCCCGGTGGGATCGACTCGATGGCACGACGGAACGACGCGATGCGTCCCGCGTCCTCCAACAGAACCAGGTGCTGCTGGAACCGTCCGTATTCTTCGAGTGAGGGCCCACCGCTTGCGAGATTGCGGAAGTCCGGCGCGAAGTCCCGATCGGTCATGTGTGTGACCACGCCGCACGCCACTCGGGCACCACGAACGCCTCCGGCCAGAACTCGCGGATCTCCATCACGAGCCCGTCGACCACCCGAAAGAACGTGATGCCGTGATCCACGCGATCGGTCGTCGCGACCTCGACCTCGGTCACGACCCAAGCATCGCCTTCGACGAGTCGGGTGACCTTCAGGTGCCACTCGCCGGGGTACTCGCGATTCAGTCTCACGTACCCCGAGCGATCGTAGAGCTCGCCGCTTTGCGGCAGGGAGAACGTGCAGGTTGGGCTGCAGAGTGACTCCACGCGCTCCCACTCGCGTGCTTCGATCGCTGCCCACAACGCGAAAATCGTCCTCTCACCGGTCCCCATCGTCCCTCTCCCCGCTGTTTGTCGCGATCGTCGTCATGCGACCTCTGAGCCGCTCGAACCCGCGCCCGGAAACCCCGACGCAGCGTCGCACCTCTTCCGGCACGAACCAGCATCCTCGCGCGACCAAGCGCGTGAGAAACGTCGACGCGGCGCGTGTCGCGAGGCTGCGACCCAAACACTGCCTCTCGCCCAGTCCGAACGAGAGAGGTCTCGGCGAGCGGCGTCCGGGTTCGAAACGGTGAGGCTGGTCGAAGACGCGTGGGTCTCGGTTCGCTGCACCGACGTGGAGGTACACGTGCGCGCCTTCCGGCAGAGCAACGTCACCGAGCGCCGTGTCGACGAGCGCTCTACGACCGACGAGCTGAATCGGGCTGTCGAATCGAAGGCTCTCGGTGACCCACTCGGCGACCGCGCCACGTGGTGGAGTCGGCGCCTCGAGGAATATGGTCGCGAGGAGGTACGCGGTGCTCTCCTGTCCCGCGACGAGCGTGAGCATCGCGTCCGCGACCCAATCGGAGTACTCGTCGGTCGATTCACGAAACATCACCAGGAGTCGGTCGTACAGCGCGACGATCGCGTACATCGCACCGTCGACCTGCGCCGGGCCGCGGAGCTTGCCATCGAAGAAGCGCACGCACGGATCGATGAGCGGTTGCAGCGCCCTCCGACCGCACTCGTCGATGCCGACGGTCGCGCACGCAACCCGGGAAGCGAAGGGCTGGAGGACGTCCGCGTAGAGGTCCTCGCCAGGCGCATCGCCGATCGCGTCATCCACCAGACGGGCGATGTCGGCATCTCGGACCGCGCACGCGCGTTCGCGCCAGTGCGCCCGTCGCACGGCGGCTTCGTCCTGAAACATCGACTGCCGACTCAGTACACGCTCGGCGCACGCAACGAGATCGTCGTGTCGTCCGCGCGGCAACCGGACGGGGAGCCGTCCGAAGGATTCGGAGCGCAGCGCCGTCGCGCAATGCCCGTAGCTCGTGACGAGAAAGCCGGCGAGGGCGTCGTCCCACACGACTCCGCGCGTACCCGACCGGGCGTGGATCGCGACGTAGTACTCACGCGTGTCGTCGCGCTCGTTTGCTGCGATCTGCAAGAGGGTCACGATGAGACCGGGAGTCGAACGCGCAGGTCGAGTCCCTCGAGGCCGCTCGGCTCGAGCGACCGTCGCGGGTCGCGCGTCGCGGCGTGAAGCACGGACGCGAGCGCGGCCCGCTCCGACGCGGGACTGAGGAAGAACATCAGGTTCGCATACCAGGCGAGCCCATCCTCCGTGAGGGCGAGTGATTCGGGTGTCCGATGCACCAACCCGTGCGCTTCGACCTGGTCGAGCCTTGCTCGTACCTCGTCGGGAACCGCCGCATCGATCCAATCGACGGGGATCTCGCCGTGGTAGGGCAACGCCAACGCCAGCGCGCGGCATGCGTCCACCGGCGCCGGGTGCTCGGTGACGGACATCGGGATCGTCGAACTATCGAGGAGAGATGCCACGTATTCGCGTCGCGATTCGGTGTTGGAGACAACGTACCTCGGGAACGACGAGACGGCATTTACACCGAAGCCGAGGAGGTCGAAACCTGGATAGCCCAGGGTGTGCTCGTGGTAGACGAACGAGTACTCGGACGTGAGGAGGGGTGGCGATTCGGTGTTGGAGAGCACCGACCGGACAAACCCGTGTCCGTTGTGTGGGAGATATCCTCGCTCGCGGAGCGACTCCCGAACGTACCGACTCATGTAGTGTTTGGTGAGTCCAGACGTGGGGCGCCGCCCGTCGCGTCTGAATGACGTCGACAGTATGGGCTGGGTGACGAGGTTGTTGATGGGATAGAAGTCGAGGTTCGCAAGTCCCAGCGAGCACGCCACGTTGATGTCATGCTCCAGCTCTTCCTCGGTCTGTCCGTGCATCCCGTAGAGTACGTCACAGGACGCACTCGGGAACGACGTGTGGAGCAGCTCGGCAGTCCGCTTCACGTCCTCCAGCGACGCGGTGAGTCGAAAGTGTTCGCGGAAGGCTGGCACGAAGGTTTGTGCTCCGAAGCGAGCGTGCGTCACGCCAATGTCGCGCGCGGCGGTGACTCGGTCGTTCGTCGCAGTCTTGGCCTCAAACTCGAAGGAGAACTCGCGGCACCCGTCTAGGTTGAAGGCCGAGTGAAGTGCCCCGCCGATGCGACGAATCTGATCGGGGGAGAGCACGGATGGCGTTCCACCGCCGAAGAAGACCGCACCGATGTGGGCTCCGCCAATCTCCGGGATGCGCGACTTGATGGCGATTTCACGCACCAGCGCCGAGACGTAGCGGTCCACCTCGTCCGGCGAATGGTCTGCGGCTCGGACGAAGGGGCAGAACGAGCAGATTGTGTCACAGAACGGGATGTGGACGTAGAGCGCGCGGCTCTTTGGCATTTGTAGTTCGTGGAGGACGCGTGATGCGTAGGGTCCAGAGAATTTCGACGACGGAACACCGCCAACTGGATAGATCCAATTGTAGAGTGGGAGGAACGTGTCGAACTTCATCGTTGGATGGCCCGTTAGATTCATGTCCCGCTATCTGAGCAGAGTTGACGGTTGGGGTGATGCGCGACGAGCCGTCTCGCCGGAGACGATGAACGGCTCCTCGCAATGAGGCTCGAAGATCGTCGGCTACCAGGCGATAAGCGTCGCGGCGAGTCGGCCGCTCTTCTCGAACTCCTCTAGTTCGTTTACCACCGAGGAGAGTTGGCTGGTCCATGCCTCCGGTTTGTCGAGCTCTCCGACCAAGGATCTTCCGAGTGCGGCGTACTTCGCGGCGATGGAGGCGGCCGCTGCATCGTCGGTGCGTCCAAGTCGCTGCAGCGCGAAGGCGCGCGACGACGCCAGGTGCGCGTTTCCTGGGTACTTCTCGAGTAGGCTCTCGAACGTTCGCAGTGCCTGGTGGTCTTTTCCTTGTTCCTGCTCGATTCGTGCTTTGAGGAACGACTTCCAATCCTGGATCGACATTTCGCTCATCTTGGACCCCTCTCGTGTGCGCGATTTGTCGTAACTCGCGTTGCGACGAATCGCGGAATCTGACGACTCCGAAATGCTATGGGGAGACATCGATGGTGTAAATCGCCCGAAATGGGGAGGCATTCGTGAGAGAACAGACAAGGGCGGAGACCCCGTTCACGGACGATCGAGGGCGTCGTGCGAGGCTGGGGAACCCTCGGTTTCAGCGCTCTTGGTCGGTCGGGGCCGCGATCGCGGGCGAATCGCGAACCCGGTCGGACTCACCCAGTTGGGGGGCCCGAGACGGTCGTCACTCCTCGTGTGGCGACCGCCAGAGCTCGTCCCATCCGATCGCGGGCTCTCCCCGCAGCGGCGGCTCCGGATCGTCCCAGAGCTTCACGAGATCGGGCGGGAAGGGCGCCTCGATCTCGAGCAGCGCTCCCGTGCGCGGGTGTGGGATCTCGAGTCGATGTGCGTGCAGCGCATGCCGCGGATGCCCGAGGCGCCCGAGCAGCTCGTCGGTGAGCCCATCGTCGATCGCGTCGAGGAAAGGCTGCACACCTTCGGGCCCGTAGAGCTTGTCGCCCACGATCGGGTGCCCCATCGACGCGAGGTGCACGCGGAGCTGGTGCTGACGCCCGGTCTCCGGATGCAACGACACCAGCGACGCGCCACGCCGCCGATCGATCACCTGCCACTCCGTCACCGCGGGCAGGCCGTCCTCCGCGATCACCATGCGCACGTGCGGTCCGTCCTCCGCGCCGCGCATCGGCGCGTCGATCACGCCGCGATCGTTCGCCATCTCGCCCCGCACGATCGCCACGTAGCGCTTGCCCACCTCGCGCCGCTCGAAGCGTCGCTTGAGCTCGACCTCCGCTGCGGTGTGCTTGCTGCAAATCACGATGCCGCTCGTCTCGCGATCGAGCCGATGACAGAACATCGGCGCGTCGTCGCCGTAGTCGCGCTCCATCAGCTTCTGCAGCGTGTGTCGGTGGTAGGTCGCGGTCGGGTGCATCGGCAGACCGGCGGGCTTGTCGACCACCACCACGTCCGCGTCCTCGTAGAGCACCGCGTAGTGCATCGGCGCGCGCGGCTCCCGCATCGCCGGCCGCACCAGCAGCACCGTCTCGCCCTCGCGCACCCGATCCGACGCGCGCCGCTTGCGGCCATCCGCGAAGAACGCGCAGCTCCGCACGATCTCGTTCGCGCGCGTCCGCGAGAGGCGCGGGATGCGCAGGCAGATGAACCGATCGAGGCGCAGCCCCGCCTGCTCCTTCGGGACCGGGAAGGAGAGGACGATCGCGTCGGGATCGCAGCCGGGCGGGGGCGTGAGCATCGGGAAGAAGGAGAGCGTCGCGGCGGGTCGTTGGAGTCTTCGTGAACCGCGCGCGGAACCCTGTACGATGACGGGTCGTCGCCGCGCGAACAAACATGAATCACGAGCCCCTCTCCAGCGCGCACGACGAGCGCCCCGGCTACTCCGGCGGCTTGGTCGGCCTGCTCGCGCTCGCGCTCTGCCTCGTGCCCGCGCTGGCGCCGCTCGCGCCGCTCGTGCCTCCCGACGACGATCGCCTCGACGTGCGCGTGCGCGACCTCGAAGGCCGCCCGCTCGTCGGCGTGCGCGTCGAGGTCGACGGAGTCGAGGCCCGCACCGATCGCGACGGGCTCACGCGTTGGGAGCGCGGTGGCGCGCTGATCGTGGGTGGCGGCGCGTACGCACGAATCGAACGCCGTCTGCACGACGACCTCGAGCTCTTGCTGCCACCCGCGCGCGATCTGGTCGGTACGGTGGAGTCGCTCGAAGGTGCGCCGCTCGCGGGAGCGCGGGTGGAGCTCGTGGCGCTCGACGACGAAGGCATGCCGGACGAAACACTCGCGCCACGCACGATCGAAACCGACGTCAACGGCCGCTTCGAGCTCGTAGACCTCACGCCCACTCCGCTGCGCGTTCGCGCGAGCGCGCTCGGTCACGCGCCGACCGTGATCGATCTCGACGCCGACGCGCACGAGGTCGAGCTCGTCCTCGAGCCGGCCGCCGCCCTCTTCGGGCTCGTGTTCGGCGTCGACGGCGAGCCCGCGGAGAGCGCGACGGTGCGGCTCGTCGGCAGCGGCGTGTGGCCACCGCGCGAAGTGCTCACCGACGGCGACGGCGCGTTCTCGTTCGACGACGTGCCGCCCGGCATCTACGAGCTCTCCGCGCGCCGCGGGGGCGACGTCGCGCGACCGCGTCGTGGTCTGCCCTTCGGGGTCGGCGTCGCGCCGAGCGCAGCCGAAGGAGGCGCGCCGAGCGCGGTCGAGCTGCACCTCTTGCCGGGTCGCGCGTTGACCGGTCGCGTGATCGACGAGGCCGGCGAAGGGGTGGGCGAGGCGACGCTCTCGCTCACCGAGGAGGTCGTCGGCCTCGTGCCGCGCGAGCTGGAGGCGCGCGCAGACGGGAGCTTCACCATCGAAGGGCTCTCGGCGGACGCGGTGTGGATCACGGCGCGCGCCCCCGGCCACGTCGGCGCCAGCGTGCGCGCGACGTTTCCCGGGCCGGTCGAGATCGTGCTCGCGCGTGGCGCGACGCTGCGCGGACGCGTGACGGACGCGCTCGGTCATCCGATCGCCAACGCGACCGTGCGCTTCCTCGGCACCGCGACCGGCGCGCCGCCTCCGAGCTCCGAGCTGCGCGCGAGCGGCGGTCTCGGCGTGACCGCGGGCCCCGTGCCGCCCATCCCGATCGACGCCGTGCTCGGGCCGGGCGAGACGAGCTCGCCGCTGGTCGCGAGCGCGGTCGTGGTCACCGACGCCGACGGCGCGTTCGTGCTCGAAGGTGTGCCGCCCGGCCTCGGTGAGGTTCAAGCCGAGCACGGCGAACGAGCGAGCGCGCGCACGGGAGCGTTGCGACTCTCCGCTGGTGAGGTGCGCGACGCGATCGAGCTCGTGCTCCCCGACGGCGGCGTGATCGAAGGCCGCGTGGTCGACGCGCGCGGCTTCCCGCGGGGCGGCGTGCCGATCGAGCTCTCGACCGAGCGCGAGCCGTGGTCGCGCCGCGTGATCGCGTCCCCGGACGGCACCTTCCGGATGCCCGGCGTGCTCGGCGTCGGCGTGCTCACCGCGCGGCCGCTCGATCTGCCCGCAGTGCGCGAGCGCGTCGAGGTGCGCGACGGCGCCACCGTTCCCGTCACGCTGGTGGTCGAGACCTCGCTCGCGACCGTGGCGCTGCGCGTCTTCGACGGTCGAGGCTTCCCGATCGAAGGCGCGACGCTGAGCCTCCGCAGCGAGCGCGCGGATCGCCCCTTCGAGCGCACCGCGACGAGCGGCCCCGACGGAACGTACACCTTCCCCGACGTTCCCGAAGGTGTTCGGCTTCGCCTCGAGGCCCGCGCCGACGAAGGACGCTGGAGCGGCTTCGTCACGCCCGACGATCGTGAGCTTCGCGTGGTGCTCGCGCCGGGCGGACGCGTGGTCGCGCACGTGGTCGACGAGAACGACCGCGCGCTCTCCGACGTCGCGGTGCGGCTCGAAGGCGCCGAGTCGCGCGTCGCGGTCTCCGACGACCGCGGCGAGCTCGCGTTCGACGATCTACCGCCCGGCGACTACGAGGTGATCGCGGAGCTCGCGGAGCATCTGGTCGCGCGCGCGAGCGTCTCGATCGAGGACGGCGCGCTCGTGGAGTCGACGCTCACGATGATGCCCGCCGGCACGTTGCGCGGCGAGGTGGTCGACGGGCTCGGCGACGCGGTACCGGATGCGGAGGTGCGCTTCGAGGGCAGCGACGTTCGCGCCGAGACGGACGCGTTCGGTCGCTTCACGGTCGCGCTCCCGACCGGCTTCACGCGCGCCATCGCCCGCCATCCGAGCGCGGGCAGCGCGACGAGCGCGCGCATCCGGATGCTCCGCGGCGAGACCACCGAGGTCCGCCTCGTGACGGACGGCCGCCTCGCTCGAGAGGACACGAGCGGGTCGACGAGCGCGCGCTTCGTGACGGGCGTCGCGGTGCGCGTCGCGGTCGTCGACGGCGCGGTGCGCGTGGTGGAGCGCCTCGACGCGAGCGCGCGCACGCTGCGTGTGGGCGACGTGATCACGAGCATCGACGGGGAGTCGGTCTTCGCGGCCGCCCAAGCCGACGCGCTGCTCCGCGGCCCGGCCGACGTGCCCGCGCTGATCGTCGTCCGCCGCGGCGCGAACGAACGCTCCGTCCGCGCCCCGCGCGCCCGCCACCTGCGCGAGTAGGCCGACCCCGGCGCTTGCGGGAGCGCGGCGTGACGCGGACACTTCGAGGATGGAAGAGGATCCGACCGATGATGAGGCGCTCTTCCGGGTCATGGCGTCCAGCATCGACCCCGAGACCGTGCGCATGATCCGCGCGCTCGCCGAGGCGCCTCTGCCACTCGAGACGCTGCGCGAACGGTGGGCGCGCGAGCTTCCGCCGGACGAGCTCTCGGAGAACCTCGAGCTCATCGATTGGTTTTGCCGTCGCTATCCGACGCCGGAGGCACGCCTCCAATACGCCCGACGAGCGTACCGACGGTGGGCGGCTTCAATGCCACCCGAGTGACGGCTCAGAGCAGGCATCAGTTGCACTGATTCCTGCTCTTCTCTTCTTCCGAGGGGTCGAGCGCGACCCCTCCCCCGACCGGCCAAGCCGGATCGGGGCCCCCTCCCACCTCCCGAGCGTTTCCCCACTCGCACGGATCGAATCCGTCCAAGCGGGGACCGCTCTCAGTCCTCGTCCGGCGGGGTCACCGCCGTCTTGTCCATGAACCCGAAGGGCTCGTGCGTGTCCTCGTCGGGACCACGCTCCGGCACGAGCTGCACGGGCCGCGTCACGCGGGTCGGGCGCGGGGAGAACTTCGAGTAGGGCGCGTCCGGACCGAGATCCGCCGCGAGGAGGTTGGTGCCGAGATCCGGCATCGGATCGACCGGCAGATCGAGCGCCCAATCCTCGAGCTGACGCAGCTCCTGCTCGATCTCTTCCTGCCAGATTCGCTTCATGTAGCGCGCGAGCCGCGTGCGTCGGTAGTCGGGCGCGTAGCTCCGCAAGAACCGCACGAGCGCGTCGCGGAACTCGAGGCTCGTCTGGTACCGAGACGAACGCGCGCGCGCCATCGACTTCTCGATGATCTCCGCCAGCTCCGGGGGCAGCTCCGGGTTCACGTCGAGCGGCGGCAGCGGCGTCGCCTCGCGCACCTCGAAGATCAGATCGATCTCGGTCTTCGCGCGAAACGGCGGGCGCCCGGTGCAGAGCTCGTAGAGCACGCTGCCCGCGCTGAACACGTCCGAGCGGCGGTCGAGCTTGTGCCCGAACGCCTGCTCCGGCGACATGTACTTCACCTTGCCCTTGATGATGCCGGTCTTGGTCTGGATGCGGTTCTGACGCGCCTTCGCGATGCCGAAGTCGATCAGCTTCACCGCACCGTCGTAGCCGACGAGCACGTTCGAAGGGCTGAAGTCGCGGTGCACCACGTCGAGCCGATCGCCCCGCTCGTCCACCGCCTGATGCGCGTGGTGAAGACCGTCGAGCGCGCACGCCATCACGTACGCCACGTCCGCGTACCCGAGGCGATCGTTCGCGTCGCGCCCCTTCTCCACCGTCGCGCGCAGGTCCTTGCCGTCGACGTACTCCATCGCGACGAGGATCGAGCCCTGCACCTGCACCAGCTCGTAGACCCGCGCGACGTTGCCGTGGTTCATGCGGCTGACGAGGCGGTACTCGTCGGTGAGCATCGTGACGAACTGCCCATCCTCGACGTACGCGGGGAGCAGCTTCTTGATGGCGACGTCGTAACGGATGCCGTCGTCCGAGAAGGTGAAGCCCCGATAGACCTCCGCCATCCCGCCGAAAGCGATCCGGTCGGTCAGATGATACCGACCGATCCGCCGAGTTCGCCGACCTGCCACCGCGCGCTAGCGTGACCCGCGAGAGGGCCACGGAGCAAGAGCGACGTCCGAACCCCGGTCGGCCGTCACACGCGACCGTCGTTCACACTCGCTCCCCGCTACCGCAGCCGGACGTCGAGCCGTGGACGCAGGCTCTCGTCGACCGCCCGCGGCGACGCGATGGCGCGTGCCGGCCCCTCGAGCGCGACGCCGAGGCTGACCCGTCGCTCCGAGCCCAGCCCCCGCAGCACTGCGGCCGTCACGTCGACCTGGAGCGGCGCCCCCGCACGCGGCGTCGACACTCGCGCGACCTCGATCGGGCCCACCCGTCGCGGGGGAGCCCCCCGATCCGCGCGCTCTCCGTCGAGCTCGCTCGCGAGGAACGCCCGCACTTCGACCGGCGCGGGATCGGTCGGGGTCGGCGCGAGGTGCACGGTGAGCACGGCGCGCACCAGCTCTCCTTCCGGCAGCTCGAACGCGAAGTACGCAGCGTCGCCGTCGCCGGCTGGCAGCGTGTCCCGCGCGCGGGTGTGTGGCCGCGAGCTCGCCCAATCGACCGCGTACGCGCGTCGCGCGCGCGCGAAGCGGCTCGCCTCGGAGTCCTCGAGCGCGCGACACGTCCCGTCGAGCTCGCAAACCGTACCTTCGGGGCACGCGCCCACGACGCAACGCTCGCGCGCGCCACACGCGAACGTCGCGCAGGCGAGCAGCACCACGACGAGACTCTCCGACCGCATCGAACGCAGCACCGAACGCACCGACGAACGCACCGACGAACGCACCGACGAACGCACCGACGAACGCACCGACGAACGC
>ERZ761607.1966-NODE-1966-length-23659-cov-7.834901_pt1 | contig 23659 bp, 19 predicted proteins | sample MGYA00511164_ERZ761607 | MGnify/ENA primary metagenome ERZ761607 (study PRJEB28899, sample SAMN02445080) | bioreactor sludge metagenome | biome: EBPR sludge | place: Australia: Brisbane, Thorneside Wastewater Treatment Plant | collected 2011-06-22 ... | reverse complement strand
AATATACACTAACTTTGCATTTAAAACAACACGTTAGTTTTCGTATGGGTTCTAAACCTGACTGATCAGACCACCCCGGCCCTACGGGCCACCCCTCCTTAATCCAAGGAGGGGAATTCAGCATGATCAACCGACAGCCGCAACCCCGGTAGCAACACCTCGCCGAATACCCACCCGGTCAGCCAGCGCAGCAACCGGGGCGTTGGGCTCAACCTCATACCCGCGGCGCCGCCACCCGCCGCAACAGTTCGTCCAGCAACGCATCCACCCGCGCCCCTTCCATTTCGTACTCCGCCGCCAGGGTCAGGCGATGGCGCAGGGCGGGTTTGACCATGGCCTTCACGTCGTCGGGCGTGACGAAATCGCGGCCATTCAACAGTGCCTGGGCTCGGGCGGCCCGCACCAGGGCGATGCCGCCGCGCGGACCCGCGCCGATGGCGAAGGCCGGCATAGCGCGGGTGGTCGCCGCCAGGCGAACGGCATAGTTCAGCACCGCGTCGTCCAGTCGCAGATGGGCGGCGATGCGCTGCAACTCTAGCACCGCCGCGACATCGGCCACCGGCCGCACCCGCGACAAATCCAGCGTGTCGCCGACCCGACCGCCGGTGACCGAACGCACCAGCGCGGTTTCTTCCTCTGGGGACGGATAGTCGATCTGGATTTTCAGCAGAAACCGGTCGAGTTGCGCCTCCGGCAGCGGATAGGTGCCTTCCTGCTCGATGGGGTTCTGGGTGGCGAGGGTCATGAACGGCGGCGGCAGCGGCAACGATTCGCCCTCGATGGTGACCTGTCCTTCCTGCATGACTTCCAGCAGCGCCGCCTGGGTCTTGGCCGGGGCGCGGTTGATTTCGTCGGCCAGCAGGAAGTGGCAGAACACCGGCCCCCGCCGAATTTCGAACCGCTCGTCGCGCAGGTTGTACAAGGCGTGACCGGTCACGTCGCTGGGCATCAGATCGGCGGTGAACTGGATCCGGGCGAAACGGGCGGCGACGCTGGTCGCCAGCGCTCGCGCCAACAGCGTCTTGCCCAGACCCGGCGCGCCCTCGACCAGGACATGGCCAGCGGCGCACAACGCCGCCAGGGTCTGATCGACCACGGCCTGTTGGCCGATCAGCGCCTGGCCGATCGCGTCGCGCAGGTTTTGCAACAGATCCCAGGCCCAGCTTAACTGATCGTCGGAGGGGGCGGCGGGGGTGGAGGAGATAGCGTCCGAAGGAGCGTTCATCGGGTCCGATTGAGTCGTTGCAGGGTTTGCAGGGTGTGGAGCAGGGCCGCGTCGTTCAGCGGTTGGTCCGAATCGGCCAGCGCGGCGGCCAGGGAAGATTCGGCGGCGCCCGGCTGGCGGCGCTGCAAGCGGCGCAGCGTGTGGTGACGGGCGGCGTGCAGCAGGGCAGGGCCGGCTCCGCGCCGCCACAGGAAGCGCGAACTGGCGTCCAGATGCTCGACCAGTCGGCGCTGTTCGCCGGAGCGTGGCATCAGAATCGGCCCCAGCCGCCGGCTGTAATGCCACAGCGCCGCTAGCAGGGCTAACATCAGCCCGACCAGCGGTATCCAGGCCCGTTCCCACAGCAGTTGCGTCAGCGACGGGGGCTGCGTCCGGTATTGCAACCAGATCGCGCCGTCGGGATTGCGCCGCATCAACGCCCACAGAAAGCCGGCGTGATCGTGATCCTTGATCCGGCCGTTGGCGAACAATCCCCAGTCGGTCAACAGCGTCACCTGGCCCTGGCCCCATTGAATCGCGCGCCAGAAATCGCCGTTCAGCCGCAGGCCAGCGTGGAAATCAACCTGGAGCGGCGGCGCGGCGGGGTCCGGTTGAACCGGAACCGGCTGGTCCGGGGCGCATTGCGTGGGGGCGTGGCTGCGCGTCGCCAGGGCGTTCAGCAAATGATCGCCGCTCTGGCCCGGTTCGTGTTCGCGCCGCACGCCGATGAGGAGATGGCCGCCGCGGTCGACCCAGGCGAGCCATCGTTCGGTTTCGGCGGTGCCCAGCATGTAGCTGGGGATGGTCATCAACACGGTGTCGGCGGGATCGAGCGCTGGCGGCAGGTCGCGCGGCCGGCGCACGCTGCGAACGGCGCGACCCAGCCGAGTCAACAGCCGGTCCGCCACGTAAAATGGATTGCGCCGGGCCGCTTCGCCGTAACCGGTCCATACTTCCTCGCCGCGTTTGACCAGATTCTGACTCAGCCAGAGCCCCGCGCCGCCCGCGATCAGCAGGGCCAGCATTCCCAGCCCCGCCAGGATGAGTTGGCGCCGCGTCATGGCGATGATCCCGCGGGGACGACGAAATGGCGTGGCCATTCCGCGCACAGCGCGCGCGCGCCGGTTTCGTCGGGCGGACGATGGGCGTAGGCCGTCGCCTGCCAGACACGGGTCAGGCGGCGGAAAAATTCCAGCAGTTTGGCATCGTTCAGCCGCGCGGCGGCCAGGCGCAGACAATCCTCCTCGGTGGCGCTGGGGGAAACCGGCAGGCCATGGCGGGTCGCCAGTCCCGCCAGGCTGCCCTGATACAACGCGCGCAGCGCTTCGCGCGGCTGACCGGCGGTCCAAAGCCGCCAGGCGGCTTCGCCCAGATCGGCGGCCGGCGGCGCGGTCGGATCATTTCGGCCCAGGGTGAGCGCGGGTTTGGCGAGGACGCGGCGCGGGCGCCGTCCGCGCAAGGTCACTGGTTGCCGCCACAGTCGCCAAGCGGCCACGGCCGCCAACAGGCCCAGCGCGAACCACAGCGCATACTCGACCCCGGCCGCGAACCCACGGGCCAGGGCGCCATCGGCGACGGGTTTCTCGACCGCTGGCCGCTCCGGTCGATCCCGCCAGCGCCAGCGTTCCTCGACGACGCACGCCCGCAATTCCGGATCGCGCAGGGTTTCAGCCAACGCCCGTTGCACCGGATCGGTCGAGTCGGCCAGTTCCGCCACGCGCGTCCGCCATTGCTCGCAGCGCATCTTCACGATATCCAGCTCCAGGTCGCCATCGGACGCGGCGTCGGCGGCGAAACCGACCGAGGGCTGACCGACCCACAGCGCCGCCCCAAGCGCCAGCCCGACCACGACCGCCGCCGGTCGGGTTTGCGCCAGGCGCGCCGCCAGACGCCGAAAGCCCAGTTCCAGATCCCAGGCCTCCAGCCAGGTGCGCCGATTGAGGTACAGCGCGAAACCGGCGGCGACGTAGAACGGCTCCACCAAACTCATCCCGCAGAAACCCACCGCGTTCAGCCACAATTGCCCCCACGGTTCGGCGTCGTCCAACAGCTCGTACCATTCCAGATCCACGAAATCGGGGATCAGCATCCACGCCAGAGCGATCAGCGCCAAGTCCAGGCCGATTTCCAGATGAGCGCAGATCACGGTCAGCCACACGGCCGGCCCTCGCCCGGGCTGGCCCAGATCGCGCAACCGTCGGCGACGGACCTTGCCCGCCAGCCCTTCCAGTTGCGTCACCGGCACATGAAAGGAACGGGCCGGATCGAAGCGGCGCCAGGTCAGCGCCGCGAGCGCCTGACAGCGTAGGAGGTCCGGCAGTTCGCGCCAGAATCGGCGACGGTCCGGCACGTCGCCGAACAGGGCGTGACCCAGCACATACAGCGGCGCACGGTCCAGTAACGGTTTGAGCCACCACAACAGCCACGGCACCAGCCACCAGTGGCCCCAGCACAGCAGGTGCAGCAACACGAACAGCGGCAGCGCCAGTGCGAACCACGCCCGATAGACCGGCCCCGGCCAGCGCCGGAGCATCGTCGCGCCGAGGTCGGTCGCTTCCCAGGAATTGCGCGGCCGCAATTCGGCGGCGACGGCGTCAAGGCGCACGACGGCCCGCCCAACCGAGGTAGACGATCATCGACAGCCAGCCCGCGCCGCCCACCGCGTACTTGGTGGCGGCGGGAACGGCGCGATTGGAGGACCAGAACGCTTCGATGAACGCCGCCAGCACCAGCAACGCGGCCACGCCGATCATCAGCCGCACCCCCTCGGCGGCGGCCCGCCGCAGCGCATCGGTTCGACGGCGACGACCCGGCGCGACCACCGCCCAGCCCAGCTTCAAGCCGGCGACCCCGGCCAGCACGATGCCGGTCAGCTCGAACGCGCCATGGCCGGCGACGAACGTATAGAAAGTCTCGATGTGGCCGCGCGCGGTGAGATAGCCGGATATCGCGCCGATGAACACGCCGTTGAACAACAGCATGAACGCCGCGCCGACGCCGAGGAGGATGCCGCCGGCAAAGGTGCGAAAGCCGATGCCGATGTTGTTGTGGATGTAGTAGCCGAACATCGCCAGATCGTCGGCGGCGGCGCGATCGACCGCTTCCTGGCCGGGCGCGTAATTCTCCTCGATCTCGATCACCGACTCCGGCGACAGCAGGCTGTAGATCAACTCCGGCGACTGGTGAACCGCCACGCCCATCCCCAGCAGCGGCAGGTAGAGCAACGCCGCGCACAGCCAGAACAGCCGGGCGTCGGCCCGCACCCGGCGAGGGAAATCCACCAGCAGAAAATCCAGCGCGGCCCGGCCATGCTGGCGCGGGGCGCGATAAAGCTGCTGATGAGCGCGCAACGCCAGTTGGTTGAGCCGGTCCAGCAGCGGTCCGCTGTAACGGCGGGCGCGGGCGATGGACAATTGCTGGCACAGTCGACGGTAAGCAGCGGGAAACTCGGCCATCGGCAACGAGGCGGCGGCGTTGCGATCCGGCTTGCGGCGTTCCAGCCGATCCAGGGTCGCGGCGAAGGCCCGCCAGTCGGCGGCGTGGCGCTGTTCGAAGGGACGTTGTTTCACGTCCGCTCTCCCACCAGCCAGCGGGCGTGGGCGCGCAACCGCTCGACGGCGGCCACGCCCCGCAATCCGCTGGTGCAATCCGCCAGCAGCGCGGCCAGTTCCTCCTGCCGTTCGGGGTTCAACACCGACCCACGTTCGGCAAAGGCAATCAACTCTTGTTGTTCGGCGGCGCTCAGCGGCAGTGGCGGCGGCAACGCTGGCCCCGGCGGCAGCGCGAGCGGCTTGGCCGGAGGATCGCGGTAGATCACCAACGTGCCCGCCGCCAGATCGCCCAGGCGCTGGAAATCGCGGCTGACCAGCAGGGCCACGACACCGAACCCGTAAAACGCCGGCAGGAAATCCACTGCCCGCAGCAGGTTGCGAATCAGCGCCGCCGGCCAGTCCACCGGCGCGCCGTTGGCCAGCACCACTTGCAGACCCAATGCCTTCTTGCCCGGCGTCGCGCCATCGGCGTAAATCTCGAACACCACCGGATAGAACCATTCGAGCAAAAACAGGGTGATCAGCCACACGCCCAGCCCGGCCCAGCCCAACAGCACCAGTCCCATCGACAATCCCCACAACGCGCCGTAACGGATCAGGCTGTCCATGCCCCAAGCCAGCGCGCGGGCCATCGGTCCGGCCACCCGTAGCTTCAGGGTGATCCCCTCGGGCGTTTCGACGTGGCGGACCGTATCCAGCAAGGCAGGGTTGGGCATGGTCAGGATCGAGCGGCGGGTCGGATTCCCCGGTCTCCCGGCTCCGCGAGCGCCCGAGGAAACGGCGATCCGGCGCCTGCTCGGCCCGGCAAGGCGTGATCGCCGTTCATAGCACGCCCTTGGGGTATGATCCCAGCACCCGAAACAGGCTGGCCTGCTCGCGCAGTTCGGCAAGCGCCCTGGCCACCGGCTCGTCCCGGGCATGGCCGTCCAGATCGATGAAGAACACGTAATCCCACATCCCCCGCCGCGAAGGCCGCGACTCGATCCGGTTCATGCTCACATTATTCCGGGCCAGCGGCTCCAGCAACCGAAACAGCGCGCCGGGTCGGTTGAGCGAAGCCACCAGCAGCGCGGTCTTGTCGTCGCCGGAAGGTTCGATCGGCTGCGCGCCGATGATCAGGAAGCGGGTGGTGTTGTTCGGCTCGTCCTCGATGTTGCGCACCAGGGTCGGCAACTCATAAATATCGGCCGCGCACTGGCCGGCGATGGCCGCCGCGTCCGGTTCGTCGCGCACCCGCCGCGCCGCCTCGCCGTTGCTGCCGACCTCGATCTGTTCGACGCGCGGCATGTTGGCGTCCAGCCATTCCCGGCACTGCGCCAGGGATTGCCGGTGGGAATAAATGCGCCGAATCGCCCCGGGATCGGTGGCGCGGGTGATCAGATGATGGTTGATGCGCATCTGCACCTCGCCGCAAATCCGCAGCGGCGATTGCAGGAACATGTCCAGGGTGTGATTGACCACGCCCTCGGTGGAATTTTCCACCGGCACCACCCCGTAATCGGCGGAGCCGGCCTCGACCTCGCGGAACACCTCGTCAATCGCCCGCAGCGGAATGCTGTGGATCGACTGGCCGAAATGCTTGAGCGCGGCGGCCTGGGTAAACGTCCCTTCCGGGCCGAGAAAGGCGATTTTCAGCGGTTCCTCCAGCGCCAGGCAGGCCGACATGATCTCGCGGAACAGCCGGGCCATCTCCTCGTTGCTGAGCGGCCCCCGGTTGGCCTCGATCACCCGCCGCAGCACCTGCGCCTCGCGTTCGGGGCGGTAGAAATTGCCGGTGGCGCCGGCCGCCTGCTTGATCGCCCCGACCTGTTGCGCGCAGCGCGCCCGCTCGGTGATCAAGGTCTGAATTTGCCGATCCAGCGCGTCGATCCGTTCCCGCAGCGACCGCAGGCGATCCGCCTCGTTCATGATTCCTCTCCGCCGTCCTCGCCGATGTCCGCCGCCAAACCGTCATCGTCCGCCGGCGCGTCGCCGTTGCTGTCCGCTTCGCCGATGCTTTCGATCTTCTCGACCCCGGTCAACTTTTCCGCGCCTTGCAGGCTGATGAGTTTGACGCCCTGGGTGTTGCGGCTCACCAGCGAAATTTCCTCGACCCGGGTCCGAACCAGGGTACCGCCATCGGTGATCAGCATGAGCTCGTGGTCGTTTTCCACCTGCACCGCGCCGACCAGCCGACCGTTGCGTTCGGAGGTTTGAATGGCGATGACGCCCTGGCCGCCGCGGCCCTTGCGGGGATAGTCGTCGACCGGGGTGCGCTTGCCGAAGCCGTTCTCGGTCACGGTCAGCACCGCGCCCTCGGCTACCACGATCAGGGCGATGACCTTCTGCCCTTGGTCCAGGCGGATGCCGCGCACCCCGCAGGCCGAACGGCCCATGTCGCGCACCTCGGTTTCGGCGAAGCGCAGCGCCTTGCCGGCGTCGGTAAACAGCATGATGTCGCGCTGGCCATGGGTCAGCTCCACGTTCACCAGTTGATCGCCCTCGCGCAGATCGATGGCGATGATGCCGCTGGGTCGGGGCCGGGAATATTCCGACAAGGGCGTTTTCTTGACCGTGCCGTTGGCGGTGGCGAAAAACACGTAATGATCGTCGCCAAACTCGCGCACCGACAACACCGCGTTGATCCGCTCGCCCTCCTCCAGCGGCAACAGGTTGACGATGGGCTTGCCGCGCGCCGTCCGGCCGGCCTGCGGCAGTTCGTAGACCTTCTTCCAATACACCTTGCCCCGGTTGGAGAAGCACAGCAGGGTGTCGTGGGTGCTGGCGATGAACAGCTTGTCGACGAAATCCTCTTCCCTGACCGTGGTCGCCGCCCGCCCCCGCCCGCCGCGTTTCTGCGCCCGATACAACGACAGCGGCTGCGCTTTGACGTAGCCGGCGTGCGACAACGTCACCACCATCGTTTCTTCGTTGATCAGATCCTCCAGATGAAGGTTCTGCTCCTCGGGCAAAATCGCGGTACGGCGGGGATCGGCGTATTGGGCGCGCAATTCGGTCAACTCGGCGCGAATCACCGCCGTCAACCGCTCCGGGACGGTGAGAATCTCCAGATAATCCTGGATGCGGCGCAACAGGTCCTGATACTCGTCCAACAGCTTTTGCTGCTCCAGGCCGGTCAGCCGGTGCAGCCGCAAATCCAGGATCGCCTGCGCCTGCGCCGGCGACAGCCGGTAGCCCGTCGCGCCCAGACCGAATTCCACCGACAGATCCTCGGGCCGCGAGCTGTCCGCGCCGGCGCGCGCCAGCAGGTCGGTGACCTGGCCCGGCGTCCACACCCGGTCCAACAGCGCGGTTCGGGCGGCGGCCGGATCGGCGGCGACCCGGATCAGGGCGATGAGCGGATCGAGATTGGCCAGCGCCACCGCCAGCCCCTCGACGATATGGGCGCGCTCGCGGGCCTTGCGCAACTCGAACACGGTGCGCCGCGCCACCACCTCGCGGCGGTGGGCCAGAAACGCTTCCAGCGCCTGCTTGAGGTTGAGCAGGCGTGGCTGCCCTTCGACCAGCGCGACCATGTTGACGCCGAACACGCATTGCAGGGCGGTGTGCAGGAACAGATTGTTCAGCACCACTTCGGCCGACTCGCCCCGCCGCAATTCGATGTAGATGCGCATCCCGTCCTTGTCGGACTCGTCGCGCAGTTCGGCGATGCCCTCGATCTTCTTGTCCTTGACCAGCTCGGCGATCTTCTCGATCAACCGGGCCTTGTTCACCTGATACGGCAGTTCGGTGACGATGATGGCCTGGCGATTGCGCGCCTCGTCGGTTTCGATCGCGGTGCGAGCGCGCATTTGCACCCGGCCGCGCCCGGTTTCGTAGGCGTCGCGGATGCCCTGGACGCCATTGATCAGACCGGCGGTCGGGAAATCCGGCCCCGGAACATGGCGCATCAGGTCACGGATGGTCAGCGCCGGATCGTCGATCAAGGCAATGCTCGCGTCCACCACTTCGCCAAGATTGTGCGGCGGGATGTTGGTGGCCATGCCGACCGCGATACCGGAAGAGCCGTTGACCAGCAGATTGGGCAGGCGGGTCGGGAATACCGTCGGTTCGCGCTCGGATTCGTCGTAGTTGGGGACGAAATCCACCGTTTCCTTGTCGAGGTCGGCCAGAAGCTCGTGCGCGATGTGGGCCATGCGGATCTCGGTGTAACGCATCGCGGCGGGCGTATCGCCATCGATACTACCGAAATTGCCCTGCCCATCCACCAGCATGTAGCGCAGGGAAAACGGCTGGGCCATGCGGACGATGGTGTCGTAGACGGCGGTATCGCCGTGTGGATGATACTTACCGATACAATTATGCACCGCGCAGCCTTGCACCAAAAACTCGTGGTCCTGATCGGCGATCCGCACGTCGAATGTTTCCGCGTCCTCGCTCACGATCAACACTTCCTCGACAGATAAAACGGCATAGGTATCCATCAACTTGCGCACATCCCCGGCCAACGGCGAACCTATGCGATCCAGTTTGGCGAGAATGCCCCATTCTTCCAGTTGCCGGAAAGAGATGTCCCGCTGCTGTAATTTGGCGTCGTAACGCATCTTGACGCCGCCTGGATATTTGATGCCTGCCCTGAACTTTCGTCCCTCCAGATCGCTATACCATCCCCCTCCCAAATGATGTTGGCTCAGCGTTTCAAAAATTTTCTGGCCAGGAATACATTCGGAAGACGTATTGAGCGTCCGTCCGAGATATTCCACCAAGCGCAGGGCGCTATCCCGTTTTCTGGCAATTTTCAGTTGTGGGTATACCAGTCCGCCAAAACGGGCGGCATTTTCGCCCGTCAGCCAAAGCTGGTAGCGAGGCAGGCAGTTTTCTCCATAATCCCGCGTCGAAAAATCCTCGCAAGCCAGGTAACCATGTAGTCCACTATCAGCCAACATGGCTTGAATCTGGATTAATAACCGTTCCGAGGTGGAAACCAAGACCGCTTCGCGCTTTGAATCCGGTCGACCGCTATCACGAATAAACCCGGCCCCATCGGTGAAACCGGCCAAAAATGGAGCAAATAAACGGCGATCCGCCAAAATCCAGGGAGGAACGCTCTTGTTTTGGCAGGTTGGTTCACAGGCTTCGTAAGCCTCGGCTAAATGGGTGAATCGCACGCAATGCTGGAGTTGATAATGCGCTTTCGATGGCGCAACTTCACGCCAACTGACCGAAAGTCCCTGTCCGATGCAGAATTCGTATAGAAATTCCAGCGGCTCCCGATCAACCATGCTGATGCCGACACGTTTGGAACGTCCTCGGTCGGTCAGATAACCTTCCGCCACCAGCAAGCCTACCAAGTAAGCCAGCGAATTTTTATTCGCATCGGGATGCTCCTCGGCATTGCCCAAGCAGCGGGCGCTGGTTACCAGAATGCGCTGGTTGGCCAAGCGTTCAGCTTTTTCCCAAGCAATCGTCAAATCATCCCGTAATACTCTGAATAATTGGCCGGGAGTTACCAAGAAATGATAACCATTGGACAATTTGAGTTTGATCACCGGCGATGGTGGGTTGGCAAAGCACTGCAATACCTCACTCAATCGCCCATCAGGTAGTTGTACCTGGCAACCGGGTTGTATTTCTTCAATAGGGGTCAAACCGTTCTCGGTATGAACCAAAGCGCCCTTAACGAAACAATCGCCCACCACGCGCGCCGATTTCTTGTAGGGCTTGTTCCAGTCGTTGCCCAGTTCGCTCATGGCGAACAGCGCCCGCCGGTGGACCGGCTTGAGGCCGTCGCGCACGTCCGGCAGCGCCCGGCCGACGATCACGCTCATGGCGTAGTCGAGATAGGACTGCCGCATCTCGTCTTCCAGATTGACCGGCAGAATTTCTTTGGCGATTTCAGTCATGTGGAACCCTCGTCAGCGCCCGGCCCGGCCGCTGGGGCCGCCGTCAAACGGTGGATTTTACCACAGCCAGGGGCGATAATTCCGGCGGCCTCATGGCCGTATCTTTCAGAGCGTGCAGTGGAGAACCAATATGACCGACCAAGACGACGAACAACGAAATAGCCCCTTTGCAGAACCGGTTGCAGAACCGGTTGCAGAACCGGTTACACAGGAGCGGCGCGAGTTTCTGCGCAGCTTGGGCAAGTGGTCGCAGGCGGTGATCGGCGGCGTGGTGCTGGGCGGAGCGGCGACGACCTCCCAGCAAGCTCAGGCAAGCTGGTACAACCGGGGCGGCGGCTGGCACAACCGGGGCGGCGGCTGGTACAACCGGGGCGGCGGCTGGGCCAACCGAGGTGGCGGCGGCTGGCACAACCGCAGTGGCGGCTGGGCCAACCGCAGTGGCGGCGGCTGGTACAACCGCAGTGGCGGCTGGGCCAACCGAGGTGGCGGCGGCTGGTTCAACCGCAGTGGCGGCTGGGCCAACCGAGGTGGGAGCTGGGCCAACCGGGGCGGTGGTTCTGGGGGCAGTTGGATCAACCGACGATAACGTGCATGGCCATATCTTCCAGGGCGCGCAGTGGATTTGCCCGCCGTAATTGGCGGGCGCGGATTGAAACCTGAAAAGGTCATACCGAACCAGGCTTGGCCTCCCCCTTCCCAAGGGGGGAACGGCCATGCTCCATGCTCCATGCCGCAATCCAGCAGGCGGGTTTACTGCCGATAATCGCCTAACCGATTGAACACCCAAGTCTATCGTGCCGGGGGGACGCCATCGTCCCCGTTTCAACATACGCTGCCATCATCCACCTTGCGGTCACCAACACCTGACTACCGTATCCAGCCCGGATTCAACCATGTTCGCGAGCAATGGCGCATCGACCGTTTCCTTGTCAAGGTTGGCCATCGGTCATGTGGAACCCTCGCCAGCATCCGGCCCGACCGCCGAAGCTGCCTTGGGACGGTGAATTCCAACATGGCCGGCGGTGGGAGTTCGGGTGGCGGCGCAGCCGTGCCCATCCCGGCCCGCCGGAACCCGCTGGGGAACGTGGAACGGGAAAAAGTGATTGCGGCACGCTAAGCTAGCGCATCGGATCCCCCGTAAGGCTATTTCCAGCAAAGACCTGACTTAAATCTCTACATCGCGTTCCCACGCTCCAGCGTGGGAACGCCGTTCGGATCGCTCCAGCGGTCCACGACGCGGGCGCATCGCGATGACTGGGACTCCCACGCTGGAGCGTGGGAGTCAGTTCGGGCCATTTCATTTCTGAAAATCGCCTAAAACCAGGGTCACCCCGCCACCGAATCCCGCCAAACCACGGCTCGTCCGCGAGATCTTCGTACATGCCTTTGATTAAGTTTGTAATGATTCTGCTGGCGCTGTTTACCATCGAACTGCTGGGGCCGGTGCAAACCTGGGTCATCGAGCCGTTCACCGCGGCGGTGGCCAAGGTGAGCGCCATCGTGCTTCAGACCTTCGACAGCGGGGTGCAAGCCCATGGCATCGTGTTGAGCGATATCGAAACGGGCGCGGCGGTGAGCATCCAGCCCGGCTGCAATGGGGTCGAGGCCATGATCGTGGTGATAGCCGCCATCGCGGCCACGCCAGCGACCTGGAAGCAGAAGCTCGTCGGGCTGGCGATTGGTTTTCTGGCCATTCAGGCTCTGAACGTGGCGCGGATCATCAGCCTGTTCTATCTGCTGCAATGGAATCCGGTCTGGTTCGAGTGGGCGCACCTGTATCTGTGGCAGGCCCTGATCATGCTCGATGGCCTGATCGTCTATCTGCTGTGGGTACGGATGCTGCCGGCGCCGGCGGCCGAAACCCGGCCCGCGCCGGCCGGGGGAGCTTCCTCATGACGCCGCGCCGTCCGATTGACCGTTTCCTCCTGCGCACCCTGCTGTGGCTGGCGCCGATGTTCGTGCTCTGGTACGTCCTGGCGCCGCTGCTGTTGAAGCCGGTCGCGGGCTGGACTCATTTCACCCTGACCACCCTGTTTCCGCACGCCATCGCCGCCGTTGAGCAGCAGGGTCCGGCGGTCGATGTCATTACGCGGTTCACCGTCGCCGCGCCGGCGGAGGGCTCGGCGCCGACCGGCGCGCAGGGGCAACTGATCTTCACGATCAACGCGCTGAAGTACGCCTATGGCTTGCCGCTATTGTTGGCGTTGACCCTGGCGGCGCCGATCGCGGCGGGCGAAAAGCTTTTTCGTGGAGTCGTGGGGGGATTGCTGCTGATTCCAGTGCCGGTCTGGGGCATCGCTTGCGAGGCGCTCAAGGTGCTGGTTTTCGACATGGACCCCGCCATCGCCGCGCAAATGGGCACCACGCCCCTGACGCGGGAGTTGCTGGCGCTGGCTTATCAACTGGGCTACCTGATCCTGCCGGCGGTCACGCCGATTCTGATCTGGGCCGCGCTGCATCGGGATTTTCTGGGCGAGTTGTTGTCGCCAACCCGGCTGGCGGTTCCAACGACGCCCAAGTCGGACTGACGAGGGTCGAGCCAGGCTCATCGCCTTTGAGCTGCGGCAAGAAAGCCCGTCGAAGGACGGGCCTTTTCGTTACGCCCGGTGCCTTCCCCGTCGCGGGGAAGGGCTGGATTGAAGGGGGTGGAATTAAGCCGACATGCTCTCCTTGCGCCGCGACCGACGCCAGACCAGACCGCCCAGCAACAGCCCCATCAGTGCCAGCGCCCATTCTTGCAAAGTCGGGATGTCGGCGGTGGCGGGATTCCTTTGTTGCGCATCAAGCTCTTGAGAGCTAAACGAATAATTACAAACAGTTGGTCCTCCGGTTGTGGTGACGACAATTACAACGGAAGAATTGGCCGGCGCGATGAAGCTAAAAGGTTGCGTCACGCTACTCCCAACATCTCCAAGATAGTTTTGGGAAAGATCAAGGGGATTGAATGACCCCAGATAAGCGGAGGCATGCGCCGATGTGCCACAGGTTCCCGTGTCGAAATTCACGGTCACACATCGCTCGGGGCCATTGTTGTTGAAAACAAATGTATCATATAAGATATTAGGTACGGCAAGTGTCCCAGGAAAAGCCTTGCCCGCACAGGTGCTGGCATTACCATCCCGAAAAATTCTCCCGGGGATTGTAGGCTCCGTGCCATCGAATCCAGTCGAAACAGCGATCGCTTGAGGAGAGCGGAGGTTCGGAGGTGTTGCTGGAAGGGGTGGGGAGCCAGGCGCCATCGGCGCACCCGGCAGGTCGGAGACAGGCGCCAGAAACTCAGCGGATGCTGGCTTTAAAGAAAGCGCGAAGAATAGCAGCGCAAAAAACCTGGCCGCTTTACGGTCAATCATAAATTCCCCCTTAAAATTAAGCAGTAAATTCAACAATGACGTGAAGTGAGCGAACACCATGTTCTCGTTCTCATGACATCAAGACCCTGACCCGCGAGGTCGCCGCCTGAGAACAGACCCGTAACGCCGATCCCCGGCCGGTGAACTGGCGCTTCACCACCCCCGATGCTCGCATCAAGCTCAAGCGCTTCTACCCGTCAATTCAGAACGGGCGAAACACTAGCGGCCCACAACGCCGGAGTATCGCGATGGCTGGGGCTCCCACGCTGGAGCGTGGGAGCCAGGCTGGGTCATTTTAGGCAATCGCCTTACGCCGCCATGCTACCCCCGCGCCGCGACCGCCGCCAGACCAGACCGCCCAGCAGCAGACCCATCAGTGCCAACGCCCATTCTTGCAGGGTGGGAATATCCACCGCGGTCTGCATCAGAATGCTCGTCCTCGCCGTTGCCGCATCATTGGCGGCGTTGCTGTCGGCCTCGGCGCCAGCGGCCGTCGCCGTGACCGAGATGACATCGATACCTGGCGTTGCGCTGGCCGCGACGTTGACGTTCAACGTGAGGGTTACGGAAGCACTCGCCGCCAGGGCGCCGACCGTCCACGTCGGACTGGCCCAGGTTCCGGCGCTCGGCGTCGCGGAACCCTCGGTGACGCCGGCGGGGAAAAGCTCGGCGATGTTCACCGTGACTCCCGAGGCGTCGCTCGGCCCATTGTTGGTCAAAGTCACGGTATAGGCCACGCTGTTGCCCGAAATCACCGGATCGGGCGCATCGGCGATGGTGACGCTCAAATCCGCCGAACGGTTGACGGTGGTCGTTATGGTCGTCGAATCGTTGGTGCTGTCCGTGTCCGGGTGGGTGCTGGTGATCGCCGCGGTATTGCTGAGAACCGTTCCCTGCGTCTCGGAACTGGGCACGGGTACCGTCAACTGGATGGTTGCGGTAGCCGCGCTGGCCAGACCGCCGCTGATGGTCCATTCATTGGTCCCGGTATTGAAGGAACCGTCCCCGCTGCTGGCCGTCACCGTGTAACCGGCGGGCAAGGTGTCCAGAACCACGATATTCTCGCCGGCGGGGATGGCGTCGGGGCCATTGTTCGTCACGCTGAGCGTATAGGTCAGCGTTTGACCGGCAAGCACCGGATCGGGGCTGTCGGTTTTGGCAACCACCAGATCGGAGGCTAGATAAGTGACATTTCCGGCCAGGGTGTAAACGTTGACGGAGCGTCTGCTAGGGTTGAGAACACCACCACTCCCGGTCTTAATCACCCCAATCTCCAGGGTGGTTGCGCCCGACTTGATGACGGGACCCACGGCAATGGTTTGGGTGGTTGCGGTTCTACTGCCGAACCCCCCGCCGGTGACAATATTCGTTCCGGAATCCGTGTCGGCGCCGTTCAGACGGGTGAAGGTCTGGAACGTGCCACCCGAGGTCAATGCGCCGCCGTTTCCCAATGCGGTGGAACTTTGGCAGACGATGATGTCCACGGTGGTGATGCGCGCCCCGTTCGGGATGGAAGTCAGGTCGACGGTCGCGGATTGCCTGTCGTTCACCGGGAGCAGCTTGGTCCAGGTTTCGGTCAGGCTTGCGCTCGTATCGCCTGGACAGCCGACAGCCTCGTCCACCCAGGTGTAGCGAGCAAGGCCCAAGCTCCACTGCAAGTAAAAACCATCCCCATTCGGGCTCAGGTTCGCCGTGACGGAACCATGGCCCGGCAGGGCGAAGGCGCTCCCCAACAGGCCGGCCATCCCCACGATGGCGGCTTTCTTGCTGCAATGACTCATCATCGATCCCCCTGTTTCGACAACTCAAACTTTCTTTGCACTGGAAAGAATCATAGCCCACCGGTTCCACCACGACACGGACGAAAGGCCAAGACTCGTCGTTTTTTGACCTTTCGCTCACACTACCATCATCGGTCAGGTTGCGGCATGCGCGTCAATCAACAGCTTTAAATTTGAGCTAGTATTATCCGCGCGTAAAATCCGCTGAGGGTCCCCCATTGGAAAAAGTAGCCATGTCCGCGCTGTTTGAAACGGCCCACGCAACCCCCGGCGCGCGCGTGGCCGGGCTGTCCGCGTTTGTGCTCCTCGCGCTGCTCGTCGCCTGCAAGCCGGTTGAAAAGCCCGAGCCCGAGCCCATTCGCCCGGTTCGCGTGACGACCGTCGAGCGTCAGGAAGGTGGCGAAACCGTGAGTCTCACCGGGCAAGTCGAGGCACAGGAGGAGGTGAACCTGTCCTTTCGGGTCGGTGGACGCATGATCGAGCGCTCCGTCAATGTCGGCGATCGGGTCAGGGCCGGCCAGGTGGTCGCCCGCCTGGAATCGGAAACCCCGCGCAACGCGCTGCGGTCGGCCCGCGCGGAACTCACCGCCGCGCGGGCGCGACTGGTCGAGGCTCAGAATAACTTCGAGCGCCATCGATCGCTGCTGGACCGAGGGTTCATCACGCGCGCCATGTTCGATCAGGCGGAACAGGCCTATCGGACCGCTCGAGCCCAGGTGGATTCGGTGCAGGCGCAGGCGAACATCGCCGAGACCCAACTGGGCTATGCCGACCTGATCGCCGCTTCGAGCGGCACCGTGACCGCCCGCCGCGCCGAACCAGGGGAGGTGGTGGGGGCGGGCCAACCCATTATCCAGCTCGCCCGGGAAGGTGGCCGGGATGCCGTGTTCGACGTGCCGGCGCGGATCATCGAGACCGCGCCGGCCGATGCCGAGGTCGTCGTTGTCCTGAGCAGCGATCCAAAGGTGCGCACCACCGGGCGGGTGCGAGAAGTGTCCCCGCAGGCCGATCCGGTGACGCGGACCTTCAAGGTTCGAATCGGCCTGAACGATCCGCCGGCGGCGATGCGGCTCGGTTCGACGGTGACCGGCAGCGTCCAGGTCGGCGCCGGATCCGGTATCGAGATCCCGGCCTCGGCGCTGACGTCGGCCAATCAGCGCCCGGCGGTCTGGGTGCTCGACCCCGCCAGCAACACCGTGTCGCTGCGCAATATCGAGGTGCTGCGTTATGGCCTGGCCCGGGTGGCGGTCGCGGAAGGACTGCAACCGGGCGACATCGTCGTGACCGCCGGGGTCCAGACCCTGCGTCCGGGCCAGCAGGTCCGGCTGCTCGGAACGCAACCATGAGCGGCTTCAATCTCTCCGAGTGGGCCATCCGCAACCGCTCGATCACCCTTTTCATCATGATCGTCGCCCTCGTGGCGGGGATCGGATCCTTCTACCAGTTGGGCCGCGCCGAGGACCCGCCCTTCACCTTCCGCACCATGGTCGTCCGGGCGATCTGGCCGGGCGCCACCCTGGACGAGACGATCAAACAGGTCACCGAGCGCCTTGAACGCACCCTACAGGAAGTCCCGAATCTGGACGATCTGCGCAGCTTCACCCGCGCCGGCGACACCACCATCTTCGTGAATCTCAAGGGCAGCACGTCGGGCAAGGAGGTTCCGGACGCCTGGTACCAGGTCCGCAAGCGGGTGGCCGACATGCGCCACACCCTGCCGCAGGGGATCGTCGGACCCTTCTTCAACGACGAGTTCGGCGACACCTTCGGGATCATCTACGCCTTCACCGCCGACGGTTTCACCCACCGGGAGTTGCGCGATCAAGTAGAGGACATCCGTTCGCAACTCCTGCAAGTCCCGGATGTTTCCAGGATCGATATTCTCGGCGCCCAGGATGAGGTGATCTACATCGACTTCTCGGTCGAGCGGCTGGCGGGTCTGGGCTTCGCCCCGAGCGCTCTGATCGCGGCCTTGCAGGCGCAGAACATCGTCATTCCGGCGGGCGTGCTGCGTACTGGCGAGGAAACGATCGCGCTGCGGGTCTCGGGCGCCTTCGCTTCCGAGCAGGACATCGCCAATGTTACCTTCGCGATCGGCGACCGCATGCTGCGGCTGAGCGACATCGCCGAGATTCGTCGCGGTTTCACCGATCCGCCCCAGCCCATGTTCCGAATCAATGGCACGCCGGCGATCGGCCTGGCGATCGCCATGCGCGAGGGCGGCGATACCCTGGCGCTCGGCCGGAACATCGGGCGGGCCATCAAAAAAATTGCGGCGGACCTGCCGGTCGGCATCGAGGCCCGGCTGGTGGCGGATCAACCTCTGACGGTCGACCTGGCGATCAACGAATTCACCACGTCCCTGTGGCAGGCGATCGGCATCGTGCTCGTGGTGAGTTTCATCGCCCTGGGGGTGCGGGCCGGCACGGTCGTGGCCGTGACCATCCCGCTCACGCTGGCGGTGGTTTTTCCCATCATGGACCTGGCCAACATCGACCTCCAGCGCATCTCGCTCGGCGCCCTGATCATCGCGCTGGCCCTCATGGTCGACGACGCCATGACCACCATCGACGCCATGAGCCGACGCCTGGCGCTGGGCGACGACAAGGTGAGCGCCGGCATCTACGCCTATCGCCATCTCGCCTTCGCCATGTTGACCGGGACCCTGGTCACCATCGCCGGCTTCGTGCCCGTCGGCTTCGCCCAGAGTTCGGCCGGCGAGTACACCTTCTCGATCTTCGCCGTGGTCGGCATCGCGCTCCTGGCTTCCTGGTTCGTCGCGATGGTGTTCGCCCCCTTGATCGGCATGGTGCTGCTACGGCCACCCAAGGCCGATCAGGCCGAGAAACCGAGCCGCGTGACCCAGCTTTATCGAGGCTTCCTGACGCTGGCCATGCGGGCCCGCTGGGTCACCATCGCGGTGACGGTCGGGGCCTTCATCGCGTCCCTGGTGGCACTGGGTCAGGTGCCGCGCCAGTTCTTTCCCGCCTCGGACCGGCCCGAACTCCTGGTCGATCTCCGGCTGCCGCAGAACGCCTCGATCCATGCGACCGAACAGATCGTCAATCGCTTTGAGCAGTTGCTGCGCGACGATCCCGACCTGGCTTCCGGGATCGAGCGCTGGAGCACTTACATCGGCCAGGGCGCCATCCGCTTCTATCTGCCCCTCGATGTGCAGTTGGCCAATCCCTTCTTCGCTCAGGCGGTGATCGTGACCAAGGGCATGGCGGCTCGCGAGCGCCTGCAACCGCGACTGGAACACCTGCTGGCGGAGGAATTTCCCCAGGTGGTCGGGAACGTCTCGCCGCTCGAACTCGGACCACCGGTCGGCTGGCCGGTGCAGTATCGCGTTCTCGGCCCGGACCCGACCCAGTTGCGCGAGATCGCCTTGCGGCTTGGAAAAGTCATAGCGAGCCAGCCGGGGACGCTCCGCGTCAATTTTGACTGGATGGAACCGGAACGGGAGTTGCGCATCCGCATCGACCAGGAGAAGGCGCGTCTGCTCGGCCTGAGTTCCCAGGCGGTGGCCACGGCGCTCGGCGCCAATATCTCGGGGAGAAACATTACCCAGGTCCGCGACGATATCTATCTCATCAATGTGGTCGCTCGGGAAGCCGGGGGACAAACGCTCTCGATCGAGACCCTGCGCACCCTGCCGGTGTCGATGCGAGACGGGCGGACCATCCCGCTCGCCCAGTTCGCGACCTTCGAATACGGTCAAGCCTACCCGCTGGTGTGGCGACGCGACCGGCTGCCAACCCTGACGGTCAAAGCGGGTCTGGCGCCGGGGCTATTGCCCGACTCGGTGGTCTCGAACCTGACCGAAGCCATCGCCGAGTTGAACGCGAAGCTGCCGGCCGGCTACCGAATCGAGGTCGGGGGCTCGGTCGAGGAGAGCGCCCAGTCGCAGGCCTCGGTATTCGCCGTGGTCCCGCTGATGATCCTGATCATGCTGACCCTGCTGATCTTCCAGCTCAAGAGCTTCCAACTGCTGGCCATCGTCCTGAGCCTGGTGCCGCTGGGCCTGATCGGCGTGGTGGCCGCGCTGCTGGCGTCCGGCAAGCCGCTCGGCTTCGTCGCCATCCTCGGCATCCTGGCGCTGGTCGGCATGATCGCGAAGAACGCGGTGATCCTGATCGACCAGATCGAAGCCGAACGGGCCGCCGGCAAGGCGGTCTGGGACGCGGTGGTGGAGGCCAGCATTTCACGCTTTCGGCCGATCATGCTGACCGCCCTGTCGACCGTGCTCGGCATGATTCCGATCGCGCCGACCGTGTTCTGGGGCTCCATGGCCTACGCCATCATGGGCGGCCTGCTGGTGGCGTCACTGCTCACACTGGTCTTCCTGCCGACGCTCTACGTCACCTGGTTCAAGGGAGTTCCGCCCGCCGCCGCCGTCGCCGGAGAGCGCGGATGAGCGGCGCGACCGGGGATCGAGATATTCAAAAGTCCGACAACCGCTCGCGCCGTCTGGCAAGCCTGACGATGACCCAAACGTGAGGGAGAAATGATGCGTTTCCAGCAGTTGATCGATTCACTGCCGATAGTCGGCTTCTTTGTGGCGTTCGTGATCTTCGCGCTGATCACGGCTGAGGTCGGTTACCGCCTCGGGCGCTGGTGGCAGGAGCGAACGTCCGACGAGAAGGAGGGTCCCACGGCCATGATCGTGGGTTCACTCCTGGCCCTGATGGCGTTCCTCCTCGCGATTACGATGGGGATGGCCTCCGATCGTTTCAACGCGCGCCGCGGGGTCGTACTCGCCGAGGCGAACTCGGTGGGCACCACGTATCTCCGGGCCGGCTACCTGCCGGAACCGGCTTCGAGCGAAACCAGGGTTCTGCTCCGCGAATACGTGCCCCTGCGCATCTTGACCGACGATCTCGCGGACGTCCGGGCGAGGATCGCCCGCTCGGTCGAGATCCAGGATAAGCTCTGGGCGATCGCCGAAAAATTGGCCCGCGCCACGCCCGACTCGGACGTTCTGGCCCTCTACATCGCTTCACTGAACGAGATGATCGACCTGCATCAGACGCGGGTCATTGCGGGCCTGTACGCACGCGTTCCCGAGACGATCCTCATTCTGCTTCTCCTCTGCTCGATGCTGACGCTGGCGATGGTAGGTTACAACGCGGGTCTCACCCTGCGGCGCAGCCCCCTCACCGCCGTCGGGCTGGTGATCGTCCTTGGCGCGGTCATTACCCTCGTGGTCGATCTCGACCGACCGCGTGAGGGATTCCTCAAGGTAAGCCAGCAGCCGCTCATCTACCTCCAGGAGCAGATCGGAGCACCGCCGCCAGCGAATCCCCCAAAGTAAGCGCGTAAGACGGATATCGGCGCCCATGACGACTTCTTCCGAGAAAGAACAAAGGATTCTCAAACGGTCGATAGCGATCACGGTGGCCTTCGCCAGCTCCGGGATTCTTCTCGGCTTGTTGTCAGGGTCGCAGTCGATTGTGTTTGATGGCCTGTTCTCGGTCATCGACACCCTGGTGCTAATGCTGGCGCTGACCGCGGCGCGACTGGTGCAGCGCGAGGGCGACCGCCGCTTTCAGTATGGCTACTGGCATATTGAACCGATCGTGTTGGCGTTCAATGGCAGTGTGCTGATGTTCCTGTGCCTGTATGCGTTCATCAACGCGGTCGGCAGTTTTCTGGCGGGCGGACGCGAACTGGAACTGGACTGGGCGCTGGGCTACGCCGCCGCCGCGTGCGTCGTTACCTTCGGCATGTATTTCTACGAACGCCGGGAGAACCGGCGGGTCCAGTCGAATCTTCTGCGTCTCGACGCCCAGAGTTGGTTGATGTCGGCCCTGATCGCTTCGGCCTTGCTGGTGGCCTTTGCGCTGGCCAAGGCGATCGAGGGAACGCGCTTCGCTCCTTTCGCGCCCTATGTCGACCCGGCCGTGCTGGCGCTGTTGACCTCGTACCTGATCACGGTTCCGATCAAGACGGTTCGCCAGGCGCTGAATGAGATTTTGCTGATTACGCCGCCCAAGCTGGATCAGGTGGTGCGCACGGTGATGGACGCGGTGGTCGAGCGCCACGGTTTCCGCAAGTACACGAGCTATGTCGCCAAGGTCGGGCGCGCCTATTTCATCGAGATCTATATCGTCACCCCGGCCGACTTTCAGGTCGGCGGCATTGCCACGCTGGATGCCATCCGCCAGGAAATCAGTACCGCCATCAGCGACCAGCGATCCTATCAATGGCTGATCGTCGCATTCACGGCCGACGAACGATGGATTTGAAGACGACGAGCGGCGCCCGGTAGAATCGTGTCGCTAGCCAGGCGCATCGGTCGCGACGCTGACTGGCGACAGACTGTTTGAAAATGCAACTTTATATGGAGAACGAGATGACAGCAAAACGGCAATTACGAACGGGGATATTCCTGGCGTGCCTGACGTTGGGAGTGATGTGGGGCAATGCCGGCGCGGCCGACATCCCCGTGGTCACCGGCGAACAATGGACCGCGTCTTCGCCAGAAGTGCAGAAGGCCTATCTGATCGGCATCGCCAATTTGATCCAGGTCGAAACCGCCTACTACGCGAAGAATCCGCCGAAAGACGCTCAGAACTTCGTCCCGCGTCTCGCCAAGGGGCTGCGGGGCCAGACCCTCGACAGCGTGCGGGAAGGGCTCAACCGCTGGTACGCCGCAAATCCCGACCGGTTACAGCGACCGGTCCTCGAGACGATCTGGTTCGAAATAGCCGTGCCCGGACTTCAGAAGCACAAGTAGAGCGGAGAAAAATCATGAAACTGAAACGGCTTGGATCGATGATGGTCATCGTGGCGGTGGCCGGCGTGGTGGGATGCACGGACATGACGCCCCAACAACAGGGAACCCTGAGCGGCGCGGCCATCGGCGCCGCGGGCGGGGCGGGCATCGCGGCCATTTCCGGGGGTAACGCCTGGACCGGCGCGGCCATCGGCGGCGTCGCCGGCGGCGTCGCCGGCAACATCAGGGGCAGCCGGCGATGAAGAGCGGAACCATCGGCTCATGAAGGCAACGGTTGCATGCCTGGCGGTCGCGCTCGCAACGCCGGCCTTGGCGCAGGATTCGGGCTGGAGCTTCGCGCTCTCGCCCTACGCCTGGACGCCGGGCCTCACCAGTTCGGTCGAAACGGCGTGGGGAACGGTTGAAGTCGACAAAAGCATCGGAGACGTACTCTCCGATCTCGATCTTGCCTTCATGGGCGCGTTCGAAGCCCGCAACGGTCGCTGGAGCCTGATCGCCGACCTGTTCTACGCCAACCTCTCGCAAAGCCGCGCTACCCCGCTCGGCGTACTCTTTTCGCGAGCGGAGATCGAAACCGAAGCGAAGCTTTTGAGCGGTTATGTCGGCTATCGGGTTCTCGATGGTGGCCAGATCGCCGTCGACCTGATGGCCGGCTTCCGGGTCAACTCCGTGGACCTTGATCTATCCCTTACACCCGGCCTGCTCGCGGGCCAGCGCTTTGGGATGAGCGAAACCTGGGTCGATCCGCTGATCGGCGGACGGGCGCGCTTCGACATCACCGACCGGTGGTTCGCGACGGTCTTCGCCGACGTCGGCGGCTTCCGGGTCGGCTCCGACTTGACCTGGCAGATATTCGGGAGCCTCGGCTACCAGTTCAACGAGCGCTGGTCGGTCCAGGGCGGTTGGCGCTATGTCGCCATCGAGAAGACGATCGACGGACGCGACGTCGAGCTCGACTTGAACGGCCCGCTGCTCGGCTTCACGGTACGGTTCTGAGGGGTACGCCGCCTGACAGCGACGCCAACGTGATGAAACCACACGCTTTGACCCTAACCACCTAACCTAATGAGACAATCCGATGACGACTCGCTTCTCGATCATCATCACCTTTCTTGCCGCCACGTCGGCAGCAGGTTTGGCAATGGGGACCGAAACGCCCGCTAAAGCCGCTCCAGCAACCACCTTTACCCT
>ERZ761607.1962-NODE-1962-length-23697-cov-7.062854_pt1 | contig 23697 bp, 21 predicted proteins | sample MGYA00511164_ERZ761607 | MGnify/ENA primary metagenome ERZ761607 (study PRJEB28899, sample SAMN02445080) | bioreactor sludge metagenome | biome: EBPR sludge | place: Australia: Brisbane, Thorneside Wastewater Treatment Plant | collected 2011-06-22 ... | reverse complement strand
AGGTAATTCTTCGGGAAAATAACCTTTGGCAAGTAAAGTTGCTAAATCTGGCATAAAGCACCCCTTTCAGAGTATCTCCAATGGAATAAGCATAAGATATTTTATTCGCCTTGTGCAAATAATTCAATCCGAATATTCCATCTTCAAAACTACCAAATATAACTTCAGCTACCTAACAACTTCCCTCACCTGCAAATCGGAATAGGCGACGCCTAAATTCGTCTCGCCATTGGGTTCACATACCACGTGTAACTTGCCCATTTTGTAGCGATTATCTTTGAGTGAGGTTGCCAGCACGCCGTTGAGATACACACGCATTTTTTCGCCGTGCATGATGACGCGCAGGCGGTTGGTCACGTCTTTGCCTTTGCGGAGGGAGGCGTGAGAAGTCCAGTCTACGAGGGTGTTCCACTTGAATTCGTTGCTGGCGGTATCGACGGTGAAATAGCCGATGTTGTATTGTCCCATCGGAGAGATATAAACCGCGTACCCACCTTGGCTGTTCATGCGGGGATATAGTCCAGCCGTGATAAGTTTGTCATCGCCTTCGGTGAATTTGATGGTAATGCCCGCGTCAAAGTCATCTAGAAAGCCGGAGCTGATGAGGACGTAATAGGAATTGATGCGCGGTTTGTACAGTCCGCGCAGTTCGGGGGGATTGCCCTTGTGGAATGAAAGCTCACCATCGCGGACGATCTCCCAACCGGGCAAGGTGCTGTCGGCAAAGTCCGCGCCGAGGAGCAGGTCACCCATGTCTGGTTCGGGCGTAGCGGTCTTGGACATGCGAAAAGTCGTGCCGCAAAATTCGCAGGTGGCGAGGTCATTTTTTAGCGCAGCCGCAGAAAGCGCTGCTCCGCAGTTTGGGCAATTGAGGGCTTTCATTGGCTGAAATTATACGATATTGTGGTCTCGGCACCGAGCTTACTATGGAGACTAGCCCAATTCTTTCGTGAAAAAATAGCGTTGATGTCCCTTCGGAAATTCCTTCAACTCACCAAATACTCGATAGCCTTGCTTCTTGTAAAACTCTGGCGCTTGGAAACTGAAGGTATCCAGGTAGGCATGCTTTGCGCCGCGCTTGCGGGCTTCTTCTTCGGCGAGCGCGAGCAGGCGGCTGCCGTAGCCGTGGCGGCGCAAATCCGCTCGCAGCCACATCAGGTCGATGTACAACCAGTCCCAATAGGTCAGGGCAATGACTCCGCCAGCGATTTTTTCGTCCGCATCGTAGACGATGAAACAAATCCGCTTCGCATCTTCCGCTCCGGCTTGTTCCTCATTGAAGGAGTTGATCCCGCCGCCGATGGCTTCCCAGATGGGGTCTTCGATCTTGTCCACTTGTTTGATCTGAAATTCTTCTGTCATAGCAAAGCTTCCTTTCTCCCATTTCTCGAAACAAATTCCAGAACGGCATCGAAATCCCTCTCTCTCAGTATATTATAAAACTATCAGAATCTATCGCAATTCCCTGCAATACCCCCGCTCTCTTTTATAATGATGGCGTATGAAATCCCGCGCCAACGAAACCTGGCTTGCCGACCTGCGCAGTACAGGTCCCGACCACGAAGAAGCCCTGAGCGACCTGCGAGCGGTCGTCCAAAAAGGATTGCCTTACGCCCTCTCGCGCTGGCTGTCCTCCGACGATCCGCTGTTCCAGCCCCTTGTCGAAGAGGTCTCCCAGGAAACGCTTCTGCGCGTGTTGGACCAATTGGATACCTTCGAAGGACGCAGTCTCTTCACCACTTGGGTCCACAAGATCGCCATCCGCATCGCCCTGACCGAACTCCGCCGCAAACGCTGGCGCGACGCATCCCTGGACGAACTGACGGAGAATGAAGACGCCCCTCCGCCCCCCGGTTTGCTTGCGGACCCGCAGGCATCGCCTGAGACGTCCGCCGAACGCAAGGATATGATCGTCCGGGTCAGGCGGATCCTGGAGGAAGAGCTGACCCCCAAGCAGCGAGAGGCGCTGGTCCTGCTGGGTCTGCAGAATATCCCCATGGAAGAAGCCGCCCGAAAGATGAAGACCAACCGCAACGCGCTCTACAAACTTCTCCACGACGCCCGCCTGCGGCTCAAGAAACGTCTCGCGCTCGAAGACCTCTCCGCGCAGGACGTTCTGCTCGCCTTCGAGCAAAAATAGGCTGCAAGTAAGATTAACTTTATATTAATCGTCTCATACCAAGAATGAACATCGGACAACTTCTCAACCGGATTCGAAACCGAACCTCCACCCAGCCGGAGATGACCGAAGAGGTGGTGGTTAAGTTCGTCAATGTCCTCGAACACATCGAGCATGAAGAACTTTCCTGCGCCGACATCTATACCATCCTGGATGAGTTCGTGGAAAACGAGGTCAAAGGCGGCGACAAGAACAAACTATCGCCCCTCATCCACGAACACCTCGACCTGTGCTCGGAGTGCTGTGACGAATACGAGGCGCTGCTTGCCGTGGTCGAACATACCGGCGAAATAAAATGACGGGTCAAAAACCCGTCATTTTTCTTATTTGTGAAACAGCTTCTCGCCTGCCCGGATCGGCAGTTTCAACCGGTTCTCCGCCGGGGTGATCGGGCAGGACCACATCTCGTTGTAGGCGCAGTATGGGTTGTAGGCAAGGTTGAAGTCAACAAAGAAGCGCCCCCCGGGCAGGGGCTCAGGTTCGAGATAACGCCCCGCGGGGTACGTCTCGCTCCCCGCCAATGAATCGACAAAGGGCAGGAAGAACCCGTGCTCGCTGCGATAGATCGTCAATTCGGTTCTTTCCTCCCCCACCAAGAACGAAAACCTGCCAAACCGTTCATAATGCTGGACTCCGCCCGTCGAGGTCTGCATATCGAAACCTTCTTTGGCGGGGAATTCCTCAACCATCGTTTCGAACCGAAGAGCGTCATTCTCCGGAAAATAATTCAATCCGTGAAAGGACTGCCTCTGCTCCCTCGTCAAGGGACTTTGGGAATGGCTCTTGAAAAACTCGTCTTTTTCAGCGCGAAATATGTCTAGCTCGGTCATCAGGCATTTCTCCTTGAAAATCAAGACACGCGGCGCGCGCGGATTCTTACAACGCCATCGCAAACCCCGCCCGCCCTTGCAAATTCCAACCCTTTATGCTATTTTAGACAAGTAGAGGACATCGGATGAATTCAAAACAAAAGACGGTCATGATCATAGAAGATGAAGCGGACGCCGCTGAGCTTTTTTCGGAGATGATGCGTATCAATGGTTTTCGCGTTATCAAAATGTTTTCCAGCGCGCCCGCCATCCCCATCATCACCCAGGAAAAACCGGATGTCATCCTGCTCGATGTCATGATGCCCGATATCTCCGGGTTGGAAGTCCTGCGCTACATCCGGCGCGAACCCGACCTCTCCGCCACCCCCGTCATCATACTCTCCGCCAAAAGCATGCCGAGCGACATCAAGACAGGCATCGAAGCGGGCGCATCACTCTACCTGACAAAGCCGGTCGGTTTCCAGGACCTAAAGAATGCGGTCGAGTTGGTGCTTGCCGAAGCGCAGAAGTGATCCACCTCGGCAATGAATCCGGTCCGCGCCTTCATCGCCCTCGACCTGCCCCCCTCCCTTCAAGCGTCAATCGAACTTAACGCATCCCGCCTGCGTCAGTTGTTGGGCAATGATGCGATCCGCTGGGTCCCCGCCGGAAATATGCACCTGACCTTGAAATTCCTGGGCAACGTGCCCGCTGCCCACCTTGAATTTGTGAAGCAGATGCTTGCCCAGTCCGCGGGACGAATCTCCCCATTTGACCTGACCATCGGTGGGCTCGGCTCCTTCCCAAACTCGAAGCGGATCCGTGTGCTTTGGGTTGGGATCCACGCCGGGAGCGAACTCACCGACCTCCAGCGCGAGATCGACACAGGCGCGGCGAACCTCGGTTACGAAAAAGACGACCGCCCCTTCTCGCCTCACCTCACTCTGGGGCGCGTCCGCCAGGGCGTCGACGACAAAACCCTCCAGGGAATCCGCAACGCTGCCGCGACCTTCCAACTTGGCAGGATCGGGACTGCCAGAGTAGAATCCATCCATCTTTATCAAAGCGACCTGCACACAGACGGGTCGACCTATACAAAATTATTTTCCGCCCCACTGAGGTGAACCCTGAATGCATTGAACCTCGCACGCGACATCGTCGACGCCCTCGAAGATAAAAAAGGCGAAGACATCGTATTACTCGATATCAAAGACATCGCTTCCTTTACCGACTATTTCATCATCTGCACCGGCACCAGCGACCGAATGCTCGACGCGCTGGCAAACACCGCCGTGGACGAAATAAAAAAGAAATATAAAAAGAAAGGGAAAAAGCAGGGGCTGTCCCGCGACGGCTGGGTGGTGGTCGATTTCGGCGATGTCGTTGTGCATCTCCTTTCACCGGACCAGCGCGATTATTACGGTATCGAAGAACTCTGGGAGGACGGCAAAGTCCTGCTCAGGTTGAAATAACAGGCAGTTATGTCGCCCCGTGAACTGTGGTTCGCGGGGCGATTTTGTTTTCCGGCAGGAGTCCAATGTCTCCTGACATTGGACGTTCACTATGAAGCCTACTGGATATGCTCGAAATGTTTGGTCAGAGTGTAGGTGATGTAGTTCTCCCACAAGGGCTGGATCAATTCCGAGTCGTAATCGTGTGACGAGAAGGTCTGGATCACCATGCGTCCTTCCATGCAGGATGCCAGCACTCCATAATCTGACTTGCGATTCTGGTATAACCCGCCCACCAGAACCGCATCTCCGCTCGGAGCCAGCTTAAGCAGGTCGCCTGCATCGCCGAACCAAACCGGGTAGGGATATGATGGCGCCCTGACCGTGTTCGGCGTGGAAAGAAGCGGATGGGATGTATCCAGCCAGTAGATCGAGTATTTATACGGGTCGTAACTGGTTTCGCGCTCCCAATCACGGAAAAAGCTCACCCCGCAGTCGGAGAGGATAGGGGCGATCTTGCCGCGCGCTACCTCGTCCAAATACCAAACCTCGATGATGACTGCACCGCCGTTGTCGATATGGTCGTAGAGCAGTTCGAATAATTCCCCGCTAAAACTGGAACGCACCTCCGCCGCGACGATGATCAGGTCCCAATCTGTTGCAGAGTTGGCATATTCGCGGAACCTCCCCATGGCATCCCCGGTATCAATGACCCGCCCGCCGGAAAAACTCATGGCGTTCACCGTATTGCTTACAATGGGCAACAGGGACGGGTCCCCCGCGGCGTCTTCATAGATGAGGATATTGGCACCTTCGATGGATCCCTCGACGTTCTGCGGGGTGGGATTCGCGATATTCCCGCCCTGTGCCGTCTCAGGTGTGTATGTGGGGTACGGAGTGAACGTCGCAGCCGGGGTTGGCTGGACGACCAATCCGCCCGCCGCTGTGAGTGTCGCTTGCTGGATCGCCAGACTGGTCTGCTGCATACCCACCGCCATCTGGGTTTCCATCATGGATGGGTCGTTCCCGGGTGAACTGGGCATGTTACAAGCCAAAGCGGCAACCACAAGCGCCATCAAAGCCAGACGCAATATCGATTTTCTGTTCATGGCAACTCCTCCTTTCATCTATAGAGGACAATTGAACTTCCACCCAAATTCATTATATAACGGCTGAAGAAGAATTGTTCAACCTTATCCCGGGTACGGGCTCAAGATAGGCGCAGTGACATCCCCCGGCTTTACAGTAAACAAAACGGTCTCCACGCGGGAGACCGTTTTAATCGTCCAACCACACTTACCGGGCTATTTCTCGAACACCCATGCATCCACGGCACGTTTCCAATCCACCAATTCCTCTTTCTTGAACCAGAGCGCCACTTCCCGCTCGCCGGTCTCGGGTTTGTCCGAAGCGTGGATAAGGTTTCGTCCGACCTCGAGGGCGAAATCATGGCGGATGGTTCCCGGGGCAGCTTCCACCGGTTTAGTCGAACCGACCGTCTGGCGTACCGCGGCAACAGCGTTGGGACCTTCCCAGACCATCGCCATCACCGGCGCAGAGGTGATGTAGGAGATCAAACCGTCATAGAACGGCTTGCCCTTATGTTCGGCATAATGTGTCTCCGCCAGCGACATGCTGACCTGGATGAATTTCGCGCCCACAAGGCGCAGTCCGCGGCGTTCGAAGCGGGCGATCACTTCACCGATCAATCCGCGCTGGACACCGTCGGGTTTTACAAGTACGAGCGTTCTTTCCACTGAGTTCCTCCAAAATGATTGTTCATAAAACCTGACAGGTCTGTGAACCTGTCAGGTTTTGTTTATCACCGAATTAATTCTTCAGCCTTGTTATAGGCATCGAGCGCTTCCTTCAAACGGTTCGCCCGCATGTAGGCATCTCCGAGCGTTTGCCAGATGCCGACCTCCACCGGGTAGCGGTAAAGAGATTCAGAAAGATGACCAATGGTCTCTTCGAGATGCTTTCCGCGTTTGATCAATTTGCCATAATGCATCAACGCTTCAGGGATGTCGCCGCGGTCCAATTCAGACTTGGCGAGATTCAATGTGTTAACCGTTCCCTGACCTTCTGATTTTCGACTGCGCGGCAAACCCTGCTTGGCAGGCGGTTTTTTCTTCCCTCTAGACGAGTCCGGCTCGGGCGGATTCTGCACCAGCTTCTGACTCGTGCGTTCGCGCGCGGGGGGTTCAGGCTCCTTCGAGGCGGCCGCAACAGGGTGCCAGTCTGATGGCGAAGTCGGGCGCGGTTGCGCCAGCCGGCCGCCTTCCGCCTCCCACTGCTCGCGGTGAGACCAGGGTGGAAGGTCTGAAAGTTCGTCGCCTTCCTTCTCATCGTCCGCGCCCTGCAGCCATTCAGGAAGGTCGGCGCTCAACGATACGGGTGCGCGCTCTTCCTTGTCTGCCGCGGGACTCCAGGACGGCTCATCGGTCTCATTGGCATCATCCACGCCATCGAGCCAGCTTGGGAGGTCAGCCGACGCCGGGGATTTTTCCCTCATCGGGGGTTGAGCAGAAACGGGCGGCATTGGTGCGCGCAAGGTTTCAGGGTCGATATCCAAACCTGGCTCATTATCCAGTCCGCTCAGCCATTCTGTCAGGTCCTGGTTTTTGACAAGTGCCTCTTCCGATTCGACCTTGGCAGCATCGGTATCGTCGAGGTCGCTCAGCCAGCCTGCCAGGCTCGAGGTATTAAGCGAACGCGAGGAAGTTTCCTCCGACGGTCCAGATTCGCTCAACCATTCGGGAATCGCTCCGCGTTCCAAAGGTTGTTCCTCTTCGCCCTTCATCCAATCGGGAAGATCGGAAGATGGGGCTTCCGGCTTCTGTTCATCTTCGATATTTTTTAACCAGGCGTCATTTGCGGCGGGTTGGTCGGAGGAGGCGCTTTCGAATTCGGCAAAGAATTCCTCGCCGATGTTCTGGGCGTTTGCACTCCAATCCTGTACGGCGGGTTTGGGCTCAGGCGGGGTCTGGGAGCCAACTACCTGGGCTTGCGCCACCCAATCAGGCGGAGTTTCGCTACGTTTATTCGGGTCAGTGACTAGTTCCTCGGGTTTCGCGCCGTGCTTCGCTGCGAGCGACTCAAGCCATGCCACAGCATCATCCTGTTCCTGCGCGGAGGAGCCGAGGCTTTCAATACTAGCCGGAGTCTGCGAGCCGACACTTTGCGCCTGAGCCACCCAATCGGGCGGAGTCTCACTGCGTTTGTTCGGGTCGGTGACAAGTTCCTCGGGTTTCGCGCCGTGCTTTGCCGCAAGCGACTCAAGCCAGGCCACAGCATCATCCTGTTCCTGCGCGGAGGAGCCGAGGCTTTCAAGATTTGCCGGAGTCTGCGAGCCGACACTTTGCGCCTGAGCCACCCAATCGGGCGGAGTCTCACTGCGTTTGTTCGGGTCGGTGACAAGTTCTTCGGGTTTCGCGCCGTGCTTTGCCGCAAGCGACTCAAGCCACGCCACAGCATCATCCTGTTCCTGCGCGGAGGAGCCGAGGCTTTCGATATTAGGCGCTGCGGCTTCCTTTGTCGGTTCGGCGGATTTCAGCCAGTCTGGGAGGTCTACAGGTTCGGCAGATGGTTCATCCATCGCAGCACCCACTGCAGTGGACGCCGCTGCCGCCACGCCGAGACCGGCGAGCCAATCAGGGGTATCGTCTTCGGTTGAGGGCTGGTTGTCGGCAAGGCCTTCGCTTGCCGCTTTCAACCAATCCGGTGTGTCGCTGGCGGGATTGAGAGGCTCAGGTTGTGGAAGATCCTCGGTGGAAGTTCCGCTTGCGTCTTTCAACCAGTCCGGCAAACTGCTCGACGGCGCGGATGCTCCTTCGAAAGGATCGAAGGAGGTATCGAGGTTTGCGAGATAATCGGGTGTTTCGATTTTCGGGGCGGGCTCGGTCTTGAGCGGCGCTGATGCAGAGGGTGTCTGTGATTTAAGCCACTCAGGAATATCAGCCTGCACAAGTCCTTCGCCGCCGGGTTCTTCATCAAACATGGAAGATGGGGTTTCAGGCGCGCTGGAAGCCCCCCAGCCTGCATCGCGTAAAAAGTCCGGGATGCCTTCCCCTGCCTGGGGTGTCGAAACAGGCCCGGTCGAGGATTGAAGCGTTTCATCCGTCCCGGTGGAGCGTAACCAATCTGGCTGCTCCTCGTTCATTACAAGCCCGCTCCCCAGCGGAGCCACAGAAGAGAAGCCGAGCGAGGCGTTGTTCCAATCCTGCCCCATCTGCACTTCTTCGCCGCTGTATTCGAGCCGCTCCAAATTGACCGAGGCGTCGGAGACTTCGGCGGTCTGGAAGATGGAGCCTTTTGTAAAATTGGAATACGGGTCCAATTCAGAGACATGCATCCGGTAGATCTGTGTGCTTTCCGCACCAGTGGAACCGGGCAGAAGGTCCACCATGATTCGGTTGGCGTCGAAGGTGTAGGCGTAACGTTTGATCAACTGGGTGCAAATATCGGTCGCGTCGGCGCGCTGTCCGCTTTTGTAATAGGAATAAGCTAACAGCAATTGCATATCCACACGCTGGGAGTCAGCCGCGAGCACAGCGCGAATCTCGGAGATCGCCTGCGGGTACAACTCGCCATGCACATAAATGCGGGCAAGCGCGCCGCGACTCATGCGCACTTTGGGCGGTTCCATACCGTCGCGCCTGCCGTAAAGCCGCTGCAATTCGCCCTGGATGGCAGCGTTCGACGACTGGACTTCATAAGCGCGTTCCATATGCCAGATGGCGTCATCGAGTTTGCCTTCCTCGTCGCGGATGATGCTCAAGCCGACATGTGCAACAAAATCATCCGGCACAGCCATGAGCAAGCGCCCGAAAATATCCACAGCTTCGGCATAACGCCGGGCTTCAAGATAAGCTTTACCGAGCAGACGGTAGGTTTCGAGATGTTTGGGGAAGGTCTTCAGGATATGGCGGCAATGAGCGATCGCCTCGTCGGTTTGCCCCTGCTCGACAAGACGTTCGATCTCCCGGTTATAGATTCGTAACGATACTTTTGCCATTACCTATTCCTGTATGAATTCGGTGTTCTAGCCTGTAGACTTATTCTACTCACCCATATTTTACTCGTAAAATAGCGGCAATGGCGAGACTGGTCCATCACTGAATTGAAAGGCGGATAATACCGCGCCGCGAGCCTCGTTAAGCTTATCGCCGTCATTGGCATGGATCTCACAGAGCGATTCGCCTTCCCGAACGGGATCGCCGACTTTTTTGAAAACGAGAAAACCGACGGCATGGTCGATGGGGTCGCCCTTTTTGGCGCGTCCGGCTCCAAGGGCAACTGAGGCTTCGCCCACGGTTCTGGCGTTGACCTGTGACACGAATCCGCTTCGAGGAGCTTTGACTGCCTCGATGAGCTTTGCGCGTTCGAATTTAAATACATTGTCCACGTAGGTAACATCCCCGCCTTGGGCTTTGACCAGCAGGCGAAATTTATCCAACGCACTCCCATCGGCGATGGATTTTTCCGCAAGGGAACGTCCTTCGTCCAGATCTTTTGCGCGCCCGCCGAGCACGAGGACATGTGCCGTGACGTGCAGACAATGTTCGACAAAATCGGCGGGACCGCCTCCGCGCAGGGTTTCGATGGCTTCGATCATTTCGAGCGAGTTGCCGACCGCCGAGCCAAGGGGTTGGTTCATATCAGAAAGCAGGGCAACGGTTTTCCGCCCCGCGAGTCGACCGATATCCACCATCAACTCGGCGAGTTCGCGTCCTTGCTCGAGGGTTTCCATGAACGCCCCATTGCCCACTTTGACATCCAGCACGATGGCTTGTGCGCCTGCGGCGATCTTCTTGCACATAATGGAAGAGGCGATCAACGGCATGGAGGGAACCGTCCCGGTCACGTCGCGAAGCGCATACATCTTTCCATCCGCCGGGGCAAGGTCGAGGGACTGCCCGGTGAGGACGATACCCTTTTCTTTTAATTGCTTCAGAAATTCATCGGTCGTAAGGTCTACGCGATACCCGGGAATGGATTCGAGTTTATCGAGCGTACCGCCGCTAAATCCCAGCCCGCGCCCCGACATTTTGCCCACGGGCAATCCGCACGCGGCGACCATCGGCATGACAGAGATGCTGGTCTTGTCGCCCACGCCGCCGGAGGAGTGTTTGTCCACGGCGATATCGACGACCTTGGAAAGATCGAGCACCTGCCCCGAACGCGCCATCGAGAGCGTCAGGTCGGTCGTCTCGAAGTTGGTCATGCCGTTGAGCAGGACAGCCATTGCAAATGCAGACGCCTGGTAATCGGGTATCTCCCCGTTCGTAAACCCGCGCACGAAAAAATCGATCTCCTGTGCGGTGAGCTGCCCCCCATCGCGTTTTTTGATGATGATGTCTACCGCGCGCATTTAAAATCTCCTTATGTTTTCAAACGCTGGTATTGTATCGCATTTTGATTTATTAAATTTTTACCATAAATGTATTGATTACCTGTCAACACTATGCTTTTCGTTTTGAGCCAGATTTTGTAAAGAATCAAAAAGAGGCAGCCTCGCGACCGCCTCTTTCACTGATCACTGCCTATTGTTCACCCCCCGGTCTTCAATTAAGAAACCTGTCAACTTTCCATCAATCAACTTACCAACTTACTAATTTACCAACTCCCCACCCCTACCCACCCTCATACAAATACCCAGTACCGCGCACGCTGACAACCTTCTCAGACAAGGATGGAAAGGCTTCCAGTTTATGGCGCAAGCGGCTGACGAGCGGGCGCAGGATCTCGGGGGCTTCGCGCGCCGAGGTGTCATATCCCTGCACAAGCAAGACCAGCTCGCGGTGGGAAAAAACCTTGCCCTCGTTCTCCATTAATATTTTCAACAGGCGTCCTTCGGCAGGTGTGAGATGCTCGATCTTATTCTTAAATTTGATCTGACGGCGCGAGAGGTCGACCATGGTGCCATCTTTGAGCGTATACACTTCCAAGGCAGATTCTGACCCGGCCACCGCCGCACTGCCAAGCCGGGACTTGTCCCTGCGCCCCAAGCCTTTCTTCACGCTGGAAAGGATCTGCGCAGGGGAGGCGGGTTTCAATAAATAATCATGGATACGCAAACGCAACGCCTGGACCGCGGATTCGATGGAGCCATGCGCGGTCAGAAGGATGATCTCGGTTTCTGGGGAAGTCTGGTTGATGACCTGAATGACTTCAAGACCGTCCATGCCGGGCATTTTGAGGTCCACGATCATCAGGTCCACTGCATGGGTGCGGATGTGCTCAACAGCCGCCTGCCCGTTCGGGACAGATTGGACCAGAAAACCTTCCAGTTTCAGAATATCGGTGAGGGATTGCCGGGCTACAGGTTCGTCATCAACGACTAGGATGTTCGACTTCATTGTTTACCTCCGGTTGGCAGTAGTATTCGAAAACAGGCGCCGGGCGCGCGGTCTGCGAGCAGTTCCAGCGATCCTCCATGTGCAGTAATTATATTGTAACTTACGGTCAAACCCAACCCCGTGCCCCCATCTTTGGTACTAAAGAAGGGTTCGAAGATATTGGACTGTTCATCACTGGAAATTCCCCTGCCGCTGTCTTGAAAGAGCAGTTCCACCCCGTTTTCCCATTTGCGGGCAGTGATGCGCACTTCGCCGCCCCCGGGAGACATGGCATCGGCGGCATTGAGGATCAGGTTGATGAAGACCTGCTGAATCTGGCTGCCCACCGCAGTGATGAGCGGCAGATCCTCGCGGATGTCTGAGATGATGGTAACCTTCGCTTCAGCCAACTGTTTGGACATCAAACTCAACACGTATTCGAGCATATCCACCACGTTGACCTTGGTCTGCATGGATGTGCCCGGGCGGTAGAAGTCCAACATGCGGCGGGCGGTGATCATCAGGCGTTCGAGCTCTGTCCGCGCAAGGTCGAAGTATTCCGCCCGTTTGTCCGCGGAGAGGTCTTCACGCCCGGCAAGATGCAGACAGTTCTGCACTGCCTGCAACGGATTGTTCAACTCGTGTGCGATGGATGCGCTGAGACGCCCGACGGCCGCCATCTTCTCAGCCTGGATCAAGGCATTCTGCGAGGCTTCGAGTTGGCGCACATATTCCAATTGCTCGGCATACAGACGGGAGTTTTCGAGCGCGGTCGCCGCCTGACGCGCCAATATCTGGAACATCTCCAGGTCCGATTCGCGGAAGGCAGGCTCATCCACCCCGCGCGCGGCGTAGAATACTGTGCTCAGGCTTGGGTGATGGACCGGTACCAGAATCGCCGAACCAAGATCGAGGTCCGCAAGAAGCGTTTTGAGGGAAGGGTCGCCGGGACCCGCAGCGTTGATCAAGACCGGGGAGTCAGATCCGCCTGCGTGGGAGATCAATTCCAATAACGAATTGGTTTCGAATATTCCGCGCCCCGCAAGACGCGTATAGGTCTCCGCCTCTTTTGATTTCTGATAACAGGCTGCCTGCGAGCAACTGACCTGGGCGGTGAGCGCCTTGATGACAAGGTCAAGCAATGGCGCACGGCGGATCTCGGAAAGCATCGCTTCAGTGACGGCGAAGAGCGGGCGCAGCGCCTGCGTGCGGGCGGCGTCACGTTTCTTTTGGTTATCTGCAAACGCGAGTTTGACGGCGTCGACCAGTTCCGCGCCCTGTTTGAATGGTTTGAGGATGAGTCCGTCGACCCCCTGACGCAAGGCGCGGACGGCGGTATCGACCGTACCATGCCCGGTCATGATCAGGATCGCGGCGTCTGGCTGCCAGCGTTGGATGTGCTGGATGACCTCAAAGCCGTCCACTTCGGGCATACGAATATCGACCAGCAGCAGGTCGATGGAATGGTCTTCGAAATACTCCACGGCTTTGCGCGGGTTGGTCTCGGTGGCGACACGGTAGCCCGCACGCGAAAGCACCCGTTCGCACAGCATGGCGATCCCTGGTTCATCATCGACGACGTAAACGAAAAGTGATTCCATTTAGATAACAATCCAATTCTTTTTACCGCAAAGAGCGCTACGGGCGCAAAGATTCAAAAGATTTTCTTAGCGGTCTTCGCGTGCATAGCGGTCCATTTTTTATAGCGGCAGCCAGACCTCGAAAGCCGAACCCTGACCGGATTGGCTGAATACTTCGATGGTCCCGCCGTGATCGGCGACAATGCCATAGGTGACAGACAACCCAAGCCCGGTCCCGCCGCTGCTACTCTTGGTAGTGAAGAAAGGCTCAAAAATTTTCGCCTGGTCTTCCACGGAGATGCCCGTGCCGGAATCTTTTACAGACATGACAACCCAATCACGGCTCTCGCGTTTGCCGAGGAAGGTCCGAACCTGCATCTCGCCGCCCCTGGGCATGGCTTGCAGCCCGTTGTGGACGAGGTTGAGCAATACCTGTTTCATCTGGTTCGAGTCGATCGAGACCCAGGGCAGGGCATCGTCGAGATCGATCATCAAGGCGACGTGATTGGTCTGGATCAAGTGACGGGTCAACGCGATCACGTCGTTGACGACTTCGTTCAAATCTGCACTGGCGCGCACGCGTTCACCCTGGCGCGAGAAATCGAGAAGACGCCGTACCACGGAGCTCGCCCGCCTCGCTTCCTTCAGCACCATGAGCAGTTCCTGTTTGTGAGGCGAATCTTCGGGCAGGTCCTCGAGCACCAATTCCGAAAAGCCCGTCACGGTGGTCAACGGGTTATTCAATTCATGCGCCACACTTGCTGCCATCTCGCCGACTGCTGCAAGTTTGGCGGTTTGAAGCAGACGGTTCTCTGCAGCACGTTGGGCTTCCATGCGTTCTTTCAACTCCATCTCGGTGATCTGAAGCTGATGGACAGTTTCCTGCAACCGCTGATATTGATTTGCGCTGGTTGCCACAGAGGCAAGGATACCTGCCAATGCTTCCATCGCGATCAGGTCGTTATGAGAGAAGGCGTTCAACTCGCGGCTCTCCACGTCGATGATGCCAAGGATCTGCCCACCGTCCTTGACCGCCACGCAGATCTCGGAGCGAGCCTCCCAGCCTTTGGTGGGTTTGTATAATTTGCTTTGGGAGGTATCGTTGAGCAAAACACTCTCGCCCTTGCGCGAGACATACCCTGTCACGCCTTCGAGAATGACAAAACCCTCACTTCCCAATGATTCGGTGAAGGTCTTTGCCTGCGTCCCACCGATCCCCTGGATGGAAAATTCGTTGTGATTATCCAGCAGCAAAATGGCGGCAAGCTCGTAACGGAAATATTGAGCCACCAACTCCGCCGTGATGGCCGCCACTTCCTTTTTATCGTTCAACCCGATAACCTGCTGAACGACTTCATGAATCAAACCCAGACTCCTTGCCCGTCCTTCCGCTTCTTCACGCAAGCGGGTGTACTCGATCAACCCGGCGAGATGGCTGGCAATCACGACCATCAGATGTTCATCGTACTGGCTGAAAGCTTCCGCCTGAATATTTTCCAGGACAAGCACACCGGTCGCCTGACCGCGGTATCGGAGTGGCACGATCAACTCGGAGCGAGCTGATTTATAAATTCCCACAAAACCTTCACGAGAGGAATCTGGGACACGGCGCGCGCGTCCTTCCCGTAATAATGGCTGGGCGGGGTGATCCGTCACTGAAACACTGACAACGCTCATCTTGCCTTCGACAAGGCGGTAATCCCGCAGCACGCGTCCGTCGCTGGAACGCAGGAAGAGCGCGATGAGTTCCGTCGAAAAAGCGCGAGAGAGCAGACCGAACATGCGCCGCGCGATCTGGTCGAGGTTTTGCGCGGAGGAAACCGTCAGGACGAAATCGTTCAGCAAGCCGAGCCTTCTCAAATGCGATGACATTTCGGAGAACGTCACCACAATGTCCACGGTCTGTGGCACGCTGGATGCCAGTTCACGCAGTTGGCCGCGATCCACAGCTGTGAATTCCTTCTGACGCCACATTGCGACGATACCGATCAGCCTCTGACCGACCACCAACGGCAGGCAGATCCACGCGCCGCCGGTCGGTTTCAGGTTCGCAAATGGAAGCTGGTCAAAGTTGGGTTGTCCGCGGGTGAGGAGCAGGTCGGCTAAAGAACGGTTGACGCGCCGAAAGACCGGGTTATCGTCAATCACCATTGACTCGCCGCGCGCTTTAGGGGCGTTCCATTCAGCCTGGATGTCAAGCGAATCGCCGCGGCGGATTGCCAGCCAAGCCCCCTGACAGGGAACGGATTGCACGAAATTGCCGAGCACCTTCTCGAGGGCAAGTGGTAAATCGAAAGCCAGACCAGATTGCAGGTCGGGCAGAAGCGGTTGAATTTTGGGAGTCGACTGACTGGATAGCAGAGAAGCCGTCAACCGCCAGATGCGCTGCGCATCGGGTGTCTGTTCCTCTGCACCGATGAGAATAAGCTTGGATGAATTCAGGATCGGGAAGGCAAAGAATCGCCCCACGCCCAGCCCGCGGTTTACCCCGATCTCCGCCGAGCGCGTATGTCCTCCTGTCAACGCGCCGCAAAGCCAGGCATCGGTCGAAGCGCTTGCCATGATACCGACCAATTCGTTTTGCGTTGTTTTGCTCAAGCGGTGAGAGGCGCGCACCAGCCATACACCTCCCGCCCGCTCCGCCAGGACAGCCCAATTCGCACCGGTCAATTGAACGGCTTCCTTGAGGTTGGTTTCGATGTTCGATTCTGTCTGCATGGCGGATGCTGTTCAAATTATACATGCGCTTTCTCGAAATCTGAAAAACGAACGTCAATGTAGGACAAGTCTATAGACTTGTCCTACATACTCGCGTAAAATAACCGCCTTATGGATCCCATCATCGTCATTGGCGGCGGATTGGCTGGCAGTGAAGCCGCCTGGCAGATCGCCGAACGAAACATCAAAGTAAAACTTTATGAGATGCGCCCCGCGCTTCCCACCGGGGCACATGTGACAGATCAACTAGCGGAGCTGGTCTGTTCGAATTCCCTCGGCTCAAACCAAGCCGACCGTGCTTCGGGCGTCCTGAAAAATGAGTTACGCCGATTGAATTCCCTGCTCGTCGAGTGCGCCGAAGAGACGGCGCTTCCCGCAGGCGCAGCCCTTGCCGTGGACCGTGAAGCGTTCGCAAAACGTGTAACGGAAAAAATCTCGGCTCACCCGAACATCGAACTGATCCGTCAAGAGGTGACGGAGATTCCCTCCACGCCGGTCATCGTTGCCAGCGGACCGTTGACCTCGGAGAGCCTTTCCAAATCCATCGCGGCATTGAGCGGCGACGAGCATCTCTTCTTCTTCGATGCCATCTCACCGATCGTCCGCGCCGACAGCATCGACATGGGGATCGCCTTCCGCGCTTCACGCTATGGCAAGAACAGCGATCCGTCAGGCAACGCGAATGAAGAGGAAGGGGATTACATCAATTGTCCCTTCACGAAGGAAGAATATTACGAATTCCTGAATGCGTTGCGGACCGCAGAACGCATCGAATTACGTTCCTTCGAAGATGCCATCAAGACCGGGGTAAAAGCAGGACAATTCTTCGAAGGTTGTCTGCCGGTGGAGGTTATTGCGGAACGCGGCGATGAATCACTGGCATATGGTCCCATGCGCCCGGTCGGTCTGCGCGACCCGCGGACGGGGAAACGCCCCCATGCGGTGGCGCAATTGCGGCAGGATAACCTAGCCGGGAGTTTATATAACATCGTCGGCTTTCAGACCAATTTGAAATTTCCCGAACAGCGGCGCGTTCTGCGCATGATCCCCGGCTTGGAAAACGCCGAGTTCGAACGCTACGGGCAGATGCACCGTAATACCTTCATCGCTTCGCCAAAACTCCTGCGCCCAACGTTACAGCACATCTCGCGAGACGACCTTTTCTTCGCAGGTCAGCTCACCGGCGTGGAAGGGTACATGGGCAACATTGCCACAGGTTTGCTGGCAGGCATCAACATGGCAATTCTCGTTCATGGGAAGCCCCCTCTTGAACTTCCGCATGAGACCATGCTTGGCGCGCTTTGTCATTACATCACCCACGCCGATCTGAAAGATTTTCAACCGATGAAAGCCAACTTCGGCATCCTGCCAGAATTGGGGCTGGGCAAAAAGGTCAGCAAAAAGGAAAAAGGTCAGGCTTATGCCGACCGGGCCATGAGCATGCTGGATGAATATTTGAAGAACAATGAATAAAAAAAATGTTACTGTTTATTTAAGCATCATTGCAATCCTATTTATTGCCATCATGGGTTGGTATGCCTACTCGTTCAAGACTTACAGCGCATCTCCCGAGTCTTTCGATGGGAAAAGGGCATACGAGGATGTGCTCACCCAGGTCAATATGGGACCAAGAACCCCTGGGTCAGAGGGACATGCCCAAATCCGTGAATGGATGCGGGCGGAGTTGGAAAATTCCGTCTGGATGGTGGAAGTCCATGAGACGGAGCGGCTGGGTCACCCCATATACAACATCATCGCAAAACGAAGCGCTGAGCCACCGCAGGTTATCCTTGCCGCACACTACGATACGCGATTCGTAGCAGACCACGATCCCGACCCGGCGAAGCAAGCTGAACCCGTCCCCGGCGCGAACGACGGCGCCTCTGGCGTGGCAGTCTTACTCGAACTTGCAAGGACAATTCCAAACGACTCGGTCCCTGTATGGTTGGTCTTCTTCGATGCCGAGGATAATGGAAGAGTCGACGGCTGGGATTGGATCCTCGGCTCGCGCGCCTTCGTGGAAGAGATACCCATGCAACCCGAAGCTGTGGTGATCGTGGATATGATCGGGGACGCAGATTTGAACATCCATTACGAAAAGAACTCGGACCCGGTCATTCGCGCCGAGATATGGTCCACAGCCGCTCAACTTGGTTATGGAAACGTATTCATCGCCGACGAAAAATACAACATGCTGGATGACCACACGCCGTTCCTCGAAAAAGGTATCCCCGCTGTGGACATCATCGATTTCGATTACGCATACTGGCACACCACAGCCGACACACCCGACAAGGTTTCGCCAGAAAGCCTTCATGCGGTCGGGGATACGCTCTGGCATTGGGTGGCGGGAAAGTAACGGAGTGCAGCGTCTCCTGACGCTGCAAACGAATGTCGGGATACATTCGAGCCCAGTCGTGTCTGGTAAAAAGTAGGGACTGGGCGTACACTTAAGACAATGACAGTCCAGGAATCACTAAAGAAGATCCGCACCCCCTGGGTGGAACGCATCTCGCGCGAATTGGCGGCGGGAGAGGGTGTGCGCGCCGGTTTCAGCGAGCAGCTGGAGCGTTTCTTCGATTTGCTGGAACAGTCCATCGTCAGCGGCGATATGGCATGGCTCGACTCGATCCTGTACGACTGGGGGCGCTCGCCCACTGAAACCAACCTTGAGCAGGCAGATTACAACGTCTCCTTCATCTTGACCCGCATGATCTCGCTCACCCTCGAGCTGGCGCGCGACCAACTGAAGCCAAAGGATGCAATCGAATTTCTGACAGCTATCATCCCCGTCCTGGCTCATAGTCTGGGAGTCGTTATCCGGTACGAGATGGAAACCCGCGTGGCGCACATCTCGAAGGATCTCGGAGCGGTCCAGGATAAGCTGCAAGCCCTCGACCAGAACAAATCGAAATTCATCTCGGTGGCGGCGCACGAATTGAAAACCCCGCTGACCCTCATCGAAGGCTATACATCCATGATGGCAGACCTCGTCCAAACAAGCGGCGAGGCACAAATGAAGAGTTATCTGGAGGGTGTCAATACCGGCATCCTGCGCCTGCGGGACATTATCGACGATATGATCGATGTTTCCCTGATCGACAACAACCTGCTTACCCTCAACATCCAGCCGCTATGGATCAACCACATCCTGAACCTCGCCCAGAACGAGTTCAAGAAACCCATTGCCGAGCGAAACCAGACCCTGATCATCAACGAATTCGAAGGCAGCGACATGATGATCTACGGTGATTCAGAAAGGCTGTACCAGGCGCTCAGTAATGTCATTGCCAACGCCATCAAATACACACCGGATAATGGTCAAGTGACCATCAGCGGCAGGCTCCTGCCCGGCTTCATCGAGATCACCGTCAAAGACACCGGCATCGGAATCTCGCCTGAAGACCAGGCGCTCATCTTCGAAAAATTCGGTCAACTTGGCAAAGAAGATCTGCACTCGAGCGGTAAGGTCAAGTTCAAGGGCGGCGGACCCGGCTTGGGCTTATCCATAACCCGCGGGATCATCGAAGCGCATGGCGGGACGATCTGGGTCGAATCGGCAGGGTACGACGAAGTAAAATTACCCGGCTCGACCTTCCACATCCTGCTTCCTACGCGCACCGAGCCGACCAACCCGGTCCTGATCAAGTTCTTCGGCACCCTTGAACAACAAATCGAAACGGAATTACGTGGCAAAGAAAATCCCCCAACCAACAACCCCCGCGCGTGAGCGCGCCTTTTTAGTTGGCGTCGAAATCCGCGATCAAAAAAATATCCTGTCCCTCGAAGATTCGCTTGCCGAACTTGCCCTGCTTGCCGATACCGCCGGTGTGGATGTGGCTGGCGAACTGACCCAGAGTCTCAACCGTCCCAATGTCGAAACCTACATCGGCTCAGGTAAAGTGGAGGAACTCAAAGCCCTCGCCGAGGAGACCCTCTGCGAAGTCGTCATCTTCGACAATGAACTATCCCCGCGGCACCAGCGCGAATTGGAGAAAGCCCTTGGGAAGAATGTGCGCGTTATTGACCGCACCGCATTGATCCTCGACATCTTCGCGCAACACGCCCATACCAAAGAGGGCATGCTCCAAGTGGAGCTCGCCCAATATGAGTACAACCTCCCGCGCCTCACCCGCGCATGGACGCATCTTGAGCGTCAGGCGGGCGGCGGTGGAGGCAGAGCTGGTTCGACCGGTGGCGTGGGCTTGCGTGGACCTGGTGAGACTCAGCTCGAGGTTGACCGTCGATCCATCCGCAAGCGGATTGCCCATCTCAAAAAGGAATTGGACAAAGTCGAAGCCTATCGTCTACAGCACCGCACCCAGCGAAAACGCTCACGCATCCCGACCGTCGCCCTGGTCGGATACACCAACGCGGGCAAATCCACTCTGTTGAACCGTCTCGCGAAAGCTGATGTCTATGTAGCTGACCAACTTTTTGCCACGCTTGATCCGACTACGCGCCGTGTACAACTCCCCGGCGATAACCTCGCCCTCTTCACCGACACGGTCGGTTTCATTCAAAAACTTCCCACCACACTGGTTGCCGCATTCCATGCCACCCTGGAAGAAATCGCCGAAGCCGACCTGCTCCTGCACATGGTTGATATTTCCCATCCAAACGCGCTTGGGCAGTATCAAGCAGTGCTGCAAACCCTCGAAGAGATCGGTGCAGGACACATACCCATGATCACCGCACTCAATAAAGCCGACCGCCTCAAAGATCCACAGAAAGCGGACCGCGTACTGGAAAACTTCCCCAAATCCATTGCAGTATCGGCTTTGAAAGGGACCGGCATGTCAGACTTGCTCATGCTGGTGCAGGAGGAACTCTTCGAAGCCTTCGAGCCCATCGGCGTGCGTCTTCCATACAAGGAAGGTGCATTGATCTCGCTATACCACGAGCTCGGGCAGGTGGACCGTGTGGAGCATGAACGTGGCGGGGTCGTCATTCACGGAAGCCTGCCGGGGCGGTTGCTGGCACAATTCGCGCCGTGGCGCATCAAAGCGAACGGTGCAGGTCTTCACATCTTAGAGGAAGAAACCGAGGAGGAAGCATGATATCGAAACTGCTCGATACCCTTTCGAACTACCTTGCCCATCGCAAAGGGCTGCTCCCAATCGTCGGGATCATATTCATCCTGGTGAACTTCGCATTACAGTTCATCTTCCCGGGATCCATTCTCGTAACTGCCAATCTCTGCCTGCACATCGGTTTGATCGTTGCCATTTTCGGACTGATGCTGGCTTGGGCTTTGTAAATTCAAAGAGTCCAACGCTCCCGTCGTTGGACCTCAAAAGTCGGGAGACTTTTGACTCTGCTCACTTCCAAATCCACCCTGAACCAATACCGCATCGAAGAGTTCTTCGGCCACACGCCGCTGGGCGAACTGTACCGTGCCTCAGACGAGCGCTCGAACCGCTTCTTCGCAATCACGCTCCTTACCAAATCGACTTCTGAGGATTCGGATGCCGTAAAAGAACTTGAGGCGAACGCCGCACGACTCCAGTCGATCACACATCCAAACCTGAATAAATACCTGGGGGTCCACAAGTCGCCCGCTTTTACCTACTTTGTAGAAGAATGGGTGGACGGACCATCGCTGACAGATATTCGCATGCGCGGAAAGCTCTCCGCTGATGAAGCGTTATACATCGCCACATCCGTTTGCAGCGGGTTGGAAGCGCTGCACAAACAAAGCCTTCTTCACCTGCACCTTTCGCCGGAACTGATCCGTATCAACAAACGCGGCGAGATCATCCTATGCGGCATTGGAGCGGCAGGCTCGCTGAATTTCGTCCCGGCAAAATATCCCCCGCTTTATCTTTCGCCGGAACAAATCCTGAAAAACAAGCCAAGCCCTGCTACTGACATTTATTCGCTGGCGATCATCCTTTACGAATTGATAACCGGACTTTGGATCAATGGGAAGAATCCTCCCCGGGCATTCGACTCCATCCGTAAAGCGCATCTCGACTCAACCCCGCCTGGTCCGGCAACCCTGAATCCGAATCTCCCCGATAAATTTTCCCGCATGGTCCTGTGGGCGTTGAGAAAAAATCCGGAGGAACGCCTAAAGAGCACGACCGAACTGGTCTCGTCACTTTCCCTCGCAGCAGGGATTCCCGTCGAGAAAATTCCCACCCGGGCGGATGCAAAGAATGCACCCCTCATTTCATCTGCGCTCGCAAGCTGGGATTTCCTCCAACCTCCAAAGCCGACCGCCGTCAGCGCGGACGCGATCCCATTGGAAGAAAGGCTGGCTTCACTTTCCGCCCAAAAGAAAGAGCCCTCGCGCCGGGTCGGTATTATCCCTGTCCTGCTTACATTGCTGATCGCAGGTTTCCTGGCCGCCTTTTTTTTCATACGCCCTGCGGAAGAAGCTCCACTACCGACCCCCATCGTCTTCACCAAAATTATCCCGAATATCACACCCAAACCGACCTCGTCTCCCACCCCACGCCCGACATTGACGAACGGTGGACGGATCGTCTTCACCTGCACCCGCGGCGAGTACAACCAGTTGTGCATGATCGACAGCAACGGGTCTAGCCTCGTCCAGTTGACGAATATGGCGGCGAGCAATTATTACCCGGCCTTTACACAAGGCGCTGATTCCATCCTGTTCGCTTCGAACCGCGCCGGACCCAACTTCGACTTTTTCATCCTTAATTTCACCGAACGCGAGGTATTCCAGTTGACCGTGAATATCGGAAACGTCATTGCCCCAGACTTTTCGCCCGATGGCCGCAGTATCGTCTTTGCAAATAAAGTGGGAGATTCTCCGACCTCGATCTGGATGGTGAACGCTGACGGTTTGAATCCACGGCTGGTCTATACTGGCGCAAGGGATATTGTCGCCGTGGCATGGTCTCCGGACGGTGAAAAGATCGCCTATGCTATAAATGCGGGTACGCCACAGGAATATGAGATCTATACGATGGACACGAACGGGCGAAACCACCTGAAGATATCGCAGGGACTGCAGGGCATTGGCGGCAGCGTGGATTGGTCACCGGATGGCTCATCGCTTTTGGTGTACGCCGGTCCATTCGAAGACAAGGACATTTTCAAGATCGACACTGCGACAGGTGATTACACCCAACTCACATACGGCGGGAATAACGCAGGAGCATCTTACTCACCGGATGGACGATATATCGTGTTCAACTCGCTGCGCAACAACGACCAGGCAGACCTGTATATCATGGAATCCGACGGCTCGGGGATGAGGCAACTCACCAACGACCCGGAACCAGATTGGGGCGCGAGGTGGGTGTGGTGATAATAGCTGGCAGTTATCAGTAGACCAGTTGTCTGTGGGTGGGGCGAAGACAAATATCAGCGAAGAAAAAGGCGAATGGTGAGAACCAAGTCGAAGCGGGGTCGAGAAGCGCGATTTGGGACGGGAATCCACAATAAAGTTTTTGCATCCTGAAAGTTTGCCGGATGTCGTTTATGAATTGAAGGGGAATTTTCAATAACGAATCATCATTGAAACAAATGGAATCTGCGCGGTCTAAAACCTTTACATGCAGGCTGTTTGATGTATCATTTGCACATCAATGGCGTTTTTCGCGGCTCGTCCACCGCGGGAGGCGCTGTTCATCTTTAAGCTAC
>ERZ761607.1961-NODE-1961-length-23700-cov-13.860774_pt1 | contig 23700 bp, 15 predicted proteins | sample MGYA00511164_ERZ761607 | MGnify/ENA primary metagenome ERZ761607 (study PRJEB28899, sample SAMN02445080) | bioreactor sludge metagenome | biome: EBPR sludge | place: Australia: Brisbane, Thorneside Wastewater Treatment Plant | collected 2011-06-22 ... | reverse complement strand
GCGGCGGACCCCGCCGCCCCGGCCGCCCAGCCCCAGGTCAAAGAAGATCAGGTCGGCCCCGTCGCCACCCCCGACCAGGTCGCCAAAGGCCGGACCAGCAAAGACCAGGCCGGCCGCCCCGCCGCCGCCCTGCCAAAGTTCGCCAGCCTTCGTTTCCTCGCCAAAGGCCCCCGCCATCAGGGAGCCTGAACCCCGGCGCGCACCCCGCCGCGCGAGGGCATCCAAGACCCGCCGCGGCTCCCCACCCGGCAGCACCGCGCGGCAGCAGCCAGACTCCGGCATGGGAAAAAAGCATCCCCGTCAGCCCGGAGCAGCCGCAGGACCGGCGGCAAGACTCGCGTCCGGCAGGAAGACAGACTCCGGCGTGGGAAAAAAACAGGGCGCGTCGCCGGAATGATGAGCGTAGGACGACTGTGGCTTTAGCCCGGTCGTCTGGTGGGCGCACGCTGAGAAACGACGCCTCCCAAAAGCCGGGCGGGCTGCGCCACACCCGGCCTACATCATTCTGGCGACGCACCCAAAAACATCCCCGTCAGCCCGGTGGAGCCTCGGGACCGGCGGGAAGACTCGTCTCCGGCAGGAAGGCAGACTCCGGGACGGGAGAAAACAAGCCCCGCGCGTCCAGGGCAGCCTCGGGACCAGCGGGAAGACTCGTCTCCGGCAGGAAGGCAGACTCCGGCATGGTGAAACGGCATCCCTGCCGGCCCAGCGGAGCCTCAGGACCGGCGGGAAGGCTTTTGTGCGGGCGGAGGGGAGGCTCGGCAACCAGCGGACGGATGATTTTTCGCCCATGAAGACTCTCCATAAGCATTCAACCATTGTCGGCGAGTGATGTTCGAGTCTTTGGAACTCCAAGACGGCTTCCGTTTCAGTCTTCCAGAGTCTAAACGCCAACTCAATTATTGTCGGTGAGTGGTTATCGAGTCTTTGGAACTCCCAAACGGCTTCCATTTCATCGTTCCAGAGTCTAAACACCTATTCAAAGATTGTCGGTGAGTGATGATCGAGTCTTTGGAACTCCAAAACGGAAGCCCTGGTGTGCCTCCAAAGACTCGATCACAACTCGCCCACAATGTTTCGATGCCAGATGAGTCTTTCGTTCTTCAAAACGACAACCGTTTTGCCCTGGCAAAGACTCAATCACCACTCGCCGACAATGTTTGATTGCCGCTTGAAAGTGTTTGCCGGCGGGCGGAGAATCCGGGAGCGGTTCCCCGGCGGGCTTGCCGCCGCCGGGGCAGTGCCCGGCGGGGCGGGCAGTCTGCCTGGGGAGCGCGCGCGGGTTTGGAGCGGGGCGCGCCGCCTCCCGGCCCGGCAACCGACGCGCGTTTTCCAGCTTTTCACCTCCTGCCGGGCGGGCGCGGCCCAGCCGCGGGAGGAGGGGAGCGGGGAGACGGACGGCGCGCCTTTTTTCCCCCGCACCCTCCCCCCGCTCATGGCCGCGAACCCCACTCCCACGAATAACGGCACCCTGCTGGCCCAATGCCACGATCTCTGGCGCGCGCTGGTGGAGCTGGAGGCGGAGGTCGGCGTCAAACAGAACACGGCAGCCAGCCTGCTGGCCGACCTGGAGGCGGCCCGGGCGGCGCAGCGGCACGCCGCCCTGGTGAAAAAGGAGCGCTCGGAGCTGCGCCGCGCCTTCCGCCAGACGGACCGGGAGGGTGAGCGGCTCATCGGGAGCTGCCGGCTGCGGCTGGCGGCGCTCTTTGGCGGGCGCTTCAACACGCAGTGGGGCGCGGCGGGCTTCACCGGGCGCTCGACGCGGGTGCCGGAGTCCTTCGCGGGCCGCCAGAGCGTGCTGTCGCGGCTGGCGCTCTACTTCGCGCGGAAGCCGGAGCACGAAAACGCGGGCATGAACGCCACTGCGGCGCTCTGCCACGCCATGCACGCGGCGCTCGGCGGCGCGCGCGGGGCGCTGAACACGAACCGCGGCAGCCTGACCCTGGCCGTGCGGGAGAAAGGCGCGGCCATGCGCCAGCTCCGCCAGCGCATGAGGGGGCTGCTGCGGGAGCTGTGGACGCTGCTGCCCGTGGATGACCCGCGCTGGCTCAGCTTCGGCCTCAACCCGCCCGCCGCGCCCACGCCCGCCAGCCCGGTGGCGGAGGTGCGCGCGGAGCGCCTGCCCGACGGCCGGGTGCTGGCCTCCTGGCCGCGCGCGCGCCACGCCCGGCGCTACCGCGTGCAGACGCGCGCCGGGGGCGGCGCGGAGTGGCGCAACGCGCGCACCCTGCGCGGCCGGGAGACGCTGCTCGCGGACCTGGACCCTGCCCTGCCCCACGAGCTGCGCGTCATCGCCGCCAACCGCGCCGGCGAGGCGCCCCCGAGTCCGGTCACGCGCGTGGAGGTCTTGTAGAGGAAGTCGTCAGACTTCCCCAAGCCAGGGAAAACTGACGTTTTCCTCTACGACGGAGCGCGTGCCCGTAGAGGAAGTCGTCAGACTTCCCGGATGGGAAGCGTGATGGGCAGGAAACGCGCCTGCTCAAAGCGCGCTTTCCCCAAGCCGGGGAAAACTCACGTTTTCCTCCACGACGGGGCGCGGGACACTCACAGACGCCAGGGCTCGCGCATGGGCCTGGCGAGCAGGGCGTTGGCGGCGGCGTCGCCCTCGAAGCGCTCGGTCACGGGGTCGAACTTGAGGGGGCGGCCAAGGGCGGCGGCGATGGCGCCGAGCTGGCAGGTGGTGGCGGCGCGCTGGGCCACGCCGGCGGGCGCGGCGGTGGGGCCGCGGGTGAGCACGGCGTCCATGAAGTTGCGGTGGTGGTGCCTGGACTCGAAGAGGCGGATGTCGCCGTCTTTGAGCTTCGCGCGCAGGATGTCGTCGGAGCTGGCCTTGAGCACCTCGCTCTCGGTGAAGATCCAGCCCTGGCTGCCGGCAAAACGAGTGCCCCATCGGGCCTTGTCGTCCGTGCTTGCCATGACGACGCGGACGCCGCTGGCGTAACGGTATTCGATGCGGAACTGCTCGGGCGCGTCGTAAAGGCCCTGGGCGCGGCGTTTCACCTCATGCGCCTCGACCTCGACGGGCGTGGTGTCGTCCATGCCGGCGCCCCACTGGGCCACATCGAGGAAATGCGCGCCCCAGTCGGTGATGTAGCCGGGGGCGTACTCGTCTATCCAGCGGAAGTTGAAATGGCAGCGCGCGGCGGTGTAGGGCTTGGCGGCGGCGGGGCCGAGCCACATTTCATAATCGAAGTGCGGCGGCACAGCCTCCGGCGGCTCCATGCCGGTGAAGCCGCCGCGCACGGCGAAGGCGGCGGGCACGCCGATTTCGATGGTCTTGAGATCGCCGATGAAGCCGTTGCGCACGCGCTCGCAGGCCATGCGGACTTTCATGCCGGAGCGCCGCCAGGTGCCGCACTGGAGCACGCGCCGGTTTTCCTCCACCGCGCGGCAGATGGCGCGGCCTTCGGCGATGCTGCCGCCGAGGGGCTTCTCGGAGTAGAGGTCCTTGCCGGCCCTGGCGGCGGCCACGGCCACGCAGGCGTGCCAGTGGTCGGGCGTGGCGTTCATGACCGCGTCCACATCGGCGCGCGCCAGCACCTCGCGGAAGTCATTGTGGCAGTCTTTGGCGCCCAGCCCGGCGAGGGCGGCGGCGCGCTCGCGGTGCCGGGCGTCCACATCGCACACGGCCACCACCTGCACGCGCTCGTCGGCCAGGAAGGCGCGCAGATTGCTGGCGCCCTGGCCGCCGACGCCGATGCAGGCCAGGCGCACCCGGCTGTTCGGCGCCACGGCGCCGGCGCGGCCGAGCACGGCGGCGGGCAGGATGAGGGGGAAGGCGGACTGGAGAAAACGGCGGCGGCTGGCGGGGAGCGGTGGCATCAGGGCAATACGCGCCTGCGGCGGGAATCTGGCAGGGCGGGGGCGGGGCATCACCCATCACCGGTTTTCTTCCTGCCTGGGTCGTAGTAAATGCGGACTTCGGCGTCGGTGGTGCCGAGGAGCTCCTGGGCGCGCCTGAGGGCGTTGCGGGTGGCGACGTTTGGGTTGCTGGGGCTGGCGGGGAAGATGTTTTCCTTGCCGATGACCTCGACCATGCCGGAGTCCCGCAGGACGCGGTAGATGTCCTTCATGACGCCGCTGACGAGGAGGTGGCGGCCCTTGGAGCGCATGACGCGCACGAGCTCGTCGAGCGCCATGACGGCGGTGGCATCGAGATGGCGGGCGTTTTTCAGCCGCAGGATGATGACGCGCAGGTTCGGATCGGCGCAGGCCTGCTGGACCTGGGTGCGGAAGAGCTCCGCCGCGCCGAAGAACAGCTCGCCCTCGACGTGGACGATGGAGACGGCGGGGTTCTGCCTTCGGCCCGGCTCGGCGGCCTCGGCCAGGTTTCCCTCCTGGTTGAACTCATACTCGACGAGGGAGGGCTGGCTGGCTTTGCGCAGGTAGAGCACGAGGGAGATGCCGACGCCGGTGAAGATGGCCACATGCAGGGGCACCATGAGCGTGGCGGCGAGGGTGATGAGAAAGGTGAGCGCGTCGGAGCCGGTGGCCTGGAGGCAGATGCGGATGTGCCGCTGGTGGATGACGGAGAGCGCCACGCAGATGATGAGCACGCCGAGGCAGGCGCGCGGCACAAAGGCGACCACGGGGCCGAGGGTGAGCGCGCCGGCGAGGCAGAGCAGGCCGTTGACCATGGCGGCCACGGGGGTGCGCGCGCCGCTCTGGAAGTTCAGCGAGCTGCGCACCATGGAGCCGGAGGCGGGCATGCCGCTGAGGTAGGCGCAGCCGAGGTTGGCCATGCCGAGGCTGAACATGTCCTGGTTCCCGTCCACGCGCTCGCCTTTGAGGCTGGCGAGGGTCTTGGACATGGAGGAGCTCTCCAGGGTGGCGAGGAAGGCGATGGCGAGCGCGAGGCCGAAGAGCCGGCTGAAGTCGGAGAGGAAGCGCGGGGAGGCGAAGTCGGGGAAAGGCGGCAGCACGTCGAGCCAGGTGAAGGAGGCGTCGCGGAAGGTGGCCGCCTCAATGTGCAGGGCGCGCAGCCCGGCGGCGGCCAGGGAGCCTGCGACGAGCGCCAGCGCCAGCGCGGGCCAGGCGGGGCGGAGGCGGCGCGCGCCCCAATAGACCAGCGCGGTGCCCGCGGCGAGGCAGAGGCCGGGCAGGGAGGTTTCAAAAATTTTCCGCGCAAGCTGCCAGAGGATGCCGGGCATGGTGCGCGGCTGAAAGACGCCGCCGTCGGGCATTTCCACCAGCAGGGAGATGCCGAGCACGTTGGGAAGCTGGTTGGCGATGATGAGCAGCGCCGCGCCGGTGACGTAGCCGACGATGACGGCGCGGCTGATGTATTGCGCCAGCTCCGCCACGCGCAGCCAGGCGCCGATGATGAGCAGCGCGCCGACCATGAAGACGAGCAGCGGCATGAGCGCGGCGCGGTCCAGGTGCGGGTCTGCGGCGAAGTAGGAGAAGATCATGAACGCGGTGGCGTTCGTCGGCCCCAGCACGGTGAAGCGGGAGCTGCCAAAGAGCGCGCCGAGCGTGCCGGCCACGGCGGAGCACATGGCGCCGAACTGGAGCGGCAGCCCGGCCACGGCGGCGTAGGCCATGCTCTGGGGGATGTCGAGCAGGGCGACATTGGCGCCCGCCTTCACATCGGAGCGGAGCTTGGGCGGATTGTAGCCGCGCAGTTTTTTGCGCAGCGGCAGCGGGTCCAGCGGCGCGTCCGTGAGCGTGCCCCGCACCATGGCGCGCCCCTGGCGCAGCAGACTGCGCAGGAGCTGCCACCAGGAGGGCTGGGAGGGCTGGGACACGGCGGCAAGGGTAAGGCGGGAAATGAAAATCGAAATTCGAAATTCGAAGGGCGGCGCGCGCCGGGCGCGCCCAAGCCGCGTGTCTTGCAACCCCGCCCGCGCTCTCCACGTTTGCCTCATCATGAACGATCCCCAAAAGACACCGCCGAAACACACCAACGCCCTGGCCCGGGAGAAGTCTCCCTACCTGCTGCAGCACGCGCACAATCCCGTGGACTGGCTGCCGTGGGGGGATGAGGCCATCGCCAAAGCCAGGGCGGAGGACAAGCCCATCTTCCTCTCCAGCGGCTACTCCACCTGCCACTGGTGCCATGTCATGGAGCGCGAGTCGTTTGAGAACGAGGAGATCGCCGCCTACATCAACGAGCACTTCGTGCCCGTGAAGGTGGACCGCGAGGAGCGCCCGGACGTGGACCTCACCTACATGACCTATGTGCAGGCGGCCAGCGGCGGCGGCGGCTGGCCGATGACGGTCTTCCTGACGCCGGATTTGAAGCCGTTTTTCGGCGGCACCTATTACCCGCCGGAGAACGCGCAGGGCCGCATCGGCTTCAAGAACCTGCTCAAGGAGCTGCACAAGGCGTGGACGGAGGACCGCGAGAAGGTGCTGGCGGGCGCCGAGCGCTCGGTGAGCAAGCTGCAGGAGTTCCTCGACGGTGAAAACCAGGGCCGCGAGGTGGCTGCGGACGCCGTCCTGCAGAAGGCGTATGACGAGCTTTCCGGCGGCTACGACTACCATGAGGGCGGCTTCAGCGGCGCGCCGAAGTTCCCGCGCTCCACCTCCATCAATCTGCTGCTGCGCATTCACCTGGCCTGGGCGAAGAGCGCGGAGCGCAAAAGCGAGTCCGACTGGGCCGGCGAGATGTGCGCGCGCACCCTGCGGGCGATGGCCAACGGCGGCATCTGGGACCATGTCGGCGGCGGCTTCCACCGCTACAGCGTGGACGGCTACTGGCACATCCCGCATTATGAAAAGATGCTCTACGACCAGGGCCAGCTTCTCTGGGCCTACGCCGAGGGGCACCTGGCCACGGGCTCCGTCTTCCTGGCCGGTGTGGCGCGCGAGATCGCCGCCTACTGCGCGCGCGACATGCGCCACCCGGACGGCGGCTTTTTCTCCGCCGAGGACGCCGACAGCCTGCGCTCCGCGGACGAGCCGCACAAGCACGAGGGCGCCTTTTATGTCTGGAAGGCGGCGGAGATAGACGAGCTGCTGGGCAGGGAGCGCGGCGGCATTTTTCGTTACGCCTACGGCGCGCGGCGGGACGGCAACGCGCGGCCGGAGAGCGACCCCCACGGCGAGCTGGCCGGGTGGAACACGCTGTTCAAGGCCTTCTCCGCGAAGAAGACGGCGGAGTATTTCAAAAAGCCCGTGGAGGAGGTGCAGACTATCCTGGCCGAGGGCTTGCGCCTGCTCTTCGACGCGCGCGCCAAGCGCCCCCGCCCGCATCTGGATGACAAGATCATCACCGCCTGGAACGGCCTCATGATCGCCGGCCTGGCCCGCGCGGGAGCCGCGCTGGGGGAGAAGTCCTTCCTCGACATGGCCGCGCAGGCCGCCTCCTTCCTGCATGACCAGCTCTGCGATGAACCCGGCAAGGGCCTGCACCGGAGCTGGCGCGAGGGCGGGCGCGGACCGCGCGCTTTCGCCGCCGACTACGCCTGCCTCATCCACGGGCTGCTGGACCTTTACCAGTCCGGTTTCGACAGCCGCTGGCTGCGCTGGGCGGCGGCGCTCCAGGAGGAGATGGACGCGCTTTTTCTCGACGCCGAAAAGGGTGGCTACTACAGCGTCCACACGGACATGGCGCACTCCGTCCTGCGCATCAAGGAGGACTACGACGGCGCCGAGCCCTCCCCGAACTCGCTCGCCGCGCTGAACCTGGCCCGCCTCGCCGCCATGCTCGACCACGCGCCGTGGCTGGAGCAGGCGCGGAAACTCCTGGCGCTTTTTGGCGGCACGCTGGACGGCTCGCCCTCCTCGGTGCCGGTGCTGGTGATGGCGGCGGACTTCATCGAGCGCGGCAAGCAGCAGATCGTGCTGGCGGGCGACAGCAGCAGCGCGGAGTTTCAGGCGCTGGCGGGCGTGGTCCACAAGCGGCTGCTGCCCCACGCCGTGGTCCTGCACGCCGGCGGCGGCGAGGCGCAGGAGTGGCTGGGCGCGCGCAATGCCGCGCTGGCGGAAATGAAACCCGTCACCGGCAAACCGGCCGCCTATGTCTGCCGGAACTACACCTGCCAGGCCCCGGTCACTGATGCGGCGGCACTAGAGAAGCTGCTTGGTTGAGAGGGGTCGTGAGACTTCCCGGACGTGGAACTTGCCCGCCGCGGCCTCAGCTCTTCTCCAGGCCGAGGTAGGCTTTGGCGTTGGCGTAGCAGATGTTGCGGATCATGGCGCCGGTGAGTTCGTCATCGTCAGGGATGACGCCCTCCTCCACATCCCGGCCGATGAGGTTGCACAGCGTGCGGCGGAAGTACTCGTGCCGGGGGAAGGACATGAAGCTGCGGCTGTCGGTGAGCATGCCGATGAAGCGGGAAAGCAGGCCGAGATTGCTCAGCGCGTTGATCTGCCACTCCATGCCCTCCTTTTGATCCACGAACCACCAGCCGGAGCCGAACTGCACCTTGCCCGGCGTGACTCCGTCCGAGAAATTCCCGGCCATGGTGCCGAAGACGTAGTTGTCCGCGGGGTTGACGTTGTAGAGCACGGTCTTGGGCAGCTTGCCTTGGGAGTCGAGCGCGTCGAGGAAGCGGCTCAGCGCCTGCGCCTGCGGATAGTCGCCGATGCTGTCGCAGCCGACATCCGCGCCGACCAGCCCGGCCAGACGGCTGTTGTTGTTGCGCAGGGGGCCGAGGTGGAGCTGCATGGTCCAGCCTTTGTCGGCGTTCATCTCGCCGACATGGAGCATGACGGCGGTGCCCAGCATCTCCCTGTCCTCGGGGTAAATCCGCTTGCTGCGGTTGTTGCGGAGCCTCTCGAAAAGGGTTTCAAGCCTGATCCTGGGCGCGAAGCTGGCGTGGCAGTGGTTCAGGCCGTGGTCGCTGAGGCGGCAGCCAATGTCGTGGAAGGCCTGGTGCCGGGCGGCGAGCGCGTCGAGCAGGTCCTGGAATTTGCGGATGGACTTGCCGGAGGCGGACTCCAGCCGGTCCACCCAGGCATTCCATGCCTCCAGGTTCTCAATGGCGAAGGCCTTGTCCGGGCGGAAGGTGGGATAGACGCCGACCTCGAAGCCGTCCTGCGCGCACTTCCTGTGCCAGACGAGATCGTCGGCGGGGTCGTCCGTGGTGCAGAGCGCGCGCACCTTTTGCGCGCGCAGGATGCCGCGCGCGCTCATTTCCGGCCTGGCCAGCGCCGCCTCGGTCCGTTCCCAGATGGACTCGGCGGTCTTTTCACTGAGCAGCTCGTCAATGCCGAAGTAGCGTTTCAGTTCCAGATGGGTCCAGTGGTAAAGCGGGTTGCGCAGGGTGTGGGGCACCGTGGCCGCCCAGGCGAGGAATTTTTCCTTCGGCGTGGCATCGCCGGTGATGAGGTGCTCGGGCACGCCGTTGCAGCGCATGGCGCGCCATTTGTAGTGGTCGCCCTCCAGCCAGATTTCGAAGAGGTTTTTGAACTGGCGGTCCTCGGCGATGTCCTTCGGCGGCAGGTGGTTGTGATAGTCCAGGATTGGCTCGTCCCTTGCGAAAGTGTGGTAGAGCCTGCGCGCGGTTTGGCTCGAGAGGATGAAATCGTCGTGAATGAAGGGCATGGCGGATGAAAATTTGAGGTTGGCGCGAATGCCGTTCATGGTGGGCGGATGATTTGTGATGGCAACTGGAGATGCGCCCTGCTCCCGCTCCTGGCGGCGGGCGCGCTGGCCTCGTGCTCGACGGCGGGCTTTTACCGCCAGGCGCTGGCCGGCCAGATGGAGATGAGCCGCAAGGCGCGGCCCGTGGCCGAAGTGCTCGCCGACCCCGCCAGCAAGCCCCTGCTCAGAGAAAAGCTGACGACAGCGCGCGACATCCTCGCCTTTGCCGAAGCAGAACTCGGCCTGCCCGCCAAAGGCCAGTACGAGCGCTATGCCAGCCTCGGCCGCCGCTACTCCGTGTGGGTGGTCTTTGCCGCGCCTGAGTTCAGCGTCGAGCCGAAGCGCTGGTGGTATCCGCTCATCGGCAGTTTGAAATACCGCGGCTACTTCCAGGAGGCGCCCGCATTGCGCGAGGCGGAGCGGTGCCGCGCGCAGGGGCTGGAGACCTTCGTCGGCGGCGTGGAGGCCTACTCCACTCTCGGCTGGCTGCGCGATCCGCTGCTGAACACCTTCATCGGGCGCGATGACGGCGACCTTGCGGAACTGCTCTTCCACGAACTCACCCACCAGCGCCTCTACCTTCCTGGCGACACCGACTTCAACGAGGCTCTGGCAACCGCCGTCGGCCAGGAGGGCGCCCGCCGCTGGCTCAAGGCGCGCGGCCGCCCGGACGACCTGCGCGCCTATGAAAAAGAGCTGCGCGTCGAGCGCCAGTTCATCGCCGAACTCCTGCGCGCGCGGGATGAATTGAAGACCCTCTACGCCCGCGCGGACATGGAGGAAAACGCCATGCGCCAGTCCAAGCAGGCCGTCTTTGACCAGCTCCGCATCCGTGTCCGCGCGCTCGACCAGCGCCACGGCGGCTCATTGAAACTGGAGAAATTTTTCAGCAAGCCCGTCAACAACGCCCGCCTCGCCACCGTCGCCACCTACCACGACCTGCTCCCTGATTTCGAGGCCCTGCTGCGCCGTTGCGGTGGCGACCTCGAGCGCTTCTTCCAGCACATCCGCGCCCTCCGCCGCCTCACACCCGCCGGGCGCGCGAACCGCCTGCGCGCCCCATGAAGGCACTCGCACTCAGCCTCACTCTCCTCGCCGCCCTGCTCGCCCTGCGTGCCTGGCGCGCCGAGCGAAAGCCCGCCGCCTGGGATCCCCTGCCCGCCCTCGCCTGGAGGCATGGCGGCGAAAGCCAGGCCGCCCGCGCCGGAGCCGCCTTTCATGAACAAGTCCGCGCTAGGCGCCTGGCCGACACATCATTCCAACACCAGGCGGACACCGCCCCGGAGATGGCCGTCTGGCGCAGGCAGTTCCAGAGCGAGGAAGAACGCCTGCACCGCCTCACCTACGCCGGCCTTGATGAAGCAGCCTTCGAGTCGGACTTGCGCGAGCACCTTCTCGACGAAGCCTGGATCGAGCATCACCTCGCCCGCGCCGCGCCCGCCGTGGATGAGGCCGCCGCCCGCGCCTGGCATCAGCGGCACCGCGAGCGTTTGCGCATTCCAGAGGCTCATCACGCCGCGCACATTTTTCTCAGCCGGCATGGCGGAAAAAGCGACCGTCTCGCCGAGATCACCGCCCTGCGTCAGCGCCTGCAAAACGGCGAGTTCTGGGAAAAACTCGCCTCCGCCCATAGCGAGGACGCCCGCACCCGCGCCCGCGGCGGCGACCTCGGCTGGTTCACCGCCGCGCGCATGCCCGCGGAATTCATGCCCGCCCTGCAATCCCTGACGCCTGGCCAGACCAGCGCCCCCGTGCAGACCCGCCTCGGCTGGCACCTCATCCGCCTGCAAGCCAGACGCCCGGCCCGTGTCCCCGCCTTCGAGGAAGTTCGCCAGGAAATACTTGCCGCCCTGCAATCCGAAGCGCGCGTCCGAGCGCTGGAGGGGCTGCGGTAAAGCATGAAATTGGGCGAGGATGTTTTCGAATTTCGAACATCGGTCTTCCCGCCGCGTATGACTCCGCCTTATGCGCACGCTTTTTCTCTTTATCGCATTCGTCTCGATCGCCGCCGCCCAGGAGAATCCCGTGACGGTGAACGCCGGCAGACACGCGAACCTCCAGGAGGCTTTCGATGCTTTGCCGGCGGCGGGCGGCATTGTGCTGATTCCGCCGGGAGAATACCGGATTCAAAAGCCGCTGCATGTGCGCACGGCGGAGACGCGGATCGTGGGCAGCGGGGCGGCGACGCACATCATCAATGAGAACACGGAGGGCCGGCCGGCCATCATCCTGCGCCCGGCGGACCTGGACACAAACAAGCAGGCGCGGCTGTGGCGCGTGCAACTGGCGGACTTCCGCGTCAGCGGGCAGGAAAAGAGCGGGGACGGCATCTTCGCGGAGGGCATCCAGGAGATTTATTTCGAGGGCATGTCCATTGACCACCACGGCGGCAACGGCATCCACATGGTCAACTGCACGGAGGACCCGCGCGTGGCGGACTGCATCCTGACTTACAACAAGGCGGCGGGCATTGTCATCAACGGCGGGCATGACATTGTGGTGAGCGCGAATCATTTCGAGGAGAACCTGGACGCGCTGCACTGCTTCGACGCCTTCAACCTGTGCATGACGGGCAACAACATTGACGACCATCTGCGTCACGGCGTGGTGATCGAAAACACCTACGGCTCGGTGGTCAGCGGGAACATGATCGAGGAGTGCAACGGCACGGCGATCATCCTGGACCGGGACTGCTACGGCATCACGCTGAGCGCAAACGTCATCGCGCACCATCTGGAGGGCGGCATGGACCTGCGGGACGCGCACGGCTGCGCGGTGAGCGCGAACACGTTCACGATCCTGCACAAGTTCAGCGTGCGCGTCGGGCCGGAGAGCGGGCGGCTGGCCATCACGGGGAACAGTTTTTGCAACACATGGATCGGCGGGCTGGACAAGCGCCCGGCGGAGGGCAAAACGCCGATGTCCATTGACGAGGGCACGGGTGTGCTGCTGGAGGCGGGCGCGCGGCATGTGACGCTGACGGGGAACAGCTTCACGGGCCTCTCCGGTGCCGCAGTGTGGACCACGGGCGAGTGCCGCGCCATCCTGGTTAGCGCGAATGTGCTAACTGACTGCGGGCGCAAGCTGGGCAAGGACGCGGCGTGGCTCGATCTCGCCAGTGTGAAAAATGGCGTGGTCAAAGACAACATCGAGGACCGCGGGGAGTGAGCCGTCTTTGGCTCATCCATTCGGAAAAGCGGCGCGCAGATCAAGCGTGTCGCCGAGTTCCTTCTGGCGCTCGATCAGCCTGGTGAAAAGCGCGCGCTTTTTCTCCGCAAGGGCGGGATCGGCGGCCAAGTCGCGCATTTCCTGCGGGTCTTCCTTCAAGTGGTAGAGTCGCACGACGCCGGGCTTCGGATAGACGATGAGCTTCCAGCCGTCATGGATGAGCGCGCGCTGGAGTTCCAGATAAGCGCCGTAGATCACGGGGTAGGCGGAGCTTTGTGTCTGACCTCGCGCCAGGGGCAGCAGGCTGTGGAAAAAGATGTGCGGCGGCTTCGGCGCGCCGGCCAGCTCCAGGGCGGTGGGCATGATGTCCTGGAGATGCACGGGGGCGCTGACTTTGGCATTGGCCGGGATGCCCGGCCCGCGCACGAGCAAGGGCACGCGCAGGCTGTGCTCGTACATGTTCTGCTTTCCGAAGAGGCCGTGATGCCCCACGGCGAGGCCGTGGTCGGCGGTGAAGAAGACGTAGGTCTGCCCGGCTTTACCCGTGTGCTCCAGCGCGTCGAGGATGCGCCCGATCTGCGCGTCCATGTGGGTGATGATGGCATAGTACTCCTGGCGGTGGACTTTCACGGCGTGCTCCGTGCGCGGGAAGGGGCCGAGCTTTTCATCCCGCAGCCCCGGCCCGCAGCCGATGGCGTCCTTGTGCGGATATTCGGGCAGGTAGTTCTCCGGCACCTGCACACGCTCCAGCGGGTAGCGGTCCACATATTCCTTGGGCGACTGTCGGGGATCATGAGGCGCGTTGAAGGCGGCGGTGATGAAGAAGGGGCGGGGGTCTTTGGCGGCCTGAGCGAGGAAGGCCACGGCGTCATCGCCGACGACCTCGCTCCAGTGTTTCCCACCCTGCCAGAAGCCGCCCCATTTCGGGTCCGAGGGGCTCCACGCATCGGGCTGGCCGGCCAGCGGGCGGTTGTAGCCCTCGGGTGTGTCCTTGGGCATGCCGGCGCGGATGTTGGATGTGAACTCATAGGCCTTGGCGGCGTCGGCCTTCACATGCCATTTGCCGGTGTAATAAGTGGCGTAACCCTGCGCGGCCATGAGCTGCGGCCAGAGGCGGCCAGCCTCGCGCTCCTTGTCGGTGCTGTCATAAATGGCGCGCGCATCCCAGAGGCCGCGTCCTGTGGCCATCATGGTGCGGCTGGCCACGCACACCGCGCCGCTCCAAGAGCCCATGTTGTAGGCATGGGTGAAGGTGGTGCCGCCAGTGACGAGGCGGTCGAGGTTTGGAGTGTCAATATCCTCATGGCCGAAGGCGCGGATGGTCTCAAAGCACTGGTCGTCGGCGAAGATGAAAAGGATGTTCGGCTTGTCTGCGGCGAGCGCGGGCACGACGAGGGCGGCGAGGAGGGAGATGAGTCGGGGCATGGGAGGTCGGAGCATCATGAATGACACGGAGAGAGGCGGGGGATGTTTCATTTCAACCCCACGGAGGGTGCTGTGCGGGTGCAACCCCTCTCGTAATCCGTGTCTTAATCCTTGTCTTAATTCCGCAGAATCCAAACCGGATTAAGACACAGATTAAGAGACGGATTAAGATGTGAAATTTCACCTCACGGAGGGTGCTGTGCGGGTGCAACCCCTCTCGTAATCCGTGTCTTAATCCTTGTCTTAATTCCGCAGAATCCAAACCGGATTAAGACACAGATTAAGAGACGGATTAAGATGTGAAGGGGGCGAATCACCTCACCCAGTCCGGTGTGCCGAACCAATCGTGCATCTCCTTGGCAAAGGGCGCGACCACTTGCCTCGGCTCCGGCCTCGCGCCGCGGTCGCCGGTGTCGGCGATCCAGGTGTCGAGCGCGGCGCGCAGGCGGGCGAGCGCCTCGCGGTGCTCGGGTTTGTCTGAGGTGGCGAGGTTGTGGATCTCGTGCGGGTCGTTTTGCAAATCGTAAAGCTCCTCGCAGGGGCCGCGCCGTTCCATGAGTTCCAGCGGCGGGCCGGTGAGCTTGCCCTCCGCGTGCAGGCGGCGCATGAGCGGCAGAATGGGGAAGCACTTTTCCTTGTAGCGGTTCAGCGAGGCAAAGGTGGGCCCCTCGCTGAAGGTGCGGATGTAGTGGAAGCGCCGGTCATGCACGGAGCGGATGCGCTGCTCGGTCTCGTCAATGCGGTCGCGCGCGGCGAAGGCGTAGGCGCGCGGCGGGTCGGCGTCGGTTCCGAGGAAGACGCGGCTTTGCATGAGCGGCGGACGCGGCACACCGGCGGCGGCGAGCGTGGTGGCGGCGAGGTCGAGCAGGCTGACGAGCTGGTCGCTGACGCCGCCGGGCTGGTATTGCGGTGGGGCGGGGTGGTTCTTCGGCCAGGCGAGGATCATGGGCACGCGCAGGCCGCTGTCATGACACCAGTGAATGCCGCGCGGCTCGATCCGGCCGTTGTCGCCGAAGAAAATGACGAGCGTGTCGTCCTCCAGGCCGTCAGCGCGCAGGCGGTCGAGCACCCAGCCGATGCGGTGGTCCATGCGGTGGATGGAGTTCCAGTAGCGCGCCCACTCCTCGCGCACGATGGGATGGTCGGGGTAGTAAGGCGGCGGGGTCATGTTTTCCGGCGAGGCCGGGCTGGCAAAGGCGGGGTCTTTTTCACCGACCCATTCGGCGCGCTCGTGCTTCCAGGTCTGGCGGTCGTAAATGTCGTATTCGTTTTCGTGGGAGTTCACCACGGCGAAGAAGGGGCGGTCCTTGGGCAGCGCGGCCCAGTCCTCGCTGCCGGGATGGTAGATGGGGCCTTCGTTGACGAAGTTCAGGTCCAGCTTGCCGGTGCCGATCTGGAGATCGCCCATCGTCTTGAGATTCGCGGTGAACCAGCCCGCGTCCCGCAGCCAGTGGGTGACGGGCCGCACGCCGGGCGGCAGGCGGAAGTCATCGTCACGATGGCTGCGCATCGGGTGCGTGTCCGTGCTGGTCTGGTACATGCCGGTGAAGAAGGCGGAGCGGCTGGGCGCGCAGGCGGGATTGGTGGCGATGACCTGGGTAAAGCGCATCCCGCGCGCGGCCAGGGCGTCGAGGTGCGGCGTGCGCGCCTCCGCCGCGCCGTAGCAGCCGAGGTCATGGCAGAGATTCTCGCCGACGAGCCAGAGAATGTTCAGCGGCCTGGCAAAAGCGGAACTGGCGAGCAGCAATGTGAGGGCGAGGCAAAGACGGCGCATGGAGATGGAGGTGAACCACGGATGGAACGGATTGCCACGGATTTCAGAGTCCATCCGTGGAGATTCGTGTGATCCGTGGTTTAAAAGACGGGAGGCGAATCCGCGTGTCACTCGCGTTTGAGCCAGCCGAGGCTTTGCAGGAACTGCTCCATGCGGGCGCTGGTCTGTTCGAAGTGCGGGGAGCGGTTGAAGAAGGAATGCGGCGCGCCTTCGTAGCCGACGACCTCGCACTGGCCGCCCAGTTCCACCACCCTGGCCGCGTATTGCCGGGCGGTGGCGATGGGGACGGTGGTGTCGGCCTCGCCATGCAGGATGAGCGCGGGCGGGTGGCCTTTTTTCACATGGCTGTAGGGGCTGTAGGCGCGCAGAGAGGCCACGGAATCCAAACGCGCGGCCTCGGCGGCGCGCGGGCTTTCGAGCACCAGGGCGGGATTGTAGAGCACCAGCGCGGCGGGTTTCAGCGGGATGGAGAGATCGTCATCGGGGTCGTTGACCTCATCCAGCGTGGCGAGCGCGGCCGCGAGATGCCCGCCGGCGGAGCCGCCGCCTGCGGCGATGCGGTCCGGGTCAATGCCCAGCTCCCCGGCGTGTGCGCGCACCCAGCGGAAGGCGCTGCGCGCGTCCTCGATGCAGTTGGCGATGCCCACACCGGGCTGGGAGGTGAGGCGGTACTGCACGCTCATCGCCACCATGCCGCGCGCGGCGAGCTGCGCGCTCTGGCGGGAGAAGGAGGTGGGCGCTCCGCCGCGCCAGCCGCCGCCGTGGTAAAAGACCATGGCCGGGCGCTTGTCCTCCGCCTTCCAGCCCTGCGGCTTCCAGATCCAAATCTCCAGCTTGCTCTCACCCGCCGTTTTATAGACCCGCTTCTCGGCGGGTTCGGGCCGGTCGGTGCCGGCTTTCTTTTTCCCAGCCTGCTGGGCGCCGGCGGGGGTGGCGAGCAGGAGCGCGGCGATGGCGCAAATCAGGTGGCGGCGGGTCGGTTTCATGGCAGCCACTGACACGATGGCAGGCGGGGGATTGTTGCGCGGGATTGCCGCTGCTTTTGGGAAGGATCCCGTGTTTTCTGAACCCGCTCGGTCAGGGGGCGGCGGGCCAGTCGAGGAGGATGTTGTAACGGTAAATTTTGTCCGCGGGCAGGGTGGGGGCGGTTTTGTTGCCTATCCTGTCATAGACGTTGTCGGGAGGGGCGGTCAGGGTGTCCTTGCCGTAAATGTAGTCCTGGTCCTCGACGATGACGCGGTAGGCCTTGTTCAGCGCCACGGCCCGCGCGGGCGAGGGGGTGACGAGGTCGTAAACATCACGCGCTTGGGCGAGCTTGTCCGGATCGGGCGTGCCGTCGGGCCTGAACCAGCGGGCTTCCATTTCCTCGTTGTTGCGGAATTCGCTGCCGCCCGCGACTCGCTCGAAATAGGTCAGGAACTCGCCTTTGTCCTCGCCTTTGCCGGGAGCGTCGGGCATGCCGCGCAGGTTGATGTATCCCCAGCCGGCGGCGCCTTCCACTTTGCGCGGAAAGCTGAAAGTCTTGTCAATGGTGGAGCCGACGGAGTTGTGGCAGCCCATGCAGGAGAAGTTCTCCTCGTAAGTGAGGGCGCGCAGCCGGCCTTTGCGGTCCTCGATGAAGCCGTGGATGGCCCAGCCGTTGCCGTTGTCCAGCCCGTGATGACCGATGTCCACATAACCCGGCAGGTTGCCCGCCTCCTTTTCGTAACCTTCGGTCTGGTAGTTGCGCGCGTACATGGCCTTGGAGTAGGCTTTGACTTTCCGCATGTAGCGCACCTCCTTCATGCGCGTGGAGAGGGTGATGCCGCCGCGCTCGTCCACGGCGATGTAGCGGACGGTGTGGAGAAACTCGGTGCCCTCGGGGTAGAGGTGGGTCTCGAAATACAGCCCCTCAGCCGCTCCCGCCCAGGAGGCCGGGCTGACCACGCGCCGCGCCGTGCCGAGGCTGCCGTCCTGGTCAAGATCACGCCCGATGACGCGCTCGTCCACGGGCGGGCAGGTGATGCTGTCCATGCCTTTCATGCGGGCCTCCAGGATGGCAAGGTTGGCCTTGTAGATGTCCTCGGAAAACTGCCCGTCCTTGCCGCCGCGGTAGGGTTCCGGCAGGCGGATCATGACATCGTCGGTTGATCCGTTGGTGGGCCAGAAGGTGCTGGGGAACGGCTTGTAATTGAAGGCCACCCAGTGGCTGCCGTCCCTGGCGTGGCCGTGCTCGTCGAAGGCCTCCGCGCCGAGATGCAGGTTTTTCAGGTCGGGGATGAAGCCTTCAAAGCCGGCTTCGCGCAGGCGCGCGGGCAGCTCGCTGTAGTTGTCCTGGGAGATGTAATGAATGATTTCCCCGTCGCTGATTCTGGCGGCGCGCTCGCGGCGGTCTTCGAAAAGGTTGAGCCAGTGGTTGGTCATGCCCTCGTCGCTGAAACTGTAGGCCTCTTGGAGATCGGCGTCGCTCATGCGGTTCTCGCGGCCTTCGATGTGATCCTGGTGGCAGACGTAGCAGGGATTGGAGCGGGCCTCGGTGCGCGTGTAGCACTGCGGGGGGATGACGGCTTCGGGATTGAAAAGGGTGGCGGGAGGATGCGCGTCGGGCCGCGCGGGCAGCACGGAGTCACTGGCGAGGAGGCTTTCTAATATCTGCTCGTGCCAGGACGGGGCCGGTTCAGCGCTGGAAGGCGCGGGGGCGATGCCACCGAGGGCGAGGATGCAAAAGACGCGGGCGTGTTTCATGGGGCCGGAAGCGGCGGGCGTGAGGAAAGCTGGGAAGGGCGGCCCCGGCGGGCCGCCCTTCGTGGGTGGATGCGGGACGGAGTCGAGGTTACTGGTTCGAGATGAAACGGAAGGCGCCGCGCTTGAGGGCTTTCACGAAGCCGGTGTCGGACACGTTGGAGACATCGAAGACCCAGACGGCGTCACCGAAACCGTTGGGGACGGCGTTGAGGTCGGTGCTGGCGGGATGCTGCACGGCGACCCAGAACTCGGTGGGGCGGGTGGGGTTGAAAATCATGCCGGTGGCTTCGGAGGTGGGGATGCCGAGGGTCATGAAGTGGTCGGCGGATTCGGCCACGCCGTCGTTGTCGGTGTCGCGGGCGAACCAGATGTCACCGCCGATGCTGCCGCTGTTCGGGGAGTCTTCGATGACATAGATGTTGCCCGCGGCGTCGAGGGCGAGGTTGTCCGGGGAGTCAATCTGGCCGGTGGTGCCGTCAAAGCCGGCATTCTTCGGGGTGGCGCGGGAGATGAAGGTGCGGACAAAAGCGGTGCCGTTGGCCCTGGAGGTGCCGGGGGTGAGGATTTCGATGGAGATGACGGCGTTTTCCGAGGTTACGGCCACATAGAGCACCTCGTTGCCATTGGCCAGACGCGAGACGGCGGCGTCCTCCGGGCGGCCGTAAGGCGTGCCGCCGGCGGCGTCGGCGGCGGCGCGGCCGCCGAGGGAGGCGCTGCCGGTGGGGCCGTTTTGGAAGGGGTTCGGGATGCCGGGCAGCGGGTTGCCATCGCGGTCCGTCAGCGGCACCCAGGTGGCCGCGCCGGTGCGGGTGGCGGCGGTGTTGGCGGTGCTGTTGTAGTTCTGCGAGGCCACACCACCGGTGGCGGCGAAGGCGTTCACACTGAGCACGAAGGTCTGGCCGGCGGTGTAGTCGCCGGTCTTCTTCATGACGAACTTGTAGATGGAGCCGGAGTTGTTCTCGTCAATGAAGTAGATGGTGTTGCGGTAGCGGTTGCTGAAGTTGATGCCCTCGTGGGAGACGTTGGCGATGCTGTTCAGCTCGCGGAACTGGATGTCGTTCACATCCGCCATCGGATTGAGGATTTCAATGAGGCGGCCTTCGCCGGACCATTCCTCGCCGAGGAAAATGGTGCCGTTGGGCGTCCAGCGGCACGGGTCGAAGGCGCCGTAGTCGCTGGCCCAGTTGCCGGTGGCGTCGCCCGCGAAGATGACCTCGCACTTGTTGGCGTAGATGTCGTAGCGCGTGACGCCGGCGCCGGTCGGCGTCTCGTGCGGGAGGAAGAGGTGGGTGGCGGTCTTGTTGAAGGCCAGCATGTCAATCATGCAGGCGCTGGTGCCGGCGCCGGGGACGCGGACGATGGACTGGCCGGGGCTGAGGATGGCGTCCTCCACCTCGCGCATGGAGACGCGGTTGTTTTGCAGGATGCCTTCCGGCGTGGTCCAGGGGCCGTCGAGTTCTTCGATGCCGTTGGCGGAGACGATGGGGGCGGACTGGGTCAGCGGGGTGAACCAGACATTGGTGCCGGCCTGGGCGGCGGGCGCGGCCAGCAGGGCCGTTGAGATGGCGATTCGCAGTGCGGAGCGGAGTTTCATGTTGTTGGGTGGTGTTGTTGCGCCTGTCCGGATGGGGACCGGCGCGGCGGCCTTTACAGCCCCGCTCCAACCGCGTCGCGCCGAATAAGTTGACGTTATCGCCATGTGGCAAAACCGGCACGAGGTTAGCGGATAATGTCGCGCAATGTAACTTGACTCGCCCGCCGCCGCCTGCGGCGCGCCATCATGCGCGCTTGGCAAAGCCCCCCGCATGGTACAGGGAATGCGCCCATGCTTTCCGCCAACGAACTCACCCTCTGCCACGGCAACCAGCGCCTGCTCGAAGGCGTCACCTTCGCCGTCTCCGACGGCGAGAAGGCGGGCCTCGTCGGCCGCAACGGCTGCGGCAAGACCAGCCTGCTGAAAATCCTCTCCGGCCAGGAGCGCCCCGACAGCGGGGAGCTGTCCATGCGGCGCGGGCTGCGCACCGGCTATCTGCCCCAGGAGTTCGAGCTGGATGATGCCGCCACCGTGCTGGAAAACATCCAGTCCGGCGCGGCGGACCTCATCGAGTGGCTGGGCCGCTACGAGGCCGGTGCGGGCAGCGAGGCGGAGCTGGAGCAGCTCCAGCACCAGATCGAGGCCGCCGACGGCTGGAATCTCCACACACGCATCAAAACCATCGCCACCGCCCTGGCCGCCCCGCCGCTGGACGCGCCCGTGGCCCCGCTCTCCGGCGGCGAAAAACGCCGCGTCGCCCTCTGCCGCGCCCTCGTCTCCCAGCCGGAGCTGCTTTTGCTCGACGAGCCGACCAACCACCTCGACTCCGAGTCCATCCGCTGGCTGGAGGATTACCTGCGCGGTTTTCCCGGCGCGGTCATCTTCGTCACGCACGACCGCTATTTCCTCGATGTCATCGCCACCCGCATCCTGGAGCTGGCGGACGGGCGCTGCCACTCCCACGAGGGGAACTACACCGCCTACCTGGAGGGCAAGGCGGCGCGCCGCCAGATCGCCGAGCAGACCGAGCGGCGGCGGCAGCGCTTTATGCGCACCGAGCTGGAGTGGGTGCGCGCCGGGGTGAAGGCGCGCACCACCAAGTCACGCCACCGGCTGGAAATGTTTTACCAGATCGAGGGCATGGAGGCCCCGCCCGAGGAGCGGGAGATGGACCTGCTCATGCCGCCGCCGCCCGCGCTCGGAGACATCGCCGTGAACCTGGAGGACGCCGGGGCGAGGGTGGTGGACGAGGCGGGCCATGAGAGGTGGCTTTTCCGCCACCTGGAGGTCATGCTCCGGCCCGGCCAATGCACCGGCATCGTCGGCCGCAACGGCGCGGGAAAGACCACCCTGCTGCGCCTCTGCATGGGGGAGCGCGCGCCGGACGAGGGCCGCGTGACGGTGGGGAAAAAAGTCGTCATCAACTACATAGACCAGGCGCGCATGACGCTCGACGGCGCCGGCAGCGTGCTCGCCGAGGTGGCCGACCAGGACGAGACCGTCTTCTTCGGCGCGCAAAAGCTCGGCGCCCGCTCCTACCTGCGCCGCTTCCTCTTCCAGGACGAGCGCCTCAACGAGCGCGTGGACCGCCTCTCCGGCGGCGAGCGCGCCCGCCTCATGCTGGCCAAAGTCCTCAAGCGCGGCGGCAACCTCATCGTCCTCGACGAGCCCACCAACGACCTCGACCTGCAAAGCCTCCGCATCCTCGAGGAGGCCCTCAGCGACTTCGACGGCACCGTCCTCGTCGTCAGCCACGACCGCTACTTCCTCGACCGCGTCTGCGACCAGATCATCGCCTTCGAAGACAACGGCGTGCATGTGCAGGCCGGCAACTACAGCTACTATCTGGAAAAACGCCGCGAGCGCGAAACCCGCGAGCGCATGTGGACCAGCGCCGTCAAGCCCGCCAAAGCCGCGAAACCCGCCCCCGCCCCAAAAACCAGACCGCGCAAACTCACCTTCAAGGAAGCGCGCGAGCTGGAAACCATCGAGGCCGCCATCCTCGCCGCCGAGGAGCGCGCCAGCACCCTCGACGCCACCCTGAACGACCCCGCCTTCTACATCACCCGCTCCCACGAAGCCGAAGGCCTCATCAAGGACCTGGAGGCCGCCAAAGCCGAAGTCACCCGCCTCTACGCGCGCTGGGAGGAGCTGGAGGCGGTGAAAGCGGAAGGCGGCCTTTGAAGCGGGCGTTGATTTGAAAAAATGCCGCGCCATCCTGGCCGCCCCCTCATGCTCACCAAGCGCATCATTCCCTGCCTCGATGTCAAAGAAGGCCGTGTCGTCAAAGGCACGCAATTCCTCCAGCTCCGCGACGCCGGCGACCCCGTGGAATGCGCGAAGGTCTATAACGCCCAGGGCGCCGACGAGCTGGTCTTTCTCGACATCACCGCCAGCCACGAGGAGCGCAAGACCATGGCCGACGTCGTCGCCCGCACCGCCGAGAGCTGCTTCATGCCCCTCACCGTCGGCGGCGGCATCCGCACCGTCGCCGACATGCGCGAGATGCTCCTGGCCGGCGCCGACAAAGTGGGCATCAACACCGCCGCGGTGAAAACGCCCGAGGTCATAGACGCAGCCGCCGAAGCCTTCGGCTGCCAGTGCCTCGTGGTGGCCATTGACGCCAAGCGCAACGACCGCGGCTCCTGGACCGTCTTCACCCACGGCGGGCGCAACGCCACGGCGCTCGACGCCGTCGAATGGGCCGCCGAAGTCTGCCGGCGCGGCGCGGGCGAGATCCTCCTCACCAGCATGGACGCCGACGGCACCAAGGCCGGCTACGACATCGCCCTCACCCGCGCCGTCAGCGAGGCCGTCACCATCCCCGTCATCGCCAGCGGCGGCGCCGGCAGCCTCCAGCACATGGCCGATGTGCTCAGCCAGGGCAAAGCCGACGCCGTGCTCGCCGCCAGCATCTTCCACTTCGGCGAGCACACCGTCGGGGATGTGAAGCACTTCCTCGCCGGCCACGGCGTGCCGGTGCGGCTCTGATTGCCCCCCGGCACCGGTTTTGCCTCCGGCCAGCCCGCGGGGGGAGTTCATTTCGTGCGCGCCTTGTGTCTTCGTGACTCCACTTTCTACGGCTTGGGGCCGGGTCGAGCCTGCGGACGTCCACCGGCTTCCCCCCACAGGCCCCGGCGCGCCCGGTTCAGGCATCCGGCTCCTCGAGCCGCGGTTTCGCATGAATGACCGTCCGCGCCGGCCAGGCCTGGCGAAAAAAAATTCCAGCCTCCTGTAACCGCCGCCGCTGGAACCCTTAGATCATGACGTGGGGATGCTCTCTCCCCTGACCGCCATGATCGCACCCTCCATCCTCATGCCGCTCCTGCGACTCCCGCCAGCCGCGCGCCCTGGCGTCCCTCCAAAACGGCAGCCAGTTGACGCAAAACCGCCGCCAGTCCCCCCAAAACTGCCAACGGTTTCCGCAAAACCGCCGGCGGTTTCCTCAGAACCGCCGACGGTTTCCTCAGAACCGCCGACGGTTTTCGCAGAACCGCCGACGGTTTTCGCAGAACCGCCGACGGTTTCCACAGAACCGCCGAC